>Ga0208695_1000266_pt1 | contig 64754 bp, 53 predicted proteins | sample AD_UKC111_MetaG_FD_184449 | JGI IMG/M metagenome (GOLD analysis project Ga0208695, IMG submission 184449) | Active sludge microbial communities of municipal wastewater-treating anaerobic digesters from Hong Kong - AD_UKC111_MetaG (SPAdes)... | ecosystem: Engineered > Bioreactor > Anaerobic >... | reverse complement strand
GGGTGAAGCCCAGCGATTCCCTCTCCCTCTGGGAGACCCGCTTCGGGTGCCTGCTGGGGCAGGTGGTTCGGGTGAAGCCCAGCGATTCCCTCTCCCTCTGGGAGACCCGCTTCGGGTGCCTGCTGGGGCAGGTGGTTCGGGTGAAGCCCAGCGATTCCCTCTCCCTCTGGGAGAGGGTTAGGGTGAGGGCCTTGCTGAGAATCTTCCACCGCCGCCAGAATCGCCAGCAGCGCGCTCTGCGGATCGCTCAAAACCTCATGGTTCCACATCCGCAACACGCGCACGCCCAACGCCTCCAAATCCTTCGTGCGCTGCTCATCGTGCCGGGCCTGCTCCGCCTCCAGGTGGCCGCTGCCGTCCAACTCCACTGCCAACTGCGCCTCATGGCAATAGAAATCCAAAATATACCCGCCCATCGGGTGCTGCCGCCGGAATTTTAGCCCGTTCAATTGCCGGTCGCGCAGCAGCGACCACAGCAGCCCCTCCGCGCTAGTCTGATTCTTGCGCAGATCGCGGCAGCGTTTGAGCAGTTCGGGCGGCAAAGCCGGTTTAACTGTCGTTTGCCGGGCGGGCTTTTCCGGCGCAAACACCTGCGGGAAAGCCGCCTGCCAGTCGAACGGGTTGACGCGGTACAGCTCTTCATCGCCAAACATGGGAATTTGCCGGCCGGTGTAATAATCCGGGCCGATCAGCGAATTGCCGCACTTGATATTCTCGCCCAGGTCGGGCAAAATGCGCTCCTCCAGCAGCGAAAGCTGGCCGGGGTTTTCCACCACCTTCAGCAGCAGCGAAAGCTTGGTTACCTCCACCGCCTGCTGGTCAATATCCACGCCGAAGATGTGCGCCAGCAGGATCTCTTTCTTCTTTTCCATAGTGAGCTGCCAGCCGCCCTGCGCCTCCACCACCGCCGGGTTCTTGCCGCGCGTCCAGCGCGCCGGTTCGTGGGTTGCGTACCAGTCCAGGTACCAGTCCAGCAGGTACTGGTATGCGCCCAGCAGGAACGAGCCTGAGCCGCAGGCCGGGTCGAGCACGCGCAGCGGCTTCACCTGCTGCGTTTCGGGCGTTTCACCCTGCAGCAGTTCGCCCAGCGTGTTTTTGACGATGTACTCAACGATGTAGGTGGGCGTGTAATACACGCCGCCCGCCTTGCGCACCTCGGGCTTTTCCTCCACCTGGGCGCGGTGCGCCGGGGTCAGCGTGATCACTTTGCCCAGGAAACGCTCATACACCTGCCCGAGGATGTCGGCGGGGATGTACTTGAAGGCGTACGGGCTGGGGTGGTACAACCCGGCCAGGATGTCCTTGAGCACCTTGTCGTCAATCTTCAACGTGGGCGTCAGCGTGTCGGCCGGCGAGGACTGGTTCTTTTCGTCGCTGAAGTGGAACAACCCTGAGTTGTATTTTTTGTCGGCGGTTTTAAACAAAACCAGCAAATCCTGGTAGATGTCCTTGCCGTCGGTCGCGCTGCGCAGCGCGTCATCGGCTTCGATGCCGCGGTCCTCGCAGATGCGCAGGAAGATGATCCGGTCGATGGTGGTCTGCACAGCGTAGTTCAGGTCGCGCACGCTGAGGCCCGGGTTGCGCAGCGCGATATTGCGGGCCAGCTGCTCGCGCCAGCCTTCCAGCATCTCCAGGAAGGCGTCGTCCACGTCGGTGGTGCCCTTCTTGCCCTTCGTGCCGCCGGCGAATTCATCAAACTTGCCGGTGAAAACCGCCTCGCGCGAGAAGCGGCTGTAAATCTCATCCCATTTGTCGATATATTCTGTGTAGTGATACAGGCTAATGCGCCCGACATGGGCTGCATCGCCGTGTTTGGGCTTGCTGCGGCAGTCATACACCGCCAGTTGCTCGAAATCGGTCAGCAGGCTGAGCGCCAGCTTGCCCGACCAGCCGTAGGAGCGCAGTTGAAAGGCGGCCTCGGCGCTGGCGGCGATGTTGACGGCCGGTTTCTTGGCCTCGACGAAGAAAACGTTGCTCCCGCCCATGCGGAAGGCATAATCGGCCGCCTTGGCCTGGCCTTCCACCTCCACCGACGCCTCGTGAATCACCTCGCGGTACTTTTCCGAGCCGCCGCCCGTGTTGGTCATGTCCCAGCCGAGCGCGGCAAAGAACGGGTCCAAAAAATCGCGGCGCAGCTCGGTTTCGTTGTAGCTGGACTTGTGGTAGCTGGCGGACTGGGATTGGAAGCGCTGGACGAGGTCGCGGATGGATTGAGGGGCGGGCATGGCGAACTCCGGGGTGGGATAAAAATATTATAGCATTGCGGGAAAATTGAACTCACTCACCCAGCATATCATTCTTTTGTTGCATATTTTGCAACGCCTGTCATCCTGAGCGCAGCAAGTGCCCTCGAGCGTCTCCCGCTGCTGGAATGCCGGATGCCCTCACCCTGCCCGGCAAGGGTTCTTTTCCAATTTGCCCTCGAAGAGCGTCTGCATTCAGCAATTCTTTTTCCTCCTCCCGGTGTTCTCATTACTGAACCCCCCCCGTCCTTGAAATTGACATCCACCCCCATTTGGATACAATCATAATTGTCCAAAGGACGGAAATCGTTCATCCATTCAATCCCAGGAGGAGCAAACATGTTCAAAATCACCACGCGCACCATCGTCGCCATCGGCCTCGGCGCGGCCATCTTCATGCTGCTGTTCATGTATGTGAAGATCCCCTCGCCCGTGCCCGAAACCCAGTTCCAGACCGCCTACGGCGTGGCCGCCTTCTTCGGCACCCTGTTTGGCCCCATCGCCAGCGCGCTGATCGCCTTCATCGGCCACGCGCTTTCGGATGCCGTCCAGTACGGCACGCCCTGGTGGAGCTGGGTCATCGCCTCCGGCGTGGCCGGCTTCATCTTCGGCTTCGCCTTCAAGCGCACCCGCGTTGAAGAGGGCGAGTTCAAGGGCAAGGATATCCTCACCTTCAACCTGTGGAACGTCATCGGCAACGTCATTGCCTGGCTCATCATTGCCCCGGTGCTGGATATCCTCATCTACCAGGAGCCGGTCAACCTGGTCTTTGTGCAGGGCGCGACCGCAGCGGGCATGAACATCATCAGCGTCGCCGTCATCGGCACGCTGCTGCTGATTGCCTATGCCGCCACCCGCACCAAGAAGGGCAGCCTCAGCAAGAAGTAGGCCGCGCAGGGTTTGTTGCATCACCGCAGCTCAGGCTCCGCACGGAGCCTGAGCTTTTTTGTAACAGTTAACCTGACCCTCTGAACCCCCTTCCCGCAACGGGAAGGGGGAATCAAATCGTAGCATTGCGGTAATTGTTGCACAAAGCCAACTCCCTTCTCTCCCCGCACCGGGGAGAGAAGGGCCGGGGATGAGAGAGGTTCAGGCAGCCGGCAGCCTCGCCCCACAACGGCAGCATCACCGGGCGAGGCTCATGATGCCGCCCAGGACCTGCCTTCTTTTTTCTGCCTCGCCCTTACCGAAGAGGCCTGCCCAGTAAGGGCCTGCCCAGTAAGGGCCTGCCCAGTAAGGGCGAGGCAACGGCCAATGATCGCCGCCGCAGCAAATTGCCAAAGAGCCGGCAGCCTCGCCCCACAACGGCAGCATCACCGGGCGAGGCTCATGATGCCCCCCAGGACCTGCCTTCTTTTTTCTGCCTCGCCCTTACCGCACAACACCCCGCAAATCCCTGCGCAATCCGCAAAAATCCTTTACAATCACAGCACGCAATTCTCTTTCTTTCGTGTATTTCGTGGTTATCCTTCTCCCCCTATCCTGACCCTTACCCCATGCCTGAACCCATCATCGAATTCTCCCACTTCACCTTCCAATACTTCAGCCAGGCCGAGCCGACCCTGCACGATATCAACCTGAAGATCTACCCCGGCGAGAAGATCCTCATCGTCGGGCCTTCGGGCAGCGGCAAAAGCACTCTCGGCCACTGCCTCAACGGCCTGATTCCCTTCTCCTACAAAGGCGAGATCACCGGCAGCCTCAAGATCGGCGGCATCGAAACGCGCGAGCTCGATATCTTCCAGCTCTCCAAGCGGGTCGGCACCGTGCTGCAGGATTCGGACGGCCAGTTCGTCGGGCTGACCGCCGGCGAGGACATCGCCTTTGCGCTGGAAAATGACGGCGTGCCCACCGCCGAGATGCGCGCGCGCGTGCGCCAGGTGGCCGAAATGGTGGACATGCAGGACTGGCTGACCAACTCGCCCTTCGAGCTTTCCGGCGGGCAAAAGCAGCGCACCTCGCTGGCCGGCGTGATGATTGACGACGTGCCCATCCTGCTCTTCGACGAGCCGCTGGCCAACCTCGACCCCGCCACCGGCAAAACCGCCGTCGAGATCATTGATGACATTCACCGCCAGTCCGGCAAGACCATCATCATCATCGAACACCGCCTGGAAGATGTGCTGCACCGCCCCGTTGACCGCGTGCTGGTGGTGGACGACGGCCGCATCATTGCCGACCTGAACGCGCACGCGCTGGTGGCCTCGACCGTCCTCCAGCAGGTGGGCGTGCGCGAGCCGCTCTACGTCACCGCGCTCAAGTACGCCGGCGTGCGGGTCACCGAGGAGATGCAGGCCGGGCACATCGAAACGCTCAAGACCGAATTCTCGCGCGAGGCGCTGCAAACCTGGTACAGCAGCATTCAGCCGGCTGCCCCCGCCGCCGGGCGGCCCTCAATCCTGCGGCTGGAGAACATCTCGTTCTCCTACGACGGCCTGCGCCCCGTGCTGCAGGACATCAACATTGACATCCGCGAGGGCGAGATGCTTTCGATTGTCGGCAAAAACGGCGCGGGCAAATCCACGCTCTCCAAGCTGCTGTGCGGCTTCGAGAAGGAAGACCGCGGCCGCATCCTCTACTACGGCAACGACATCAAGGATAAGTCTATCAAAGAGCGCGCCGAGATCATCGGGCTGGTGATGCAGAACCCCAACCAGATGATTTCAAAGGCGATGATCTATGACGAGGTGGCCTTGGGGCTGCGGCTGCGCAAAGTGCCCGAGGACGAGATCAAGCCGCGCGTCGAAAAGGTGCTCAAAATCTGCGGGCTGGCGCCGTTCATCGAATGGCCCATCGCCGCGCTCAGCTACGGGCAGAAGAAGCGCGTCACCATTGCCGCCATTCTGGTGCTCGACCCGAAGATCATCATCCTCGACGAGCCCACCGCCGGGCAGGACTTCCGCCACTACACCGAGATCATGGAATTCCTGGTGGAGATCAACCGGCTGGGCGTCACGGTCATCCTGATCACGCACGATATGCACCTGATGCTCGAATACACCCCGCGCGCGGTGGTGCTGGCCGGCGGCCGCAAGATCGCCGACACGGCCGCCTCGGTGGTGCTGACCGACCCGCAGGTCATTGCCCAGGCCAACCTGAAGGAGACCTCGCTGTTCGCGCTGGCGCACATGTGCGGCATCCCCGACGGCACGCAGTTTGTGCAGGGCTTCATTGATTACGAGCGGAGGTTGAAGAACCGATGAACCTCAAGATGAAGTTCTTCTCCTACAACCAGGCCGATACCTTCATTCACCGCCTGTCGGGGCTCACCAAGCTGATCTGCTTCCTGTTCCTCACCTTCGCGGTGATGTACTCCTACGACATCCGCGTGATCCTGGCGGTGATGCTCTTTTCGATTCTGCTGCTGCGCGCCGCACAAATCCGCTTCTCGCAGATCCGGCTGATGGTCATTTACGTGGCCATCTTCATCGCCACCAATGCGGTCATCAGCTTCTTCTTCTCGCCCGAATACGGCACCAGCATCTACGGCACGCGCCACGAGTTCGGGCGCGTCTTCGGCGTCTCGCTCACCTACGAGCAGCTCTTCTACCAGGTGACCAAGATGTTCAAGTACGCCTCGGTGGTGCCGCTGGGCATGATCTTTTTGATGACCACCAACCCTAGCGAGTTCGCCTCGTCGCTGAACGGCATCCACGTCAACTACAAAGCCGCCTACGCCGTTGCGCTCACGCTGCGCTACTTCCCCGACATCCAGCGCGACTACACCGACATCTACCTCTCACAGCAGGCGCGCGGGCTGGAGCTTTCGGCCAAGGCCAAATTCTTTGACCGCTTCAAAAATTCACTGCTGATCGTCATCCCGCTCATCTTTTCTACGCTCGACCGCATTGAGCTGATCAGCAACGCGATGGACCTGCGCGGCTTTGGCAAAAAACGCACGCGCACCTGGTACACCAGCCGCCGGCTCACCGGGCAGGATTTTCTGGCGCTGGCGGTTTCGGCACTCATCTTCGCCGGTTCGCTGGCGGTCAGCATTTTTATCAACCACAGCCGGTTTTATAATCCATTCATCTAAAATTGCCTATGCACATCGACCACATCGCCTTCTGGACGCCTGACCTGGAACGCTTCACCGCGTTCTACTGCGCCTACTTCGGCGCCGAGGCCGGGGCGGTGTATGTCAACCCGGCCAAGGGCTTTCGCTCGTGCTTCCTCCGCTTTCCGGGCGGCGCGCGCATCGAGGCCATGCAGACGACAACGCTCGCGCCTGTTCCCGCCGAACCCGGCGCGCAGCGCATGGGCCTGACCCACCTGGCTATCACGGTCGGCAGCGAGGCGCAGGTGGATGCGCTCACCCAGCGGCTGCGCGCCGACGGTTACGCCGTGCTGGACGGCCCGCGCCGCACCGGCGACGGCTATTACGAGAGCGCGGTGCTGGACCCGGACGGCAACCGCATCGAAATCACCGCAGGATAATGCACCTCATGACACCCGAAAACAACCACAATACCGCAGTCGTCTTCGATTTTGGCGGCGTGCTGATCGGCTGGGATCCGTTCCTCCTCTACGGCCCGTATTTCAACCGCGACCGCGCCGCCGTGCAGCGCTTTTTGGATGAGATCGGCTTTGCCGAGTGGAACGCGCTGCAAGATGCCGGGCGGCCGTTCGCCGAGGGCGAGGCCGAGCTCACGGCGCGCTTCCCGCAGCACGCCGCGCTCATCCGCGCCTACCGCGAGCGCTTTGAAGAGACCATCACGGGGCCCATCCAGGGCAGCGTGGAGATCCTGCGCGCGCTGAAGAGGCAGGGACGCACGCTTTTTGGACTGAGCAACTGGGCGGTCGAAACCTTTCAGCGCATCCGGCCCAACTATCCGTTTCTGGACCTGCTGGAAACCATTGTTCTTTCGGGCGAGGTGGGGCTGATCAAGCCCGACCCGCGCATCTTCCAACTGCTGCTGGAACGCACCGGCCGCGCAGCCGGCGACTGCCTGCTGATTGATGATTCTGCGGCCAACATTGCCGCCGCCGCCGCGCTGGGCTTTCAGACCGTGCGCTTTGAGTCGCCCGAGCAGCTCAAGCACGAGTTGGTGCGGCGCGGGCTGCTCTCACCAAACGGTACCGGCCATTAGACCGCCGGCCTGGCGGCCAATCCCCGGTTAAGCGAGCATTTCCTTTGTGATCGGAACGCGCACCACCTGTTGGAGCGCGGCAATCACCAGTTCCGCGGGGCTAACGCGCTTCATCAGGCTGCCTGGAAGCTGCCCCTGGATCCACAGCGTCACCAGCCCGTGAATCACCCCCCACAGGCCGACGGCCTGCATTTCGATATCCTGCCCGCGCGGTTCCAGGATTCCGGCCGCGCGGCAGCGCGCGACGATGTCCTTGAGCACCTGCATGTTGCGCTGCGAGGCTTCCACAAATTCGGGATGCCCGTGCTCATCCTGGATCGCGCCCGAAAAGGTGATCTTGTAATGATCCGGTGCTTCCAGCCCAAATTGCACGTAAGCCTGCACCGCGCCGAGCAGCTGGCGCAGCGGGTCGTCGGCATGGCTGGCCAGCACAGCGTTCAAGCGTTCGTTAATTTTTTCGTGCCCGTCTGAAGCAATCGCGGCGATCAGCGCCTGCTTGTCGGCAAAATGGGCATACGGCGCGGCATGGCTGACGCCCGCCCTGCGGGCCGCCTTGCGCAGGCTCAACCCGCCCACGCCTTCTTCCGCCAGGATCTCGATGCCCGCCTGGATGAGCGCGTTTTTTAAATCGCCGTGGTGGTAATTTTCACGTTCCATGCAATTATTCTAAAGGAGAATCTTGACGCTGTAAAGTTTATATTCTATAATCTTTACAGTGTCTAGATTTAAAGGGGCTAAATGATGGGCGCATTCGAATCATACAAACAACAGGTGGTGGAAACCGCCCAGGACCTGACCCACAAGGGTTACCTGATGGCAACCGGGGGAAATTTGTCCGTCCGGATCGCGGGCCGGGACGCGTTTGCCGTCACGCCTTCCAACTTTGACTATCTGAAAATGACCGCCAGCGACATTTGCGTGCTGGATTTTGACCTGGCGGTGATCGAGGGCCAGCTCAAGCCCTCGGTTGAAGCCGGTATGCACGCGGCCGTCTACCAGGCCCGCCCGGACGTGAACGCCATCATCCACACGCACCAGGTGTATGCCAGTGCGCTGACCCTGATCAAGGCGCCCATCCCGGCCCTGTTCGATGAGCAGGCGCGCTTCCTGGGGCGCAGCGTGGAAATCATCCCCTACGCGCCTTCCGGGACGGGCATGCTCAAAACCACGGTGGCGAAACACGTGCGCAATCACAACAACGCTTACATGATGCAGAACCACGGCGCGCTGGTTTTTGGCCACGATATGGAGCGCGCCGTTCACAACGTCGAAATTCTGGAAAAATGCGCCCTGGCCTATCTGCTGGCGCTGTGCAGCGAGCGCAAAGTCAGCAAGATTCCGCTGGCCGTGCGCGAGATTGCCTTTGCCAAGCTGCGCAAAGATCAGGCCAAGGTTGCCCGGGCTGAAAACATCACGCAGGGAGAATAAGATGGACGAGCAAAAATACGCGATCAGCACATATCACGACACGAAAGCAATCTATGAGCAGTTGAACAAGCTGGTCAGCCAGCCGATGCGGCCGGTGCGCCGCGAAAAGATGCAGGAGTTTCTGGCGCAGATCGAAACGCGCTGCAAACGCTCGAAGGAACTCTCGGATGAAGCCAAAAAATTGATCCCCGGCGGCGTGCAGCATAACCTGGCCTTCAATTACCCCTTCCCGCTTGCCATCGAGAAGGCGGACGGCGCGTATCTGTGGGACGTGGACGGCAACCGCTACATCGATTTTCTGCAGGCGGGCGGCCCGACCGTGCTGGGCAGCAACTACGCGCCGGTGCGCCAGAAGATTTTTGAGCTGCTCGAAAGCTGCGGTCCGGTCACCGGCCTGTTTCATGAATATGAGCTCAAGCTGGCGCAGCTCGTCAACCGGCTGATGCCATCGGTGGAAATGTTCCGCATGCTGGGCTCGGGCACCGAAAGCGTGATGGCGGCGGTGCGCGCGGCGCGCACCTTCACCAAAAAGCGCGCGGTCATCAAGGTGGGCGGCGCCTACCACGGCTGGTCCGATTCGATGGTCTACGGCCTGCACATCCCGGGCACGGGCCGGCTTGAGTCGACCGGCATCCCCTACGGCGCAACCGCCGGCACCAGCGAGTTTTACCCCAACAACCTGGCAGCCCTGAAGCGCCGTTTGATCGCCAACCGGCTCACCGGCGGCACCGCGGCGGTGATCGTCGAGCCGCTGGGTCCCGAATCCGGCACGCGCCCGGTGCCCTTTGATTTCAACCAAAAGGTGCGCGAGTTGTGCGATGAGTTCGGCGCGCTGCTGATCTTCGATGAAGTGGTGACCGGCTTCCGCGTGGGGCTGGGCGGCGCGCAGGGTTACTTCGGCGTGCGGCCCGACCTGACGATCTTTGGCAAGTGCATCACCGGCGGCTACCCGATGGCCGGCGGGGTGGGCGGGCGCGCAGACGTGATCCGCTGCTTCGCGGCGGGCATCGGCGGCATCGGTGAACGGGCCTACATCGGCGGCACGCTCTCGGCCAATCCGTTATCCTGCGCGGCGGGCTATTATTCGATCCTGGAGATGGAACGCACCAACGCGCCGGTCATCGCCGGGCGCGCTGGCGACCGGCTGAGGCAGGGCCTGCAGGCCATCATCGATAAATACGGTCTGCCTTTTGTGACCTATAATCAAGGTTCCATCGTTCACCTCGAAACCTCGGGGGTGATGCTGCTGGACCTGCGCAACCCACTGCGCCTGGCGAAGGAGCTTAAACCGCGCAAGCACATGATGGAAGAAATGGGCGCGGCCTACATGTCGCAGGGCCTGATCACGCTGGCAGGCTCGCGCATGTACACTTCCATGGCCGACACCGACGAAGTCATTGACGATGCGCTGAGCCGCTTTGAAACCGTGCTGGCGGCCTGCGCCTGAGGGGGAATCCCATGACAAGCAGTTATAAACTGTATCCATATCGCTGGGTGGTGCTGGCTGTTTTCATGTTCATCAACCTGACCATCCAGATGTTGTGGATCGCCTACGCGCCCATCACCGGGCCGGCGGCCTCCTTCTACGGCGTGACCGACCTGCAGATCGGCTTTCTGGCGATGACCTTCATGATCGCCTTCATCCCGCTGTCGATCCCGGTTTCGTGGGTCATCGATACCTACGGGTTCAAGCTCGCCGTCAGCATTGGCGCGGTGTTGATGGGCGTTTTTGGCCTGCTGCGCGGATTTGCCGGCACGAACTATACGCTGGTGTTGTGGAGCACCATCGGGATCGCCGCGGCGCAGCCGTTTCTGCTCAATGCCTGGACCAAGGTGCCGGCCAAATGGTTCGCCATCGAAGAGCGTGCCACCGCGGTGGGCATGGTGACTCTGGCCAACCTGGTGGGCACGGCGCTGGGCATGGTGCTGACGCCCATCCTGATCGAAAGCACCTCCATCCCGACCATCCAGGTGATCTACGGCGGCCTGGCGGCCTTCTCGGCGGTGCTGTTCGTGACCCTGGCGCGCGAGGCTCCGCCCACCCCGCCGGGGCCGGCCGGCAGCGAGGTGCGCGCCCTGATGCTGGACGGGCTCAAGCACGCCCTGCGGGTGAAGTCCTTCTGGCTGTACCTGTGCGTGTCCTTCATCGGCCTGGGCATTTTCAACGGCATCACCACCTGGGTGGAGAGCATCATCCGTCCGCGCGGGCTGACGCCCACCGATGCGGGCACGCTGGGCGCGTTGATGCTGGTCGGCGGCGTGCTGGGCGCGGTGATCATCCCGCCCTTCTCCGACCGGCAGCACCGCCGCAAACCCTACATCCTGCTCGGCCTGCTGCTGGCCATCCCCGGCCTGATCGGGGTGACGTTTGCCGCCGACCGCTGGCTGATCTTCGTCTCCGCCTTTGAAATGGGTTTCTTTTTGGTGAGCATCAACCCGATTGGCATGCAGTATGCCGCCGAAATCACCCATCCAACGCCCGAGGGCACCTCCAACGGCCTGATCCAGCTCTTCGGCCAGGCTTCGGTGGTCTTTGTGTATATCATGGAAGCTCTGAAAACCGCGGACGGCTCGTTCACGCCCGCACTGCTGCTGGCCCTTGGTCTGGTGGTGGTCAGCGCGCTGCTCGTCACCCAAATCCAGGAGCCCGGCAGGCAGCCAGCGTCCGAAGCCTTGCCGGCAGGCGATTAACCCTATGCGCGAAGATAAGATCATCCTGGCAGTCGATCTGGGCACCTCCGGCATGAAGGTCGCGCTGATCACGGTTGGCGGCAAGGTGCTGGGCTGGGAGTGCGAGCCGGTGCAGCTCATCCTGACGCCCGACGGCGGCGCAGAGCAAAGCCCTGACGAATGGTGGCAGGCGTTCCTGACCGCCACGGGCAGGCTGCTGCGGCGCGCGCCGGAAGCAGCACGCAACGTGGCCGCGGTGTGCTGCTCCACGCAGGGCGAAGGCACTGTGGCGGTCGATCGGGCGGGCAGCGCCCTGGGCAACGCCGTGCTGTGGATGGACATGCGCGGCGCGCCGTTTTTGCGCAAACAACTGCGCGGGTGGGTCAACATCGACGGCGCGGACGTCTTCAAAGTGCTGCACTTCGTGCGGCTGACCGGCGGCATGCCCTCGATGACCGGCAAGGACCCCGCCGCGCACATGCTGCTCATCCGCGAAACGCAGCCCGAGGTGTACGCGCGCACCTATAAATTCCTGAACGTGCTGGATTACATGAACCTGCGGCTGACCGGTGAGTTCGTCGCCAGTTACGATTCGATCGTCACCTCCTGGGTGACCGACAACCGCAATCCCGACGCGCTGCGCTATGACGATTCGCTGATTCGGCTGCTGGGCGTTGACCGCGCAAAACTGCCGGAGGTGGTGCCCTGCACAAAGGTGATCGGCAGGCTGCGCCGCGAGGTGGCCGCCGGGCTGGGACTGGCGGAGGACGTGCAGGTGGTGGCAGGCGCAATCGATAACACCGCCGCGGCTGTCGGCGCGGGCGCGGTGGAGGATTACGCCGCGCACCTCTACATTGGCACCTCTTCGTGGATCACCGCGCACGTGCCGTTCAAAAAGACGGATATCTCCTCCAGCCTGGCATCGATCCCCTGTGCCGTGCCGGGCCGCTACCTGCTCACCGCGCTGCAGGCCACTGCCGGCGGCAACCTGACCTACCTGCGCGACAACATCATCTATCACAAAGACGAGCTGCTTCAGGAAGCCGACGTGCCCGACATCTTCAAGGTGCTTGACCAGATCGCGGAGCGTGTCCCGGCGGGGGCCAACGGCGTGCTCTACACCCCCTGGATCTGGGGCGAGCGCGCGCCGGTGGACGACCGCTCGCTGCGCGCCGGGCTGTACAACCTCTCGCTGAACAATACGCGCGAAGACATCATCCGCGCGTTCCTGGAAGGCATCGCCTTCAACACGCGCTGGCTGCTGGCGCCGGTGGAAAAATTCCTGGGGCGCAAAGTGCCCAGCATCAACATCGTCGGCGGCGGCGCGCAGTCGGACGTGTGGTGCCAGATCTTTGCCGACGTGATGAACCTGGAGATCAAACAGGTGGCCGATCCGGTGTGCGCCAACGCGCGCGGTGCGGCCTGGATCGGCGCGGTCGGGCTGGGTGAGATTCAATTCGCCGATATTCCGCAGTTGGTGGCGTTCAAGCGGGTATATCACCCTCAGCCGGGCAACCGCGCGCTGTATGACGAGAAGTTCGCCGTGTTCCAGTCGATTTATCGGCAAATGAAAGGCATTTATGCCCGGTTAAACCGGCCTGCCTGAGGCCCGGCAGCGGTCACAGCGTGGAGGAATTTTCGACGGGGCAGGTCTCTGACCTGCCCCGTTGGGTTATTCATGCTCTTGTGGCTGCCAGCGGTCTTCATTTACAGCCTGGCGGCTGTCTTTAGAAGTGTGCAGGCAGGGAACAAAACCATCCAGCACCGCCTGGCCGGTTTGCATTGGGCTGGCACCGTTGCCGACCAGGTGCCCTGCTTTTTGGGCGTGCCGGTTTGTTGGAGGCGCGGCGAGGAGCTTTTTTTTACCTCAAACCGGTCGGGTTCTGCGCCCACAGGTGGGGCAGCTGCGCCAGTTCGGCCGGGTGATGCAGCAGCAGGTGCGGGGCAGCGGCCAGCAGGTCGGGCAGGGCGGTAAAGCCCCACGTCACGGCGGCGGTGCGCACGCCGGCGGCGCGTCCTGCGCCCAGGTCGTAAATCGAGTCGCCCACCATCAAAGCGGTTTCAGCGTTTTCGCCCAGCAGTTCCAGCGCCAGCAGCACGGGGTCAGCCGCGGGCTTGGGGTGCGCCACCATATCCGAGTTGATCCACACGTCAATCAGGTCGTCAGCATTCATAACGGCGCGGGCGGTGGCAATTTCACCGGCAATCTGCGAGGTGACCACGCCCAGCTTCAGCCCGGCGGCGCGCAGGCTGCGCAGCGCATCGGGCACGCCGGGGTAAAAGGTGATGGCGCCGGCGTTCTGGCGCATCAGCTCGTTGTGGCGCGCCACCATGGCAGGGATCTGCTCCGGCGCGGCGTAATAAGCCAGGATTTGCGGCGTGGGGATGCTGATGCGCGCGGCCAGTTCCCCGGCGGGCACATCGCGCCCGGTGACTTCGCGAATGTTTTGCTGAAACGATAAGATATAGGCCGGCAGGCTGTTGATCAGCGTGCCGTCCAGGTCGAACAGGATGGTTTTGAGGGGATTGTCGGCGTGCAAGCGGCTTTTTCTCCGGTTGAACAATGCTGGCTTTTGCGGCCCGGGGCAGGCCGGAAAAGCGTGACGCAAGTATAACAAAAATTGAGCCCGGTTTTTGCTGGCGGGATATCAAAATGGATATACAATGATAAAACATCCATTAAATAACCGTATTAAAACTAAATTATTTTTGTAAATCTTAAGAGAACGGTATTTTTTTAAGATCCAAGAAAGGCAGGGAAAATTGAATCGACGCAGTTTTCTGAAGACGATGGCGGCCGTCAGCGGGGCCGCAGCCGCCTATGCGTTCACCGGCACACCGGTGGGAAAAGCAGCAGCGGCGTTTCAGCCGCGCCCGGTGGAGCTGGCTTTCCAGGGGCGGCTTCTGCGCGGTATGCCGGACGGCAAGTTGCTTGAATCACGGGACGATGGGCAAAGCTGGCAAAAGATTGCCGATTTTGGCAGCCGCTGCGCGGTGCTGGCGCTGCTTGAGCGCGACGGGCTGGTATATGCGCAGGTTGGCCACAAAAATTTCAGCTTTCTGTTGAAATCGGCCAACGCGCGCGTCTGGCGCAACGCCTGAGCCAGCCGCCATGACTTCAGCATATTCCCTGATCCCGGCTCAATCTTCCGATGCGCCGTTTTTGCTGGCGGTGTATGCCAGCACGCGCGCGGAGGAATTGGCGCAGGTGGATTGGACTCCTGAACAAAAGCAGGCCTTTGTGGCCATGCAGTACAATGCCCAGGCCAGCCATTATGCCCGGTTTTACCCGGAAGCCGAATATTTCATCATCCAATGCGATGGGGTGCCGGCCGGGCGGTTGATCGTGCAGCGCGGGCGCACTGCGCTGCTGCTGATGGATATTGCCCTGCTGCCGCAGTTTCAGCGCGCCGGGGTCGGCACCGCCGTGATCTGCGACCTGATGGACGAAGCCCGCCGGGCGGGCGTGCCTGTGGTGCTGCATGTGGAAAATTTCAACCCGGCCCGCCGCCTGTACGAGCGGCTCGGATTCCGCGTCTGCGCCGAGGAAAGTATTTACCTGGAAATGGAATGGCAGCCTGAGGAGGACCACTCCGATGAACGTTGAATTGCCAACGCGCGATGCGTTTTTTGCCTGTTTGCACACCCGCTTCCGCGCTGTGAATGTGACACCGCAGCCGGTGGACCTGGAACTGGTTGAAGTCACCGAGACCATTGAGCGCGCCCAACAGACGTTTTTTTCCATCCTCTTCCTTGGGCCTGCGGATTTTCTGCTGCCGCAGCACATTTACACCCTGCAGCACGAAACGCTGGGAGAGATGGACCTGTTCCTGGTGCCGGTGGGCAGGCGAGAAAGCGGGTTTGAATACCAGGCAGTCTTCAACCAGCTCAAACCGCGCGCCTGATGCAAGGCACAGATGGCATGTGATTAGTGAAGGATACGATATGGACCCTTATGTTGGCGAAATCAGAATGTTTGGCGGAAATTATGCCCCGGTTGGTTGGGCGCTTTGCAATGGGCAACTGTTGTCGATTGCCAATTACATTGCACTATTCTCGTTGATCGGCACCACCTACGGCGGCGACGGGATAAGCAACTTCGCGCTGCCCGATTTGCGAAGCCGCATCCCCATTCACAAGGGCAACTTTGAGGGAACCATTTATCAAATCGGCCAGAAAGTCGGGGAAGAGGTGGTGACCCTGGATGTCCAACAGATTCCCGCGCATACCCATGCGCTGCAGGCGGGCGTGAACGGGGAATTCAACGCGCCGGCCGGGCACGTGTGGGCCTCCTGGCCGGGACGTCAGTATACCAATGCATCGACCGGGCTGCAGCCGCTTTCCCCCGGGGCGCTGAGCGCTTCTGGATTGGGACGGCCGCACAACAACATGCCGCCGTTCCTGGTGGTGAATTTCATCATCGCTCTTGAAGGGATTTACCCTTCGCGAAGCTAGAAAGCGAGTAGACGCATGTCTGAAGCCTTTGTCTCGGAAATTCGAATTTTCAGTTTTGATTTTGCGCCGAAAAACTGGGCGTTTTGCGACGGGCAACTGATGAGCATCAGCCAGAATACGGCCTTGTTCTCGCTGCTGGGCACCACCTATGGCGGCAACGGGGCAACCACCTTCGCGCTGCCCAATCTGCAGGGCCGTGTTCCGCTGCATTTTGGCAATGGATTTACCCAGGGGCAGGCCGGCGGCGAGCGGAATCACACCCTGCTACAGTCAGAAATGCCGCCGCACACCCACAGCGTGAATGCCAGCAGCGCCGCCGCCACGGAGGCCAGCCCGGCGGGCAACCTGTGGGCCAACGGCAACATGCCGGCGTACACCAATCCGGGCGGCCAAACCATGAGCCCACTTGCGGTGGCCGCCGCGGGCGGCAGCCAACCTCACAACAACATGCCGCCCTGCCTGGCATTGAATTTCTGCATTTGTCTTTATGGAATCTTTCCGTCGCGCCCTTGATGTCGGATGGAATAAGGAGGCACTTGGATGACTGAACCCTTTGTTGGTGAAATTCGAATCCTGGCGTGCAACTTTGCGCCGGACGGCTGGGCGCATTGTGATGGACAGCTCCTCAGTATTTCCCAAAACTCGGTGCTTTTTTCGATCCTGGGCACCACCTTCGGCGGAGATGGGTATACGGTTTTCGGTTTGCCCGATCTGCGCGGCTTTGCCCCGATGCATGCAGGCCAGGGACAAGGATTGTCGAACCGCTACCTGGGCCAAACGGACGGCGCGCGGACCGTCAGCCTGGTTACGGCGCAAATTCCAGCACATACGCACGCGGCAATGGCGTCCACGGCTCCCGGAAATACCAGCGTGGCCGCCGGGAATACGTGGGCCGCGGCGCAAATCGGGCGCACGCCGGTGCGCATGTACGCACCGGCCGGCGGCACCCCGGCGGCTCTTTCGTCGCAAGCCGCCGGTCCAAGCGGCGGTGGGCAGCCGCATAATAACATGCCGCCCTACCTGGTGTTGAATTTCTGCATCGCCCTGATGGGCATCTACCCGATTCGTGAATAGGTTTCAACCTCTGCTTTGACGTTACTCCCAAGAATTGCAGGAAGAATCATGAAAAAATCTGATTGGATGATTTTGGCGGCGCTGGCGGCTGCGATTGCCGTGCTGTTTTCCCCGCTGCTGCCGCAGCAGGCCGTGCAGGCTGCCGGGCCGTTCACGGTGAATACAACTGCCGATACGCAAGATTCCATGCCCGGCAACGGCGTGTGCGCCGATGCAAATGGCTTTTGCAGCCTGCGCGCCGCAGTCGAAGAGGCCAACGCCAACACCACGGCAACGACCATTCATCTGCCGGCGGGAACGTACAACCTGACGCTGGGCGCGCTGGATGTTGCCCCCAACGGAAGCCGAACCATCACCATCACCGGCTCCGGCCCGGGCAGCACCATCATCTCGCAAACCATTGCCACCCAGCGCGTCATGGCCATTGACTATAATCTGGTTGGCAACACCAATGTCACCATAAGCGGCGTGACGCTCTCCGGCGGCGGCAATGCCAGCGACAATTATGGCGGCGCGGGCATCCTGGCCGGCAGCGCAAATGCCCCTGCAGACAGTCTGACCCTCGATAATTGCAGCATCGAAAACAATCGTGTCTCGACGGGCTCAACCGATTCGTATGGCGGCGGCGTGCGCATGGACGGCGGCATTCTGACCGTGAGCAACTGCAGCTTCATCAACAATTCCGCGGGCACGGCTCCTGGCGGCGCGATAGCCTTTATCAATCTGTATACCCAGGGCACGATTAACATCAGCGCTTCCACCTTTGTCGGCAACACGGTGGCCAACACTACCGCCAGCGGGCCGATCGGCGGCGGCGCAATCTACATCAACAATGCCGAGGCCGCCATCAGCACCTCGACCTTCAATGCCAACCTGGCGACCAGTTTGGGGGTGGGCGGTGCGCACGGCGGCGCAGTGTATTTCAACACCGGCACGCTGACCATAGATCACTCCACCTTCACCGCCAACTCTGCCACCGGCACGTTTGGCCGCGGTGGGGCAATTTACATGGATTTCGGCACGCTGTCGCTGACCTACTCCCGCTTGTTCGGCAACCTGGCGCCCAACAACGGCAGCGGTGTATTCAATCACGCGCTGAACGGCGCGACCACCATCGCCACCAACAACTGGTGGGGCTGCAACCAGGGCCCTGCCGCAATCGACTGCGACCAGGCCGTGACTGACAACGGATCGTTGACCACAACGCCGTGGATTGTGATGACAAATACCGCCAGCTCGAACGAACTGCATCCAGGCGGGAGCACCACGCTCACTGCCAGCTTCCGGCAAAATTCCAACGGCCAGGCATTGAGCGCGGCGGATGTCAGCGCGCTGCAGGCAAAGCCGATCACCTGGATAAATGCGGTCAATGGGTCGCTGACCAATCAGCAGACCGCCATTGGCGCGAATGGCCAGGCCACGGCCACCTTTACCGCCGGGGCAACGCCTGGCACGGGCGGCGCCAGCGCGCAGTTCGACAATGCCGTCGTTCCAGCCCAGGTCACCATCGTTGCCCAGGCCGACCTGGCCGTGACCAAGACCGGCCCGGCTGTGGCCGTGGCAGGTAACACAATCACGTACACCGTCACGCTGAGCAACATCGGTTCAAGTGCTGCGCCGCTCGTGACCCTCACCGATGCGCTGCCCGCCGGTTTGACCTTTGTTTCGCAACAGCAAACCGCCGGCCCGGCCTTTTGGCTGAACAACACCGGCAACACCATCAACAACAGCATCGCTTCGCTGGCTGAGGGCGAATCGGCCACCTTTGAAATCACCGCCAGGCTGGCTGCAGATGCAACGCCCGGCAGCACGTTGAGCAACACGGCCAGCGCCAGCCTCTCCACCGCCGATCCCGTGCCTGGCAACAATTCAGCCACGGCAAGCTCCACGGTGTATGTGGCCCCGGCCGTCACCAGCGGCAGCGCAGCCAGCTTTACCGTGGCCACGCCGGGCAGTTTCACGGTGACAGCGGCGGGCTACCCCACCCCTTCGATCAGCCTGGGCGGCACGCTGCCAGACGGCGTGACCTTCAGCGATAACGGCGACGGCACGGCGACCCTGGCCGGCACGCCCGCGCCGGGCACCGCAGGCAGCTACCCGCTGACGATCACGGCCAGCAATGCTTCGGGGATCGATGCCAGCCAGAGCTTCACCCTGACGGTGCAAAAAGCAGCCGCGGCGGTGAGCGTTAGCGCGGACCCCAACCCCTCGGTCTTCAGGCAGGCGGTGACCTTCACTGCGGCGGTGACTGCCGGTGCAGGCACGCCGACTGGTGAGGTGCAGTTTACCCTCGACGGCGAGAATCTTGGCGCTCCCGTTGCGTTGACAGACGGTATTGCCACCTTTACGGTCACATCGCTGTCAACTGGCACGCACACCATCGGGGCAGCCTATGCCGGCGATGCCAATTTTGCACTCGCGAGCGGCACGCTGCCTGGCGGGCAGGTGGTGAACCCGGCCGATACCACCACCACGTTGACGGCCAGTCTGATCGGCAGCCTGTTCCGGCCGGACATGCTGCTTGAGGTGGTGGTCGCGCCGGTGAAGCTGGGTGTGGGCGTGCCGACCGGCACGGTGACCATCACAGACGGCGTGGTGTCTGAAATGGTCGCGCTGGATGCCACCGGCCGCGCTTCAGTGGTGGTGTACAACGTTGCCCGCGGCAGTTTCACCTTAACGGCCACGTACAGCGGCGACAGCAACTTTGCGCCCAGCAACCACACGGTCGGCGTGTCCGTGCCGTATGTCCTCGCCATACCGTTGCTGAGCAGATAAACCAACCTGCCTTGTATAGCGAGCCCGGACCATTTGGTCCGGGCTCGTTTCAGATCTCCATCTCCGCGCCGCGTTCCTGCACGGCCTGCAGGCGTGCATAGGCGCCGTTTTTCGCCGTCAGTTCGGCGTGTGTGCCAATCTCGGCAATGCGGCCTTCCTCCAGCACGGCGATCCGGTCGGCGCCGCGAATGGTGCTCAGGCGGTGCGCCACGATGAAGGTGGTGCGGCCCTTCATCAGCCGCGCCAGCGCTTCCTGGATCAAGGCTTCGGATTCGCTGTCGAGTGCCGAGGTGGCCTCATCGAGGATCAGCACGCGCGGGTTGCGGATGAGCGCGCGGGCGATGGCCAGGCGCTGCTTTTGCCCGCCGGAGAGCCGCGCGCCGCGCTCGCCGATGTGCGTTTCAATGCCTTCGGGCAGGGCCTGCACGAATTCCCAGGCGTTGGCAACGCGCAGCGCGCGTTCCACCACCGCGGCGGGCACGTCGCTGAGGCCGTAAGTGACATTCTCGCGCACGCTGCCCTCGAAGAGAATGGATTCTTGCGGCACAACCGAGATGAAGCGCCGGTAGGTGCGCAGGTCAATCTCGCGCATATCGCGCCCGTCCAGCAGGATGCGCCCGGCGGTGGGCCGCACAAAACCGATCACCAAATTGAGCACGGTGGATTTGCCCGCGCCCGAATGTCCCACCAGCGCAATGCTCTCGCCAGCCTGCACCTCCAGGTTGAAGTCTTGAATGACGGCGGTGTCGCCGTCGGGGTAGTGAAAGGACACATGCTCGAAGCGGAAATCGCCTTTGACGTCCTCGACGCTCTGTTTGCCTTCGTTGTGTTCCAGGTCAGGCGATTCGAGCACCTCGCCGGCTGAGCGGATGGATTCAAACCCCTTGCTGATGGCCGGAATCAGGTTGACCAGGCCCATCACGGCGTTGGTGAGCGAACCGAAGTAACCGCTCAACATGACCACTTCACCGGCGGTGATGGGCAGAAACTGGGTGTACGAAGCCCAGGCGGCTGCCACCAGGCACAGGATGCTGAAGATGTTGTAGGTGACCCACGAAACCGAGCCAAACAGCGCATTGCTGGAGTCGAGTTCCAGCCCGGCCTGGCGCACTTGAGAGAGGGTTTCATCCATGTGGGCCAGCTCGTTGCGCTCCAGCCCGTGGGCGCGCGTGATGGGGATGAGGTGGGTCATCTCGGTGACGCGCGCGGCCATGCGCTCGACCTCGCCGCGGAAGGCCTGGTTGCGCGCGGCCAGCGTGCGGCGCATGGTTTGCACCAGCGCGGCTGAGATGGGCACCATCACCAGAAAGAAGGGCAGAAAGGCCGGCGCCCGCACGGCGGTGATGACCACCGCGCCGGTCAGGTTGCTGACTGCGCTCAGGCCGCCGTCAAAGAGCTGCCGCACCATCTGTTCGATCGTTTCCACATCCCGCACCACCTTGTTTTGCAGCACCCCGGCGCTGGCGCGGGCGAAATAATTGATCGACAGTCGCTGCAACTGGCGCGAGAGCGCCGAGCGCAGGCGGGTTTCCATGCGGCGCAGCGCAACGCTCAGGTGGTGCATATACAGCATTTGCATGGGGATGTTTTGAAAGAACAGCACCACCAGCACCAGTGTGTTCCACCAAAGTTCGGCGATGGGGCGGCGCTGCACCACCACGTCAATGATATTGGCGGTCAGCAGCGGCATCAGCCAGACCGGACTGTGTTTGACGATGAAAACCAGAGCGGCGGCCAGCAGGTGCATCCGGTCGCTTTCAAAGAGGAACCAGAGCGTGCGCAGCGGCGATTCGCCCTGGTAGTTGTGTTCGAGCAAGGGTTGTTTCATGGCAGCCGTTGATTATAAAGCCAAAAGGGGCAGTCTGCAGCCTTAAACAGGCTTTTTGGGGCGCGCGCTTTGCCCATCAGTCTGTGGCATAATATGAGTACCGCGTTTGAACCCGCCAGAGGCTGTTGAGTGAAACCATCCGCCCGCCCCGTTCAACAACTTACCTTCCGCCACAACCGCCCGACCATCGGCGTGCTGGCCGGCTGGCAGTTCTACAACATCACCACCAGCCTGAACTACCTGATGCCGGTCTACAAGGGCATCATCCGCGCGGCGCAGGAGCTGGACTGCAACCTGCTGCTGGGCTGCGGCGTGGGGGTGGGTGTGGAACCGACCGATTCGAACCACCCGGCCTGGCCAACCAATTCAGCCGAGGGTGATTTTGTGCCGATCGGGCCGTGGAACACCGATGGGCTGATCATTTTCACGCCGCTGCACTCGCCAGAGCGTTCGGCCTACGTGCAGAGCCTGCGCGCCAGGGGTTTTCCGGTGCAGTTCGTCGGCTCTGGCGAGCAAGGCCCCACGCTGGCGGCCGATAATGCCGGCGGCGTGCGCGAGGCGCTGCGCCACCTGGTGGGCCACGGCCACCGCGAAATCGCCTTCATCGCCGGCAGTCCGGACGACCTGGCGGGCGACACCGGCGAGCGCCTGAACGCTTACCTGGCCGCGCTGGAAGCGCACGGCCTGCCCTACGACCCGCGCCGGGTGGTGTACGGCGGGCACGTTTACGCTGGCGGCTATGCCGCGCTGCGCCAGATTTTGAGTTCCGGGGCTGCCTTCACCGCCGTGCTTTCCAGCAACGACGAGATGGCGCTCGGCGCAATGCAGGCGCTCAAGGAGGCCGGCCGCGAGATTCCGCGCGATGTGGCCGTGATCGGCTTTGACAACCGCCTGGAAGACGCCGCGCAGAAGCCGTCGTTGAGCAGCGTGCAACTGCCGCTGTTCAACATGGGGCGGCGCGCGCTGGAAGCGCTGCTGGAGAACGTGCGCGGCCAGGCAGCCTTACCGGAGATCGTGCGCGTGGAAACGCGCCTGATCGCGCGCGAGTCGTGCGGCTGCGGCGGGCATGTGGCCATCCCTGCCGGGTTGGGGTCAGGCAGCACGGACGCCCGGCCGGATTCGTGGGTGGAGGAGATCGCCGCGTCGGTGCTGCGCCAGGCACAGAACCTGGAGGAAAGCGAGGTGCGCCAGTATTGCACCCGCCTGATGGAGGCATTCGCTGCGGGAATCGAGCGCGGCGATGGCGAAGTGTTCCTTGCCGCCCTGGAGGACGTGCTTCAGCATGCTACCGGCAGCGAGGATGACGCGCACATCTGGCAGGATGCCGTTTCGCTCATCGGCGCGGCCTTGCGGCAGCGTGCCCCGACCGGGGACGCGGCCCAACGAATCCAGGAAACTCTGGACCGGGCGCGCCTGACCATCAGCGCGCACACGCAGCGCCACCACCGCCAGTACGTCTCCAACCTGGGCTGGAGGGCCAACCGGTTGAGCCTGCTGACAGCCGGATTGCTGGCCGCGCTGGACGAGAAAGAGATTTACGCCGTGCTGGGGCAGCACCTGCCGGGCATGGATATTCACCGCGCGCTGATCGGCCTGTACGAACCGGAGGGGGATGACCCCACCGCCTGGACGCTGATACGCGATGTGTTCGCGCCGGGGCGGGCGGCATTGCGCCAGCGCAGCCGCGATTTTCCGCCGCGCGCGCTGGTGCCGGATGAGCAGCCCTTTCACCTGGCGCTGATTCCCTTCGCGCGCAACAGCGGCCAGCCCGGCTTTGTGGTGTTCGACAGCACGCATATTGACCAGTACGGCGCCATCGTCCAGCAGATCGGCGGCGCGCTCAACACGGCGCGCCTGTACCGCGAAGCGACCGAGGGCCGCCGCCTGGCCGAGGAAGCCAACCGCATGAAGAGCCGCTTCCTGTCGGTCATCGGGCACGAACTGCGCACGCCGCTCAATTTAATCGTCGGGCTGAGCGAGATTGTGTTGAAGAGCAGCGACGAAACCACCCCGCCGCTTCCGGATGCCACGCAAAAGGATATCGAGCGCATCCACACCTATTCGCAGCACCTGGGCGGCCTGATCGGCGATGTGCTGGACCTGGCCACCAGCGACGCCGGGCAGCTTCGCCTGAACAACGACTTTGTGGAGGTGGGCCAGGCGCTGCAGATCATCGCCGAGAGCGGCAGGCAGCTGGCCGCCGACAAGGGCCTGGAATGGCATGCCGACCTGCCCGAAAGCGGCCCGTGGGTGTGGGGCGACCGCATGCGCCTGCGCCAGGTGGCGCTGAACCTGATCAACAACGCCGTCAAATTCACCGAGCGGGGCAGCGTGAGCCTGCGCGTGGAGACCGGCCCCGATACGGTCACCGTGCTGGTCAGCGACACCGGCCTGGGGATCTCGGCGCAGGACCAGCAGGTGATCTTTGAGGAATTCCGCCAGACCGATAGCAGCGTCTCGCTGGGGTACGGCGGGCTGGGGTTGGGGCTGGCCATCAGCAAGCGGCTGGTGGAACTGCACGGCGGCGTGATCGGCGTGCGCTCCAGCGGGAGGCCCGGAGAAGGCTCTACTTTTTATTTCACCCTGCCCAGCGTGCCCGCACCGGTCGAGCGCGGCCGGGCTGCCGGGCTGCCGGCCGGCGTGCGCAGCGTGCTGGTGCTCACCGGCCAGCCGCAGGCCAGCGAGCCGCTGCTGGCGCACCTGCAGCAGCGCGGCATCCGCGCGCGGGTTCATTCGCTCGATTCAGCCGCCGGGTGGCAGCCGGAGCTGTTCGATTTCATCCCCGACGCAGTCCTGGTGGAAGCCGGCACCGAAACCAGCCCGGGCTGGGACGCGCTGAAGGCGGTCAAGGGCAGCCCGCTGGCGCGCGATATCCCGGTGCTGTTTTACAAATCCTCGCCTGACCGGAGCGGCCTGCTCGAGTTGAACTATTTGACCAAGCCGATCGAGCCGGTGGAGCTGACCCACGCGCTGGATCAGCAGTGGCTGCTGGCCAGCAGCGAGCGTCCCACGCGCAACATCCTGGTGGTGGACGATGAAACCAACACGCTGGATTTGAATGCGCGCATTGTGCAGAGCCATTCGCCCGATAATCACGTGCTCAAGGCGCGCAACGGGCGCGAGGCGCTGGAGATGCTCGAGCGTGAGACGGTCGACCTGGTGCTGCTGGATTTGCAGATGCCCGAGGTTGACGGCTTCGCGGTGCTGGAGCGCATGCGCGAGCGCGAGAACCTGCGCAAGATCCCGGTGATTGTGGTGACCGGCAAAATGTTGACCGAAGAGGATATGGCGCGCCTGAACCGCGGCGTGACGGCGGTGCTGGAGAAGGGCCTGTTCAGCCTGGACGAGACGGCCGAGCACATCAATGCCGCACTCGAGCGCAAGCGCCGCCTGAGCGGCGAGGCGCAGCGCCTGGTGCGCAAGGCGATGGCCTACATTCACGAGCATTACGCCGAAAGCATTTCGCGCCGCGAGATCGCGCAGCACGTGAGCATCTCGGAGGACCATTTGACCTTCTGCTTCCGGCAGGAGCTGGGCGCGACGCCGATTGAATATTTGCAGCGCTACCGCGTGCACCAGGCCCGCCTGCTGCTGAAGGACAGCGAGCGCAGCATCAGCGAGATCGCGCTGGACGTGGGCTTTTCAGACAGCGGCTACTTCAGCCGCATCTTCCGGCGCATCGCCGGCATGTCGCCGGAGGCGTTCCGCCGGTCGGGATAGAAGAAAGATAACCACGAAAGGCACGAAATACACGAAAAAAGAGCCATAAGGTGCATCCTGCGCCCGATGGGGTGTTTGAACGCATCAATCGATGATGATTCCACGATGCCGGGTGCCTCGCCCACAGATGCAAAGCGGGCGAGGCACGGTGTTGACTGGCACAGCCTGGCCGGACCCTGCCTGCTGAGGAGCGGCCTGGTAGGGGCGAGGCAAGAGAAGATGCCGAGGGTTAACCCGGTTTCTGGTGCCTCGCCCGCTTAATGCCTGGGGCGAGGCACGGTGTGGACTGGCAAGACTCACTTGACTCTTCCTGCCTCGCCCTTACAGGGTTGGGGCGAGGCACGGTGTGGACCGGCGAGACTCACTTGATTTTTCCTGCCTCGCCCCTACAGGGGAACAGGCTGGCGCGGAAAAACGGCTGTCCCCAGGTAACGCCACCCGCCCGGACGCTATGAATCCTCCACCTCACGCGCGGATTCCTCCATGCGCGCGGTGGAGCGATTTCCTATAATGAAATTGAAATGACGGCGGTTCCAAAATCGCCGCGCCGTGAACTCCGCAGCAACCGCAAAGTACCCTGGTTGAACTCCCCTGTTGGCAAGCACCCATAACGGTTCGAAAGGAGAAAGATTGGTCAAAATTTCTCTTGGGCACCCTTCCGCTTCCACGCATTCGCATTCCGCAATGCGTACCTTCCAATTCACCCTGTTTGTTTTTCAAAAGGAGCAATGAAGATGAGAAAGTCGATTTTGTACGTCATGGCCGTTTTGGTCATCCTGAGCATGGTGCTGACCGCCTGCGGGACCGCCGCCACCCAGGCGCCCGCCGCTGGTGCCACCCAGGCACCGGCTGCCTCTGGCGAGAAAGTGACCCTGCGCGTGCTGGTTCATCAGAACCCGCCCATGGTTGCTTTCATGGAAGAGTTCAACAAGAAATTCCAGGAAAAATACCCGAATGTGACCGTGGACATGGCTGTGGTCAACGCCAATGACCTGAGCACCGTCACCCAGACCCGCCTGACCGCCAACGATGTGGATGTCATTGACATCTTCGGCTTTGCCAACGGCGCGCAGCCCTACATGAAGAGCGTGGATGCCCCCAACTGGCAGCAGTTGATCGAAGCTGGCCTGCTGATGGATATCACCGACCAGCCCTTCACCAAGAACTACGACGAAGCCACCCTCAAGGATGCCGGCAGCTACAACGGCAAGGTCTACGCCATCAACCTCGGGCGCGTTTCCTACAGCGGCATCTACTACAACAAAGACCTCTTCGCTGCCAATAATGTCGCCGTCCCGACCACCTGGAGCGAGCTCGTGACCGCCTGCGAAACCTTCGTTGCCGCGGGCATCCCCTGCATGACCGCCGGCGGTAAAGACGGCTGGCCCATCTTCGTGGGCGCCTACGGCCTGATTGGTTCGATCTACCCCGACCAGGCCGCCCTGGTGGAAGGCCTGTGGACTGGCACGATCAAGTGGAACGATGAGAAGTCGCTGGGCATGTGGGAAAAGATGCAGATCTATGCCCGCGATATGATGGAACCGGGCGCTTCCGGCGTGGCTGGCGATGCGGCTCCTGGCCGCTTTGCCTCGGGCGCCGTGGCTATGTTCCCCGGCGGCACCTGGTATGCTCCCGCCATCGAAGCTGCCGAACCGGCCTTCGACTGGGGCTACATCCCCTTCCCTGGCTCGGATAACCCCGAAGACAACAAGTACCTGTTCGGCAAGTATGATCAGGGCTGGGCGATTGCCGCCAAGACCCCCAACAAAGAAGCCGCCATCAATTACCTGACCGAGTTCTCGGCCCCCGAGAATTACCAGGCGTTTGCCAATGCTGTGGGCTTCATCCCCACCCAGCCGACTGCTAAGCTCGATACCAAGATCGGTGCCGAAGTGGCCCCCTACCTGGCCAACTTCCGCGTAGGCTACGAACAGTACTGGGTTGCTCCCAAGGGCGCTGGCCAGTTCGCCAACCCGTGGGCTTCCTACTTTGCTCCGTTTGGCACCTATACCGACCCCAAGGAACTCGCCGACAAGGTTCAGGCCGATTTGCAGGCTGGCCTCGACGCTGTAAAATAAGTTAAACGGTCCTGGCAGGCTTCCCGCCTGAGGGCAGGAAGCCTGCCTTGATTGCCGCCAGAGAGGAAGGTTCGCATGGGTTACCACTTTGGTCGCGGTTGGGCAAAACTGATCCCCTACCTGCTGCTGCTGCCGGGGATTGGGTTCTACTTTTTGATCGCGCTGGGTCCGTCGATTGCCACCTCCGTCTATTCATTGACTGACGCCACCGGCTTGCAGGGCGCACCCATTCACTGGGTCGGCCTGGATAACTACAAAGAATTCCTTCTGATGGGACAGGCCTCAAAGGATAATTTTGCCGCCCTGGGACGAACGCTGATCTTCAGTTTCTTTGTCACCACCATTCAGTTTCTCCTCGGCCTGGCGGCCGCCATCATTCTCAACAACCCGCGCATCCGCGGACGCAACATCTTCCGCACGGTCTACTTCATGCCGGTCATCCTGGGCGCGGTCATCCAGGGCCTGATCTGGTCGCTGTTCCTCTTCCCGTTGGGCGGGCCAATGGCAAAAATCCTTGAGTTTTTTGGCACACGGTCCGAATTCCTGGGCGGGCAGCCCAGCGAGGCCTTCGCCTGGGTGATTGTGGTGCAGATCTGGGCCAATATGGGCGTCACCATGATGATCTTCCTGGCCGGGCTGCAAACCATCCCCAACGAACTGTACGAAGCAGCGACCATCGACGGCGCCAGCCCGTGGCAGGTGTTCTCCAACGTCACCTGGCCGCTGTTGACCCCCAGCGTTAACACCAACCTGCTGCTGAACATCATCGGCAGCCTGCAGGCCTGGCAGTTGTTCTTGATTTTGCTGGGCTACCGCAATGGTACGCAAGTGCTGGGCTACCTGATTTATGCCACCGGCTTCGGGCAAACCTCTGGCAGCGTCACTTCCAGCTTCCGGCAGGGCTATGCCGCGGCAGCTTCTATGGTGCTGTTTGTGCTGGTGCTGGTGATTGGCATGGTGACGCAAAAGATCCTTCAGCGCCGTGAAGAAAGGATTATGGGAGGAGCGCAATGACCACTTCTGTCAATACCCCTCGCAAGCGCATTGATTGGGGCAGGATCGCCTCCTATGTTTTCCTGACTTTCCTGCTGATTGCCTATCTGGGCCCGCTGCTGATGCTGGTCAACACCTCGCTGAAGACCATGCCGGAATTCATGAAGGACGCCACCAGCCTGGCCAGCGGACTGCACTTTAAGAACTTCGTGGACGCCTGGGAAAAGGCCAACTTCCCCAAGTACCTGCTCAATTCACTCATCTATACGGCTTCGGCCACGCTGATTTACGTGCTGACGGCTGTTTTTGTGGCCTTCCCGATCGCGCGCGGTTACGTGAAGCACGCCAACATCCTGCTCACGCTGTTCGTCATTGCGCTGTTCCTGCCGCCGGCGCTCATTCCGCAGTTCCAGCTCATCCTCAACCTGGGACTGTACAACAACCCCATCGGCTACATCATGCTGTTCCTGGTTAACCCGATCGGGATCGTCATCCTGGTGAATTACATCAAAACGCTGCCGCGCGAACTGGACGAGGCGGCAGCGCTGGAAGGCTGCGGCTACGTCCGCTTTGTCTGGTCGATCGTTTTGCCGCTGATCCGCCCGGCCGTGGCCACCGTGATCGTGCTGCATGCCATCGGCATCTGGAATGAGATCATCGCGCCGACCATTTACCTGACCAACAAGAACTACTATCCCATCACGCGCGGGTTGATTGTCTTCCAGGGCGTGTACGGCAGCAACTGGCCCACGCTGGCGGCTGCGGTGTTGATGCTGACGCTGCCGATGCTGGTGCTGTTCCTGTTCCTGCAGCGCTACATTGTCTCCGGCCTGACAGCCGGCGCCGTGAAGGGATAAATCCAACGGGATGCTACCCGTTCATTCGGATGTGAGGAGTATGACCATGCCCCACTTTGCTTCCACTCGCCTGCTCTCCAGAATTGTGTTCGTGCTGGTTTTGCTCAGCATGTTGGTTTCGTGCAGCGCGCCTTCTGCCGCGAAAATCACCCCGCCAGAGGGGTACAAGCTGGTGTGGAACGATGAATTTGACGGCAAGGAGATCAACCTGAAGAACTGGACCTATGACCTGGGTGCAGGCGGGTGGGGCAACGGTGAGGCCCAATACTACACCAACCGGCCGGAAAACGCGCGCATCGAGAACGGCATGCTGGTGATCGAAGCGCGGCAGGAGAAATACGAAGGCTCGTACTACACCTCGGCGCGCCTGAAGACGCAGGGCCTGCAAACCTTCCAGTACGGGCGCATTGAAGCGCGCGTCAAGGTGCCGGCCGGCAAGGGGTTGTGGCCGGCCTTCTGGATGCTGGGCGAAAACTTCCCAACCGTCGGTTGGCCGGACTGCGGCGAGATCGATATCATGGAATACATCGGCAAGGAACCGGACCTGATCATGGGCACCTTGCACGGGCCGGGCTATTCGGGCGCGCTGGGTTTTTCCCAGTGGAACCGGCAGACCTTCAACATTGCCGATGACTTCCACACGTACGCCGTTGACTGGCAGGCGGATCGAATCGACTGGTATTTCGACGGCCAGTTGTATCACACCGTCACGCGCGCGGACGTGGGCCAGCGCGAGTGGGTGTTTGACCAACCGTTCTTCATCATCCTCAACCTGGCATTGGGCGGGCAGCTGCCGGGCCCGATCGGCCTGGATGTCACCTTCCCGAAGCAATACCTGGTGGATTACGTGCGCGTGTTCCAGAAAACGCCCTGAGTCACCGATCCCTGCACCGCGAATTCATTAACGAGGTAGACACATGACAGAGAGGCAAGCACAGGCGGGCGGCGGCGAGACGATCTTCTTTGACGATTTTACCGGTGGGGAACTCGACCGCACAAAGTGGAACGTGGTGATCACGGGCCCGGTATCCAACAACGAGGTGCAGGCGTACGTCGATTCGCCAGAAACGGTTTACCTGATTTCGGGCGAGGATGAAGGCGCCAACGGCGCGCTGGCGCTGCACCCGCGCTGGCGGCCGGGTTTCTGCACGCCGCAGGGGCTGAGCTTTGATTTCATCTCCGGGCGCATTAACACGAAAGGCAAGGCGCAATTTGCTTCGGGCTGCGTGGCCGCGCGCATCAAAATGGCGGCGGGCGCAGGGTTGTGGCCGGCTTTCTGGATGCTGGGGGCGGGCCGGTGGCCGGAGTGCGGCGAGATTGACATCATGGAAAACGTTGGCGAGGCCGACTGGGCCAGCGCGGCGGTGCACGGGCCGGGCTATTCGGGCGATGCCGGGCTGGTCAACTACCACTACTTCCCGCCGGATAACGATGCCACCGCCTGGCACGTCTATTCGGTGGATTGGACGCCTGAGAGCGAAATGCTGTTCAAGATCGACGGCGAACTGTATTACCGCGTGACGCGCCCGATGGCCGAGAACTTTGGCCGCTGGGTGTTTGACCGACCCATGTACATCCTGCTCAATTTTGCGCTCGGCGGCGGCTATCCAGCCAAGATCAACGGCGTGCGCGAGCCGTATTTCGGCCTGCCCGCCGAAACGGTGCAAGCCATCCAGCGCGGCGACGCGCGCATGTTGGTGGATTGGGTGAAGGTGACGAAATGACAAAAACCGCTCCCCGCTCGGTTTTTATTGGCCAAATGCCGCAGCAGCGGCCCGAACACGGCATTGCCGGCGATTATGTGCCCCTGCTTGGCGAAGTTTATTACAAGATCAGCAATTTCGACGCCATGCCGCCCTTCTTCATGAGCCTGGTGAGCAGCTCAAACCACTGGCTGTTCATCGCCTCCACCGGCGGGCTGTCGGCCGGCCGGGTGAACGCGGATCAGGCCCTGTTCCCGTATTATACCGTTGACAAGTTGACCGAGAACAATGAGAACACCGGCGCCAAAACCATCCTGCTGGTGGAGCGCGGCGGAAAAACGCATCTCTGGGAGCCCTTTTCCATCCGCCAGCAGGGTATTTATGCGCTGGAGCGCAACCTGTACAAGAATGTGGCGGGCACCGCGCTGGTGTTTGAAGAGATCAATGCCAGCCTGGGGCTGACCTTCCGCTATGCCTGGCGCACCGGCGATGCTTTCGGCTTTGTCAAAACGAGCTGGCTGATCAACGACGGCACGGGCTGCCAGGTGGAGCTGCTGGATGGGCTGCAAAACCTGCTGCCGGCGAATGTCTCTGAATGGACGCAGACTGCCTTCAGCCCGCTTTTGGATGCCTATAAGCGCAACGAACTGGACCCGGCCACCGGCCTGGGCATTTTTACGCTCAATTCCACGCTGACCGACCTGGCCGAGCCGAGCGAATCGCTGCTGGCTACGCTGGTGTGGCAGGTGGGGCTGGACGCGCGCGCCTATCTGCTCTCCTCGCGCCAGTTGGATGCCTTCCGCACCGGTCTGGGCGTGGAAACTGAAACCGAAACGCGCGGTCTGCGCGGCGCGTACTTCGTGCATGCCGCATTTGGACTGGCCAGCGGCGCGCAGCGCGAATGGCATATTGCGGCAGACGTCAGCCAGGATGCGGCCGCGGTGGTTCACCGCACCGCCTGGTTGGGCGGCGCGCGCGCTGACCTGACCGCCGAGCTGGAGCGCGACCTGGCCGCCAACACCGCCAGCCTGGAACGAATTGTGGCCAGCGCAGATGGACTGCAGGTTTCGCAGCGGCATATGCTGGCGGCGCACCATTTTGCCAATGTGATGTTCAACGAGATGCGCGGCGGCTACTTCCCCGATCAATACCGCGTGCGCCGCGCCGACTTTGTCGATTACGTGGCGCACCTCAACCGCGCTTTGCTGGCAGCGCAGGCCGATTTCTTCGAGGGGCTGCCGGAAGAGCTTTCGATTGCCGACCTGCGCGAGCGCGCCGAAGCGGCCGGCTCGCTGGACCTGCAGCGGCTGGCCAACGCTTACCTGCCGCTGGCTTTCTCGCGGCGGCACGGCGATCCCAGCCGGCCGTGGAACCGGTTCTCGATTAACATCAAAAAGAAGGACGGCTCGCAGCAGCTCGATTACGAGGGCAACTGGCGCGATATCTTCCAGAACTGGGAAGCGCTGGCCTATTCGTACCCCGAATACACCGAGAGCATGATCTGCGCCTTCCTCAATGCCACCACCGCCGACGGCTACAATCCGTATCGCATCACGCGCCGCGGCATCGACTGGGAAACCCCCCAGCCGGGCAACCCATGGGCCAACATCGGCTACTGGAGCGACCACCAGATCATCTACCTGGTCAAACTGATGGAGATCAGCGCCAGGGTGCACCCCGGGCTGCTGGAGCGCGCGCTGGCGCGGCCGATGTTCAGCTATGCCGACCTGCCCTACCGCATCAAACCCTATGCTGAACTGCTGCGCGACCCGTACAACACGATCACCTTTGACTGGGAGCAGGAAGAGGCCATCCACGCGCGCGCCAGGCAGCAGGGCGGCGACGGCAAGCTGATGCAGTCGGCCGACGGGCAGGTGCTGCACGCCACGCTGGCCGAAAAACTGCTCACGCTGCTGCTGGCCAAGCTGGCGAACTTTGTGCCCGAGGGCGGCATTTGGATGAACACGCAGCGCCCCGAGTGGAACGACGCCAACAACGCGCTGGTGGGCAAAGGACTTTCGGTGGTCACGCTGGCCTACCTGCGCCGCTATATCGTATTCATGCGCGGGCTGCTGGCAAAGGGCGGGGCAGACCCGCTGCCGGTGCGTGCCGAGGTGGCCGAGTTTTACGCGCGCGTCAACCGCATCCTGGGCGGCGCGCTGCCGCTGCTGGGCGGCAGCATGGATGATGCCCGCCGCCGCGCATTGATGGACGCGCTGGGACAGGCGGGCAGCGATTACCGCTGGAAGATCTACCGGCACGGCTTTTCGGGCAAAATGGCCGCGCTGCCGCTGGACGAGATGCTGGGCTTTCTCGACACGGCGCTGCAATGCGCCGACCACACCCTGCGTGCCAACCGGCGCAGCGATGCCCTGTACCACGCCTACAACATATTGCATCTCAAGGAAGGCAGCGCGTCGGTCAGTAACCTGAGCGAGATGCTGGAAGGGCAGGTGGCGATCCTCTCGTCGGGGCTGCTGACGGCCGCCGAATCGCTGGCGCTGCTGGAAAGCCTGCGGCACGGGCCGCTGTTCCGCGCCGACCAGCACAGCTACATCCTGTACCCTGACCGCGTATTGAAAGGTTTCGTGGACCGCAACCTGATTCCGGCGGCGCAGGCGGCCGGGTTGGGGCTGGCGGGTGCGCTGGCCGCGGCTGGCGATGAAAGCCTGCTGGTGCGCGACGAGCGCGGCGATTTTCACTTTGCCGGGCACATCCGCAATGTGAGGGATGTGAGCCGTGCGCTGGAGGCGTTGAAACAGCAGCCGCGCTTTGCCCATCAGGCTGAACAGGATGCTGCGGCGGTGGAGGCACTCTTTGAGCAAACCTTCCATCACGACCAGTTCACCGGGCGCTCGGGCACCTTCTTTGCCTATGAAGGCCTGGGCAGCATCTACTGGCACATGGTCTCCAAGCTGCTGCTGGCCGTGCAGGAGACCATCCTGCGCACGCGCGGCGAGCCGGAAACCGCGAAGCTGATCGAACGCTATGCCGATATCCGCGCCGGGCAGTGCTTCAACAAGACCCCGGCCGAATACGGCGCCTTCCCCACCGATCCCTATTCGCACACGCCCGGCGGCCAGGGTGCCAGGCAGCCCGGCATGACCGGCATGGTCAAGGAAGAGGTGCTGGCGCGGCAGGCCGAACTGGGTTACACGGTGGCAGATGGACGCATCGTTTTTGACTTTTTGCTCTTCGAGCGCGGTGAACTGCTGCAAATGCCGGCGAATTATGATTATATCGACGTGAGCGGGCAAACCCGGCGCATCGCGCTGCCGGCTGGCACGCTGGCGTACACCATCTGCCAGGTGCCGGTGGTGGTGCAGGTCAACGGGCGCGCAGAGATTGCGGCACACCTGCGCGGCGGCAAACTGCACCGCATCGACGGGCACGTGCTGGACGCCGAGACGAGCGCGCATATCTTCCAGCGCGACGGTGCGGTCGAGCGGCTGGACGTGTCGCTGGGCTGAACCGGGCGCAAACGGGCGCATCTTAAAGGCGCGGCGGAGTTCTGCCGCGCTTTTATGTTGAGTTGGCTGCGGTTTTCTGTGGCATAATCAACCTGTTCCCGGAGCCCATGCATGCAGTTCAACAAAACCCGCTTCCTCAAACTGGCTGCCCTCATCCTTCTGCTCATCCCTTACCTGCTGTACATCGGATTCATCATCCGTGCGGATCAGGGGCCGGTGGATTATGAGACCTTCATGGCCATCGGCGGGCGGCTGCTTTCGGGCGGCGAGGTGTACGGCGAGAACAGTTATTACCCTATGCCGTTTGTGATGCTGTTCGCGTTGTTTAGCTGGCTGCCGCGCCCGCTCAGCATGACCCTGTGGCTGCTGGGGCCGGTTGTTGCGGCGCTGGCCGTCACGCGCGGCAACCCGCTGGTGCTGCTCTTCGCGCCGTTGTTTGGTCACTTTGCCGGGGGGCAGTCGGCCGTGTTTGGCATGGTGGGGTTGTGGGGTTACCGCAAATTCAACCAGACTGATCGGACGGCCGGGGGTGTTTTCCTTGCGCTCACGCTGCTCAAGCCGCAGTTGGGCCTTATTCCGCTGGCGTTTGCTGCCTGGCAGTGGTGGCAGGCCCTGCGCGGCCAGCGGCGCATCCCGCGCCAGGCCTGGGCCTGGGTGGTTTCGATGCTGGCGCTCTACCTGCCCGGCTTTGCGGTGATGCCCGATTGGCCGCTGCGCTGGCTGAGCACGCCGCGCCCCTTGTTCGAGCGGGCCCTCTCTGGCTTTGTGCCGCGCTCGCTGCTTTACCTGCTTTCGCCGGCGCGCGCTGCCTTTTGGGTGATCCTTGCGGTGATTGCCGCGCTGCTGCTCTACGCCGCCTGGCGCCTGCACCGCAAGACGCTCACGCTTGACCTGGCCGTGGTGTGGGGCTTTGTGGTCAGCCCGCTGGTGCACGATTACGACCTGATCCAGCTCATCCCGCTGCTCGACCGGCCGCCTTTGATGAAAACCGCCGTGCTTCTCTCGATCCCGGGCTGGATGGTGATCCTGTTTGCCTACACCAACAACACAGCCTGGTATGCGTTTACGATCATCGCACCCGGCATCCTGGCGGCCCTGCTTTACCAGAAGCACAGGCTGCTTGCGCGGCCGGATGCGATCCAGGAATCGCTCTGAAAAGCCCGCGCTTCAGCGGAGATTTGCACGTTCTATGGGATAATTAACCCAGCGCGGCTGCGCTAACCCCCTCTTTTTTCCAGTACGTTGTTTCATGAAAGCCGTTTCCATTGCAGAGCACGCCGATCCCCGCTGGAAGGGGCTGTGCCGGGCTGCCGTTGCGTCTGCGGCTGCCAGGCTGGTGGTTTCGCGAGTGGCGTTTGCGGTGACGGCCGCGTCAGTTCCGGCGATTTGCGGCCCAAGCCGGATGAGTTGACCAAAAGGAGGAGCTATGACTGTGTTGAGACGTTTGTTGGGTGTGGTGGTGATGGGCGCGGGCGTGATTGGCCTGCTGCTGGGCCTGGGCGGGCTGGTGGCGTTGTTTGCGGTCCGGCCGGCGCTGGTCAGCGGAGCCGCCACCACCGTGAACGCGCTCACTTCCAGCGTGGAGATCAGCCAGAAGACGCTGGAGATCACCGACGGCGCGCTGGACGCGACCGTCTCGAGTGTCGATTCGCTCTCTGAGATGCTGGATGCGACCGCGGCGACCGTGGCAGATACCCAGCCGGTGATCACCCAGGTGAACGCGCTGATGGGCAAGTCCTTGCCCGATGCGATCAAAGCGGCCGGCGATTCGCTCAACGCCGCCAAGGAGGCCGCTCAATCGCTCGAGGGGGCGATCAAGTCGTTTGAGACTTTCCGCAACCTGCTGGCGGCCGTGCCCTTCCTGGGCGTGAAGCAGCAGGCGCAGGCCTATGATCCTGAAAAACCGTTGGCTGATTCGCTGGGCGATCTTTCCACCAGCATCGAGGATATGCCGGACGATTTTATAAAGATGTCGGAGAGCATGAACAAGGCCGACAGCAACCTGGTCGCGGTGCAGACCAACCTGGAGGAGATGGCCGGGAACGTGGCCGTGATTTCGGAGCGGCTGGTCGAGTATCAGGCTGTGATCGACGATTCCAAGGCTTCGATGGAGAAGCTGCACGACATCCTGGTGGGGGTGCGCGACAACCTGGGCACCATCCTGGCGGCGGCGACGGCCGTGATGGTGCTGTTCATGCTGTGGCTGCTGGTCACGCAGGTGGTCATCTTCAGCCAGGGCTGGGAGCTGTTCCACGGCACGGCTGGCCGCATGAGCCAACCGGCGGCGGATGCGCCCCGGGTGGATGCGAATGCGGAGGATGTGGAGACGAGCGGCCAGAAATAATTTCTGGAGGGTTTGCGTATGGATCGTAATACCCTGCTTACCAAAATCCTGGCGGTTGCCGGCACTGTGCTCACCGCGCTGCCGCTGCTGCTGCCGCTGATCTTCGGTTTGATGAAGGTGCTGTCCGGCGGGCGGTTTTTGGTCGATTTTTTGATGCCGGCCGAGCTGTTCCTGGTGGTGCTGGCGGGCGGGGGGCTGCTGGTGTGGGCGGCGGTGCGCGCCCTCCGGCGCATCACCTGGATGACCTGGAGCCTGAGCGTGGCGGTGTGTTCGCTGGCGCTCTCGATGGGTTTGGCTGTGATCAGCGGGCTGGCCAACGGCGAAATCGAGCCGCAGGGCGCGGCGTGGGGCGTGACGCTGGCAGCCCTGGTGGTGTACCTGCTGGCGGTGCTGTCGCTGGCAGTGAACGGCGTGCTGCTGGCACGGGACGTGTTCCGGGGCGGCTAAAGCTAAGGCGGGCAGGCGCGGTGATGGAAGCAGGTGGCCCGGCCGCGCCCCGGGCGCTGGATGCACCACCGGGAGCTGTATACGGCAACCGACCTGGACGGTGAGGTGCGCGCCTGGTTGCGTGAAGCCTGGGAGCTGGCCGGATGAAATCAATGACTTTTTTGGGCCAGTTCCTATGACTTGCACAACTTGCAAGCGCGCGTGCTTTGGCTATTCTATTAAGTGTCAGGCTTAATTCTTCTCTCACCGGCAATCGAATAGCCCGCAACCCCTCCAACGTTCCAGCAAGGCCCGAACTGCCGGCAGAACAATTGCATTGCGTTTAACCAGGAGCAACCTATGACCCAAGAACCATCCCCCGAAATCTCATTGAGCATCCGGACCGGAAGTTTCATGACCAACTATCACGACTGGGGCAAAGGCCAGCCGGTGGTGTTGATTCACGGCTCGGGGCCAGGTGTTTCGGCCTGGGCCAACTGGGGCAGAGTGCTGCCCAAACTGTCGCTCAACCGGCGCGTGCTGGCCCCCGACATGGTCGGCTTTGGCTTCACCGACCGGCCGGAGGGCATCACCTACAGCATGGAAGGCTGGCTGCAGCAGGCGGTCGACTTCCTCGACGCGCTGGAGTTGCAGCAGGTGGATGTGGTGGGCAACTCGTTCGGCGGCGCGCTGGCGCTGTGGCTGGTGGTGCGCTACCCCGAGCGCGTGCGCCGGCTGGTGTTGATGGGCGCGATGGGCGTGCGCTTTGACGTGATGCGCGGGCTGGACGCGGTGTGGGGCTACACCCCCTCCATCGAGAACATGCGCGCTATGCTGGATACCTTTGCCTACTCGCGCGAGCTGGTGAATGAGGACCTGGCGCAGATGCGCTACCAGGCCAGCATCCGACCGGGCTTTCAGGAGAGCTTCAGCGCCATGTTCCCGGCGCCGCGCCAGCGCTGGGTGGATGAGATGGCGCGCTATGAAGACCAATTGCCCAACATTCAGCAGCCAACCCTGATCATCCACGGGCGCGAGGACAGGGTTATCCCGGTGGAAAACTCGCTGAAGCTGTTCAATGCCATTCCCAACGCACAGTTGCACATCTTTGGCAAATGCGGCCATTGGACGCAGATTGAGCACACCGACCGCTTTGTGCGGCTGGTGGAGAATCACCTGGCCGAATAGAACCCCCGGCCAAGGGAGAGATGAAAATGGATGCCAAACCGCAACGCATTCAAAAAATTGCCGACCTGCTCGATACTGCGCTGCACAAACGGCAGGTGATTGAACCGGTGGTCGTCCTTGACCCGGGCCTGGACGTGGACGATGCCTATGCCGTGCAGATGATCAATGTGGCGCGCGAATTAGAACGCGGCGCGGCGGTCAGCGGCAAAAAGATCGGCCTGACCTCGACGGCCATGCAGACCATGCTGGGGGTGAACGAGCCGGATTACGGCCACCTGCTGGACACGATGGCGGTGACGGACGGCAGGGCGCCCATTGGCCGGCTGATCCAGCCCAAAGCGGAGGGTGAGATTGCCTTTGTGCTGAAGCACGACCTGGCCGGGCCGGACGCCACGCTGGAAGATGCCCTGGCCGCGACCGATTACGTGGTGGGTGCGATTGAGATTGTCGACAGCCGCGTGCGCGACTGGAAGATCGGGCTGATCGACACGGTGGCCGACAACGCCTCCAGCGGCCTGTACGTGCTGGGCAGCCGGCACGTCCGCCCGGACGAGCTGGTGCTGACCGATGAGTGCATGCAGCTCTTCAAGAACGGCGAATGGGTCAACGCCGGCTGCGGAGCCGACGTGATGGGCCACCCCGCGCTGTGCGTGGCCTGGCTGGCCAACAAACTTCACCGCTACGGCGTCACCCTCAAGCGCGGCGAGGTGGTGCTCTCGGGCGCGCTCTCGGCGGCCCTGCCGGCCCAGCGCGGCGACCGCTTTGAGGCTGTGTTCAATAAATTGGGCACGGTGGCGGTTGAGTTTGTGTGAGCAAGGTTTGGTCGACAGCACCTGCCACCTCAAACGATCAATCCTTCCGGGTTGCAGATAAAACCGTCCATCAAGGATGCACCGCGCCGCGCCAAACTTGCTATAATGAAACGAACCGGGCTATTCCCGGCGATTTCCCCTGTTTGAATCGATCGCACATCGAAAAGGAGCCGCTGTATGGGAGATAAAGGCAGCAAGAAGGACAAGGAAAAAGCCATCAAGCAGAAGCAGCAGAAGATCGAGAAGAAGAAAGAGGAGCAGAAGTCGAAACTGCCCTCCAAGAAACCCGCTTAGCCGCGCGCGGGCGTTTGTTTGGCTTGAATTTACGAAACGCTCCCCATCGTGGGGGGCGTTTGCTTAACTGGCAATTTGGCCGGGGCTTTTCTGCCGTTTGCCGTCTATACTCAATGGGTAAGAATCTGCCTGGCCTGAACGGAGCATTCCCTCCCATGAAAACAACTGAATCGCGCACCGCTGTCCTGGTCACTGCCTGGACGGCTGTTATCAGCATCGGGCTGTTCACCGTCGTTGCCCAGGAGATTTTTCACTTCCGCGTCTCCGAGGACCTGCAATACTACGTGGCCATGGGGATCCCGTTGGTTGGCCTGCTGCTGACCTTTGCGTGGAAAGCCGTTCGGCCGCTGAGGCCGTTCTTCGGGTTGTTCCTGGTGCTGGAGGCGGCGCACTGGCTGGTTTTGACGCGGCTGGATCGGCTGCTCGCGTTCCAGAGCTGGCTGCGCAACCCATCCTTCAACGTGTACATGCTGGCCGAGCAATCCCTCAAATTGATCATCACGCTGGCCGTCATTGCGTTCCTGTTCCTGATCCACAAAAAGCGCCAGGCTTTCTTTTTGGCCAGGGGCGACACCGCCGCACCGATGGAAGCCATCCCCTGGCTGGGAATCAAAAAAGGCACGCGCTGGAACAAGTTCGGGCCAATTGCAGGGGTGTGCATCACCCTGGGGCTGCTGGTTTTCCTGGTGCTTGGCGGGCGGCCCTCGGCGGACCTGTTTGTGAAGGTGCTGCCCTTCGTCCCGGCCATTCTGCTGGCGGCCATTTTGAATGCGTTTTATGAAGAAGTGACCTTCAAAGCATCCTTCCTTTCGGTGCTGGAGAATGTGGTTGGCCGGCAGCAGTCGCTGCTGTTGATGGCGGCCTTCTTCGGCTTTCTGCACTTCTACGGCGTGCCCTACGGCGTGGTGGGCGTGCTGATGGCGGGCGCGCTGGGCTGGCTGCTGGGCCGCTCGATGCTGGAAACGCGCGGGTTGTGGTGGGCCTGGTTCATCCATTTTCTGCAGGATGTGGCCGTTTTTGTCTTCCTGGCGGTCGGGTCGGTGACGCCGGGCGGGTGAGGGCGGCTGGAGGTGCCGGGCACGGCGTGGATTTTCCCGGTGGAACGATCGTAATGAAGCCCTTCTTTCCGCTATAATCATTTTATGGCAATTGCAATCATTGGCGCTGGCGCATCCGGCATGGTTGCTGCCCTGCAGGCCGCCTGGAGCGGCGCGGAGGTGGCGCTGTTCGAGCGCAACGCGGCGGTGGGGCGCAAGCTGCTGGTGACCGGCAGCGGGCGCTGCAACCTGACCAACGATGCCGCGCGCGCCGAAGCCTACGCCTGCGCCGATACCGCCTGGATGGAAACGCTGCTGGCCGGCTTTGGCCTGCGCGACCTGCTGGATATGCTCGGCGGGATCGGCGTGGTGGCGCGCAAGACCCACGACGGCTGGTATTACCCCATCTCCGAGTCAGCGGCTTCGGTGGTGGATGCTTTCGCCAGCGCGCTGGAGCGGGCCGGGGTGCATCTGCGGCTGGAAACACAGGTGACGGCCATCCGGCCGCGCGGCAGCGGTTTTGGGGTGCATTACGCCCGCGGCGGGCGCGAGGCCGAGGAACCCTTCGAGCGCGTGATCGTGGCGGCGGGCGGCAAGGCCTACCCGACGCTGGGTTCGCGCGGCGAGCTGTTCCCTGTGCTGGAGCGGCTGGGGCACACCGTGCTGCCGCTGCGCCCCGCGCTGGCGCCGGTGCTGGCCGAGCTGGGCAGCCTGAAGCCGTTGCAGGGCCAGCGCCTGGACGTTGGCGTGACGCTGTGGCGCGGGCCGCAGCGACTGGCGGCCACGCGCGGCAATTTGATCTTCACCGAGTGGGGGCTGAACGGCCCGGCGGTGATGGATCTGAGCCACCAGGTTTCGGCGCACGCCGGTGAGCGGCTGGAGCTTTCGCTGGACGTGCTGGCCTTCTGCCAGGCCGAGTTCGATGGGCTGCTGGCGGGCAAGCGCGGCAGCAACCTGCCGCTGCGCGTGCTGCTGGAAGCCTTTTTGCCGCCCAAGGTGGCGCTGACCTACCTGCGGAATAACCGCCTGGACCCGGACCTGGCGCTGCGCCAGGTGAGCGAGGGCGGGCTGGCGCGCCTGAAGGCCGCGCTGAACGATACGCGCCTGGCGGTGAAGGGCGTGCGCGATTTCGAGTACTGCCAGGTGAGCGCCGGCGGCGTGCCGGTGACGGAGGTTGACCCGCGCACGCTGGAATCGCGCATCGTGCCGGGGCTGCACCTGTGCGGCGAAACGCTGGACGCGGTGGGGCCGTGCGGCGGGTATAACCTGCAGTACGCCTTCAGCAGCGGCGCGCTGGCCGGGCGGGCCGCCGCGGCGCGTTGAGCTTACCCGTGGAGAACAATATGCAAGTTGTAGGGCGGGTGGAGGGGCTTGCCCCTTCTATCATTAACCCAAAACGCTGGCGGGGTACCGGCCCGCCAGCGTTTTTTCGGAGGAGAAGAAACGCCTGCCCACTCAGCTGCCTGCCCTGGCTGCTCCCTGTGCCGCCGTCGTAGCTGGCTGCGTGTTCATTGGTTACAGCATAACCGCAGGAGATTAAGATCTGGTTTAGAGGCTGTATAAAAGCCGTATAGGCGGCAGGTTTTTTTGGCGGGCAGGGAGAATTCATGAATTCCCCCTACTTGCGCCGGCGCCGGAATTTGGCCCGGTTGATCTGCGTGCGGCGTTTGCGCCTCCACACCCGGTATTTGCGCTGGTACTCTTTGTCCTGCTGCGGATTGCCATTCTCATCCTGGCCTTCGTCCTTCAATTCCGGCTCTTTCATGGCCTGCGCGATGACCGCTTCCACTTCGGCGCGCGGGCGGCCGTATTTCTGGCGGCTGAGCGCGCGCACGGCGGCCGCTTTTTGCTCGGACGGCACGGCATCCGGCAGGCAGGTGCTGAGGATGAAAGGCGGCGGCGACTGCCCGTTGATTTTGGCCTTGACGCACACCTGCCAGTTGGGCAGGTTGGTCAGGTCGGTCAGGTCGAAGTACGGCAAAAACTGCGGCTCGATCATGCGGGCATCCTCAAGGCCCAGGCGGAAGGAGAGGATGGTACCCACGTTGCCGAACAGGGCCTGGACGATGCGCGGGTCGCTGATTTGCGAGGTGAACTGGTTGGCCAGGGTGAGGCTGACGTTGTACTTGCGCGCTTCAGAAAGCAGCACCGAGAAATTGTCAGTGGCCAGCGATTGGAATTCATCCACGTAGATGTAAAAGGGTTTGCGCTCGGCGGGGTCCAGCCTGGCGCGGCTCATCACCTCGGCCTGGATTTTGGCCATCAGCATGAGCCCCAGGAACTGGGCGTTGGCCTCGCCGATGAGCCCCTTGGCCAGGTTGACCAGCAGGATTTTACCTTCGTCCATGATGCGGCCCAGGTTGATAGTCGAGCGCGGTTGGCCGAAGATCAGGCGCAGGCGCGGGTCAAAGACGAAGTCGACGAACTTGGAGCTGAGGTAATCGCCGAAGGAGGCCTCCTGCGGGTTGCGCCGGTAGGTGTAATCCATTTGGGGCAGTACCACCTCCACCCAGCGGCGCAGTTGCTCGTCTTCCCAGCCCAGCGGCAGCCAGCGGCGCCAGTAGTCCCTGGACTGGTAGATCTGGTAGAACTCCAGCAGCGTGCCGGGCTGGTTGGGGTTGGACATGGCCAGCAGCAGGTTCATCTGCATGTGCTGGAAAAACACCGGTCCGGCGTACTCGACCGACATGTGCCGGTAGGAATCCTCGATGAAGCGGCGCATGATGGCGCGCATTTCGCGCACCACGATCTGGCGCTGCGTGCCGTCGGAACATTCCAGCAGGTTGAAGCCCACCGGGTGGTCATCATCGGCGGGGTCGAAGATGACGACGTCCTCTTTGCGGTGCTCCGGGATGGTTTCGAGCAGCTCTTCGAACAGGTCGCCGTGCGGGTCGATCACGCACAGCCCGCGGCCGGCCTGCATGTCGGCCAGGGCCATGCCTTTGAGCAGCGTGGTCTTGCCGCTGCCGGTTTGCCCGACCACGTAAAGGTGTGCGGCGCGGTCGCGCGCGGAGAGCGAAACCGGCTGCGCCAGCCCCAGGTATTCATTCTTGCCGAGCGGCAGGGCGCTGCCGTTGTTGGCGGCCGAGGTCTGGGCAACATCGCGCGGCAGCGGGCGAACCAGGTTGGTGTGCACTTCCAGCCCGGGCAGGCCGTCGCCGTTTTCCTGCGGAAAGCGGAATGCGCTGTAGGCTTCATAGCCGTCCATCAGGAAGCGCAGGCGGCGCGCGGATTCGGGCAGTTCCTCCCTGCCCCAGGGTTCCTGCAGCAGGCGTTCCTGGTTGGCGCGCGCGGCGCGCCATTCCAAATCGTCCGCGGGCTGCGCCACCACGAAGCCGCCCTTGTGCAGGTAATGCGGCGCCGCCGGGATGAATTTGAGATCATCGCCCACCGGCGCGGTCACCGCGCCGCCGGCCGTCTGGCAAATGGCATCCGGGATGGGCTCGGGGCTGGCCAGGGATACCGTCATCATGAACGGCGCGTTTTGCAGCCGCAGCATCTGGTCCAGCAGCCCCTGCGCCAGCAGGTAAGCGCGCTGCTCCTGGACGCGGGCCAGGTTTTTGGCGCCGGGTAAACGGTTACCCTCGCTTGTTGCCTGCGCCTGGAGCAAAAAGCTCTGCTCTTCCGCCGTCAGCGCGGTGGGGGCAAGCGTGGCGGTCAGCGCCATGGGCGCCCGGTGCAGCAGCATGGTGCGCAGCAGGCGCTCAAACCCGCCGGAGCGCGGCACGAAGGGGTGGACGTAATAGACCGGCTCGCCGCGCGCGGGCGGTGCGTGTTTGCCGTTATTGAGAAATCCGGCATCGTGCGAGGGGAAAACCTGGTCCAGTTCCACCTGCTCTTCCCGCCGGCGGATCTCGACCACCCGCGCGCTTTGCCAGTCAAACGGCTGCCAGAAGCCGGCAAAAACGGCCGGGTCGCGGATGAGAGCCCAGCGGTAGAGCGGCAGGGTTCCGCCCAGCAGCATGGCCAGTTGGCGGCCCAGGTCGGCGGCCCGGTCGCCAGCACTTTGCGCGTCCGGCGCCTGTGTTTTGACGAAGATGCAGCCGGACACTTTTCCGGTTGAGAATGCCGCGCTGTCCGGCTGGACGATGTAGCGCAGACTGTAGGATATGCCGGTTTGGCGAGTGAAGAGTGAGTTAATGAAATCGATCTGTTCGGCCTGCCCGGGGGGCAGGTCGCTGCGGTGCCGGCTCAGCAGCAGGTGTTCTGAGGGGCACGAGAGCAGTTGAACGGCCGCCACGGCTGACCAGGGGCCGTGCGGGTCTGCGGGATCTGGCGGGAGGATTTCAACATGCAGATTTTGACTGGATATGATGTCTTCATCCATTCTTCCTCCTTTTGAAGAATATTTTGGGGCGAACCGGTAACTCAGAAAATTTGCGGCGGATTGCTCAGGGTAAGCATACCTCCCGGGATGCTGGCGCGCATATCATGAAACGGATGCCTGTTTCCCCCTAAAAGTACCCCTCCCGCGGGATCATTCGGGGTCGGTGTCCTCCAGGTGCAGGCGGCGGACGGCCAGGGTGACGGCTTCATCCATGTTGGCGCAGTGCAGCGGGCGGATGATCTTGCGGACGCGCTTTTTCATGGCATCCATGCCGATGCCAAGCCCGGCGGCTTTCTCTTGCGGCGGCATGTCATGGTTGCGGTTGCGCAAAAAGAACCAGAAGGTTTCGGCATGCAGCCGGGTGAGCGCGGGAAATTCGCGCTCAATCCGGCTGATCATCAGGCGGTCGTAGGTGGCGGCTTTATCGCTGGTGCCGTGCAGCAGGAGGTCCGCTTCGAGGCCCATCAGGTGGTTGGTAATTTTCCGCGGGAAGCTCTTGACCCGGCGGCCGAGTTGCGCGGGGCTGATGTAGATGTCGTAGCTCAGCCGGACGAGGGTCGCGCCGCGCAGGTAATAATCGCGCCAGATGGCCCAATCCACACGGTCGTCCAAACCTTTTGCGCCGAGCGACATAACGCGCACGCCCAGGCGGTGCTCGGCGCTCATGGCGGTTGGCGCAGGCAGGTCGTGTTGCAGGCTTTCCCACAGGGCGGCGGCATGTGGGTCGGCGCGGACTTGATTCCAGCGACTGGCAATGAGCGGGAATGCAGCGTTGAACGCGCCGATAAATTCAGCCGGCGCCGGCCGGTAAAGCTGCTTGCCGCGGGCAAACGCGCGCTGGTACTCGCAAAAGCTGACAATCCGGCAGGGAAAATCACCTGCTTCGAAAGGGACAGAACGTTCCGGGTGTGAAAACATGGCGGTCTCCTTTCTGGGTGGATAAAAAAACGGATCAACTATGGATCCGTTTTTGTATCAGGCGCAATACGCATACAGCGGAAAATACTAGGGGTATTTTCGCCTGCCTTTACGGATCGGGGGAAATGGCCAGGATTTCATCGTGCTTATATATTAACACATGGGCGGTAAATTTCAACACTTGCCATGGGTACTTTAAGGATTGTCTTTTTAACTTGTAAAAAGACTGAAAAAACGCTATAACATTTGTATTAAATTTATTAATCTGCAATTTGATCATCCCGGCAGGCACACAATCGTGCCTGTTTTTGATTCTAGTGCAACAAGCGGCTGCTGGAGAGACCCGGGAAGGCGGATGCGGCTGCCGGGGAGGGCGAGGAAGCCTGAATCTCTGTCTGGATGGTGGGTTGCGGGGCTGCCAGGGTGATGTATGGATTTAAATTTCTTTGCCCCTCCACCCACCTTACGATTGTTTTGCATGGTGGGTTGCGGGACAGCTAACTTGATCCCTTGATTTAAACCGGGTTACCCGGCGATGGGAAACAGAAACGTGAAGATCGCGTAGGCCGCGCCCAGCGCCAGCAGGGTATTGAACAGAGTGGCCAGCAGGAAGACGGCCACCGGCCGCCAGCCCATCTTCTTGAATTCCGCGATGGAGAGTTCCAGTCCCATGCAGACGAACGCGGCAGTGAAGGTCCAGTTCTTCAGCGCTTCCAGCACGCTGCCCTTGCCGCCGTCGATGATGCCCAGGGTGTAGAGCACAGAAGCAATGACGAAACCCAGCACGAACTTGGGGAAGCGGTCCCAGATTATGCGGACGGCGGGGCGGGTGCCTTTTTGGCCGTTTTCGCCGCGCACGGCAAATGCCAGCGCCAGCAGGAAGGCGACCACGCCGATGAGCGCGTTCTGAGTGGTTTTGACAATGGTGGCCACCTTTTGGGCGGCTTCGCCGTAAAGCGTGCCTGCGCCGACCACCGCTGCGGTGGTGTCGATGTTGCCGCCAAACCACGCGCCGGCCACTTCCTGCGAGAGGCCCATGCCCCTCGCCAGCAGCGGCAGCAGCAGCATGAGCGGCAGCGCGATGAGGATGACCAGGCTGGTGACGTAAGTGACCTGTTCCTTTTTGGCCGAAACCGACCCGGCGGCGGCGATGGCGGCTGAAACGCCGCACACCGAAAGCGCGGTGCCCATCACAGCGCGCAGGCGGTCATCCAGACCGAATTTGCCGGCCAGCCAGTAGGTGAAGAAGAACACCGAGGTGATCATGATGAGCGCCTGGACGATGGCGCCGCCAGCGGCGGGCACCATCAGGCTGAGGTTGATGCCCGCGCCCATCAGCACCAGGCCGATCTTGAGGAATAATTCGGTGCGGATGCCAGCCTTCACTTTCTCATGCGCTCTGGTGAGCTTGAGCAGCAGATTGCCCAGCAGGCCCACCAGGACAGCCCACAACGGGAATTCCAGGGCTTTGCCGGGGATGCCGCCGGGCAGTTGCATGCTGTAAACCTGTTTGGTGACCCACCAGGCCAGCACGGTCAGCGCGGCCACCAGCAGCAGCCCCAGGCCAGTTTCACGGTAACGGGGCCGGCTTTTTTGAGATGATGTGGAATGATCGGCAGGCATGGTCCTTCTTTCCAATACGTAACAGGAGCAGAGGTTTTATTCTTCCGGGCACGTTTTTTAGGCCGGTTCAGGGTCTGATCCGCCGTGATAGGAACATTTTTGGTGCGGCTAAAAACGGATCATCAGGCCGTTTTCACCCAGGATGCCGACGGCGGCCAGCACGATGAGCACAAAGGCGATAATAACAGCCAGCCAATCTTCCGATAGCGGCTTGTGTTCGGTGGGATTTGGATTCAACAGAAGCTCCGCATGCTATTCTTGCCCTGAGTCTATTGCAGCCTTGGATGATGGTCAATGATTTGTGAAATTACAAACTTGTAGAGTCTGGGCTTTCCCGGCTGCAAAACAGGTGGGATGCAGGCAGTTGAAGGGCGGTTCATCAACGAACCGCCCGATCAAACCTGGCTGCTTTGCCGGCAAAACTTAATTAGCGTTTCGCCGGCCTCAGAACGGCCTGCGGAGCCTCTTTGGGGTTGGCGAATTCTGGCAGGGGCAGCGGTTCGTATTTTGCGCCGGTGCCGATTGTGCCGTAGGGGATGTAATAAAGCTGGGTGAGGCTGTCGGCGCCCAGGGTGATATCCTGGAAGGCGAACAGCAAGTAATTACCGTCCGGGCTGAAGGTGGGGTCGCGGTAGCAGCACACCCCGTCGATGGGGTTGGCGTTGGCGACCGCCTTGAAGGTTTCGCGGTTGAAGAGCTGCAAATCGCCAAAGCCGTTGTTGCGCGTGTCGCCGTTCATGGCGAAGAGCGACTCGCCGTCCCAGGTGAAGCCGGGCAGCGTGGGGGTGTGGCTGTAGGCGCTGAAGGTGAAGTGCGGCTCGGGGAACTGCACCTGCACGCGCGGGTTGGCGATGCACTGGTCCACGGCGAAGACCTGCACCACCTCGCCGCGGCGGCCGTCAGCCAGCACACCCAGGGCTTTGGCAGCCAGCAGCGAGCCGTCGCGCGACCATTCTGCCGAGAGCACCGCGTTGCGCTGGTAGGGGGCCAGCTCGGGGCAGTCGGCCATGGCTGCCAGGTCGGGGTGCGAGTTGGCGTGCGAGAGGCGTTCCAGGTCGAAGGGCAGCAGGTAAAGCTGGCGGTCGAGGCTGAGCGCAACGCGCGTGCCGTCGGGAGAAACCTCGAAGGAATCAAAATAGGTGGCATTGTTGAAACAGGTGATGGTGGTCACCTGGCCGGTTTCGAAGTCGGCGGTTTGCAGGCATTTGCCGCTGATGTAGCTCAGACCGTCGCCGCCGGGCAGCCAGCGCAGGTAGTGCTTGACGGCACCGTCGCTGGTGAGCTGGCGCGCTTCGGAACCGTCGACGTTGGACACCCAGATGTCGCTGTTGAGCACGAAGGCCACCTGGTCGGCGCCGCCAATTTCCAGCAGCGCAGGCAGCGTGGCGGTGGCCGTGGGCGCGGGTGTTTCGGTGGGGGCGGGCGTTTCAGTGGGCAGGGGCGAGGGCGCCAGGGTCGGCTCAAGCGTATCGGTGGGCAGGGCGGCTGCGGCTGGCAGGGTGGCCGAGGGCAGCGTGCCGGGCGCCAGGGCCGGGGTGGGAATCAACGCGGCAGGCGTGGACATCAGCCGGAAGACGACAAAGCTGCCAATGGCCAGCAGCAGCATGCCCACGGCAGCAATGGCGGCGGTGGGGATGCGGCGCCGGCGCGGGGCGGCGGGCGCAGCGGGCAGCGGTCGGGCGGGCGGCTGTTCGACGATGGTGGCATCGGCGCGCGGGGTTGCCGCCGGGCCGGTTTGCTCGACGATGGTGGCACCGCCGCCCGGTTCGGTGTAGGCGGCCGACGGCGGCGCGGCGGGGGGTTCAACCACAGTGGGGGTTGGTTCGACCAGGGTCTCGGGGACAGGTTCGGGCTTTTGGGCTGGCTGGCGCGCCGGTTTGGCGGGTTTGGCTGCTTTGGCGGAGGCTGGCAGCGGGGCGGTTTTTTCTTTTTCGGCCGGCAGTCCCTGCAGGGCCTGCTCCAGCGCGGCGGCCATCTCTGCGCAGGATTGGAAGCGGTCGGCGCGGTCCTTCTCCAGCGCGCGGTTGACGATGGCACGCACGTCCTCGGGAATGCCCGGGTGCAGCGCGTCCAGGTCGGGGACGGGGTCGTGCAGGTGCATCATCATCAGCGTCATGGCTGAGTCGGCCTCGAAGGGCGGCCGCCCGCCCAGCGTTTCAAACAGCGTGACGCCCAGCGAGTAGATATCCGAGCGCGCGTCGGGGTGCAGTCCCTGGATCTGCTCAGGCGACATATACAACGCCGTGCCCAGCACCGCGCCGGTGGCGGTGTGCCCCTGCCCGCCCAGCATGTGCGCGATGCCAAAATCCATCAGGATTGCGCTGCCGTTGACATCCAGCATGATGTTGGCGGGCTTGATATCGCGGTGGATCATCCCGCGCTGGTGGGCGTAGTCGGCGGCATGGCAGATGTCGATCATGGCGCGCAGCGCGTCGCGCACGCTCATACGCCGCCCGGATGCGTTGAGCCGCTTGATGCGCGCGCCGAGCGTCTCACCGGCCACGAATTCAAGCACCATGTAATAGACGTCGTCTTCGTGGTTGAAGTCGAATACCTGGACAATGTTGGGGTGGCGCAGGTGCGCCACGGCGGTGGCTTCGCTTTCGAAGCGGCGGACGAATTCCTCGTTGTTGGAAAGGTGCGAGTGAATCATCTTGATGGCAACGGTGCGGCGCAGGTTGGGATCGCGCGCCTTGTAAACCGCCGACATCCCGCCCTGCCCGAGCAGCTCCTCAATCTGGTAGCGCCCGCCCAACACCTTGCCCACCCAGCGGTCAGTCATTGTTCGCCTCCATGTTGTACTTCCCTACGGTTCGATCAGCCACAGCCAGGCATCCTCAAAGGTGCACACCGTGCGGCCCGATTCCGAGGCTGCGATCATCGTTAAGAATCCATCTGTAAATACCGCAACGCGCTCATTATAGTTCTTCAGCGCGGTCTGATACATGCTTTCATACTGCTTGAGGATGTCATTGTATTCCTCAAGCTGCTTTTGATAGGCGTTCATGGCGGCGGTGTCGTTCTGGTCGAGCGGCTGCATTGGCTTGGGCGGCGCGGAAAGGCGCTGGGGCGGCTGGGTGGTATCCACCTCGCCGATCTTGACGCCGTTGGTGTAGATCTCGATCAGGTTGCCGCGCGCGATGACAGCCAGGCGGTTGGTGGTGCCGTTTTGCCACTGGAAGGATTGATCCTCGGTTTTGGGGAAGAAGTCGTGCACGTTGGCGATCTCACCCTCGGCCAGCGCGGTGAAGAGCACATGCCCGCTGCCGAAGCGCGTCAGCAGGATCATGTAGCCGTCGGGCTTTTTCTGGTCGCCGTTGGAGCGGAACATCAGGCCGCAACCGGAGGAGCCGTACTGCGTGTCCCAGGTGACGTCGGCGGCCAGGGCAAAATCGGCGGCGGTGACCTCGGGGTGGTCGTTGCCGTTGGCCATCTGCTGGTAGCCGGTGATTTCGAGGGTGAGCGGGTCGTGCCGCCAGCCCAGCCGCCCGCTGCCGGAATCGAGCCCGTAGACGGGCAGTTCGGCCACCACCGGCGCGGCCTGGGTGGCATAATCCCGGTCGGCCTGGCTGCTCCCGGCGGCCGCAGCGGTCTGCGCGGCGGCAATGACGGCGGCGGTGGCGGCGGCCTCGGCCTGGGCGGTGGCCAGTTTGTTGACCGCCAGCTTTTCAATCTCGGCGGCGGTGACAGTGCCGGCCACCGAGGTGCCCAGCGCGACCAGGGTCGGGTCGGCCGGTCCCGCGCTCTGCCCGCAGCCCGCGCTGAGTGCCAGGGCGGCAAGCAGGATCAGGCCGGTGAGGATGCTGGTTGGCTTTTTCATGCTCTTTTCCTCCGGCGCGCTCAGGCGTTATCCTTGCGCTTGATCAGGATCAGGATAATGGCGATGTAGACGGCAACCAGGATGCCCTGCGCGCCCCACACCTCGATCAGCCAGGCGCGGAAGCCGGCTGTGTCAGTTTTATCCACCCAGCCCCAGCCGAACTCCTCCTTCACGCCGTCAATCACACCTTCGGCATGCTGCACGGCGGAGTTGCGCGCGGTTTCGTATTCGATCAGTTGCTTCTGGTACTCCTCCATCTCGGCCTGGTAAAGTTTGGCCTGGGATTCGTACAACTCCATTTCGGCGCGGTAATTATCCTGGATGACCTTGACGTCATCTTGATAAGCTTTGAGCGCGTTGAGGTACTGCACCATGGCGACCTGGTCGCTCTGGTCGGTGGGCGGCGAAGGCGCCTCAGGGATGACCGGCTCGGCGGGTTTTTCGGCCAGTTCAGCCGGTTTGGCCGGCCCTGGCATATCCACCTCGGGGACGTAGTACTGGCCGATGCCGGGGAAGTTGCACGAGCCGGGCTTGAAGACAGCCAGCCCCATGCAGTTGCAGCCGGCGGCGGCCTTATCCTCCAGCGTCATGGCGTCGCGCAGCTCTTTGGGTAGCTGCCAGCATTTGTCGCGCGCCACATCCGATCCGAAGCCGACGATACCGATGAGCCCCTCGAAGGCCCAGCGCGTGGAGGCGACTGCGCTGACCGAACTGGGCACCGGCGCCAGCACGCCGCTGAGCACAATCTGCGGCACCAGCAGCATGATCATGATCATGGGCGCGGACGAGGCGGCCGGGGCCAGCGCCGAGGCCAGCAGCCCGCTGACCATGCCGGCCATGGCCGCCAGCACCATGGTGACGTAGATCAATCCGATCTCCAGCGCGCCGCCGGGCATATCGAAGGCCAGGTTGTGCACAATGGTGTAAGCGGCGGCGTGATAGAAGGCCAGCAGCAGCGCCACCCAGATCTTCGAGGCCACGTAGGGCACGATCTTCAGGTTGACCAGCCGCTCGCGCTTGTAAATATCCTCCTCTTTGACGAACTCGCGCATTTGCGAAAGGCCGGCCACCAGCAGGCAGTAGATGGTCATCAGGAAGAGCGTGATGGCACCGTTGCCGCCGTTGCCAGTCTGGTAGTCGTAAGGGTTTCTACCCATCAGCGGCGCGATGATGAAGTCGAGCGAGGCCACCAGCGGCGGGGCCAGCAGCATGAGCGTCAGCGAAGAACGGTCGCGCACCAGGATGCGCAGGTTGCGCGCCGAGAGGATGAGGAACTGGCTGAGCGCCGAGGTGGTGCGCCGGGCTTTGGGCTTGGGCGCGGCGGCGGGGGCAGGCGCAGCTTTGCCGGCCGGGGCGGACTGCAGCGGCTGCGCGGCCGCATCTTTGAGCGCGTCAACGATGTATTTTTGATAGTAGGGTGTTTCCGCGAAACGCTTGGCCAACTCCTGCGCCGAGCCCTTGGAGGAATCGTCCAGGATGGCGTAGATCTGGTCAAATTCCATCTCACGGGCGCGCTTCTCGCGCTCAGAGCGGAACGAATCAAAGTACGCCAGGGCCTCGTCGGGCGGGCCGAACCAGGCCAGGTAGCCGCCGCGCGCCAGGAAGACCACTTTGTCGGCCAGCATGACGTTCTTGGTGGCGTGCGTCACCACCACAATGGTGCGGCCCTGGTCGGCCAGGCGGCGCATCAGGTGCATGAAGGCGGTTTCGGTGCCGGGGTCAAGCCCAGAGGTGGGCTCGTCGAGGAAGAACAGGCCGGGCGAGGTGAGCAGTTCCACGCCGATGGACACGCGCTTGATCTGCCCGCCGCTCAGCTTGCTGATGGGGCTGTCCTTGCGGTGCAGCAGGTCGAGGTCTTCCAGCACCTCCATGATGCGCTTGTGGCGTTCCTCTTTGGTGGTGTCGCGCGGCATGCGCAGGCGCGCGCTGTACTCCAGCGCCTGGTAGACGGTCAGGCCGGTGTGGATGATATCTTTCTGCGGCACGAAACCCAGGTCGTTGCGCACCGCATCGAAGTTGCGGTACACGTTGGTGCCGTTGACCAGCACCTGGCCGTGGGTGGCGGGTTTGTAGCCGATGATGGCGTTGATCAGCGTGGATTTGCCGCCGCCGGACTGCCCGACCACCACCACCAGTTCGCGCGGTTGAAAGCACAGCGAAATGTTCTGCAGGATGTTGAGGTCCTTGCGCACCCAGCGGTTGAGCCCGATGGCCTCCACCTTCAGGCCGCGGGTCTCGTCGAAGCGGTCCAACTGGTCGCGCTTCATCACAAAGCGGAAGCGGCCGATGCGCACGGTGTCGTCCTCGTCCAGCCAGACCTCTTTCTCGATGCGCTGGTCGTTGACGAAGGTGCCGTTTGCGCTGCGCAGGTCGCGCACGCAGTAGCGGTGGCCGATGCGCTCGATCTGCGCGTGGAAGCGCGAGACGTTGGGCGAGGGCAGCACCACGTCGTTGGCCGGGTCGCGCCCGATCTGGATGAGGTTTTTCTCGCCGAAGCGGATGGGCTGCAGCTCGCCAGCAGCCACGGCGGCTTCGGCACTGTAGGTCAGCGTGACCATCAGACCGGGATCCAGGCTGCCGATGCGCAGCAGGTCGCCGCTGGCCAGCAGGCGGGCAGCGGTCAGCGGGCGGCCGTCCAGCAGCACCGGGTTGGCGGCTTCGGGCAGGACGTGCAGGCTGTAACCGGCAGGGGTGCGCTGCAGGCGGGCGTGATAGCGCGAGACGATGCGCGAATCGATGACGATGTCGTTGTCGGGCGCGCGGCCGATGCGGATTTCATCTTTTGTCAGCGTGTAGGTGGCAGATTTCTCGCCAGCCACGGTGACGGTGAGGCGGGGCGGGGTGTGCTGCAGCGCGCCCAGCAGGGCGTCGTCGCCAATCATGGTGGCGGCGGTGCCGGACACGGCCTCCAGCATGGTGGCGGGCTGCTGCACCTCGGTGGGTGTCGATTCGACGGCGGTGGCAGAGACGGAAACCTTCGGCGGAAGGATGAATTGCAGCACCACGTTTTGACCCAGGCGAATTTCATCGCCAGATTGCAACAGGCGCGGGGCAGAGAGACGCTGTCCGTTGACGAAGGTGCCGTTGGTGCTGCCCAGGTCCTCCAGCCAGCAGCCGCCGGCCTGCTGGTAAAGGCGCGCATGCCGGCGCGAGACTCCCGGCGAATCGATTTGCCGGTCGCAGGCCGGATCGCGGCCGAGGATCAGCTCGGGTTGGTCGAATGGAAAACGTTCGCGTTCGGTTTGCCCTTCGCGTAAGACGAGCACGGGGTGGTCATCTGCTGGCATGGGATTCTTCCCTCCTGTGTTCACAGCCCAATGCGCCGCTGGCCCTGCAAAGCTCGCAGATCAATTGATAAAAGCGGGATTCACAAATGATTATACAATTAGAGCGCTGACAATTTTCTGATCAATTTGGTAAAGCGCAAAATTTCGCCTGTCCTGTGTGATCTGTCTACGATCCACTTTGTTTCTGGGTATTGGACCGCATAAACATTTTAATTGCAGCATAGATCAAGATCGCGCCCAGAAATACCTTAAGGACATTGGGCGAGATTATGCCGTACAAAATGGCGCCGAGGATTGAACCGATTATGGATCCTGCCCCCATTGGAATGATAATCTGAGATACTGCGGTGCGATCAAACGATTTGCCTAAATGATGATACCGCATCAGCCCAACACACACTGTTGGCAGACTGATGATCAGGCTGGCTGTTCCCGCAACTTTAATGCCAACGCCAAAAATGAAAATGAGCGTTGGTATGATTAATTCTCCACCGGCCACCCCCAGCGAGGTGCTCACAATTCCAATCAATATGCCCGCAAGCAGCCCGACAATGACCTGGATCGATGGGTGAGCGTTGATGAGCTCGGCGCTGTCAAAGTGAAGAAAACCTTCAAAAATCAACAGCAATCCAATCGCGATTAACAAAACCTTCATCCAGGTTTCAAGCGCATGCTTTGAAATTTTGCTTGCCAGGTTCGCCGCAATCAATGCTGATAGAATCCCGCCGCTCATCATGGATAGCAAGATGGGCAGCAGATCCATTAAAGGAAAACTTGAGATAACCCCCGCCCGCATGATCAGCGAGGTGATAATCGTGATTAAGCTGATGGCTAAATTGATGGGGACCGCTTCGAGCGCCTGCCGCTTAAGAATGCCAATTAATACGGGTAATCGAAACTCTGCGCCGCCCAAGCCGATCAATCCGCCGAGGATTCCGATTGGTATTGAAATTAAGAATGCAACCAGCCTGTTGGAATTGGATGCGTTCCTTTGTGTCATTCCCACTGGTTGCTCCTATTGTGCTTTTGATAAGGATTTTGACAGTTGTAAAGCCACAAAAAGCACTCCAAAAGCAATGGTCGATAAAAGTAAAACCAATGCATTGGCCTGCTGCGTGTTGTTGGATTGCACAGCATCATACAATGCCATGGAAAGGGTTTGCGTTTGTCCCGGAATATTCCCCGCGATCATCAATGTTGCTCCAAAATCCCCCAAGGCTCGTAAAAAGCCCAATAATCCACCCGCGACGATCCCTCTCCACGCAATGCCTAAATCGATGTACCAAAAAAGCTGCCACCGCGTGCAGCCGTCTACCCGCCCGGCATCTTCAACCTCTTTGCTCACCTCCGCCAGGCTGGTCCGCACCAGTTGAACCACCAGCGGGACCGCCGCTACCGTTGCCGCGATGACGGCTCCCGGCCAGGCAAAGACCACCCGCAGGCCGAGCCTCTCCAGTAACGGCCCGATGCCCTGGCGTCCGAAGAAAAGCAGCAGGTAGTACCCCAATACCGTGGGGGGAAGAACCAATGCCAGGAGGGTTAATCCCTCCAGTATCCAGTTAAAGCGGAATCTGCTTTTTACCAGCACCCAGGAAATCCCGATGCCGGTCACAAGCGCAATGAGTCCTGCCAACGTGGATACCCACAGAGATAATGCCAAGGGGGAATACATCATGGTTCATTAGCTGCAGGTGGTTGGTTGGTGAGCAGATAGATCTCATCCGGTAAAAGAAAGCCGTATTGCCGCATGATGGGGCGGCCTTCTGCCCCATTGATAAACGCAATAAAATCCTCGGCCAAAGCCGGATTTTTGCACGTCTTGAGAATTGCAAGTGCCTGATCCAGGGGCTTGTGCAGGGATTCATCGATCAACGTCCAGGTTATTTCAGGCACATTGGCGACAGAAAGGGAGATAATTGCAGCTTCTGCGTCACCTGTTTGAACAAATTGAAGTGCCTGGCGCACATTCTCGCCGTAAACCAACTTCGGTTGCAATTGCTCCCATAAACCCAGGGATTCCAGCGCTTGTTTGGCTGCCAGGCCGTACGGCGCGTGTTCCGGGTTTGCTATGGCAATAAATTGAATATCATCCGACAGCAAATCTTCAAGCTTGACCGCTTGAACCCCCGCTTTTTTGTTTACGGCGAGGACAATTCGCCCCCTTGCATAAAGATCTGCGCTGTCTGGAACGGCAAGGCCCTGGTTGACCAACCGGTCGATGTATGCAATGTTGGCGGATGCCACAAGATCAAAGGAAGCGCCGTTCTCAATTTGCTGAACCAATTGCCCGGTTGACCCAAACACCAGGGTCACTTTTCGGCCGGTTTGCTGTTCATAAAGGTCAGCAATCTCTTTAAAGGCGAATTGCAGATCGGCTGCCGCTGCGACGGTGATGGTTTCGTCAAATTTCGTGGGGGTTAACTGGCGGCTTATTCCGCTGCCAGCCTGGCAGCCGGAAAGGAAAAGAATGAGCAGGGTGCAAAAAAGGAATTTGAACGGTTTCACGGTGATCAAAACCTACTCTCCGCCAAAATATTCCGCAGATTTTTCCATCCAATCCAGTATTCCCTCCAGCTGGCGAATGCGCAGATCCAGTCCCATGCGATTGAACACCTGGGCGGGAGGGATGAGCGACAGCCGTGTGCGGAGGTTGTGCAAATGCGCCTGGATGGTTTTGGTTTGCTCTTCAATCAAGCGGGTGCACAGGCTGGTGTTGATCTGGGACGCAAAAAACAGGCGCGAGATAAATTCCACGCGAATCGCGCGCGCGCTGCCCGGCGTGGGCGTGTATAACCAGGATTCAAAAGCCGCCTTACCCGCATTTGTCAGGGTCAACAATTCTTTGTCAGGACGCTTTTCCTGCGTTTGATGGGAAAGAATGACGAAGTTTTCCTTTTCTAAATGTTTCAGGATGTTGTAAGCCTGGCTTTGCGAAATATGCCACACTTCATAAAGGTCTGCCGCAAGGTGCTTATGCAATTCATAACCGTGCATGGGATGCAAATATAAAAATCCCATGACCGCGTATTTTGGAGATAGTTCGCTGGCAGCGCTTGAGGTTTTGGCCATTTTATATACTCACTCAATGAGTATAACGCAAATAATTCATAATTGCCAGCGATCCTGTGCATTTTTTGGAACAAAAAGAAACCGCAAATCACCGGGCAACCTGCAGGCAAACAAAGCCGGGGCGCAAGGAATGCGCCCCGGGCTGTTTTGGATGAACGCGAAGGTGCGTTATGCGCTCACTTCTCCAGGTCGGCCAAAATCTCCTTATACTGCTCGCGGGTGAGTTCGCCGCGGGCATAGCGCGCCTGCAGGATCTCTTTGGCCGAGGGCTGGCTCTGCGCTGGCGGCATGGGCTGCGAATGATTGCCGCCCGCCAGCCGGCGGATGCCCCAGACGATCAGTAAAATCAAACCCACCAGCAGCGCCAGGCTGAACAGCGCGCCGAAGATCATGCCGATCCAACCCAAACCCCCGCCAACACCATACCATCCATGCATCATGTCAATTCCTCGCTTTCTGGTTCCACACGAATAAGGTTATGTTTCTGCACAACACGATAGCAGCAAGATGTGCAGTTATTATGAAGAAATGGTTTAGATCGGGTAAAGATGGGTAAAAAAACAGTAGAATTGAACCATGCTCACCTACCGCCCCGCGGCCCCCGCTGAATTTCCGCAGCTGGCCGAGCTGCGCTGGCAGTTTCGCGCCGAACACGATGCCGCGCACCCTCAATTTGACCCTTCCGAGGCAGCGCGCGCCGAATTCACCGCCGCCTGCCTGGAGTTCCTGCGCGAGAGCCAGGTGGAGGGGCGCTGGACGTTTTGGATTGCGATAGACGAGGACGGCACGATCGTCAGCAACGCTTACGTGTACCGCATTCCCAAGGTGCCGCGGCCGGGGCGTCTGCGCGGGCAGATGGGCTACGTGACCAACGTGTACACGCGGCCGGAGCGGCGCGGGCAGGGCATTGGGGCGCGATTGCTGGGCTGCATGCAGGCCTGGGCGCGCGAGAACGGCATCGAACGCCTGATTTTGTGGCCGGCGGAGGGCCGCCAGAATTTTTACGCGCGATTGGGCTTTGGCCGCGGCGAGGCGTTGGAGTGGGCGGATAGCGATTAGCGGTTGGCAAAGTATATTTGTCAAATTTCCATTTCAAAGTAGATTGTCATTAAGGATCGTAATGGAAAACCTGGAGCGCATACTTCCCAAAAAACGCGAGGGCATTGATCGGTTTTGCAATGGAAGCCGACCGTTGACATTCAGTTTATTGGATTTTTGGCAGTGGGGTTTTTCGAATATCGTTGATAACACCACGCGCGGCATCCTGGCGGAGTTCCTTGTGTCAAGGGCGGTGGGCTGCCAGCCGGAAGTGCGGGAGGAATGGGCTGCCTATGATCTGATCTCTCCTGAAGGGGTCACCATCGAAGTCAAATCTGCGGCTTATTTGCAGAGCTGGCAGCAAAAAAGACCTTCCAACATCATTTTCAACTGCCCCAAAACGCACGGGTGGGATTCAGACACCAATCAGTTAAGCTCCGAGTTGCGGCGCCAGGCCAAAGTGTATGTTTTTGCTGTGCTGGCACATCAAAGCAAAATGACGCTCAATCCGCTGGATGTTTCTCAGTGGGAATTCTATGTGGTTCCAACGGTATGGTTGGACCAGCGGGTACGCAGTCAGCACTCCATCACGTTGGCATCGCTGCGCAAGCTGGTCGGCGGTCCAATTGACTTTTCGCAACTAAAGGATGCAGTTTTAAGTGCCGCAGCAGAGTAACCTGCTTTTGCCGCGGATCAATCGTGGGCCTGTTAGCGCGGTTTGCCCGGCTGCTTTTTGTTTGACCCTTTGACCCTGCATGAACTTTAGCTCAATACCCCATATACGCTTGGCTTAACCTCCCATCCAGCCAGGCCCACAGCGCGGCATGGATGAGGCAGCCCAGCAGCACCCACAGCCAGAAGTGGGCTTTGCGCGTTTTGTGGCGGAACAGCAGCATGCCCGCCAGCGCGCCGTAGGCGCCGCCGGCCAGCGCCAGCCCCAGCAGGGCGCGCTCAGGGATGCGCCAGCGGTGCGTTCGGGCATAGAATTTGTCGAGGCCGAAGGCGGCGAAGGTGACGACGGTGAGGGTGAGGTAGAATAAAAATAGCGGCATGAGTTGATTGTAGCAGAGGTAGCGGTTAGCGATAGACCCTGATAAGGGTTGGCGTTTAGCGGTTAGTGTTCGCGGCGTGTATTTGCCAAGCTTAGCGTAGGTCGGTTCGGAGGGACGTTTTCATGCGGTGCGTATTTTTCCCCGGTTTGTCCCGGAGAACCGACAACCCACCCTGCCTTAAGATGTCGGTTCTCCGGGGGATTATGAGGGCAATTACGGCCCGTACCAATCACCTCCTTCGAACCCTTACCTTTACAAGGCAGGCAGGGCAGGACCGATCTACTAAGACTGTCGAGACAAAGATAGCGGGGCGAAGCAGATCGGAATCAAATCGCTTCCCTTTCCCTCGATCCTTCCCGACCTGCTGTCGCCCTTACGTTCGCGTATGTTGCCTCCCAAAAGGGCACGACTAAGCTCGGGTCAACCGGGGCAGGGTTGAGTTGCCGTCGTGCCCCAACCCCTGGAAATTTGCCGATCCTCAGAACCCAGAACACATCTCCTCCGCACCGCGGGAACTTTCTGAGGCTTCAAACGTTTAAGCTTTATGGTATGCTATGAGGGCATTCCTGCGTATTCTTGCTTGTGAATCAACCTTCTGCTTCCAATCCGTTCTGCATAACGAGGAATTCCATGACCGAAGCTGAACTTGAAAACCTTGATATCGTTGAAGAACGGCCGCGCCGCGTGCATTTTGAGTGGCTGCTGCCGACCTTCTTCCGGCCGCGGCGCACGCTGGCTAAAATTGCCGAGCAGAGCCACGCCGTGTGGATCACGCCGCTGCTGGTGCTTTCACTGCTGGCGATCGTCGCGGTGCTGGCGGCTTCCCCTGTCCGCCAGTTGGCCGCGCAGATGGGCAGCGAAATCCCGCCCGACTTTGAATGGTGGTCGCCCGAACAGCAGCAGCAGTTCATGGAGGCGCAGGCCAATTCTTCCGGCCCGATGTTCACCATCGTCTTCCCCGCGCTGGGCGCGGTGCTGGGCCTGTGGGTGAGCTGGTTCCTGCTGGGCAGCATTTTGCACCTATCGCTCACGCTGGCCGGAAGCCGCAGTTCAAACACCGCCGCGCTGAACCTGGCCGGTTTTGCCATGCTGCCGCTGGGGCTGCGCATGATCGTGCAGACCATCGCCGTGCTGGCCAACAAGCAGCTCATCGCCGGGCAGGGGCTTTCCGGGTTCATCGCCTCGGATGCGGCCGGCTTCCTGCTGTACCTGCGCTCGATGCTCGGCTTTGTGGATATTTATTTCCTGTGGATGGTTGCGCTGCTGCTTGTTGGTGCGGTGATCATCTCAGGGCTGCGGCGCGGCAAAGCCTGGCTGACGGTGCTGGCTACGGTGTTGATTTTGGTGGCGCTGCAGGCGCTGCCGGGCTTCATCGGCGGGCAGTTGGGCGGGCTTTCGGGCGCTGGCCGCGGCTTTTTCTTCTTTTAGCCTATGAGCGAAAATCACACCCTTATTCAAATTCGCGACCTGCGCAAGACCTTTGTGATGGGGCGCAACATCGTGCGCGCGCTGGACGGCGTGAACCTGGATATCCCGGCCGATTCGTTCACCGTGGTGATGGGCCCTTCCGGCTCGGGCAAGAGCACGCTGCTTTACCTGCTGGGCGGGCTTGACCGGGTGACCTCCGGCAGCATCCGCATTGACGGGCAAAAGCTCGAGACGATGGACGAGAACGCGCTGGCGGTCTATCGCCGCCGCGAGGTGGGTTTCATCTTCCAGTCTTTTAATCTAATCAGCAGCATGACTGCGTTGGACAACGTTTCGTTTCCGATGCGCTTTGCCGGCATTGGCGGGCGGGTGCGCAGGCAGCGCGCCCTGGCCCTGCTGAAGCAGGTGGGGTTAGAAAACCGCGCCCGGCACAAGCCCACCGAGCTTTCCGGCGGCCAGCAGCAGCGCGTGGCCGTGGCCCGCGCGCTGGTCAACAACCCGCGACTGATCCTGGCGGACGAACCCACCGGCAACCTGGATACCGGCAGCGGCTACACCATCATGCAGCTGCTCTCGGAGCTGCACCGCGCCGGCCGCACCGTGGTGGTGGTTTCGCACGACAGCCGCATGAGCCACTTTGCCACCCACATGGTCTACCTGCTGGACGGCAAAACCGTCAGCGAGGCCGAATACCAGGCCGCCTCCGAATTTAATCCATTCGAAAACCCGGCTGAAACCAGGGCCGAAACCAAAGCCGATATCAAAGCTTAAGGAAATCCTTTATGAAACTATCCCGCCGTTTTTCCCTGATGATAATCTCTTTCCTGGTGCTGGTGCTGCTGCTGGGCGCGGCCGGCAACGGGCGTGTGCTGGCGCAAATCGAGCCAACTGCCACCCCTGCCCCTGCGGCAACGGCGGTTACGCAGCCGCCGGCCGGCCGCCCGCTGGTGTACCTGGCCGGTTATTCAACCGACAAAGCTGTGCTTAACCAGGGCGACAGCTTCACCCTCAAGCTGGATGTGCGCAACAAGGGCGGCAGCAATGCCGTCAACGTGGTCTTCTCCTTCTCGTCCGACAGCTTTCTGCCGCTGCAGACCGGCGGCGTGAAGACGCTTGCGGAGATCAGCACCACCGAAAAAGAAGGCGTGGACCAGCCCTTCATGGTCAACACGGCCAACAAGGGCGCGCCGGCCGTCATCACCGTTGCGGTCAGCTACAGCGACCCCGCGGGCGCGAGCTACACCGAAACCTTCACCATCACGCTGTACGTTTCGGCCGACCCGACCAAGGCACCCGTCTACGGCACGCCCAGGCCTTCGGCCACGCCCACCTCCATCCTGCGCCCGCAGCTGGTGGTGAACGCCTACGGCACCGATGTTGACCCGCTCCAGCCGGGCAGCATCTTCCAACTGGAGATCAACGTGCGCAACCTGGGCAACGCCAACGCGCGCGCGGTGACGATGGTGCTGGGCGGCGGCGTGGTGGCCGATAGCGGCACGCCGCAGCCGGGCACGCAGGGCTCGGGCAGCGACCTGAGCACCTTCGCTCCGCTGGGCAGCTCGAACCTGGTCTTTTTGGGCGACATCAACGCCGCCACCGAGCTGAAGACCACCCAGCGGCTGATCGTCAACGTTTCGGCCAACCCGGGTGCCTACACCTTCAAACTGTCATTTGTCTACACCGACCCCGGCGGCACGCGCTACGTGGATGACCAGGTGATTACCCTGCTGATCTACAAGCTGCCGCAGGTGGAAGTCAACTTCTACCGCGATCCGGGCGTCTTCTTCGCCGGGCAGATGGGCCAATTGCCGCTGCAGGTGACCAACCTGGGGCGCAGCCTTGCAGTGCTGGGCAACATGAAGGTGACCGCTGAAAACGCAGAAGTGACCAACAACGTTGCCCTGGTGGGCGCGCTGGACGCCGGCGGCTACTTCACACTCGATCCCAACCTGGTGCCGTATCAACCCGGCCCGCTGGAGCTGAAGATCACGGTCAACTACACCGATGACTTCAACCAGCCGCGCGTCATCGAGCAGACGCTGACGGTGGACGTGCAGGAGATGCCGGTCTATGAGCCGCCGGAGGGCGAAATCCCGCCGGAAGAGATGCCGGCAGAGCCGGAGACCTTCCTGCAGAAGGTGGTGCGCTTCTTCAAGGGCCTGTTTGGCCTGGGCAGCGAGCAAACCGAGCCGGTGCAGGAATTGCCGGTGGAAGGCATTCCCTCGGACGGCAATCCGGTCGAGCAGATGCCGGTTGTGCCGGGCGGCAAGGGGTAACTTGACCCTTAAAACCTGACCCCCGTCCCCCTTCCCTGAAGGGGAAGGGGGTGAAAGAAGAAGGATACTGGTATGCGATTCTTTGACCTGCTCAGCCTGATCATCGACAACCTCGGCCGCCGCAAGGGGCGCGTGGTGCTGACGGCGATTGGCGTCGTCATCGGCACGGCCTCGGTGGTCATCCTGGTCTCGCTGGCGGCCGGGCTGCAAAAAAGTGCCACCAGCCAGCTCTGGGGCGTGAATGACCTGTCGCGCATCGACGTTTCGCCCAATTACGGCGACATGCCGGTGATGGAAGGAAAGGGCGGCGGCGGCTCGGGGACGACGGGCCAAAAGCTGCTCACCCCGGCGGCCATCGCCGATATTGCTGCCATTCCGGGCGTCAAGGCGGCCGTGGCGCGCGATTGGTTCCCCGGCGGCGCGGAACTGCGCGTGGGCAAGCTGATCAATTACCCTTCGATCATGGGCGTCGACACCACTGATCTGTCGGTCTTCGACTACAAAATGGAAAGCGGCGTGACTGCGCTGGAGCGCGGCACGGCCATCATCGGCGGCTACGCGGCGCGCAGCTTTATGGATCCCAACATGCGCCCCGGCCAGGAAGAGCCCACCCAGCCCGACCTGCTGGGGCAGCAGGTGCGCCTGGTGCTGACCAAGTGGGATGCCACGGGCACGCCAGTCACCAAGACGGTTAACCTGCGCATTGTTGGCATCATCCAGGAAAACCGCAGCGAATCGGACTACATGATGTACGTGCGCATGGACGAGATGACCGCCTGGGCCGAGTGGGTGCAGGGCAAGCGCATCAACCGCAACAAGGACGGCTATAACAGCCTGGTGGTGCGCGCCGAAAGCCCCGACCAGACCATCGAGATCGCTGACCAGATCAACGCGATGGGCTTCTACGCCAGCACGCCGCAGGAGATGGTGGAGAGCATCAACAGCGTCTTCATTATCATGCAGCTTGTCTTCGGCGGCGTGGGTGCAATTTCGCTGCTGGTGGCAGCGATCGGCATTGCCAACACCATGGCGATGGCCATTTTGGAGCGCACCCGCGAGATCGGTTTGATGAAAGCCATCGGTGCAACCAACCGCAATGTGCTGAGCATCTTTCTGGGGGAGGCGGCCGGCATCGGCTTCATCGGCGGGGTGGGCGGCGTTGCGCTGGGCTGGGGCGGCGGCGCTGTCCTCAACATTGTGCTGAGCAATTACATGGTCAGCCAGGGCAACACGGTTTCGACGCAGATGACCTACACGCCGCTGTGGCTGCCGCTGTTTGCGCTGGTGTTTGCCACGCTGGTGGGGCTGCTCTCGGGGCTGTATCCCTCGCTGCGCGCGGCCACGCTGGTGCCGGTGACGGCGCTGAAGTATGAGTAAGAGGGTAGTGGGTATTCGTTGATGCGGTATTCGTGAACCGTGAACCGTGAACCG
>Ga0208695_1000264_pt1 | contig 64820 bp, 66 predicted proteins | sample AD_UKC111_MetaG_FD_184449 | JGI IMG/M metagenome (GOLD analysis project Ga0208695, IMG submission 184449) | Active sludge microbial communities of municipal wastewater-treating anaerobic digesters from Hong Kong - AD_UKC111_MetaG (SPAdes)... | ecosystem: Engineered > Bioreactor > Anaerobic >... | reverse complement strand
ACACAGTGCCTGCCACGGCACGATTGTCTCCATCGTCGCCAGAAACACGTCGCGCTTGGTCGCACGCCGGTACTGTTCGAATCCGGCACCTTGATCCGCCGCCGCTGCAAGAGTCTGTTGCTTCATATATTCATAACGTCGCTACAGCTCCTCGGTGGACTTGTTCAGCGTTGCCTTAGCTGGGAAGACGCTATTGATGCGGCGTACATCAATGCCCACACCGAAGGTTTCAGCGAACTCAAGTCATTGGTGCGCGAGTGCACGCCTGCGTGGGCGGCGCGCATCTGTGGCGTAGACGAGGTGCAGATCGTTGCGTTCGCGAAACTTTGGCAGCGTTCGGCAGCAACGCTTTCGCTGTATTGCCAGGGGCTCAATCAGTCGTCTTCTGGCACGGACAAGAACGCCGCGCTAATCAACCTGCACCTGGCCACCGGGCAGATCGGCAAGCCCGGCGCCGGTCCGTTCTCGCTGACCGGGCAACCGAATGCGATGGGCGGTCGTGAGGTGGGCGGCTTGGCCAACCTGTTGCCTGGGCATCGCGACGTTACCGATGCCGGACATCGAGCAGAAATCGAGGCGCTGTGGGGCCTGCCAGCTGGGCGCATTTCGGCAACATCGGGCAAGACGGCGATCGAAATGTTCGACGCGGTCAAGCGCGGCGAGATCAAGCTGCTCTGGATCGCCTGTACCAATCCCGCGCAGTCGCTGCCCGATTTGCCTTCGGTGGCCGAGGCGTTTGCCAACGCCGAAAGTGTGATCGTGCAGGAGGCGTTCAAGACCACTGAGACGGCGCGGCTGGCCGACGTGTTGCTGCCAGCCTCGACCTGGGGCGAGAAGCACGGCACGGTGACCAACTCGGAACGCCGCATCACGCATCTGAACGCCGTGCTGCCGCCGCCGGGTGAGGCGCGGCATGACTGGGACATTGTGGTGGAGTTTGCGCGGCGGCTGGAGACAAGACTTTCACCCCGCTCCCTTGAGGGGAGAGGGGCGGGGGAGCGGGTGAACGTTGCAAGGGAGCTTCCTCTCCCGCCACCATCCCCCTCTCCCCATCCCTCCCCCACGAGGGGGGAGGGGGCTACCTTGTTTCCCTACGCAACCGCCGAAGACATCTTCAACGAGCATCGCGAGACTACGCGCGGGCGCGACCTTGACATCACCGGGCTCGACTACGCGTTACTCGACCGTGCCGGCCCGCAGCAGTGGCCACAGCGCGAGGGCGAGGCGACTGGGCGAGCGCGGCTCTATGCGGACGGTGTCTTCGCTACCCCCAGCGGTCGTGCCAAATTCCGTGTGACGCCGTACAAGGGCGTAGCCGAACCAGTCGATGCGCGTTATCCGCTTGCGCTGACGACTGGCCGGCTGCGTGACCAGTGGCACGGCATGAGCCGCACCGGCCGCGTACCGCAGCTTTACGGTCACGAGCCGGAGCCGATGCTCACGATGAACGCGAACGACATCGCGCGACGCGGGCTCACGGCAGGAGAAGTGGTGCGCCTCGCGTCGCGTCGTGGCGAGCTGCTGATCCGGCTGGCGGCGAGCGAGGACATCCGCTCAGGGCAGTGCTACGTGCCGATGCACTGGGGCAAGCTGTCGCTCGCGGCGAGTGGCTCACACGGCATCAACGCATTGACGGTGCCGGCGTTCGATCCGGTGTCGAAGCAGCCGGAGCTCAAGCACACGGCCGTGCGGGTAGAGCGCGCAGCGCTGCCGTGGTCGCTGGTGGCCTTTGCCTATGTCGAGGGCGGTCGCGATCCGGTGGCCGTGGCCGACGAGCTGCGCGAGATTGCGCGCGAGCTACCCGGCGATCCGCAGGGAGTGTTCGCCAGCACCACCCTGATTGGCAGTGAACGTCCGGGTGTCGTACTGCGGTTGGCGGCCGAAAAAGCGCCGGAACGCACGACGCTGGAGCAAATTGATCGCGTGCTGGGCCTGGTTGGGCGGGCGACGCTGGCTTACGACGACCCACGGCGTAACCTGAGCCGTCGGGTGCGCGTTGACGACGACCGTCTTGCCGGCGTGCGGCTGGCGGGCGATCTGGCGGCCGAAGCATGGATGCGCGACTTCTTCCTGTCGGGCGCCTCGGTGGCGGAGCTGCGGCAGCGCCTGCTCGCCGGCAGCGCGCAGGCGCCGCAGGGCTTCAAGCCGCGCGGCAAGGTGGTCTGCAACTGCTTCAACGTGGCGGAGAGCGAGATCGCAGAATTCTGTGCCGGTGTGCCAGGCGACGCTGCGGGCAAGCTCGGCGCGCTGCAGGCGGCGAAGCGATGCGGCACCAACTGCGGGTCCTGTCTGCCGGAGCTGCGGACGCTCGTTGACAGCGCTGTCGCTGCAGCGTGAGCGTTGCCGGTGTGTCGGCTTGCTGCGAATTTGCCGATAACAGCTCTTTGTGCAAAGCCTTATATTAATTGGGCTAAGCACGTAAAATCGTCATAAGTCGATAAATAGCATTTTCGGTCGTCTAGCCCAACTTGAATGCGGGTTTAACAAGAAAGCTGATACTAACTGGTAGTGGCTAACCGACCACTGGAGCGCCGAGACTAGGCAAAAGTCGCCCGGCGAGCTACAATTTAAGGCTAACCAAATTTCTATCCGGTCCCGGTGCAACCGTTCACGTGGGACGCTAACCGAGAATACTCATGGTTGTTATCCGTCTTTCCCGCGGTGGTTCCAAAGGTGCCCCGTTCTACAACATCGTTGTCAGTGATTCGCGCAACCGTCGCGATGGTCGCTTCATTGAGCGTCTGGGTTTCTACAACCCGGTCGGCAAGGAAGGCGCCGAGAACTTCCGCGTTGCTTCTGACCGCCTGACCCACTGGGTTGGCAAAGGCGCGCAGATGTCCGACACCGTGGCCCGTCTGGTCAAGGTTTCGGCCAAAGCTGCTGCGGCTGCTCCGGCCGCCGCTTAACGCAGGCTGGACTTCGGGGCGCCGCTGATTCGGCGCTGCGCCCCGGTCACTGCGGTGGCTGCTGATTCCTTGCAGATCCTCCACGCGGTCGCCTCTGTACCCGCCCGACCGGCTGGTATTTTCCCAGCGTAGCGAACCGTGGCGCAGCCCCCCTATCTCATCGCACTCGCCAAAGTCGGTCGTCCGTACGGATTGACTGGTGCGGTGCATTTGTATCCGTATTCCGCAGACGCGCAGACGCTGCTCAAGGCCAAAACGCTGACCATCGGCAATGCCGATTTCGCGGTCACGCGCTCGCGTCGGCACGGTGAAAGCATCGTTGCCCAACTGGTCGGCATTGATTCGCCCGAAGCGGCTGCCAAACTGACCAACAAGGAAGTGTTCGCGGACCGCGCGGCCTTCGCGCCGCTTCCAGATGGTGAGTTCTACTGGATTGACCTGATTGGTCTCACCTGCACCAACGGCGATCGCGTGTTCGGTGAAATTACCGAAATCTTTGAGGCTGGTGCACATCCGATCCTGCGTGTCCGCCTTGCGCCGCCCGAAGCGCGCGCTGGCGAGGACGAGCTGATTCCCTTCGTCGACGCCATCGTGCGTTCGGTCGATCTGGCGGCGCGCCGGGTTGATGTTGACTGGGCTGGCCTCGACTAGCTTTCACTGAGAGCCACTACTCACATGCTCTCGGTTTCCCTGCTGGCTGCATTTCCCGATCTGGTTGAGCATGCGCTCGACTACGGCGTGACCGGTCGCGCACGCGAGCGCGGGCTCTGGCGCTGGCGCGGCTTCGGCCTGCACGAGTTTGCCAACGATGCCCGCAAATCGATCGACGCACGCCCTGCGGCTGGCGGACCGGGCATGGTGCTGATGGCCGGACCGCTTGACCGTGCGCTGACGGCTGCCCGCGGATGGCATGGCGCGGCGCCGACGGTGGTCTTCTTGAGCCCGGATGGCGCACCGCTGACGCAGCCGCGCGTGCGTGAATTTGCACAAAGCCCTCATCTGTGCTTTGTTGCTGGCCGCTACGAAGGCATTGACCAGCGGTGGATCGAAACCAACGTCGACGCTGTCGTTTCCCTCGGCGATTACGTGCTGTCGGGCGGTGAGCTGGCGGCGGCGGTTGTGGTGGATGCCTGCATCCGCCTGCTGCCCGGCGCGCTGGGCGACCACGAATCGACGGAGTTTGAATCCTTCGCTGACGATCAAGGTGGTCGGCTCGACTGGCCGCAGTATGCGCTCACTGTCGGCAATGAGCCTTTGCCGCTTGGGCTCTCGGGTGGTGATCACTCGGTGATTCAGCGCTGGCGGCTGAAGCAGGCGCTGGCGCGCACCTGGCGCCGACGCCCCGATCTGCTGGCGCGCGCCAAGCTGTCGCTCGAAGAGCGTGCACTGATCGACGAAATTGCGCTAGAATCAAAGGCTTAGCGCAGAATTTCTGCACTGATTTCCAGCGCGCTGGATCGTTTGTCGGGCAACCGCGAACCCTGCGCACGGAACCTGATGTGTGTTGAGCGTGCTGCTTTGGTCGGCATCGCAGGCTGGGTTGTCCCACCGCACACCTCTCAGACTCTGAAAACACCAAAAGGAAACATCATGTCAAAAACCGCACGTGGCGGCGCCACCAAGTCCCTGATCGCGACGCTCGAACAGGAAGAAATCGCCCGCCTGAACAAGACCGTTCCCACCTTCGCCCCCGGCGATACCGTCATCGTCAACGTCAACGTCGTTGAAGGCGAGCGCAAGCGCGTTCAGGCTTACGAAGGCGTGGTGATCGCCAAGCGCAACAAGGGCCTCAACAGCTCGTTCATCGTGCGCAAGATTTCCAACGGTGAAGGCGTCGAGCGTACGTTCCAGCTGTACTCACCGCTGATCGCGTCGATCGAACTCAAGCGCCGTGGTGCTGTGCGCCGCGCCAAGCTCTACTACCTGCGTGATCGTTCGGGCAAATCGGCTCGTATCCGCGAAAAGCTCGAGACCAACAAGCCGGCTGCCGCGTAATTCCGGCCCGTACGCTGTCGCGCAGAAGTTTTGCGCTGCAAAGAGACGGCCCTTCGGGGCCGTTTTTCTTTGGTAGGACACGACAGCGTCATAGTTCGAGTGCGGCAATTGCAGCGGCTATCATCGCGGTATTCCTTTCACGGCAACCGGCATGCGCAACAGCATTTACGACGCGCTTGAGATCAGTGCATCGAGTTCTGTCGCAGCAATTCAGGCGGCAGTGCGTACCGTTGTCCGGCGGTTCTGGGCGGTGCCGCGCGACGCATCGGGCGACTCGGAAGAAGCCGTCCGCTTCGCCGCGCTGGCGGCATCCATCCTCGGCAATCCGGTTCGGCGCAAGGACTACGATGTCGCACTCAATCCCGGTGTCGGCAGTGGTCCCTGGCGTCTGCCGATTGGCAACCGGGAGGCGTCGGCAGGCGAGGGCAGCACCAACTCCCGTGTGCTGGGTGAGGGCGCCGAGGTTTCGCAACTTTCGGTCGATGCCGCTCCTCCCAAGGCGCTACCCGGTGTTGACGCCCTCGCGGAGCCGCTGCCGGATGGCAAAGCATGGCAGTCCCCGCTGATTTGGGGTGGCTTCGCGATTGCCTTTCTGCTGCTGTGGTTTGGCTGCTCCCAGTTGCTGGGTGAGCTGGCCCGCTGGAACCTGATGCACTCGGTGGCGGTCGCGGGTGCGTTGGCAGGCCTGCTGTTTGCGGCGGCGCTCTGGTTGGGGCGTGCCCGGGAACCGGCCGCTGCGGTGGCCAGCTTGTCGCGGCTGGCAATCATCAAATGGCGGCGCGAAGGCTCAATCTTCATTGGCTTACCACCACCGCAGCACGACACGGCGTGGATTTTCAAACTGCGTCTGATGGAACTCACGCGCAGTGCAGCCGGCTTCGTCACCGCCACCAATCCGTGGCGACGACTGGTAGCCCGTCTGGTGGACTACTCGCTGGTTGCGCTCGCAACCTATGGTCTGATTGCGCTGGCCGACGCTTTCGTTCCCGTCTCCGGCCTCTGGTTTGCGGCATTACGTTCGCCCCTGCTGTTCCCGGCCATCGTCGTTCTGCTGACTATCCCGTTTGAAGCTATCACCCTGCGCACTCTGCACACGACCCCTGGCAAATGGTTGCTGAGCATGGTCGTTGTGCTCGCGGCCAGCCGGCCTGCCGATCAGGCGATGCCGGGCGATGCCCAATTGGCGTGGGGGCGGTCGCTGCGCGTTGCGTGGTCCGGGGCCGCTCTCGGCGTGTGGCCGGTGGCACTGGTTCGCCTCGCGGCCAATCTGCGGGCGGCCCGGGACCGGGAAACTGAATGGGATGCGAGTGGTGATTCCATCGTGATGGCACGATCACTCACGGTTGTTGCAGTAGCGACCGCGCTGAGCCTGCTGGTCGCCGCCGCTCTGATCGTGCTCGGGGCCTGGTATCGCGATGCGGTTACCTTCGGGCCACAGTTGTTGACGACCACGACGCATGTGGGCAGTGACATCGCCCGGCTGATCGGTACCGACCGCAAGCCGTCATCGGTGAATCCGCCCGCAGCGGTGCCCAGCACGTCGCCGGCAGTCGGCAGTGAAATCCGTCAGCCTGAACCGTCGAGCCCGGCGCCGGTGGTGGCACCCCGGCCCGAGGTGGTGGCGCCAGCGTCGCGTCCTGCACCCGCCGCGCCCGTAATGGCGGCAAAGCCGGCACCGAACTCAGTGGCTGAGTCCGAGATGGAGAAGCAGGCCAATGCAGCGCATGCCCGTCGCGTCCGCATCGATGGCTACGCCAGACAGGCCGAAGCGGCGCGCCGTTCCGGCAATTACGCCGGTTTGCAATCAGCCTGCCAGCAGTGGACACAGGAACAGCCGGGAAGCCCGGAAGCCTGGCGTTGCTACGGTCTGGCGCAACAGCAGAATGGCGCCGGCCGCGATGCCTTGCCGGCGTTGCGTCAGGCCCTGAAACTGGAGCCCAAAGACTCACAGGTCGAAGCCGCGATCTTGCGCATCCTTCGTCCGTAGGGACTCGCGAACGGCAACTGCGCGATCAGGCTGCTATTTGCGACGCAGCAGGAATACGAACTCGCCGTTGGCGGCTGACTGATCAACCAGCGTATTTCCGGTCTGCCGGGAGAATGCCTGAAAGTCGCGTTGCGATGCAGGGTCGGTCGCCACCACCTTCAGCACTTGCCCGCTCAGCATGTCGTTGAGGGCCTTCTTGGTGCGCAGGATCGGCAGCGGGCAGTTGAGCCCGCGCGCATCGACTTCGCGATCTACAGTGACTGGGTTCATGGCGGTGGTTCCGGAACAAAGCGCTGGCGACCGGAAGACAACTGATCGCGTCGCGCGGGCGATGATTGCCGCAACTGCAGTGCGGCTGGCGGCCGCACCCCCTGTGCGGCAATCCTCTGATTTTAGTCGAGGTACTCGAACAGGCGCACCACCCGGCTGACGCCGGCCGTCGTACTGGCCAGTTGCGCGGCCGCGTCCGCTTCGCTGCGCTTGACGATGCCCATCAGATAGACCACGCCGGCTTCGGTGACCACCTTGACGTGATTGGGCTGGAAGCGATTGGCTTCGAGGAATCGCGTCTTGACGATGGTGGTCAGGCGGGTGTCGTTGCTGACCGCCATCACACCGGCCTGCGGACCAACGGCCATCTCGTTGAAGATGCGCTTGATACCGGCAGCGGTCGCGACTTCCTCCTCGACGCCCTTTTTCACCGCCTCGCTCGCTGCTTCACCGCTGATCAGAACGTGCCGGTTGTAGCTGGTGATGTTGACGTGCACCTGATTGTTGTAGCGCGTCTTTACCTTCAGCAGCGCGCGATTCTCGATGTTCTCGTCATCGACAAAAACACCCGAACTCCGCCGGTCTTCGGCCATCATCACCGCCGTGGCGGCGCCACCGATGACCAGGGGCGCGCAGCCCGACAACAGTGTCACCGCCGTTACTGCAGCCACGCTGACCAGCATCAGGGTACGGGTGGTAACCGGGGAATTCACACGCTGACTCATCACAAGCCTCCAAGCAAGATTCGATCAATGACATCACACAGCGCATGAATGCCGACGCGGTGCAGCTCCTGTACGCGCATTATGCGGGTAGCGGGTACGTTGATGAGATGGTCGTTCGCGCCCAGATGTTCCCGCAGCCGGCCGCCGTCTTCGCCGGTGAATGCAATCACCAGCATCTCGCGTTCATGTGACGCCGTGATGGCGGCGATCACATTGCCCGAGTTGCCGCTGGCCGAAAACGCAATCAGCACGTCGCCGGCGCCGCCCAGCGCCCGCACTTGCCGTGCGAACACGTCGCTGAAACCGTAGTCATTGCCAATGGCGGTGACGGTACTGCTGTTGGCCGACAGCGCGATGGCCGGCAGGCCCGGCCGTTCCTGCTCCAGTCGTCCCACCAGTTCGGCCACCAGATGCTCGGCATCGGAGGCCGAGCCACCATTGCCACAAGCAAACACGCGGTGGTTGTCCATGAAGGCCTGCACAATGGCCTGCGCGGCGGCGGCAATGCTGTGCGCCGTCGCGCGGCCGGCGGTCGCAGCCGCCTCTGCGGCGTCGTGGAAATGCTGTGCGATCACAGTAACGCCCGCAGCGCGCGCAGGATCGCCGCTCTCGGTCGCAGGTTCCCCCTGTGCTGTCATCGCCGTCAATCTCCAAAAACATTCTTTAGCCATTCTGCACGACGGGTAGCGTCGAACAGCACCGCGTCAACGCGGCAGGGCGGCGTACGGTTCAGGCCGCTCAGGTAGAGGCCGATGGCGCGCTCCAGTCGTTCGCGCTTTTGTCGTCCGATGCTGCCGGCGGCGCCGCCAAAACGCTGGCTGTCGCGCTTGCGGACCTCAACGAAGACCAGCATCTCGCCGTCACGCATGACCAGATCAATCTCGCCCATGCGGCAACGCCAGTTGCGTTCGACCGGAATCAATCCGTGCTGCATGAGAAATGTCTCGGCGTCGCGCTCGAAACGTTCGCCGATGTCGCTACGCGTTGTGTCGGGCAAGGCGCCAGCCAAGTCAGGGCCCGATCCTGACCAGACTGCGTTCGCGGAATTCGCCAACCATCGGCGTGCGGCGGTATTGCGAGTCCCGCAGTGTCAGACGGCCGATGGCACCGTCGAAGGCGGTCGGCAGCGCTTCACGTCCGGCCACAAGCGTCAGTCGCGCAGCGTCAACACCAAGGGCATAGAGCCGCGCCAGTGTCGGCGAAACAGCGGCGGCGTCGGGGGTTCCGGTCTGAGTTGGTGCCGGTGCAAATCCGGCGAATTCGGCGCGTTCAGCATCAATCAGCCACGGTGCGTCGGCGATGCGCACGCCGGTCCAGTCCACTGTGCGCTCCAGCGAGGTTTCATAGGCCGCGCTGGTGGCATATACGGCGATATTGCGCAAATAGGGTCGCAGCTCGGTCAGCACTGCGCCGCCACCGGCAAACAGGACGCAGTCAACGTGCTCCTGCCGCCAGCCATCCGCCGCCCGGCGCCAGCTCTCGCGACTACCCAGTCGGGTCTGTTGAATGGCAATGGCATTGCGCTCGCGCCACGCCGCGTACATCGCCACCGCAACGCGGTTGGCGATCGGGCCGGCGGCTTCCACCACCAGCGGTTTGCGGCAAGCGTCCTCGCCCGCCTGCTGCGTGATGGCCTCTGCTTCCGATTCAAGATCCGGCGCCAGCACGGCCAATGGAGTTGGTGGGGATGCGCCCAGCGGCGACAGCATCAGGGTCGGGCGCGCCACGGGCAGCTTCGCCGCCGCCAGCGCGGTCACGTCGGCACGACTCAGCGGGCCAATGACCCAGTCCACCGAGTCATCGACGCAGCGACTGTAAGTCGCGACCACGCCGTCCACCGGATAGGCACAGTCAATGACCACGACATCCTGCTTGCGGCCGCCGAACACGGCCATCGCGCCATCACGCACACTGCCAGCGGCACGACGCAACAACGCCTGCTCGGTCGGCAACAGCAGCACCACGCGCAACGCATTCCCCGGCTGCGTTGTCTCCGCCGCGCTACCGGAGCCGGCGGCAGCCGGCGCTGTGGCGTCTTTGGCCGGCGGTTGCGCCAAAATGGACGCTTCTGGCCGGGTGGCTGGTACAGGGCCGGGGCGCGTCGCAGCGGGCGTGGCGGCCGGTGCCGTCGGTGTTGCGGCAGGTGTCGTGGCGGGTTGCGCCACCGCCAGGCTTGCCAGCGCTGCGCCGAGCCATGCCACACCACGCAGCAGATGCCTTCGGCCAGCGCCGGACGGGCGAGTTGCCAGCGGTGTCAGCACGTAATTTCGGGCAGCCATTGATCAGAGTGATGAGAGGAGCGCAGGGCGTGACGCAGATGCAAAACGGGCAGGGTAGGCCAGACAGGGCCACACCGGAGCCCTTGCAAGCGGGATTGTATGTAGTGGCGACGCCGCTCGGGAACCTCGGTGACATCACGCTGCGTGGCAAACAGGTGCTGGCGGGCGCTGCCTGCATTGCCTGCGAGGACACACGGATGACGCGCGAGCTGCTGCGCCTGCTCGATATCGCGCCGCCGATGCTCGTCTCCGTGCGTGAGCACAACGAGCGGGAAGCCTCGTCTGGCGTGGTTTCCCGCATCGCCGCCGGCGACGCGGTGGCGTATGTCAGCGACGCTGGCACGCCGGCGATTTCCGACCCCGGCGCGCGACTGGTGGCGGCGGTCCGCGCTGCGGGGTTTCCGACAATTCCGATTCCGGGCGTGAGCGCCGTGACCGCTGCGCTGTCGGTGGCGGGGTTTGAATCGACGGCGTTTACCTTCCTGGGCTTTGCGCCGACCGCAAAAGGCGAGCTGACCACGTTCGTCGAAGCCATCGCTGCGCGGGTAGAAACCAGCGTCTTCTTCGAATCGCCGCACCGGATCGACAAGACACTGCTGGCGCTGGCGGGCGGCTTGCCGCCCGAGCGTCGCGTCGTCATTGCCCGGGAGCTGACCAAGAAGTTCGAGACTGTTTCGGCGTTGAGCGCTGGCGCAATCGGTGACTGGCTGGTCAGCAACGCCGAACGCTTGCGTGGGGAATTCGTCGTCGTGGTAGCCGGCGCCGATCAGGCCGCGCGAGCATCGGCCATCAACGGCCGCACCCTGCTCAAGGCACTGCTCCCGGAGCTGCCGCCTGCCCGCGCAGCCAAAGTGGCTGCCAAGCTCAGCGGCGAGGATCGCGAGACGCTCTACGCGCTGGCAGAATCCATGAAGTCTGGCTAGCAGCTTTTTCATGAAATGACGATTGAATAGGGCTCCAAGGCAAAAATTACAGAAAGTCGACTATTCCAAAAAAAGGCTCCAAGCCCTTGATAAGGGGCGTTTCGACACAAAAGTTGATGCAACTGTGCAGTGCAACGAAACGCCCGTAAGCCCGATACAATCGATCCAATGACTGTGGCCGACGCCTCCCTTTCCATTGCTGCGCCTGCCGCTTCCGCCGCTCCCGTCGGGGCGGCTGCTGGCGCGCCTGCGCCATCGTCGCCGTGCGCTGCCGGCGACGCGCTGGTCGAACTCAAAGACGTCAGTTTCGGCTACACCAAAGACCGGCAAATTCTGTCCGGCGTCACCCTGACCGTGCCGCGCGGCAAGCTGGTGGCGGTCATGGGCGGCTCCGGTTGCGGCAAGACGACGGTGCTGCGGCTGCTTTGCGGGCAGATTCGCGCGGGCGCCGGCGAGGTGCTGGTTGGCGGCAAGCCAGTCGCCACCATGAAGCGTGACGAGATGTACGCTCATCGCCGCCGTCTGGGCATGCTGTTCCAGTTCGGTGCGTTGTTTACCGACATGACCGTGTTCGACAACGTCGCCTTCCCGATGCACGAGCACACTGACCTGCCGGACGAAATCATCCGCGATCTGGTGCTCATGAAGCTCAATGCCGTCGGCCTGCGCGGCACTGCGCAACTGAAGCCGAGTGAGCTCTCCGGCGGCATGGCGCGGCGCGTCGCGCTGGCGCGCACCATCGCGCTTGACCCGCAGATCGCGCTGTACGACGAACCGTTTGCCGGTCTCGACCCGATTTCGCTGTCGGTCGTCGGCCAGCTGATCCGCCGCCTGAACGACGCGCTCGGCATGACCTCCATTCTGGTGACCCACGACGTGGCCGAGTCGCTGAAGATCGTCGATTACATCTATTTCATCTCGGAAGGAAAGGTTGTCGCCCACGGCGACGTGGCGTCGATCAAGGCCAGCACCGATCCCTTCGTCCGCCAGTTCGTCGACGGCGAACCGGACGGCCCGGTGCGCTTCCACTATCCCGCGAAAACACTCGCTGAGGACTTCGCGTGAAGCCCGTGCTGCGCATCCTGTCGCGTCTTGGCCACGCGACGATTGGTGGTGTCGAGCGGCTCGGCTTCGCGGCGCGCTTCTTCTCGGCAATCCTGCGCCAGAGCGGCACCTCGGTGGTGCGCCCGCAACTGGTGATCAAGGAGATTTACCAGGCGGGCGTGCTGTCGCTGATCATCGTGCTGATGAGCGGCATGTTCATTGGCATGGTGCTCGCGCTGCAGGGCTACGAGACGCTGGTCCGCTTTGGCGCTACCGAGTCGATGGGTGTGCTGGTGGCGCTGTCACTGGTGCGCGAGCTGGGGCCGGTGGTCGCAGCGCTGCTGTTCGCCAGCCGCGCCGGCTCCGCGATGACCGCCGAGATCGGCCTGATGAAAACCACCGAGCAGCTCTCGGCCATGGAGGTGATGGCCGTTGATCCCATCGCCCGCGTGGTGGCACCGCGGTTCTGGGCGGGCGTGATTTCGCTGCCGCTGCTGGCAGCGCTGTTCTCCGCGCTCGGCATCTATGGCGGCTATCTGGTCGGCGTGCGCCTGATTGGCATCGACGGCGGCGCCTTCTGGGGGCAGATGCAGGCGGCCGTGGACTGGCGTTACGATGTCTTCAACGGGGTCATCAAAAGCCTGGTGTTCGCCGTGGCGGTCAGTCTGATTGCCGTGTTCGAAGGGTATGATGCCAACCCGACGGCAGAGGGTGTCTCGGCGGCCACCACACGTACCGTTGTGATTTCAGCGCTGGCAATTCTGGCGCTTGACCTCATGCTGACCATCTTCATGTTCCGTGGCGGTACGCATTGACCGCCCGGGCCTAATCTGCAAACCATGTCATGAATCGAAAAGTCATTGATCTTTGGGTTGGCATCTTTGTGGCGATCGGGTTCGCTGCGCTCGCCTTTCTTGCGCTCAAGGTTGGCAATCTGCTGACAACGAGCGAAGAGCGCACCGGCTATCAGGTGGAAGCCCGCTTTGACAATATCGGTAACCTCAAGCCCCGCGCGCCGGTCAAAAGCGCTGGTGTGGTGGTCGGCCGCGTGGAGTCGATTCGTCTCGACGACAAGACCTTTGAAGGCGTGGCGCGGCTGCACATTTACTCGCACCACCAGTTCCCGCGCGACACCATCGCTGCGATCTTTACCTCTGGCCTGCTGGGCGAACAGTTCGTCGGCCTCGAAGCCGGCGGCGACAGCGTGATGCTCAAGGACGAAGAGCGGATCAAGAAGACGCAGTCCGCCGTGCAGCTCGAAAAACTGATTTCCCAATTCATGTTCAGCAAGGCACAGGAAGCGCCGTCGCCAGCGCCTGCTGCTGCCGCTACCCCCGCCACTGCATCGCCTGCGCCGGCTGCGGCCGCAGCGCCCGGAGCCAAACCATGAAGTCCGCCGCGATCCTGACCCTGACTGCTGTTGCCGCGCTTGTACTCGGCGGCTGTGCATCGTTCCGCAACGCCGCGCCCGGCGACCCGCTGGAGCCGATCAACCGCGGTATTTTCTCGTTCAACAGCACCTTCGATCACTATCTGTTCAAGCCGATCGCGAAGGGCTATGACGCCGCCGTGCCCAATCCGGTGAAGAAGGGCGTCAGCAATGTGTTCCAGAACGCCTCCGACGCGCAGTCGATCGTCAGCGACGCGCTGCAACTGAAGGGCGCCAAGATGGGCGATGACCTTGGTCGCGTGATGATCAACACCACGTTTGGCCTCGGTGGCATCTTTGACCTCGCCACACCGATGGGTATCGAGCGCGGCAACGAGGACCTCGGGCAAACACTGGGCTACTGGGGCATCGGCACCGGGCCGTATGTGGTGATCCCCTTCCTTGGTCCGTCGTCGGCGCGTGATCTGGTTGGTCGCTATGGCGATGGCAAGATTGATCCGGTGGCGCTGGTGTCATCCGTTCCGGTGCGCAACTCGTTGATGGGCGCGCGCGTGGTCGATACCCGTGTCAGCCTGTTCCCGGCGGAGGCGCTGATGAATCAGGCGGCACTGGATCGTTACACGTTCATGCGCTCGGCCTACCTGCAACGGCGTCAAAGCCTGGTGCTCGATGGCAAGCGTCCGAAAGAAGAATAGGAAGTACAGGCAATGAAATTCCCGAAATGGCTGTTTGCGCTGTTCGCAGCCACCGTGTTCGCTTCCGCGCAGGCTGAAACTGCCCCTGACGCGCTGGTCAAGACCGTCGCCACCGACGTCACCAATGTTCTCAAGAGTGATCCCGGTGTGCTGGGTAATGCAGCCAAGCTCAGGGACCTGATCGAGTCCAAACTTTTGCCCAATTTCAACTTTGGTCGCATGACGCAATTGGCGATGGGCCGCAACTGGGCAAAGGCCTCACCTGAGCAGCAGACTGCGCTGACCCGTGAGTTCCAGACCCTTCTGGTGCGTACCTATTCTGGCGCGCTGGCCAACTTCCGCAACAACACGATTGACTACCGTCCGCTGCGCATGCAGCCGACCGAAACCGATGTCACCGTCAAGACCGTGGTGAACCAGGCCAACGGTCAGGGCATCCCCATCGACTACTCGATGGAAAAGGGTGCCGACGGCAAGTGGCGCGCCTATGACGTGGTCGTAGCGGGCGTCAGCCTGGTCACCAACTACCGCGAGGAGTTCAACGCGGTCGTGCGTGACCAGGGCGTGGACGCGCTGGTCAAGCAGCTGCAGTCCAAAAACAAGTAAGCCACACGCCGCCGCCATGCAACTCGTCGGGGAACTCACCTTCGCCAATGCCCACACCCTGTGGGAGAGTTTTTCGGCAGACGCCAAGGGCGTTGAGCGGATTGATGTGTCCGGCGTAACCCAGGTGGATTCCGCCGGGCTGGCCCTGATTTCGGCGCTCAAGCGGCAGGCCGGCCCGCAGTGCCGGGTGGTCGGGTTGACGTCCAAACTGGCTGCGCTGGCCGCCGCCTACGATGTGGAGTCGCTGTTCTGACAGCGGCTTCGACGGCTGGCGGGGCGACGCCGGATAAAATCGCAGGCTGTCCAGAAAGCTTGCGCCGTGACCACCGCTACCTCTTGTGCCGCCGTCGAAGTAGTCGACGTCTGCAAATCATTCCCGAACGTCCGCGCGCTCAACCACGTTTCGCTACGGGTTGAGCAGGGCGAGTTTTTTGCGCTGCTTGGGCCAAATGGCGCCGGCAAGACCACGCTGATCAGCATCCTCGCCGGGCTCGCCCGCGCCGACAGCGGTGTCGCCAGGATCATGGGTTTTGACACGGTCAGCCACTATCGCGAAGCGCGCAGCAACCTTGGCGTCGTGCCGCAGGAACTGGTCTTCGATCCGTTCTTCACGGTGCGTGAAACGCTGGCGTTGCAGGCCAAGTATTACGGCGTTGCCGGCGCCGACGCGTGGATCGATGAGATCCTGCACAACCTTGATCTGACCGGCAAGGCCAGCACCAACATGCGTGCGCTCTCGGGCGGCATGAAGCGCCGCGTGTTGGTCGGGCAGGCACTGGTGCACAAGCCACCGGTGATCGTGCTCGATGAGCCAACGGCTGGGGTTGATGTCGAGCTCAGGCAAAACCTGTGGACCTTCATCAAGCGCCTGAACAAGGAAGGCCACACCATCATCCTCACAACGCATTACCTCGAAGAGGCCGAAGCGCTCTGCAATCGCGTGGCGATGCTCAAGGGCGGTGAAATTGTCGCGCTCGACACCACGGCCAATTTGCTGCGCGGCATGTCAGGCATCACCGTGCAAATATCCGCTGACGCCCTGCCGCCGGCATGGCAGGCGCGTGGCAGCGTGCAAGCCTCGGGCGCATGGGGCTTCACACTTTCCGGCTATGCCGAGCTGGAAACGCTGCTGGCGGCGTTTCGCGAGGCCAACATCGCCGTGCGCGAGATGAAACTCGGCGAAGCCGATCTCGAACAGGCGTTCCTGAAATTGACCTCACGTGAAGGAGCGAGCGCGTGAGCGATGCCCTGCCGTCTTCTCCTGCGGTGCGTTCGGCATCTGCAACCGGCTTGCGCCTCGGCCCCGGCTTCAAGGCGCTCTTCTACAAGGAGTGCCTGCGCTTCTGGAAGGTGGCGTTCCAGACCATCGTCGCGCCGGTCGTCACCACGCTGCTCTACCTGCTGATCTTCTCGCACGTGCTCGAATCGAACGTCAAGGTCTACGATGGTCGCGTCGCCTACACCGCATTCCTGATTCCGGGCCTGGTGATGATGGCAGTGCTGCAGAACGCATTTGCCAACAGTTCGTCTTCGCTCATCCAGTCCAAGATGATGCGCAGCATCATCTTTGTGTTGTTGCCACCGATCACCTCGTTCGAGCTGTTCTGCGCCTATGTCTTCGGCGCCATGGTGCGCGGCCTCGCGGTGGGCTTGGGCGTGTGGCTGATCACTTTCCCGTTTGTCGGTGCGGCCGCCGCCGTGCCGCAGCATCCGTTGTGGGTCATCGGCTTCGCGGCGGGTGGCAGCGCCATCCTCGGCACACTCGGACTGATCGCCGGCATCTGGTCGGAGAAGTTCGATCACCTGGCGGTGTTCCAGAACTTCATCATCATGCCGCTCACCTTCCTGAGCGGCGTTTTCTATTCGATTCACTCCCTGCCGGCGTTCTGGCAGGGTTTGTCGCATTTCAATCCGTTCTTCTACATGATCGACGGCTTCCGCTACGGCTTCTTCGGCATCGCCGACGTGAGCCCGTGGCGCAGCCTTGCCGTGATCGTCTTCTTTGTCGTCGCACTCTCGGCCATCGCGCTCAGGATGCTGGCGACGGGCTACAAATTGAGGCAGTAATGGTTACTCCTGGCGACGTCAAAAACTACATCGCAGCCGGCCTGCCGTGTACTCATCTCGAAGTGGAAGGCGATGGCCAGCATTTTTTCGCCACCATCGTCAGCGAAGAGTTTCGTGGCCTCACCATGATCAGACAGCATCAGCGTGTCTACGCTGCGATGGGTGATCGCATGAAGGCTGAAGTTCACGCCCTCTCGATGAAAACCTATACGCCCGAGAAGTGGGCACAACTCAACGGCGGAGACCTCGTCAACAATGGATAAGCTCCGCGTTACCGGCAACGGCCCGCTGCGTGGCGCCGTGCGGATCTCGGGCGCCAAGAATGCGGCGCTGCCGATCCTCTGCTCGTCGCTGCTGGTGAAAGCGCCGGTCACTTTTGTCAACGTGCCGCAACTGAACGACACACGCACTACTGTCCGTCTGCTCAATCAGATGGGCGTGACGGCCGCGCGCACCGAGACGCACCGCGTCGAAATCGACGCCAGCACGCTGACCAAACCGGTCGCGGAGTACGACCTGGTGAAGACCATGCGCGCATCCGTGCTCGTGCTCGGGCCGCTGGTCGCGCGCTGGGGCGAGGCGCGGGTGTCGCTGCCGGGTGGTTGCGCTATCGGCCAGCGCCCGGTCGACCAGCACTTGAAGGGCCTGGAGGCGATGGGTGCGGAGGTCACCCTTGACGGCGGCTACATCAACGCCACGGCACCCGGCGGCCGACTCAAAGGCGCCCGCATCGTGATGGACATGGTAACCGTCACCGGCACCGAAAACGTGATGATGGCCGCGACACTCGCCGACGGCGTCACGGTCATCGAGAACGCTGCGCGCGAGCCGGAAGTCGTCGATCTCGCCAATTGCCTGATCGCGATGGGCGCCGACATCAAGGGCGCTGGCACCGACACCATCACCATTACCGGCGTAGAGGATCTGCACGGCACCACCTACCGTGTGATGCCGGATCGCATTGAGGCCGGGACCTTCGCCTGCGCGGTGGCAGCAGTGGGCGGCGAGGTGACGTTGCTCGATGCACCGGTCACCGCGATGGACGCCATTTTCGACAAGCTGCGCGACGCCGGTTGCAGTATCGCGGTCAACGGCAGCAATGTCACCGTGTCGCGCAAGGGGCCGCTCAGGGCGGTGAGCGTGAAGACAGCGCCGTATCCGGCGTTCCCGACCGACATGCAGGCGCAGTTGATGGCGATGAACGTCGTCGCCGAAGGCACCGCCGTGATGACCGAGAACATTTTCGAGAACCGGATGATGCACGTCTCCGAGCTGTGCCGTCTCGGCGCGAAGATCGACATCACCGGCAACACCGCCGTGGTGCAGGGCGTGGGCCAATTGAAGGGCGCCAATGTCATGGCCACCGACCTGCGCGCCTCGGCCAGCCTGGTCATAGCAGGCCTCTGTGCAAGCGGCACCACGATGATCGACCGCATCTACCACCTCGATCGCGGGTACGAGCACATCGAGGACAAGCTGATCGGCCTGGGCGCCACCATCGAGCGCGTGTCATCGTGATCACCTTCGCGCTCTCGAAGGGTCGCATCCTCGACGACACCCGGCCGCTGCTGCGCACGGCAGGCATCGACGTCCTCGAAGACCCGGAATCCTCGCGCAAGCTGATCCTGCCGACGCAGCGTGACGACGTGCGCGTAGTGCTGGTTCGTGCCAGCGACGTGCCCACCTACGTGCAGCAAGGCGGCGCAGATATCGGCATCTCCGGCAAGGATGTGCTTATGGAGCAGGATACGGCCGGCCTCTACGAGCCGCTCGATCTCAACATCGCCAAATGCCGACTGATGGTTGCGGTGAGAGACGAGACCGATTACGACGCCTTGGTGCAACGCGGTCGCCGACTGCGCGTGGCGACCAAGTACATCCACACCGCTCGCGCCCACTTCGCCAAAAAGGGCGTGCACGTTGACCTGATCAAGCTCTACGGCTCCATGGAATTGGCCCCACTGGTCGGCATGGCTGACGCCATCGTTGACGTGGTGAGCAGTGGTGCGACGCTCAAAGCCAACAATCTCAAAGCCGTAGAAAAGATCGCCGACATTTCAGCCCGCCTGATCGTTAATCAGGCCGCGCTCAAGACCAAGCGTGATGCGCTGATGCCGATCATTGAGAGTTTTGCGAAGTCGGTGGAGGGGCGGGTTTAGCGGCGTTCAAATCCGACAAGCGGGCTCCTTCCTCGAACTAACGCCGCAGAGACCGATCCCAAGCACGCTGTACCCACAATGGCAGGCGATCTTGCATCGGGTCACAGGTGTTGAACCGAATTGCACGCGACGGTTGGATGTGAAAGTCGCGCTGCGTGACCGAATAGATGACACGGCAATCGTCGTCTTTCGGGACATATTTGGCGACGTCCTGTTTTCGCTCGAACCAAGTTTCCCAGTTGCCATTGCGTCTACAGGTAATCGAGCGTGTCGCTATGGCGCCGGCGTGCCCCGCTTGCGAGTACTCATGAACGCAGTCGGTTGTCACATCAATGCTGGGCGATGTCCACACGCGATCCTTGTGTACGACGCCGCTGGCGAGGTCAAGGCGGTAACTCATGTGCTGCGGGTTTCGCGAACTCAAGTCTTCGCGCGGCACCCACAAAAACCATTCACCGTTGAGTCTGCGCGTTGAGAGCCAACTCTTCGCTTCGGCGCCAGTGGTTTCAACATCATTCCAGGGTATTTGCTGAGTTTTTCCGTTCGGAAACGCAACTTGCAGGGAGTGCTCTGATTCCCCATTTACCAAGTGACGAATAGTGAGTCGTTGCTTGCCAGACAACGGCAAAGTGAATTGTTCCACCACGGTCGGGGATGCGAGTCTGCTTTCCTGGGCACCGGCGTTGGTGGCGATGAACACCAAGGCAGCCGCCACCAGCGCACGAATTGCATCAAGACCGTCGCATCGGATCGCGGTGCGAAGATCGATGGGAGCCACTTTGCGTCCGCAGTGGCTGGTGAGTGAACGCAGATTTACGTTGCACATCCGGGGCGAAGCGATTCCGGTTTGCAGCCTAAACACCCGCCAGCACCGCATCCATCGCCGCCACGAGCGCACGCCCCTGCGTCGAGACGTTGTCTACCGGGCGACGTAGCAGTTTCGAGGGTAGCGGTGCCGCGTAGTGCGCCAACGCATGCAGGCGCTGGCCCTTGACCGTGATTTCGGGGCAAAGCGCAGTGGGAACCTTGCCCACAAATTCGATGGCAGCCAGCGGAATGGTCAAGCGCGTGGCCAGGCTGTCGAGCAAGTCACTCTGGATTACGACGACGTAGGGGATGCCGGCCGCCGCGCTTTTGCTCGGGTTGGCAAAAACATCATACTGGGCCATTGCGCGACTACCAGGGGCGAAGGTCAGCGCCGGGGATACCGTCGGCTTCCACGCGGGCGTTCTGCGCCGCAATCCAGTCCCCAAACTCGGTTTCAAATGCGCGCTTTCGGGCGGCGCGGCTTGCCTTGGCATTGGCTGCCTGCAAGGCAAGGTAATGCTCGGCCGAGAGGATGACGGTGTCCAGCTGCCCGGATTTTTCAACGAACACTGGCTCGCGCTTCGCCTGCGCGCAGAGATTGCCGAATCGGTTCTTGGCTTCGGTGGCAGTTACACGCATGGCAGCTCCTTGGGCTATTGGCTATTTTAGCTAACGCAGGCAGTGGCGCACCGCCACACCAGGATCGCTTCGCGTCTACCGCAGTGAAATATGAAGTCAATCTTGGCCGCCAGCTCGCGCCACCATGAGTGAAGAGAACCGTGTCACTGCCACGCGAATGCTTTCCTCGTCCACGCGAAAGTTGGGCGCGTGGTTGAAAGCGATCAGGCCCTTCTCGAAGTTTGCCCCGCCGACAAAGAAATACACACCCGGCACTTTCTGCTGGAAGTAGGCGAAGTCGTCGTTGAAGTAAGGCGCCTGGCCATAGAGCGGCTTCACGGCGTCAGGGCCGTACGCCGCCTGAATCGCCTTGGTCGCGAGCGCGGTCAGCTTCGGGTCGTTAAACACGGTGGGGTTCGCCTGAACGAATTGCACATCCCGCAGGCGGCCCTGCTGGCCGGCGGCTGTCACGGCTTGTCGAATGCGCGGTATGACGGTAGCCACTGCTTCTGAACTTGTCTCGTAGAGATAGGTTTCAAGGTTCAGTTCACCACCTTCGCGTCGTGTCGTGAAGTCGGCGTCCATGAACGTGAAGTCCTGAAATGCGGTGTCGGGCGCGGCGACACCAACGGTCGGATCGAAGAGTTGCTGCAACGCCCACGGTCTGGCGCCGGGTCGAGCGCGAAACATTGCTGACTGCACCTGTTTGACGAGTTGGTCGACTTCCTTCGCCGTCAATTCATCGCGAAGCGTGATGCGAACGCGGCGTTGATGCGCAAACATCTCGGCCACACGGACGCGCAACTCGCCGACCGGAAATGCCGTACTGTGCATGCCATAAATTCCCGACGCGGAAAGCTTGTCGAGAACGCCCTTTTCAATCAGGTTGCGGGCGCCCGCGAACGTTTCTTCCTCGGGTTGAAATACGAAAACAACGTTTCCTGCCAGCGTCGTCCGATGCCGGCTGAGCACCTCAGCGATGCCAAGTGCGACTGCGATGTGGACGTCGTGCCCGCACGCGTGGTGAACGTCTTTGTTCGTTGACCGGAACGGCTCGGGATCAGGGTAGAAGCCGGGTAGTGCATCAAGGTCAGCACGCCACACGACGGTCCGGCCTGGCCGGGCGCCGTTCAGGATGGCAATGACGCTGTTTCCGTACGGCCCGCGCTGGACTTGCAGGCCGATATCGAGGAGGTACGCCGCTACCTTGTCGGCCGTGCGCGTCTCTCCACCGGCAAGCTCCGGGTGCTGGTGCAGATCGCGTCGGACCGTGACGAGCTTGGCAAAAATGGCGTCTGTGTCGGCCTGAATGGTCGCCGTCGACGGCAATGGCGCGGTGCGTGTTGCCGCCGGATGCTGGCACCCCGCCAGCGCCAGCAGCGCCGCACACCCGATGGCATTGAAAGTGGCTTTCACGATGCGTCACCTCTGATCAAATCGTCAAGGCCACAAGACTATGTGTGCTACGGACACGCTGAAAGCCGCGCGCGACAGATAACGGGCAGCACCGACAGCCGGGCAGGGCGGACGCTCCTTGCGTTTGCTGGCTGGTTGGTTATGCAGGTCTCTCCACGCGGTCACACCGTCGCCGTCTTGGCCCCTCTGCGTTGGTGCTGCCGTTTGTTGTTGCACCGCACCGTAAAATCAGCAAAACCGCATTGCGCAGGCTCGCGAAAATTCCGCTCACAGGTTGGAAGCTCCGCAGTACAACATTTCGCGGAAAGGCGCAGTCAATAGCGGCGCAGTGAGCGATATGTGCGAAAGTCGATTTCTGCGGTTTTCGGGCGTTAACCCGCGCCGTACGGTCTTTCCAACGAAGAGCTGTCAGTTCCCCGCCGCCATGAAACGCCTTGACTCCTCCGCTCCCGATTTCCTCGCCTCGCTGGATGCGCTGACGCATCACGCGGGCGCGCTGGACGAAGGCGTGGATCTGGCGGTGGCGGAGATTCTCGCTGATGTGCGTGCGCGTGGTGATGCCGCGGTGCTCGCCTACACGCGCAAGTTTGACCGCCTGACCGACGTGCAGGCGCCGGCAGTGGCTGCACTGGAGCTGTCGAAGAGCGAAATGAAGGCGGCGTTTGACGCGCTGGATGGCGAGTTGAAGACCGCGCTGACGCTGGCGCGCGACCGCATCGAGGCCTATCACCGGCGGCAGGTCATGGAGAGCTGGCGCTATACCGAGGCCGATGGCACGCAGCTTGGCGTTAAGGTGACGCCGCTGGACCGCGTGGGGCTTTACGTGCCCGGCGGCAAGGCGGCGTACCCGTCGTCGCTGCTGATGAACGCGGTGCCCGCCAAAGTCGCGGGTGTGCGCGAAGTCATCATGGTGGTGCCAACACCGGACGGCGTGAAGAACGCGACGGTACTCGCCGCGGCACATCTCGCTGGTGTGGATCGCGCGTTCACCATCGGTGGCGCGCAGGCGGTGGGCGCGCTGGCCTACGGCACTGGCACGGTGCCCGCGGTGGACAAGATCGTCGGCCCCGGCAATGCCTATGTAGCTGCAGCCAAGCGCCGCGTGTTTGGTCTGGTCGGCATCGACATGATCGCCGGACCATCGGAAATTCTGGTGATCGCGGACGAACACGCGAACCCGGACTGGGTGGCGATGGATCTGTTTTCGCAGGCCGAGCATGATGAGGTCGCGCAGTCGATTCTGCTCACGCCGAGTGACTCGCTGATCGGCGCTGTGCAGACCAGTATCGCGAAACTGCTGCCGACGATGCCGCGCAAGGACATCATCGCTGCTTCGCTCGCCAAACGCGGCATCATCGCCAAAACGCGTTCCTTGGAAGAGGCCTGCGACATCGCCAACCGCATCGCGCCGGAGCATCTAGAGCTTTCTGTGGCCGACCCCGAGATGCTGCTGCCGCTGTTGCGCCATGCGGGAGCCATCTTCATGGGGTATGGCAGTAGCGAATCCATCGGCGACTATGTCGCCGGCACCAATCACGTGTTGCCCACTTCGCGCTCAGCGCGCTTCTCGTCGCCGCTGGGGGTGTATGACTTTCAGAAACGCACCAGCCTGATCCACGTCTCACCGCAAGGCGCGGCGACACTCGGTCAGGCAGCTGCGACGCTCGCTTATGCGGAAGGCCTGCAGGCGCATGCTCGGGCGGCGGAACTGAGGATCAAGTAAGTGTTTTCTCCCTCTCCCCTTGGGGGAGAGGGCCGGGGAGAGAGGGTAGTGGATAGGAGTCCGCACTTTCTTGTTCCTGCGACCATACCCCTCTGCCTAACCCTCTCCCACAAGGGGAGAGGGAACCAAAACGACCGACATGACGAAATCCGAATTCATCGCCAAAACCATCCGGCCCGAAGTACAGGCACTCAAGGCTTACCCCGTCACGCCGCCGTGGACGGGTATCAAGATTGAGCTGATGGAGGACAACCACCTCGATGCTGCCAACAACACCGCCACCTCGCGCGCGATGCGTGATGCCATCGCGCGTGCCGTGGCGGACGCCGCGTTCAACCGCTACCCCGATCCGGCAGCACCTGCGCTGAAAGCGAAGCTGCGCGAGAAGTTGGGTATCTCGCCGGAGCATGGCATTCTGCTCGGCTCCGGGTCTGACGAGGTGATCTCGATGGTCTCGCAGGCGCTGCTGGCGGGCGGTGGTACCGTGCTCTCGCTGGAGCCGTCGTTCGCGGTGTTCCGCAACGCGGCAGTAGCCTGCGCGGGCCGCTACGTGGGTGTGTCGCTGAACGCTGACTTCTCGCTCGATCTGGACGCCACTCTCGCCGCGATCCAGCGCGAGCAGCCGAAGCTCATCTGGGTGGTGTATCCCAACAATCCCACAGGCAACAGCTACAGCGACGAGCAGATTGAGGCCATCGTGCGCGCGGCACCGGGCCTGGTAATCATTGACGAGGCGTACGAGCCGTTTGCCGGGCGCAGCTGGTCGACCCGGCTCAACGACTTCCCGAACCTGCTGGTAATGCGCACGCTGTCGAAGATTGGTTTGGCAGGTGTGCGCCTGGGCTACCTGTTTGGCGCGCCGGAATGGATCAACGAGATCGACAAGGTGCGCGGGCCGTTCAACGTGGGTGTGCTGCAACAGGTCGCGGCGACGGTGATGCTTGATCACTACGACGAGCTGAAGCGCCACGCCGCGCTGATGGTGGCCGAGCGTGAGCGCCTGTTCGCGGAATTGCAGAAACTGCCGGGCGTGACGCCGTTCCCGTCGAAGGCGAACTTCGTGCTGACACGTTTCCCGGATGCAGCGGCCGTATTCGAGCGCCTGAAAGCGCGGGGCATTCTGGTGCGCAATCTCTCGGCGATGCATCCGCTGATGGCAAACACACTGCGTATCTCCGTCGGCACACCGACCGAGATGGAAGCATTGCTCAACGCCTTGAAGGAAATCCTGTAGGAGCGGCTTTGCCGCGACCGCTCTTCGGTACATTCGGTCGCGGCGGCGCGCTACTGCGCGCAGCAAGTCCGCGCTCCTACAATTAGAGTTATGAACACTTTCGCACCCCGCGCCGCCACCATCGAGCGCAACACCAAGGAAACGCAGATCACCGTTGCCATCAATCTTGATGGCGGTGGCAAGGCCGATCTGCAAACCGGTGTGCCCTTCCTTGACCACATGCTCGACCAGCTCGCGCGGCATGGCATGATGGACGTCACGGTGCATGCGAAAGGTGACTTGCACATCGACGCGCACCACACGGTGGAAGACATCGGCATCACGCTCGGCCAGGCGTTCAAACAGGCGGTGGGCGACAAGGCGGGCATCAATCGTTACGGCCATTCGTATGTGCCACTGGACGAGGCGTTGTCGCGCGTGGTGGTCGATCTCTCAGGACGACCGGGGCTCGAGTTCCACGTGCCTTTCACCCGCGCGATGATCGGCACCTTCGATGTCGATCTGACGCACGAGTTCTTTCAGGGCTTCGTCAACCACGCGCTGGTGTCGTTGCACATCGACAACCTGCGCGGCGACAACGCGCATCACCAGTGCGAGACGGTGTTCAAAGCCTTCGCCCGTGCGCTGCGCATCGCCTGCGAGCGTGATGCACGCGCGGCGGGCGTGATTGTTTCGACCAAGGGCGTGTTGTAGCGATGCAGACTATCGCCATCGTCGACTACGGTATGGGCAACCTGCGCTCGGTCGCCAAGGCGTTCGCACACGTGGCACCGGACCAGCATGTGATGATTACCGCCAATGCCGAAGAAATCGCGGCGGCGGATCGCGTGGTGCTGCCCGGTCAGGCGGCGATGCCGGAGAGCATGGCGGCGCTAAATGCTTCGGGCCTGCGTGACGTGCTGTGGACGGCATCGAAAGATCGTCCATTCTTCGGCGTCTGCCTCGGTCTGCAGATGCTGTTTGAGACGACGGAAGAGGGCGATGTGCCCGCGCTGGGTTATCTGCCGGGTCGCACGGTGCGCTTTCCGCAACAGCATCGCGACCATGATGGCACCGCTCTCAAGGTGCCACACATGGGCTGGAATCAGGTGGCCTTTCCGGCGCACGCGCGCATGCACCCTTGTTGGGCGGGCGTGGCCGATGGCAGCGCGTTTTACTTCGCACACAGCTACTACGCCGTGCCGTCACAAAACGGCCTGATTGCCGCGACAACGAACTATCCGGATCCGGTTTGCGTTGCAGCGGCACGCAACAACATTTTTGCGGTACAGTTCCACCCTGAAAAGAGCGCAGACGCTGGTCTGCGAGTTCTCAAGAATTTCTCAACCTGGAACGGAACGGTCTAACTTACCGCTCTTTCGCCAATCATTGACATCCCCGGCGCTGCGCTGCACGCCGCGACTTCCCTACACATCCCCATGCTTGTCATTCCTGCGATTGATCTCAAAGACGGTCATTGCGTTCGCCTGCGCCAAGGCGACATGGACAACGTCACCGTGTTTTCTGAAGACCCGGCGCAGATGGCGCGACACTGGGTCGATCAGGGCGCCACGCGCCTGCATCTGGTGGACCTGAACGGCGCCTTCGCCGGCAAGCCCGTCAATGAGGGCGCGATCAAGGCTATCCTCGCCGAGGTTGGTGAAGACATTGACGTGCAGCTCGGCGGCGGCATCCGCGATCTCGACACCATCGAGCGCTATCTCGACGACGGCATCAACTACGTCATCATCGGCACGGCGGCGGTGAAGAACCCGGGCTTTCTGCATGACGCCTGCAACGCGTTCCCCGGCGCGGTGATCGTCGGTCTCGACGCCAAGGATGGCAAGGTCGCCACCGACGGCTGGAGCAAGCTCACCGGCCACGACGCGCTGGACCTGGGCAAACGTTTCGAGGACTACGGCATCGAAGGCATCATCTACACCGATATCGGCCGCGATGGCATGGGCACCGGCATCAACATCGAGGCAACAGTTCGCCTCGCGCAGCCGTTGCGTGTGCCTGTCTACGCGTCGGGCGGCATTCACAACGTGGAGCACATCAAACTGCTCAAACCGCACGAGGCTGACGGCATTGCCGGTGTGGTCTGCGGGCGGGCGCTGTACGAGGGTACGCTGGATTTCAAGGCGGCCGTGGCGGCGCTCAAGTGAGTGTGATGAACGCTGAGGGCGACGGTCTCGGCTTCACTTTCAAGCGCAACAAGAACGGCGAAGTCTGGGTGGCCCATCACGGCCGACAGGTAACCACGCTACGTGGTGCAGCAGCCGCTGACTTTCTGGCAGAAATTGATGATGCAGGCCTGGTCGAGCAGCAGCAACTGATGGCGCGCATCACGGGCAACTACAAACGCGGCAACGAGCGGCTCGGGTCGAACCATCCACGCAATCGTTCCTGACTTATCCAAGCATCGTGCGTCTCCTTCCCACTTCGTCATTCGTCATTCGTCTTTCGTCCTTACGTGCGGAGCACGCGTAATGCTCTGCAAACGCATCATCCCCTGCCTCGATATAAAGGACGGCCGCGTCGTCAAGGGCGTCAACTTCGTCGGCTTGCGCGATGCGGGCGACCCGGTCGAGGTAGCAAAGCGCTACAACGACCAGGGCGCGGACGAGCTCTGCTTTCTTGACATCACGGCCAGCGTCGAGGCACGCGGGCTGCTCTACGACCTGATCGAGCGCGTCGCCTCGCAGGTGTTCATTCCGCTCACCGTGGGCGGTGGCGTGAAGACCGCCGAAGACCTGCGGCCCTTGCTGAATGCGGGTGCCGACAAGGTGAGCATCAACACCGCCGGCGTCAACAACCCACAGATCTTCAACGACGCCAGCCACTTCTACGGCGCGCAATGCGTGGTGGCGGCGATTGACGCCAAGAAGCGAGCCGACGGCAGCGGCTGGGAAGTCTTCGTGCACGGCGGGCGCACGCCCACGGGCAAAGACGCGGTGGCCTGGGCGCGCGAAGTGGCTGAGCGCGGCGCCGGTGAAATCCTGCTCACCAGCATGGACCGCGACGGCGCCAAGATTGGCTTTGACCTCGAGCTTACCCGTGCCATCGCCGATGCCGTCAGCATCCCGGTGATCGCTTCGGGGGGCGTTGGCAACCTGCAGCATCTGGTCGACGGCGTCATCAAGGGTGGCGCCGATGCCGTGCTAGCGGCAAGCATCTTTCACTACGGCGAACATACCGTGGGTGAGGCGAAGGCGATGATGAAGAGCGCTGGAATCAGAGTTCGGGATTGAGTCGCCCTTACGGGTTGGTCATGGCCAAACTCAGCCGGTGAACACCAGCGCGGCAACAAAAATGCCGATCATCATGAACACCAGCACCAGCTTGACGATGGTGCCCACGATCAGGCCGAGCCAGGTGGCAAGGCCAACCCTGGCGGCTTGCCGGGTGTTCTTCTGCGCGATGTATTCGCCGATGACCGCACCCACGAACGGCATGAACAGTACGCCGATCAGCCCCATGAAGATGCCGGCGATGGTGCCGAGTGCGGCGCCGATGATCGCCAGTTTGCTGGCGCCGGCCTTTTTTGCGCCGAGGACGGTGGCGAAATAGTCGGTCACCCACGCGATGACTGCCAGCACGGCGATGATCGCGACCACCCACCACTTCACCCGCGTAAAGTCGTCCAGCCAGGCGCCGAGCACGATGCCAGCCAGCACCAGGGCCGTGCCCGGCAACGCCGGCAGCACGCTGCCCGCCACGCCAACGACAATCAGCAGCACCACCGCGACCCAGCCCAGCGTTGCAGCATCCATTGAGTCCCTGCCTCCAAAATCCGACAATGCGGGCAGTGTAAGCGCGGTCCTGATGCGCGCTGTCCACCTCCGGAGAGATCATGATCCGTTCGCGTCTGTTGTCGACCGCTACCCACATCGCTGCGATGCTGTCCCCGCTTGCGCTTGCGCCGGTGGCCGTAGCCCAAACTTCCGCTCCGGTCACAGTCGTTGAGTATTACAACGCGACGCTCGACGCTTACTTCATCACCGGCCGTACTGCTGAGCAGACGACGCTGGACGCGTTGCCCGCCGATTTTCGCCGCACCGGCATGCAGTTCGCGGCAGCCGCAGCTAGCGCAGCCGCACCAGCGGGCGATGTACGCATCTGCCGCTTCTACATCAGCGTCGCCAGTCCGGCGAGCGCGTTCACCAATTCCCACTTCTACGGACGGGAAGGCATCGACTGCGAGGCAATACTCGCGCAACTGCCAGCCGGCTTCACCTACGAGGGTTTCGATTTCACCGTCACCTCGCCAGCGACACCGGGGGCTGCCGGCTTGCCTGCCGTGTGCCCGGGCAACGCGCCGACCCGCGTCTATCGTGCGTTCCGGCCCGGAGTCAGCGGGCGCACCGGCAATCATCGCTACACCGTCAGCGGCGCCAGCTATGAGGCGATGATCGCCGCTGGCTGGGCCGGCGAGGGCGTTGCCTTTTGCGTCTCCACAGCGACTGACGTGGCGCGATCTCCGGAAAAGAGCTTTCAGCGCGTGCTGACCGGTGCTGCCCCCAATGTGTCACCGTTTTCGCCAACCTGCAGCATCGCCCAGAGCGGCACTGCCTACATCGGCGCCGAAGTCGAGCCCTATCTGGCAATGAACCCATCCAACGCGCAGCATCTGCTTGCGGCGTGGCAGCAGGACCGCTGGGCCAACGGCGGCGCGCGGGGCACGGCCTCGGCGGTGTCGTTCGACGGTGGCAATAGCTGGACTTCCAGCCGCGCCGCCTTCTCGCAATGTGGCGGCGGCGACTACGAGCGCGCCACCGACCCGTGGGTCACTGTCGCCCCCGGCGGTGCGGCGTACCAGATGGCGCTTGGCTTCAGCGGGCAGGAATCGACGCCAAGCTCGATCAGCGCCATGATGGTGGCACGTAGCGCCGATGGCGGCATCACCTGGGGCGCACCAACGACGCTGATCCGTGACGTCGGCGCCACCTTCTTCAACGACAAGAACATGATGGTCGCCGATCCGCAGGATGCGCGCTACGTTTACGCCGTGTGGGGCCGACTGCTCTCGAATGGCGGTGGCCCGGCGTACTTTGCCCGCACGACCAATGCCGGCACGACCTGGGACGCCGCACGCAGCATCTATGACCCCGGCAACACCAATCAGACCTTCGGCAACCAGATGATTGTGCTGCGTGATGGCAGTGTGCTCAATTTCTTCACCGACATCATTCGTACCGCCACGTCGGCCAGCGCTCGGGGATCGTATCTGCGCGTCATTCGCTCGACTGATCGCGGGCAGAGCTGGAGCACGCCGGTGACTGTGGCGCTCGATCTGGGTATTGGCGTCGCCGACCCGGCCGCCGGGCGCGTTCGCGACAGTCGCGGGCTGCCTTCTGCTGCGGTCGGTCCGACCGGCGAGATCTTCGTCGTCTGGCAGGACGCGCGCTTTTCGCAGGGCGCCTACGACGGCATTGCGCTGTCGTCGTCAAAGGATGGCGGGCTCTCCTGGAGCGAACCCCTGCGCATCAACGCCCGTGCCGATGTCGCCGCGTTCGGCCCCAGCATCGCTGTCCGCGCCGATGGCACCATCGGCGTCAGCTATTTCGACTTGCGTGCTGCGAGCAGTGCCGGGGCGTTGACGACGACGTATCGCCTGACCACGTCAAGCGACGGCAAGTACTGGCGCGAGAGTGGCATCGAATCCGCATTTGATATCACCCAGGCGCCGTTCGCCAATGGCTGGTTCATCGGCGACTATCACGGACTGATTGGTCGCGGCACCAGTTTCGGCGCGCTCTATGCGCGTGTCACTGGCGATGCGAACAACCGCACCGACATCGTCTTCGCCAATCTCGCCGAGGGCACGCTGAAGTCTGCTGCACCGCGCTACCTTGCGACTGCCGGCATGGCCGAGGCAGCGGCATCAAGCTGGCTGCGTGAAGCGGCGCTGCAGGCGGCGGATCGCACAGCTCGCGCCCGCGTCCGTCGCGACGACGTGCTGCCACCGTCGCCATAGTTGCGGGCGGTCAGGCCTCGTACTGCTGCAGATCCTTCGGCGTCACGTGTAGCGAGACTTCATGCTGCAGCGTGTCCAGTGCGAAATCGACAAAAGCGCGAATGCGCGGCGCCACAAACTCGCGATGCGGGTAGTGGATCACCATCTCGCGCCGCCCGAGATGGTTGCAGTGACCAAGCACTGATTTGAGCTTGCCGCTGGCGAGATAGTGCCAGGCAAAGTGCGCCGCAACGCGCGCAACACCGATGCCAGCCGCAGCGGCATCGCCGACCGCCTCGGTGTCGGAGAGCGTCAGCACCGGTTGCGCCGGTTCGAACTGCACCGCCTTGCCCTTGACCTGGAAGTCCCAGGTGGACGTCGCGCCCGATGCGAAGCGCAGCGCAATGATGCGATGCTTCGCCAGATCGTCGGGTTGCTTCGGCACGCCGTGCTTGCGCAGATACGCCGGGCTCGCCACGCAGATCGTATGCAGCGCACAGACGCGCCGTGTGATCAGCGATGAATCGGCAATCGCGCCGCCGCGAATGGCCACGTCGTAGCCCGCACGCACGATGTCCACCTTGCGGTCATCAAAGCTCAGGTCAAGCCGCACGTCGGGGTAGCGCTTGCTGAATTCGGGCAATAGCCGCAGCAGATAGCGCCTTGCGAAGGCCGCGCCAGTGGTCACCCGCACCAGTCCGGACGGCGCGCCAGTACGGTCACGCAACGCCTGCACGGCATCGTCAAGCGTGGCAAGGCCCATCTGCGCGTGCTGCAGGAACACGCTGCCCTCCTCGGTGAGCGCGATCGAGCGTGTGGTGCGGTTGAACAGCCGCACGCCGAGGCTCTCCTCCAGTCGCGCGATGCTCGCTGCCACCGCCTGTGGCGAAAGATCCAGCGAGCGTGCCGCACGGGTGAAGCTGCCAACGCGTGCGGCAGCAACGAAGGCGATAGCGCCCCGGATGTGGTCCATTATTTACAACATAATATGGATAATGTTGAAACAGTCTACCCATTTTTGTTGATCGCAATCTGCCCAACAATTCGCTCCATCGCAATTTATTCGCCTGATGCAACAGGAGCAAATCATGGGCAACAAAATTCTCGTCACCGGCGCCAGCGGCAATATCGGCAGCGCACTCGTCACCGAGCTCAAGGCGGCCGGCGCCGACTTTGCGGTGATGACCAGCAAACGTGGCGCGGCGATCCCCGGTGTCGAAACCCGGCATGGCGACTTCGCCGATGTCGCTTCACTGACCAAGGCCTTCGCCGGTATCGACACCCTGTTCCTGTTGTTCCCGCTGGTGCCGAACAAGGTGGAACTGGCGCGCAACGCTGCGGCGGCGGCCAAAGCAGCGGGCGTCAAGCACATCGTTCGCTCCAGCGGTGCCGGTGCTGACGCCGCCAGCCCGTTTGCGCTGCCGAAGCTGCAGGGCGAGATCGACGACATCCTCGCCGGCACCGGCATCGCCACCACTTTCCTGCGACCCAATGTGTTCATGCAGAACTACGCCAACTACCAGACACAGGCGATCAAGGACGGCACCATCTACGCCGCCGACGGCGGACAGGCGCAGAGCTTTGTCGATACCCGCGACATCGCCGCTGTGGCCGCCCGCGTGCTCACCGCGCCGGGTGCGCACGCGGGCAAGGCCTACACACTGACTGGCGCCGAGGCAGTCACCGGCATTGAAGCCGCGCGACTGATCGGCGCCGCTGTCGGGCGCCCGGTGCAGCATGTGAGCGTGCCGACTGAGGCTGCGGTGGCGACGATGAACCAGTGGGGCATGCCGCCGTTCATCGTCAACGTGATGGATTCGCTGAACCACATCATCAGCGCGGGTTACGCCGCCGGAGTTTCACCAGACGTGGAATCGCTGCTCGGCCGCAAACCGCGCACGTTTGCCGCGTTCGTGGCAGAGAGTGCGGGAACCTGGAAGTAGTCGCACGACGCCACGGCACAATGTGGCGCTGATTTTGATCTGGAATAAACGGGAACAGCCCCAAGCTTGGAAAATCCACGTTTTCCTGAACTGTTCCCGATGAATTCCATGTCCGCTGACCCGACCACGCTGTTTACCCCCGTTCGTGTGGGGGTCATCGAAGCTGCCAACCGCATCTTCATGGCGCCGCTGACCCGCTGCCGCGCTACGCCGGGGACGGACGCCGCCAACGCGCTGATCGCCGAGTACTACGCGCAGCGCGCCAGCGCCGGCTTGCTGGTGACTGAGGGCACGCAGATCCTGCCGTCGGGCAAGGGCTACATGGGTACACCGGGCATCTACAGTCCCGAGCAGGAGGCCGGCTGGCGGCTCACCACCGATGCCGTGCACGCCAAAGGCGGCAAGATCGTCGCCCAGCTCTGGCACGTGGGCGCCATCTCGCACCCTGACATGCAGCCCGGCGGCGCGTTGCCGGTGACGGCCAGCGATGGCTTCAACCCCGGCGGCACGACCTACACGCAGAACGGCAAGGTCGAGCGCGTCGCCGCCCGTGGCCTCACCACGGCCGAGGTCAAAGAGATGGTCGCGGCGTTCAAGCACGCCGCAGAGGTAGCGAAACGCGCCGGCTTTGACGGCGCCGAGATTCACGGCGCCAACGGCTACCTGATCGAGCAGTTCACCCGTGACAGCTCCAACCACCGCACGGATGAATACGGCGGCAGCATTGAAAACCGCATCCGCTTCGCCGTGGAAATCGTCGACGCCGTGATCAGCGTGTTCGGCGCTGATCGCACGGGCATCCGCCTCTCCCCGGTCACGCTGGCCAACAACGCCAAACCCGACAGCAACACGCAGGCCACCTATGGCGCGCTAGTCGAGGCGCTCGCTGCACGCAAGATCGCGTTCGTGCACTTCATCGAGGGCAACACCGGCGGCGCCCGCGACCTCACCGGTTTTGACTTCGTGTGGGCCAAGAAGACGCTCAGCGCCGCAGGCGTCACCTACATCGCCAACAACAAGTACGACCGCATCCTCGCCATGCACACCATCGCCCACGGCGCGGCCGACGCCATTGCCTTCGGCGTGCCGTTCCTGGCCAATCCGGACCTGCCGGAGCGTCTGCGTCGCGACGCGCCGCTCAACCCGCCGCGGCCAGCGCTGTTCTACTCGTCCGGCGCCGAAGGCTACACCGACTATCCGGCGCTGTAGACGGGAGCGTAATCGGCGTTCGGCAAGAACGCGCCGCGTTGTGCCCGCCGTAGCCTCGAAGCAGCGACGTAGCCTCGATGGAGCAACGCGGAATCGAGGGTGACCTTGGCTTGACCAATAATGCCTCGATTCCGCGTTGCTCCATCGAGGCTACGGCGCCAATGCCGCTACACACCCGCAGTGCACAACGCGGACGGATGAGGTGGTCCTACCGCAGTGGGGCAGTCAAAAAACACGGCCGGACGACGTATCAACTTTTCGGTGAAACGCCCAACGGAATTGGGCTCGGTCTCTGATTACGCCGAAAGTCAACTTATAAAGAAAACGCCGTAAAAGCCCATATCGAATAATGGTTTCAGCAAAAAGCTGATCAAATTTCCGCTGTCGTCGGCAGGCATAAATCCCGCCATTCCCCGATAACATCGTTGAATCACTCGGCCGGCAACCCGCGCCGGGGCACAACAGACCGTTTCGTCCGGCAGAGGGGGCTCAGATGCAAACAGGCACATTGCGCTGCAGCGTTGCGCGCGCTTCGAAGGGTTTGATGGTGGCGGCGTCCGTGCTCGTTGCGGCGACAGCCGTCGCACAGATGCGGCCCATGGAAAAGTTCATTCGCGTGGGCATCGGCACCGGGCCCGGCAATACCACCGTGTGCGGCCTTACCGACACCAACCTGTTGCGTTGCTGGGGAGTGGATCGTACGAGTATCCGCAGGTCCTCGACCAGCTGGAGACGCAATCCGGTGCGTACACCTTTCGCAGTTTCTGGATGGGTCCGAGTGGCGTCTGCTCAGTAATGGACAACGTCGCTGATGGCACCTCGCGAACTGGTTGTTCAGCGGTGGTGTACTCAGCGACGGCTAGCGCCGCGACTTGGGCCGATTTCGGACAAACAACTGTGCTAAGAAGTTACGTCGGCAGCGTGGGCGTCGCCGGTGCTCGCGGGCGCAAGATTGCGATTGGTCCTATCAATACCTGCGCGATTTACGGCGCCAGCGCGACCCCGGGCTCGGCTGGCCAAGTCGCCTGCTCAGGCGAAAACTGGGCTGGCGTATCGCTTGGCATACCCTCCGTTGGCAGCACCGTGTTTGGTAGCGGCGTCATTGCCGGGTTGATCAATATCGTTGATATCTCCGTGTCGACCGATGCTAGCTTCACCTTAAACGACGATGGCGGCGGATTTACCTGTGCGGTGGAAGGGCCCGGTGCCGATCAGGGCAAAGTCAAGTGCTGGGGCTACAACTTGGCGGGCCAGCTCGGTAACGGTCAAACGGCAGTGCCGCCGACGACGTATGGCGCATCGTCCCCCGTCGTTGCCACCGGGATCAGCACGGCCACCGCCGTCTCCACTGGCTCGCGACACACCTGCGCGGTGCTCGCGGACAACACTGAGAGCTGTTGGGGGGCCAACCCGGATGGTCGGCTTGGCAACAACAACGGGGCGGTGGTGAACGTACCGACTGTGGTGGCCGGGCTTTCCGGGGTGACATCGGTCGTCGCCGGTTACACCCATTCCTGCGCCATCGGCACCAGCGGCAACGTCTTCTGCTGGGGGAACAACGCCGGCGGCCTGCTCGGCAACACCAGCTTTACCGGCGCATTCAGCAGCACGCCGCAGCAGGTGACCGGCGTTACTGGCGCGAATACGCTCACGATCAGCCAAACCGGCGCCTGCGCGACACTCACCAATGGCAGCATCCGCTGCTGGCCCGCAGCCACCGACTTCCCGGCGATCGCGGTGCCAGGCGACTGCAACATGGATTTCGACGGCAACGGCAGTGTGTCCGCCACTACCGACGGTTTGATGGGGCTGCGCGCGCTGCTCGGCCTCTCCGGCAGCGCGGTAACCAACGGCGCTCTCGGTGCCGGGGCGCGCTGGAGCTGGCCAGAAATTCGCACGGTGATGACGCGCAACTGCGGCATTCCGGGAATTGCACCATAGCGCACAGCACAACGGAATCGAGGCATTGGTTCATCGAGCCAAAGTCACCCTCGATTCCGCGCTGCTGCATCGAGGCTACACCCCGTTTAACGGCAAGTAGGGTGGGCAACTCGTTGCCCACGCGTCACCTAACCTCCCGCAAACGGAACCGCCCACCCGCTACCTGAGCCACCACGCCGCCGTTCATCGCCCACGGCATTGAGTTCCGGCCCGCCGGCCTGCACATTCGCCTGCGCGCACTGTTGCGCGCATGACGGGCGGAGGCCATCAATGAGTTCCCTGTTCAACACCAAGGCGATTGCGCTGGCTGTGGGCGCTGCGACGCTGGCGCTCGCCGGCTGCGACCAGGCCACGCCACCGCGCGCGATGCCCAACACGCCGCACGCTGCCGTCGCACAGGCGTCGGCCACCGGCGCCAGCGCCACTGCACAAGCGCCGACGATGCAAAACGGCACCGAGGCGATCAAGGCCTGCATGGCCAATGGTCTCTCCGAGGCTACCTGCGCGCAGGTCTATCACGACATGATGGCGGGCCGCCCACCGCAGGGCGCCGCCACCTTTGCCGAATGCGAGGCGAAGTACGGCGTGGGCCAATGCGGCAACAACCCGGTGCCCACCGCAAGCGGCACCGGCAGTGTGTTCCTGCCGCTGGTTGCAGGCGCGGCGCTGGGTGCGCTCGGCGGGTATTTGCTGTCGAAAAATCTGGCCCCGAAAGGCGCCTATGTGCCCCCGACCGATTGGCTGAAAAATCGCCCGAGCATCAGCGCGCCGCAGAATCCGGTGGCAGGTGGGGCAATCGGTGGTGCGAAGAGCACCAGCGCCTATGCGCAAACACCGGGCAACTACAACACCAACGCGCCGAAAGTAGCCGGCGTGGATGCCAAGACCGCACAGTTCGGTACACCCGGCAGTGCGAAGAGCAGTGTCGCACCACCGCCAGTCTCGCAGCCGGGCAGCGCGTACAGCCCGCAAGCACCTGCGGCCAACGCACCGCGCTACGGCAGCGGCAACTACGCCTACAAGGCGCCGCAAACCTCGCGACCGGGGGCGCGGAATCTGGGGCGTCGGCGGTAGTTGCGTCTGATTGGCCGACGGTAGCCTCGATGCAACGAAGTGGAATCGAGGGCAACGGTGGCCGGGTGAACAAATGCCTCGATTCCGCCTTGCTGCATCGAGGCTACGTGCCGTTCGCGAGAGCGCTTAACCCACGCTCAAATACCCGCCATCCACCGGCACCAGTGTGCCGGTCATGTAGCGCGCCGCGTCGGAGCAGAGGAACAGGATCGGGTCGGCGATTTCGGCCGTCTCGGCCCAGCGACCCATCGGGATGCGGCCCATGATCTGCGCGTTGCGTTCCGGGTTCTCGCGGGCGCCGCGCGAGAGCTCGGTGATCACCCAGCCGGGTGCCACGCCGTTGACGCGAATGCCGTCCGCCGCGTAGGCCGCGCCGAGTGACATCACCAGATTCTTCACCGCGCCTTTTGATGCCGAATACGCCGGCTGCACCGGCCCGCCGAAGTAGCTCATCACTGACCCGATGAACACGATGGCGCCCTTCGACTGCGCCAGCAGTGGCCGCGCCGCAGTGGCCACCCGCATGCCGCCGTTGAGGTTGACATCAATCACCTCCGCGAAGGTTGCCGGCTCATGCTCGGCGCCACGGCGGATGATGCCGGCCGAGTTCACCACATAGTCCAGCCGCGGCACGCTGCCGATCAGGCGCCGCACGGCGTCGTCGTCACGCACGTCGAGCGCCTCAATGCGGATGCCCGCGAACGCCGGGTTCACCTTCGCTGCCATCAGCTCCTGCTCGGTCACACCGCAGGCGATCACGCTAGCGCCCGCGCGCTTGAACGCGAGCGATGCGGCGGCGCCAATGCCGGAGACGCCGCCGGTGACGAGGGCCACTTTGCCAGCGAAATCGAAAGTAGTGTTCATGGCGGTGTTGCTTGCGGTTGGTTACGGTGTGGACGTCCGCGAATGTAGCCGAGGTTTGCCAGCGCGGGCGTTACGCGTCCGATGTAACGGTCTGTAACGCGGTGGCGGCGGTTCTGTAGGGTTTGGCCACGTCTTTGATAGCAGAATGCCAGTGACCGTAAAGCGCGTCGTGGCAGCAGACAAAAACTGATCGGAGGCCAGCATGGCACGTTACGTGGATGTGATCTTTGACGTCGTCCCCATTCAAATCGAGCTGCAAACCAAACAGTACTCGATGTACCGGCCAGAGGCCTGGATGAGCTCACCACAATGGTGGGCCAAAGGCGTGCGCGGATTGCCGGCCGCCACCGTGGCAGCATTCCCTGGCTTCAAGGGTTACGGGGCTTACAAAGAGACGCCCGGCATTTCGATTGAACTGTTCAACCCCGATGGCTCGCGCTTCGTCTACCTCGGACTTTCCGGCGGGATGGGTGGCGGCACCGTCTATGGCCCGCGTACTGGGCCAGCACTACCACGCACCGGGCAATGGCGGCCGACCGACAAGCCGATTCCGCACACCTGGTTTGGCCTGATGTTCAAGGCGGGCGGCGGCCTCGGTCTTGGCGCCGAGGGCCAGGCGGCGGTGATGATCAGCTCGATGAACCGGCCGCATGGCTGCACGATTGGCGCGTTGAGTGGCCGCCTCGGGCCATCGGTGGGCGGGTCAGGTGGCCTGGCCATCGCCTTCGCCACCGGCTTCACCCACGCCGATGACTTCAGCAGCTACACGGCGGACGGCCTCGACTGGGCGCTGAGTTTTGGCGGCAAGTTCGGCGACTATGTGAAGAGCGCCGGCAAGCTGGGCACCGTATTGCGCGGCGCCAACGGCATGCTGGAATCACTTGAAGGAGCAGCGCGACTGAAGGCGCTGAAGGACGTAGCGCTGAAGCCGGGCGTCGAAGCCGAGATCTACGGCGTTGCCAAATCACTCATCTCCGGCAGCCTGATCGACACTGACCTGCAATCCATCACCGTGGTCGACATCCCGCTCGCCGGCGTCGGCGCCGAGATCGGCATCTACTACGCGAAGACCGGGTACAAGTGTTTGTCGGAGTGGTAACAGGCGGGCAACGGACGCGTGCGTTTGGGTGTTTTGTGGTGTCGTAGCCCCGATGCAACGAAGTGGAATCGAGGGTGACCTTGGCTAGATGAACAAATGCCTCGATTCCGCTGCGCTGCATCGCGGCTACGGGCGGTACGGGGCTAACGATCGGGGTCGGCCGCGTGGCCAAGCCCCGTCAACATGCCGCCCAGTAATGCCGCCGCGGCGCTCCACAGCATACCGGTCACGTTGAACGGGAAGTAAACGCGGATGAACAGCCCGGCGCCAGCGATCAGCAGCGGAATGCCGGTCACGTAGCAAAAAATCACCAGCACCCGCCGCCACGCGGGAACACCGCGATCCTTCATCTGCTGCCAGAACGAAGGCGAGCGAAACGTCACATCGTGATAGCAGGATGTGCAGATCGCAGTGTTCGCCGCGTTGACTGTATTGCATCGAGCGCAGCGCCAGTCGTAGTCGGGGGCTCTGATCATTCGCGCAGGTTAGCGCGTGGTGGTGCGTTGTGGCAGGCCAGTGCGACGGTTGGAACGTCGCAGGCGTGAGGCGACGAGTCACGCGACGGACGGGTTGGTGTTGACGTATGAAGCGTTTCGGTAGAGAGGCTTCATGCGTCGGAACCGCAAGCGTTCCGACCTACGGGCTAGACCCCAGCGACTTTAGGTTTTAAGTAACGTCGTGAAATTCCAAACTGTACGCGGTGGGGTGCAGCCTCGCTTGGCGCAACTTCGGCCTCAGACTCGTTGTCTGCAAAGCATCCCGCAGACGTCGAATGTCAGTCGCGTTGGTACGCGCACCGAAAACAACATCTACAAGATCACTTGCGTCAAATCGCCCGGGGCTATTCGCGGCCTTACAGTAAATTTGGCTTGATGGGACGTTTGGATCGGACAGGATGCGCCACTCTTTCTCGTATTCCCAACACTTAGCCTTGGTCAGCAACAGATTCCGGAAACGTGTCGTCTCGCTATCTCGTAGGATGTTTGATTTTGGACGAAGCGAAGGATACTCTACAGGAAAAGCGAACGAAAACATATTCCCAGTTGGCGCTTCCGATGTCAGTTTCCCAACACGAAAGCCCAGCGCTACGCCCGCATGTCCGGCGGCGTAGTGCGACCATGCAAGCAGGCTGGTAATGGACTCCATTAAGCAACCGATTCCTACTTGCCGAATGCCAGGGACTTCGCCGCTGAAGGTGAAACCTCGAGAGACCTTTCTTGCCGCTGCCTTGTACTGCTGGCGTCTTTCATTGCGATTCCCCGTCGAAAACTGACGAGACACTCGCTTCGACCACTCGACGGCGTTGGAAAAAGAAGTCGGTTCGGCTTCGAGGACTGGCGTACCTTCAAAAGGATCGTTGAAGGTATCTACTGACGCGAACCAAAGCTCTTGCCGACTGAGTATGGATCCCAAGACTCGATCCCAGTCACGCTCGCTGGCCAATGGCCGAAGCTTGTAGAGCGTGTCTGGTGGCCTCAGGTTGTCCAAATTACACCAAGAGAAGTTACGTTACTTCAACGCCTTGAACCGCACCCGATGCGGCTTGGCGGCTTCTTCACCCAGACGCTGAATCTTGTTGTTCTCGTACTCGCGATAGTTGCCTTCGTAGAAGAACCACTTGCTGTCGTTCTCGGCGGCCAGGATGTGGGTGCAGATGCGGTCGAGGAACCATCGGTCATGGCTGATGATGACCGCCGTGCCGGCGAATTCGCCAAGCGCGTCTTCGAGGGCGCGCAGCGTTTCCACGTCGAGGTCGTTGGACGGTTCGTCGAGCAAGAGCACGTTGCCGCCCTTGAGCAGTGTTTTGGCCAGATGCAGACGGCCGCGCTCACCACCGGATAGGTTGCCCACGATCTTCTGCTGGTCCGGGCCCTTGAAGTTGAAGCGGCCGATGTAGGCGCGGCTCTGCATTTCGAAGCGGCCGACTTGCAGGATGTCGGCGCCGCCGGAGACGTCTTCCCACACCGTCTTGTCGTTCTGCAGGTTCTGGCGGGACTGGTCGACGAAGGCCATCTGCACCGTGTGGCCGATGATCACTTCGCCACTGTCCGGCTTCTCAACACCGGTGATCAGCTTGAACAGGGTTGACTTACCGGCGCCGTTGGGGCCGATCACACCGACGATGGCGCCCGGCGGGATGCGGAACGAGAGGTCGTCGATCAGCACCCGGTCGCCGTAGCTCTTGGTGACGTTCTTGAACTCGATGACCTCGTTACCCAGCCGCTCGGCGACCGGAATGAAGATTTCGTTGGTCTCGTTGCGGGCCTGGTATTCGTGGCTGGACAGCTCGTCAAAACGGGTGAGACGCGCCTTGCTCTTGGCCTGGCGGCCTTTCGGGTTCTGCCGCACCCATTCCAGCTCTTTCTTGAGCGCTTTCTGGCGGGCAGATTCCTGTGATTCTTCCTGCTTCAGGCGTGCCGATTTCTGGTCGAGCCATTCGCTGTAGTTGCCCTTCCACGGGATGCCGTGGCCACGGTCGAGTTCGAGAATCCACTCGGCCGCGTTGTCGAGGAAGTAGCGGTCATGGGTGACGGCCACCACGGTGCCGGGGTAGCGGGCGAGGAACTGCTCCAGCCAGTCCACGCTCTCGGCGTCCAGGTGGTTGGTCGGTTCGTCGAGCAGCAGCATGTCGGGCTTGGAGAGCAGCAGGCGGCACAGTGCGACGCGGCGCTTTTCACCGCCGGAGAGCAGGCCCACCTTGGCGTCCCACGGCGGCAGGCGCAGTGCGTCGGCGGCGACTTCGAGCTGCTGCTCGGTGTTGTGGCCGTCACCGGCAGCGATGATCGCCTCCAGCTCGGCTTGCTCTTTGGCCAGCGCGTCAAAGTCAGCGTCCGGCTCGGCGTAGGCGGCGTACACCTCGTCCAGCCGCTTCTGCGCGCTGGTCACGCTGCCGAGGCCTTCCTCGACGATTTCGCGCACCGTCTTGTTCGGGTCAACCTCGGGCTCCTGCGGCAGATAGCCGACCTTGATGCCGGGCTGCGGGCGCGCTTCGCCAGTGAAATCCTTGTCGACACCGGCCATGATGCGCAGCACGGTGGATTTGCCGGCGCCGTTGAGGCCGAGCAGGCCAATCTTGGCGCCGGGGAAGAACGACAGCGAAATGTCCTTGATGATCTGACGTTTTGGCGGAACAAGTTTGCTCACGCCATTCATGGTGTAGATGTATTGCATCGCGATGCCTGGGAAAATTTTCTGCAGGGCGGCATACAAAAGTCGCATGCGCCGCAGGCAGAGGTGAACGTAAACTGGGTTTCCCTCAATTATCTCAAGGTCCGGCGCTCGCCGGACGCAAGCCATGCGCCGTTACCGCTACCAGCTCGTCAACGTCTTCGTTGAATCCGATAAGGCTACCTTCGGCGGCAACCCGCTTTGCGTGTTCGAAAACGCGCACGGCATGACGGATGCGGAGATGCAGGCGCTGGCGGCGCAGTTCAACCTGTCGGAGACGACTTTCGTGCTGCCCCGCGCCGGCACCCATCCGCGAGTGCGCATTTTCACGCCGCGTTACGAGTTGCCATTTGCAGGCCACCCGACGGTGGGCACATCGCACGTACTGGCCGGCCTCGCCGCTGCCGAAACCGGCACCGCGCCCGACAGCTTGACGCTCGGCCTCAATGCGGGCGACATCCCTGTGACTTGCGACGTTGGCGCCTGGACTTTCACTGCGAACTGGCACACCTCGCGGCCGATCAACGCTTCGCGCGATCGACTGGCGGAGGCGGTTGGCTTGACGCCGGCCGACCTTGCGGGAGAGCCACGCTTCGTGTCCACCGGCGCCGAGCAGTTGATCATTCCAGTGCAGTCGGTTGCTGTGCTGGCGCAGGCGAAGCCGGTTGCTGACAAGCTACAGGCGGATTTTGCGAACGACGCCGGCCGTTACATGGCCTACCTCGTCGCGCGGGTAGCGCCAGGCCGCTTCCAGACACGTTTTTTCTTCCCGACCGCGAGCGGCATGACGGAGGATCCCGGCACTGGCTCAGCCTGCGCAAATCTCGGCGGCTATCTGCTCGACGCCGGTGAACCGGCGCCGTCGCAGTTCACGGTGACGCAGGGCGAGTTCATCAACCGCCTCAACGTGCTGCAACTCTCGCTCACCGGCGAGCGCCGGGTGCGCGTGGGCGGCCGCGTGCTGGCGCTGGGCGCGGGGGAAATTCACCTGCCGTAGCAGGTTCCACCGGCGCCTGCTGCGGCGCAGGGCGTCACGCATCCAGCCAAGTCGTCATCCGTCGCGTCAGGTCGCCATCGGCGCCACGCCCGCTGACGGCACGGCCATGGCTGGCTAAGCTCCCGCCCATGACTTCACCGCTCACCCCCATCAGGCAATGGTACGCCGCGCTCGAAGCGCGCAAACTGGCAGCGCTCACGCCCGAATTGCGCGAAGAGGTGCTGGCGTTTGACGCCAGCATGCGACGCCACAAGTGGCGCATGCTGGGCGCGTCGTTCGCGATCTGGATGGCAGCGGCGGCAGCGTTCCGCTTCGGTGTGAATGACACCGGCTGGGTCGAGGCGCTGGTGCTGTCGTTTTTGCTGCTTGCTGCGACCGGGTTCTCGCTGCTGTCGGTGTGGTTCGGCCACTACAAGTTTCGCCTCAACACGCGGATGGTGCTGAAGGTGGTGGGGCTCAGCGTTGCCGGGGCGCTGGTGGGCGGGATGATCGGCCGCCTGTCCCGTCGCGGCACGCTGGACGGTATGTTTGATGGGCTGGGCAGCGTCGGCAGCCGCGTGTTTATCGCCGGCCTGATCGTCGGCGCGATCTATGGTTTGCTGATTCTTGTTGTGGTGCAGATGCGCCGCCGCCTGTTGCAGGCCCGACACGCGGCGCTGCAACGGCAGGCCGAAGCCGACCGCACGGCGCGGCAGCTGGCCGACGCACGACTTAAGCTGATGCAGGCGCAGGTGGAGCCACACTTTCTGTTCAATACGCTGGGCACGGTGCAGGACCTGGCCGAGGGCAAGGCACCCGAGGCTGCAGCGCTGACGCGGGAGCTGATCACCTTTCTGCGTGCCGGGTTGGCTGGCTTGCGTACGGAAACGACCACGCTTGGGCGCGAATTTGAAATGGCGGCGGCATTCCTCGCCATCATGAAGACGCGGATGGGTGATCGCCTGGCGTTTTCGCTGGCATTGCCGGACGCGCTTGCCGGCGAGCCGGTGCCGCCTGCCATGCTGATCTCGCTGGTGGAGAACGCCATCAAGCATGGCCTTGAGCCCGCGCTGGATGGTGGCAGCCTGCGGCTCGGTGCGCAGTTGGAGGGCAATACGCTTTGCATTGAGGTTGCGGATACCGGCATCGGCCTTGGGACTGCGGCGAACGTCGCATCCGGTGGTGTCGGCCTGTCCAATGTTCGGGAACGGCTGGCGGCGATTTATGGCGAGGCCGCAACGCTCAGCATTCGTGACAATCCACCGCACGGTGTGGTGTCCACCCTTACTTTGCCAAGAACGAAAGCCATCGGGAGCCCCGCATGACCACCGCACTGATCGCCGACGACGAACCGGTGATGCTCGCACGCATCCGCAATGCGCTCGCGGAGGCATGGCCCGAGCTGAACGTGGTTGCCGAATGTCGCAACGGCGTGACGGCGCTGGAGGCGTTTCACGCGCACAAGCCTGACGTGGCGTTTCTGGACATTCGGATGCCCGGCAAGACCGGGCTGGAAGTGGCGGCCGAGATCGGCGACAGTGCGCATGTGGTGTTCGTCACCGCGTACGACGAGCACGCCATCGCTGCCTTCCAGAACGGTGCGGCGGACTATCTGCTGAAGCCGGTGGAAGTCGCCCGCTTGCGCGAGACGGTGGCGCGCCTGCGCAAACGCATCGAGCAGCAGCCGGCCAGCGCGCCGGCTGACCTGACGGCGCTGGTGAAGTCACTGCTGGAACAGGCGAAGCCGGCAGCGCACCTCAAATGGATCCGCGCGTCGGTCGGCAATGTGACGCGCCTGATCCACACCGACGACATCCTGTTCTTCCAGTCCGACAACAAATACACGCGCATCGTCTGCAAGGGCGCCGACGCCTTTGTGCGCACGCCGATCAGCGAGCTGCGCGAGGGGCTGGACCCGGAGCGGTTCTGGCAGGTGCATCGCGGCGCCATCGTCAACGCCCACAACATCGACCGCGCGGTGCGCGAGGAAAGCGAACGACTGGTGCTGCACTTCAAAGGCCACCACGAAAAGATCGTCGTCTCGCGGCAGTATTACCCGCTGTTCAAGCAGGACTAGCTGCGGCGTCTGCGGTGGTGGCTACGTCGCGCCCAATGCTGAAAACACCCGGCATCAACCGCCCGAAACTCGTGCCTGTTCTCGCGCACCGGCTCACGACGCACGCGCATGGACCGGGTGTGATCGGTGGTCGCGCGGCAAAAGTTGCAGCAATGGCTTTCACATAAAAGTGCCTTTTGACTTGGGCTTAGTGGCTCATTTAGCCGTAAGTCGACTTCATCGCATTTAGCGCTTGAGGCCCTATGAAATGGTGATTTGAAGAAAAAGTTGATGCACTTTTCGGGTTCTGCGATGACTTGTGTATTATTGTAGTAATACAGTAATTTATGACCGTCTTCAGATACCTCCAACGTGTTCCGCTTCGAGCTGCAACCTTCGTCCGCCACCCCCCTGTATCGGCAGATCGTCGAGCAGGCGACGCGCGCGGCGGCAGCCGGTGTGCTGCGCGACGGCGAAGAGCTGCCCTCGGTGCGCGCCGTTGCGCAGGAGTACGTGGTCAACCCGATGACGGTGTCAAAGGCGTACTCGCTGCTCGAAGCGCAAGGCATCGTCGAGCGGCGGCGGGGGATGGGAATGTTCGTTCGTGCCCGCGAGGCAACGGCGGAAAGCGATCGTCTAGCCCTGCTGCAACCGGCACTCGAACACGCGGCCTGCGTCAGCCGCCAGCTTGGCATCAGTGCGGACGAAGCCATCGCAGCCTTCCAGCAAACACTCGCTCAACCCCAATCGGCGCCCGGCAACGGCGGGCAGGAGACTTCGCATGAATGAATCTACGACGGCATTAGCCGAAGCCTCGACGCCTACGGGCAAATTGCCAGCGATAGCCGCAAGCGGCTTGACCTTGCGATACGGCCCGCGCACAGTGCTCGACAACGTCAGTTTCGAACTCGCTCCCGGATCCGTATTGGGACTGGTGGGGCGCAACGGTGCTGGCAAGACATCGCTGCTGTATTGCCTGCTGGGATTGACCGTGCCCACAGCAGGACAGTCGCGCATACTCGGCCATCCTAGCCTTGAGCTGGACGACGCGACCAAGGGCAATCTCGGATTTGTTGCCCAAGTGCCTGAACTGTTCGAATGGTTACGGGTCCGCGAGCACATTGCTCTCCTGGGGGCGATGTACCCCAACTTTTCTGAGCGTCTCGCACAGGACTTGCTGCGGCGCTTTGAGGTGCCTGATCATCGCAGCGGCAAGCTCTCGCCGGGGGAGAAACAGCGTCTCGCCATCGTGCTCGCACTGATGCACCGTCCGTCGTTGCTGATCTTCGACGAGCCGGTCGCCAGTCTCGACCCGATGGCGCGGCGCGATTTCCTGCGTGCACTGATTGAACTCGACGCCGACGATGCTCAGGCGCCAACGGTGGTAATTTCCAGTCACCTGCTCGAAGATCTCGAACGCGTGGCGACGCACCTGCTGTTTCTCCGGGATGGGCGCGTGCAGCTGATGGGTGATCGCGAAGAACTGGCCGAGAGTATTGTCGCGGTGTACAGCGAGTCGCCGCCGTCAGCGTCGCCGGGGGTGATCAATAGCCATCGGCTGGAGAGCGGTGGCTGGCGAAGCCTTCTGGATCGGCGGCTTGCGGGCGCTGCCGCGAACGATGGCGAACCACTCGCGCTCACCGACTTGTTCCTCGCATTGAACACGTGAGCGTACAGTGATCAGTTCATCCGCCGTTGTCTGTGCTGGAACGCGACACCATGGTCTGACACTTCAGCAATGGTGGCAATTCGCAGCTGGCTTGCTGGGCGGTCGCCTGATGCTGCTCATGGCCTCGGCTTTGCCGCCGTTGGCTTGCGCCTATGCTGCTTACCTCGCTATACATCCGGTAGCCGTATTGAGCGGGCATGGAAGTGCGATAGCTGCCGCGGTTGCCATTTCGTCGTATGCGTTTATTGGCGGCGTCGCGGCATTCATGACTTGCCGGCGATTCGTTCGCCAGCACGCGATCGCACGACTCACTCCGAAGGTTGGTGCGAGCGTCCGCAGTTTGCAGGTCCTGGCTTTGGCCTACTCAATCGTTATGCTTCCAATTGCAGTAGCGCTACGTACCTACATGCAGGCGCCGCACGTGTATCTGCCGGGGGCAATGATGTCATTCGCAGACGTCCGAATGCAGGACGTTGCCGGTCAGGTGGCAGTGCTGCTGTTTGCAGCGGTCATGCTCGCGGCCTATCTGGCGCAGCAAACGGTTCGACCTTGGCTTGGTTACCTGATTGCCTACTACGGTGTTGCCCCCTGGGGTACGACGACATTCGCTGTCGGCGTCACCCTCATCCTGGCTGTCGCGGTAGTCATGGACCGGCTGTGGTTCACGCCTGTCCAGCATCGTCGATTTGGGCGCGGGCCGAAGGTGGAGAGACTGCTTACAAAGAGCGATATCGAACGGTTGATCGCTCGCGAAGTAGGCTGGCCAGAACGGTTATACCAGTGGCGCATCGCTCGTGCAGCGCGATCGGCGCGGAAGTCAGGTGCTGCAAGGCTTGTCGCATTGCTTGGGACTCGCGATCAGCCCCTCCAATACGGGCTTGCGATTGTGCTGACACTACTGTTCTTCATACAGGCAGGCGGCGCGAGTTTTATGGGACGATTTGCGTTGCTATACCTTCCCATGGTTGCAATGACGCTCGCCATGCCATTGCCACAACCGCTTACGCGGATGTGGCTGATCCCGGGCGGTTGCGCGCGCCCAACGCTTGGACGCCTGGTATTGCGCGTGTGGCTGGCAGATGCCTGGCGTCGTTTGGCTGCGGGAGTCGCGTGCTGGCTGGTGCTGAATACACTCTTCTGGGTCGTCGGCTGGCGCCCGCTCAACTTCGCTGCGCTTTTGCCGAGACCGCCAACCAGCCTCGAAGTGCTCGTTTGGCTACCGCTCACCCACACAGCCGCTCTGGCCGGGTTCACGCTTGCCACTTGTCTGCTCATGGCGGCTTGGCCGCGCTTGCTGGCCAAACCAGGAGCGATGCGTGGCGCGGTATTTGTTTCGGCTCTCGCGGCTGGCGCCCTGGCAATCGTCTTGATGCGAGTGTTGTCGGGCCCTGGCGAGGCCAGCTTTTTCCGCCCACAGGATGGTGACGACCTGCGCACGTATCTGCTGGTCAACGCCTTGCTGCTGCCGCTATGTGCTGGTACGGTTTTTGTTGCATTGCAGCCAGCCTGGCGGCGGGCAAACATCGCGCAAATGTCCGCATCCATGCAGAAGTTCAGTCAACGACTGGAGATGCTGCACAAACAGGGTTGGTGAAATCCCGAAATGGCCCGTCACAGCCCGTCAATCACCGCCAGATGCCGCCCCTTCTGTACTTCGTGCAACCAGCTGGCGCGGATGCTGTTGGCGGCTAGTTTCTTGAGGTCTTCTGCGGTCAGGTCGAGCGCTTTTGCGGTGGCGCGATAGTTTTCGCCGACGTAGCCGCCGAAGTAGGCCGGGTCGTCGGAGTTGATGGTCACCAGCACGCCGGCGTCCATCAGTTTCTTGATCGGGTGCGCCTGCATCGACGACACTGCACAGAGCTTCACGTTGGACAGCGGGCACACCGTCAGCGGCATCTGCGCGCGGGCGAGGCGTGAGACCAGCGCCGGATCGTTGATCGACCGGATACCGTGATCGATGCGGGCGACGTGCAGGATATCGAGTGCTTCAACAATGTATTCCGGCGGTCCTTCTTCGCCGGCGTGTGCAACTACTGGCAGGCCACGTGAGCGAATCTCCGCGAATACACGCGCGAACTTGGATGGCGGGTGTCCGACCTCGCTGGAATCAAGCCCGAAGCCATGGAAGTTATCCATGTAGGGCTCCAGTTCGGCCAGCGTGTCAATCGCATCCTGCTCGGTGAGATGGCGCAGGAAGTTCGGGATCAACCGCCAGGTGATGCCGAGCTCGGCTTCGCCGTCGTGCAGCGCCTGCACAATGCCTTCGACGAAAACTTGGGGATCAATACCGCGCGCGGTGTGCGTCTGCGGGTCGAAGAAAATTTCTGTGTGCACCACGCCGTCGGCCTTGGCGCGCTGCAGATACGCCCAGGTGAGATCGTAGAAATCGTCCTGGTCGCGCAGCACATCGGCGCCGGCGTAGTAGAGGTCGAGGAACTCCTGCAGGTTGCCGAAGTTGTAGGCCGCACGCAGCGCCTCGACATCGGCGTAGGGCAGGGTGATGCCGTGTTTTTTCGCCTTGGCAAACATCATCTCGGGCTCAAGCGAGCCTTCAATGTGCAGGTGTAGCTCCGCCTTGGGTAGCCGCGTGATCAGCGTGTCGAGGCTGCAGGCGGTGGACGGGCGGTCTTTCTGGAGGAGATCGGCGAAGGAGGTCATGACGGCAGTTTATTCCGGTCGCGTCGCCTGTGCTACCGCTTCGCGGCTCCCGTAGCACGACTGCGGATGTCGCCGGGGCGACCAAATTGACCTTTGTCAGAGACACGCAAGCCGGTTCAGGCAAACTAGAATCAATTTTCACTTGGTAGAAATGCAAACATTTCGCTCGGCTGGTGATGTCCGTCGGGCGATAGACGCAAGAACGAATTCAGGAGGATCGCGATGAGCACCCAGCAGCCGACAATCATTTACACCTTGACCGACGAGGCCCCGCTTCTGGCGACCCGTGCCTTCCTTCCCATCATCCGCACGTTCACCGCACCGGCGGGAATCAACGTCGATACGGCCGACATCTCGGTCGCCGCCCGCATTCTGGGTGAGTTCCCCGATTACCTGACGCCCGAGCAGCGGCTGCCGAACACGCTGGCCGAGCTCGGCAAGCTGACGCTGCGCCCGGAAGCCAACATCATCAAGCTGCCCAATATCAGCGCGTCGGTGGCGCAGCTGAAGGCGGCGATCAAGGAACTGCAGGGCAAGGGCTACAAGATTCCGGACTTTCCGGAAACGCCCAAGACTGACGAAGAGAAGGAAATACGCGCCCGCTACAACCGTTGTACCGGCAGTTCCGTGAACCCGGTACTGCGCGAGGGCAACTCGGATCGTCGGGCTCCCCGCGCGGTCAAGGAATACGCCCGCAAGAATCCGCACAGCATGGCCGAATGGAGCCAGGCGTCGCGCTCCCACGTGTCGCACATGCATCACGGTGACTTCTACCACGGCGAAAAGTCGATGACGCTCGACCGCGCGCGTGACGTCAAGATGGAGCTGATCACCAAGAGCGGCAAGACCATCGTACTGAAGCCGAAGATTTCGCTGCTGGACCGCGAAGTGATCGACAGCATGTTCATGAGCAAGAAAGCGCTGCTTGCCTTCTACGAGAAAGAGATTGAAGACGCGCACAAGACTGGCGTGATGTTCTCGCTGCACGTCAAGGCGACCATGATGAAGGTGTCGCACCCGATCGTGTTCGGCCACTGCGTGAAGATCTTCTACCGCGATGCGTTCGAGAAGCATGGCGCGCTGTTCAAGGAACTCGGTATCAATGTCAACAACGGCATGGTTGATCTTTACACCAAGATCGCTTCGCTGCCGCAGAGTAAGCAGGACGAGATCAAGCGTGATCTGCATGCCTGCCACGAGCATCGTCCGGAACTGGCGATGGTCGACTCGGCCAAGGGCATCACCAACTTCCACTCACCGAACGACGTCATCGTTGACGCCTCGATGCCGGCGATGATCCGCAATGGCGGCAAGATGTACGGTGCCGATGGCCGCCTGAAGGACGTCAAGGCAGTGATGCCGGAATCGACCTTCGCCCGCATCTATCAGGAGATCATCAACTTCTGCAAATGGCACGGCGCGTTCGACCCGAAGACCATGGGCACGGTACCCAACGTCGGCCTGATGGCGCAGCAGGCCGAGGAATACGGCTCGCACGACAAGACCTTCGAGATTCCGGAAGACGGCGTGGCCAACATCACCGACCTCGAAACCGGCGAAGTGCTGATGAGCCAGAACGTCGAAGAGGGCGACATCTGGCGCATGTGTCAGGTGAAGGACGCTGCGATTCGCGACTGGGTGAAGCTCGCCGTGAACCGTGCGCGCGCGTCCGGCATGCCGGTGGTGTTCTGGCTTGACAGCTACCGGCCGCACGAGGCGCAACTGATCCGCAAGGTCAAGATGTACCTGCACGAGCACGACACCAACGGCCTCGATATCCAGATCATGAGCCAGGTGCGCGCCATGCGCTACACGCTGGAGCGCGTGATCCGCGGCATGGACACGATCAGCGCCACTGGCAACATCCTGCGTGACTACCTGACCGATCTGTTCCCGATCATGGAGCTGGGCACCTCGGCCAAGATGCTCTCAATCGTGCCATTGATGGCGGGTGGCGGCATGTACGAGACCGGTGCCGGCGGCTCGGCGCCGAAGCACGTGCAGCAACTGGTGGAAGAAAACCACCTGCGTTGGGATTCACTGGGTGAGTTCCTGGCGTTGGCGGTCAGCCTGGAAGACCTTGGGCTCAAGAACAAGAACGCGCGCGCGCAACTGCTGGCGAAGACGCTGGATGCTGCCACCGGCAAGCTGCTCGACAACAACAAGAGCCCTAGCCCGAAGACGGGTCAGCTCGACAATCGTGGCAGCCAGTTCTATCTGGCCATGTACTGGGCGCAAGAACTTGCGGCGCAGACAGAAGACAAGGAACTGGCAGCGCACTTTGCGCCGCTGGCCAAGGCACTCGCCGACAACGAAAAGACGATTGTCAGCGAGTTCGCCGCAGTCCAGGGCAAGCCGGCAGACATCGGCGGCTACTACTGGGCAGACGTTGCCAAGGTCGAGGCCATCATGCGTCCGAGCAAGACGCTGAATTCAGTGCTGGCGTCGGCCAACGCGTAAAGCTGCCGCCACGCGGACCGCCGCGCCAGTGTGGCTGGCGCGGACAACAAAAAAGGGCCATCACGGCCCTTTTTTTACTGGTCGCTACCGACCCACCCCGCCAGGCGAGGTACCGCTTATTGCGGGTTCTGGATGTTGGATGCCTGCTTGCCCTTGGGGCCGGCAACGACTTCGAACGAAACCTTCTGCCCTTCTTTCAGCGAGCGGAAGCCGTCCATCTGAATCGCGGAGAAGTGCGCGAACACGTCATCCGAGCCGTCGTCGGGCTTAATGAAGCCAAATCCCTTGGCATCGTTAAACCACTTCACCGTACCTGTCGTCATAAATACTCCCTGAACTACCTGGATTTGTAAGTTTTCTCTGCGGACTGACTGCCGCGCCGTGCGTCGTGCGACGCTCGTCTGGAGCTCCGAACTGGCGCTTCGGCGGGTGTTGTACAGTCATACAACCTTGACCGTCAAGGGGATAAATCAAGGTTGTGGCAATGATGTCTCCCGAGCCGAATTTTTGTTTTTGGTCAGCAATTGGTCAGGTTGGGTCAAGCTCTCGCTCGCTGTCGGGACGTCCATTTCGTTCGTTCGCGGCCCGTACCGCACGCCGAAGCGACGCACTGGCATACCGTATGCTCTTGAAATCGTGATTTTGTGACCGACATTTGCCGGTATTCCCAGTTTCGTATGGCCGTTCATCACAACCGCCCCCACGACGATTCGGTGCTTGAAGCCGAGCGCGTCGACGTCAAGCCGCCACCGATGTACCGTGTGCTGCTGCTCAACGACGACTACACGCCAATGGATTTCGTGGTGGGTGTGTTGCAGCAAGTGTTCGCGATGACTCGCGAACAGGCGACACATGTCATGTTGCAAGTGCATCGTTCGGGTATGGGCACCTGTGGTGTCTTTACGAAGGAAGTGGCGGACACCAAAGTGGCCCAGGTGGTCGATCTCGCGTCGCAACACCAACATCCGCTTCAGTGTACGATGGAGCCTGAATAGGTTGCAGGGCAGCTCGCCCGCAAGGGTGATACCAAGCCTGCAATCTGCAAGGCGATCCCGCACAAGTTGCTATGGTGCAGCCGCGGGTACGAGCCGGCCAACCGCCGGCAGTGAAGGCAGTAGTCAATGATCGCGCAAGAGTTGGAAGTCAGTCTGCACATGGCGTTTGTCGATGCCCGGCAAAAGCGCCATGAGTTCATCACGGTAGAGCACTTGCTGCTGGCCATGCTGGACAACCCGAGCGCTGCCGAGGTGCTGCGCGCCTGCGCGGTTGATCTTGACGAGCTGCGCACGGCCTTGGCCAATTTCATCAACGAACATACCCCCCGCCTGCCGCAGAACAGCGAGAGCGACACTACGCCCACGCAGGGTTTCCAGCGCGTGATCCAGCGCGCGATCCTGCATGTGCAATCGTCGGGCAAGAAAGAAGTCACCGGCGCCAACGTGCTGGTCGCGATTTTTGGTGAGAAGGATTCGCACGCCGTCTATTTCCTCAACCAGCGCGGCGTCACGCGCCTCGACGTCGTCAACTACATCAGTCACGGCATCAGCAAAGTGCCGAAGGACAAGACCGAGAAGGCCGAGGCAGGTAGCGGCGAGCAGGAGAAGGAAGAGGCACCGCAGGGCGCGCTCGAAAACTTCACCGTCAATCTCAACGCCCAGGCCAAGGCTGGCAAGATCGATCCGATGATCGGCCGCGCCGCCGAACTCGAGCGACTGGTGCAGGTTCTGTGCCGCCGCCGCAAGAACAACCCGCTGCTGGTCGGTGAGGCCGGCGTCGGCAAGACCGCCATCGCCGAAGGCCTGGCCAAGCGCATCGTCGACGGCGAAGTGCCCGAGGTGCTGTCTGATTGCGTTGTCTACTCGCTCGATATGGGCGCATTGCTTGCCGGCACCAAATATCGTGGTGATTTTGAGGCACGTCTCAAGGCCGTGCTCAAGCAGTTGAGCGAAAAGGCCAATGGCATCCTGTTCATCGACGAGATTCACACCATCATTGGTGCTGGTGCTGCCAGTGGCGGCACGCTCGACGCATCCAACCTGCTCAAGCCGGCGCTCGCCAACGGTTCGCTGAAATGTGTGGGCGCTACCACCTATGCCGAGTTCCGTCAGGTGTTCGAGAAGGACAACGCGCTGGCCCGCCGCTTCCAGAAGATCGACGTGGTCGAGCCGACCATCGGCGAGACGGTGGAGATTTTGCGTGGACTGAAGCCGAAGTTCGAGGCGCATCACCGAGTGAAGTATTCGCCGGCGGCCATCACCGCTGCCGCCGAGCTTTCAGCGCGTCACATCAACGACCGTCATTTGCCCGACAAGGCGATTGACGTGATCGACGAGGCGGGCGCTGCGCAGAAGATCCTGCCGAAATCGAAGCAGAAGAAGACCATCGGCAAGACCGAGATCGAGGAGATCGTCGCCAAGATCGCGCGTATTCCGGCAAAGAATGTTTCAAGCGACGATCGCAATTCGCTGAAGACGCTCGACCGTGATCTGAAGAACGTGGTCTTTGGCCAGGACAAGGCGATTGACGCCCTCGCTGCCGCCATCAAGATGGCACGTAGCGGGCTCGGAAATCCGCGCAAACCGATCGGCTCATTCCTGTTCTCCGGCCCGACTGGCGTCGGCAAAACCGAAGTGGCACGCCAGTTGGCGTATTGCCTGGGTGTCGAGCTGCTTCGCTTCGACATGAGCGAGTACATGGAGCGCCACGCGGTGAGCCGCCTGATCGGCGCGCCGCCGGGATACGTGGGCTACGACCAGGGTGGCCAGCTGACCGAGGGCATCACCAAGCACCCGTATAGCGTTCTGCTGCTTGATGAGATCGAAAAGGCGCATCCGGACATCTACAACGTGCTGCTGCAGGTCATGGACCACGGCACGCTGACCGACAACAACGGACGCAAGGCCGACTTCCGCAACGTCATCATCATCATGACGACCAATGCGGGCGCCGAGACGCTGACCAAGAACGTGATTGGTTTCACCAACACGAAGGAGGCCGGCGACGAGATGGAGTCGATCAAACGCATGTTCACGCCGGAGTTCCGCAACCGGCTCGACGCCACCATCAGCTTCGGTGCGCTGACGCACGAGGTGATCCTGCGCGTGGTCGACAAGTTCCTGCTCGAGCTCGAGGCGCAACTGCACGAGAAGAAGGTTGATCCGGAGTTCTCACAGGGCCTGCGCGACTACCTCGCGAAACATGGCTTTGACCCGCAGATGGGCGCTCGCCCGATGGCTCGCCTGATCCAGGACACCATCCGCAAGGCACTGGCCGACGAACTCCTGTTCGGCAAGCTGGTGGGTGGCGGCAAGGTCAGGATCGATGTCGACGCGGACGGCAAGGTCAAGCTGGCGTTCCCGGAGAGCGACGCGCCGCAAGAGCCTGCGGAGGAGGCGACGGCTTGATCGTCGCATTGTGACCCAACAAAAAACGGCAGCCAAGGCTGCTGTTTTTTTTGGGTGCTGGGCTGCCATTTGTATTAGTCCCAAATTGGGATTAACATCAATGCGTGAAGCTGGTAACCACCAAAAACCTGCGTGACTTTTGGGCGCAACACCCGGATGCTGAGCAGCCGCTCAAGTCTTGGGCGGACGAGGTCAAACACGCCGAATGGCTACAACCTGCGGACATCAAGGCGCAGTTTCGTAGCGCCAGCATCCTTAAAAATCGTCGGGTTGTGTTCAACATCAAGGGCAACGACTATCGGCTGATCGCGTCGATCGCATATCGATTCGGCGCGGTTTACATCAAATTTATTGGCACCCACGCAGAGTACGACGCAGTGGACGCCGAAACCGTAGACCTGGAGCAATGAGCATGAACGCAAGAAAACTTCCGCCGCTGCGCCCTATTCGAACCGACGACGATCACCGCGCCGCATTGCACGAACTGAGCGCGTTTTTCGACAATGAGCCCGAACCCGGCACGCCCGAAGGCGACCGCTTCGAGGTGCTGCTTACGCTCGTTGAATCGTACGAAGCCAAGCACTTTCCGATTGACCTACCCGACCCAGTCGAGGCCATCAAATTTCGTATGGAGCAATCGGGCCTGACGGCGAAGGACTTGCAACCCATGATCGGTCGTTTGAATCGCGTTTATGAAGTGCTCAATCGCAAACGTCCGCTCACGTTGCCAATGATCTGGAAGCTGCATCAGGGTCTGGGTATTCCTGCGGAAAATTTGATTCGACCTGCTGCGATCGCACGCACTGAAGCTCACTAACTCTTCCGGCAGACCAAACAAAAACTAGGGCAAGCATGCAGATCGCCGACCTCATCACCACCGTCTCCGACACGTCGCTCCACGAGTTGTTCGGCAAGAAGGCAATTACCGCTGTTGAAAAGTCGCTTCTCGTACGCAACGGCAAAAACTACGTTACTTGTCTCGTGCGAAACAAGGAAGTCATTGCAAAGCCGGAGGAACTGGTGCGCCAGCTTTGGCTGCAAAGGCTGCATGTCTTCTACAAATATCCACTGGCGCGCCTCGCCGTCGAATATCCCATCACGTTCGGTCGAGACTCCTCGAAGCGCGCCGATATTGTCGTCATGGACGCCGACCGCCCGACGGTTCCCTACATCGTTGTCGAGGTCAAACAACCCAAATACAAGGACGGACGAGAGCAGCTCCGTTCGTACTGCCACGCCACGGGCGCGCCGCTCGCCGTATGGGGTAACGGCACCCAGACGATCACCTGGCATCGCAAGAACCCCAACTACTTCGTCGAAATCCCCGATCTTCCCGACTCCAGTCAAACCATTGACGACGTCGCAGGCAAGCCTTGGACGATTGACACGTTGCTCGAACTTGAAAAAAGCGCGAAGCCGAAGACTCTGGCGCGCGCAGCCTCAAGCAGCTTGTTGAGGACATGGAAAACGAAGTGCTCGCCAATGCGGGTGTGGACGTGTTTGAAGAAGTCTTCAAACTCATCTTCACCAAGCTCTACGACGAGATGTATTGCTTTCGTGGGCGGCACAAATATTTGCGTTTTCGCAACAGCAACACCACTGCGCAACTGAAGCTTGGCATCCAATCCCTGTTTGACGACGCCCGCAAGGAATGGCCGGGCGTTTTCGCGGAAGATGAACGCATCAAGCTCACGCCCGACCACCTGAGCGTGTGCGTGGGCGGGTTGGAAGAGTGGAAACTTTTCAACTCCAATCTCGACGTTGTCGACGAAGCGTACGAATACCTCGTCAGTAAATCGTCAAAGGGCGAAAAGGGCCAATACTTCACGCCGCGCTGGGTCATCGACATGTGCGTCAAGATGATGAACCCGAAGGCCACAGAGACCGTGATCGACACAGCGTGCGGATCAGCAGGCTTCACCGTCCATACGATTTTTCATGTATGGCGGCAAATTCTCGATGAGCAAGGGTTGCAATCTTCCAACCTGTTCACGATGGAAGAAAAGCCGCAAGCCTGCAAGGATTACGTGCGTGACAAAGTGTTCGCCATCGACTTCGACGAAAAATCTGTTCGTGTCGCGCGCTGCCTGAATCTCATTGCGGGCGACGGACAAACCAACGTGCTGCACCTCAACACGCTCGACTACACACGCTGGGACGAAACCGCGAAAGAGCTTGACTGGCAGGACACGTACGGCGAGGGCTGGAAGAAACTTCGCAAGCTGCAAACCGAAAAGCAAAGCCACCGAAATTTTTGCTTCGACGTGTTACTCGCAAACCCACCTTTCGCGGGCGACATTAAGCAAAGCGACATGTTGAGCCCGTACGACCTAGGCCACAAGACTAATGGCAAGCTTGAAACGGCTGTGGGCCGGGATCTGCTCTTCATTGAGCGCAACCTCGATTTCTTGCGCCCCGGCGGGCGCATGGCAGTGGTTCTGCCGCAAGGACGCTTCAACAACTCCAGCGACAAACGCGTTCGCGAATTCATCGCCGAACGCTGCCGAATCCTCGCAGTTGTCGGGTTACACGCCAACACCTTCAAGCCACACACCGGCACCAAAACCAGCGTGCTCTTTGTGCAAAAGTGGAATGACGATGCAACGCTCGGACCGCTCTGCAAAAAGAAGGACGACTACAACATCTTTTTCGCTACCCAGCAGTTGCCGAGCAAGGACAACAGCGGCGACAAAATTCTCGTGTTGAAAGACGGCAAAGCGCTGCGCGATGAACACGGTCATACGGTAGTGCAACACGATTTGTTTAACCACGACGGTTTGACAACGGACGGCATCGCCGAAGCGTTCGAATTGTTTGCCGCAAAGGAAAAGCTCGGTTTTTTTTTGAAGCGCCCCTTTGACGAAGCTCGTTATCGGGTTTTGTTGGAGGGGCTGGAAGTAGCCGTCGTCAACACGAAAGATGTTGCTACAGACAACCCCACGGGACGCTTCGACGCGGAGTATTTTCGGAAGGAGTTTCTATCGTCATTGCCTGGCGGAACGTATCTCGGAGAATTGGCGCTAATTCGGAGCGGTACGACGCCCGCAGATAGAGAAGACGATCTTGAATCGGGGATCTGTTTGCTCAAAACCACCGACGTGCGGAACCGTGTATTGAGCGCTCCCGATGCTGTCAACTACTACAAAATTTCTCCGGAAATTGCCTATCGAATGAAGGCTACAAAGCTTGAAGCTGGAGATGTATTGCTAAATATCGTCGGAGCAACGACCAACGTGTTGGGTCGGACGGCGCTTGTGCCCAATGATTTTCCAGAAGCGAACATTACACAAGCGATGACGCTGATTCGGTTGCCAGAAAGCACTCTCCGACCACAGGTGCTTTTCGCATACTTGCTCGGGAAGTTTGGGCATGATGGCGAACGCTTGCTCGTTGCTGGCAACGAACCGGACAGCAATCCTGTGGTTCAGGCGCGCGCGCAGGCGGCGTGGCTACGCACCCAATTGCGCGAGAGCACGGGAAAAGATTTCGAAGTGTGGCCAGTGATCGTCTTTCCCGGATGGTTCGTCGAGGCGACGTCTACGTCGCAGAGGAAGCTTTGGGTGTTGGAGCCGAAAGCGTTGCCGACGTTCTTGAAGAACGAACCGGTTAGCCTGAGCGCTGAGGACCGGAAACTGGCGAGCTTTCACCTGTCGCGCATGATCCGCGCCGCGGAAAGTTGAGTAGGCAGTCCACGCAGCGATACTGGCGTATCGCGTTCATGGCTGGGCCCGTGCACTTGGTCGCGCGCGCATAGCCATAGCCGCGTGCGTAACTTACTTGTTGCGTGGTGGGCCGTAATGCCACCGATTACTTCGGCGCGAGCCCAAGATCTTCCAGTCGCAACAGGATTCGCGTCCTGTCTGCGCGGGCAACCTCACGCCAATCGCGATCCTCAATCGCCGCGATGAGCGCGTAGAGCAAATTCAGCGAAACTCGTGGCTCAAGCGCTTTGAGTTCGGCGTAAAGCAGAAACGCATCCCGTTCGCGAAGCGCGTCCGCGCTGGCAACGCCCGCGCGCGCCAGCAGCGCGCGTGATTTCGGGCCAAGCGAACGCAGCCCGTCGAGCGCGTTCGCCGCGAGTTGTTCAGCCCAGCCGCTTGATCAAGCTCGACGTGTCGAGCCGCCCGCCGCCGGCTTGCTGCACGTCGGCGTAGAACTGGTCCACCAGCGCGGTGACCGGCAGCCGCGCCCCATTGCGCTTGGCCTCGTCGAGGCAGATGCCGAGATCCTTGCGCATCCAGTCCACCGCAAAACCGAAGTCGAACTTGCCGTCGACCATCGTGTTACCGCGGTTTTCCATCTGCCAGCTTTGCGCAGCGCCCTTGCTGATGACGTCAAGTACCAGCTTCGGATCGACACCAGCCTTTTGCGCGAAGGCGAGCCCTTCCGACAGCGCCTGTACGAGCCCGGCGATGCAGATCTGGTTGACCATCTTGGTGAGCTGGCCGGCACCGGCATCACCGATGCGCACCAGCGCCTTGGCGTAGACGTTGAGCACATCCTTCACCTGATCGAATGTCGCCAGATCGCCGCCGCACATGATGCCCAGCTTGCCGTTCTCGGCGCCGGCCTGCCCGCCGGACACCGGCGCGTCGATGAAGCCCTTGCCTTGCGCCTTGGCCGCCGCGTCCAGTTCGCGCGCAAGCGCCGCCGACGCCGTGGTGTGATCCACCAGTACCGCACCGGCCTTCATGCCGGCGAGGGCGCCGTCGTCACCGTAGACGACCGAGCGCACATCATTGTCGTTGCCGACGCACATCAGCACGATGTCGGCACCGGCTGCCGCCTCGCGCGGTGTTGCCGCCGAGGCACCACCATGGGTTGCCACCCACTTCGCCGACTTCTCTGCGTTGCGGTTGTAGACAGTCACGCTGTGGCCTGCCTTCTGCAGGTGGCCCGCCATCGGGAAGCCCATCACACCAAGGCCGAGGAACGCGAGTTTCATCTTGGATCTCCGATATCCTGTTTGTCAAAACGGTACTTCATCACGCAGATTGCGAGCGACAGCACGAAAGTGATGGCATTGGCGATGATGATCGACGGCGCGCCGATCAGCACCCCGTAGACCAGCCATAACGAAACGCCGACGCAAAACACGGCGGCCATGCCCCACGACAAATCGCGCGCCGAACGGGTCTTCCAGATCTTCAGCACCTGCGGCACGAACGACGCGGTGGTGAGGGTGCCGGCGATAAGGCCGATGGTTTCCTGATTCATCGATATTCAGTGCAGGGGCCGAGTCGCCGCGACCCTGTGATGGCTACGGTCAGTCAATATTGGTCGCGGCATGGCCGCTGCTACAGGGAGGCCAGGCGCGCTTTCGCCAGCGCAATCTCTGCCAGCACGCGCTCGGGCGCTGTGCCGCCAACGTGCTTGCGCGCGGCGACCGAGCCCTCAAGCGTCAGCGCCGCGAAGACGTCGTCGGTGATCACCGGCGAGAACGCCTGCAGCTCGGCGAGCGACAAGTCCGACAGATCAACGCCCTTGACTTCGGCCGCTTTCACCGCACGCGCCACGCACTCATGCGAGTCACGGAACGGCACGCCCTTGCGCACCAGGTAGTCGGCGAGATCAGTTGCCGTCGCGAAGCCCTCGCGCGCCGCAGCGCGCATGCGATCGGCCTTGACGCGGATGCCGCCCACCATGTCGGCATAGATGATCAGCGTCTGCGTGATGGTGTCCACCGTGTCGAACAGCGGTTCCTTGTCTTCCTGATTGTCCTTGTTGTAGGTCAGCGGCTGGCCCTTCATCAGCGTGGTCAGCGCCACCAGGTGGCCCTGCACGCGCGCCATCTTGCCGCGCACCAGTTCGGCGACGTCGGGGTTCTTCTTCTGCGGCATGATCGAGCTGCCGGTGCAGAAGCGGTCGGCGATGTCGATGAAGCCGAAGCGCGGGCTCATCCACAGGATCAGCTCCTCGCTCATGCGCGACAGATGCATCATCGTGATCGTGCAGGCGTTAAGGAATTCGATCGCGAAGTCGCGGTCGCTCACGGCGTCAAGCGAGTTGCGGCAGACGGCATCGAAGCCGAGCGCCTTCGCGGTCATCTCGCGATCAATCGGGAAGGTGGTACCAGCGAGCGCCGCCGCGCCCAGCGGCGACCGATTCACACGCTTGCGGCAATCAAGCATGCGCTCATGATCGCGCGCAAACATCTCGACATAAGCCATCAAATGATGACCCAGCGTCACCGGCATCGCGACTTGCAGATGCGTGAAGCCGGGCAGGATGGTTTCGGCATGCTGTTCGGCCAGCGCGACGAGCGATTGCTGCAACTTCACCAGCAGCATCGCCACGTTGTCGCAGGCAGCGCGGGTGTAGAGGCGAACGTCGGTCGCTACCTGATCGTTGCGCGAGCGGCCCGTGTGCAGGCGCTTGCCGGCATCGCCGACCAGCGCGGTCAGACGTTTTTCAATGTTGAAGTGCACGTCTTCGAGATCAAGCGACCACTCAAACTTGCCCGCTGCGATCTCGGCCTGGATCGTCGTCATGCCGCGTTCGATGTCGGCGAGGTCCTGCGCCGAGATCACGTTGCAGGCGGCGAGCATGCGCGCATGTGCCAGCGAGCCTGCGATGTCGAACTCGGCAAGGCGGTAGTCGAACGGAATCGATGCGGTGTAACGCTTGACGATTTCGGCAACCGGTTCGTCAAAACGGCCGGACCAACCGGAAGAAGGGTTGGCGGCGGGCGATGAGTTGGCTTGCATGTTGCTCTGCGGTTGTTCAGAATCGAACGCACGGGCGGACGGCGATGCCCGGGCGGGAAGTGAACGACCTTGAATCCGTGTGACAGAAAAGATGGTTGATGACAGCGGTCCGGCGCCGCGGGATGCGTCTCGCGCGCAATGGCAGATGACCGGATCGGATCGCCACGTTCGCACGGAGGCCGAGCAGCCGCCGAAACACCCTTCGAAGACGTCGCCAGCGCCGGCGTCCGGTCGTCGTGACGGCCGTCTGGAAGGCAAGGCGGCATCCCGGTCGGGCGCACAGCAAATTTTAGCCCGCAGGGAGCGCGAGGTCCGGCGCGCGGTATTCCCGGATTTGCGCAATCTCGGCGTGCTGGCGCGCGCGCTGATCATTTTTGTCGCGATGGTGGCCACCCACTCGCTGGCTGTTTCGGCGAGCCCGGCCGATGTGCCGCTCAATATCGCGCTGGCAATGGGCGCCAGCTTGCCGATTGCCGCCAGCACGGCATTGATCTGGGCGCTGGTGAGCCCGGTGCTGCGTCGTCTTGCCTACTGGCAAGCGGCATTCGCGATTGGCGCCGCGATGGTGCTCATCACCATCCTGTCGGCGCGCTGGTTCGATGCCGCCGTCTGGCGGGCGGTACCGCTGGCCCTGAGTGCGCTGGCGGCGATGCTGGTTTACTTCCATACCCTCGGGCGGGCGCTGTCGCCGGCGGTGACCGAGGCCCGGCTGCAGGCGTTGCAGGCGCGAATACGGCCGCATTTCCTGTTCAACTCGATCAATGGCGTGCTTGGGGTAGTGCGCAGCGAGCCCGGCCGCGCCGAGTCCGCGCTGATGGACATGGCGGACCTGTTCCGCGTGCTGATGCGCGAGAACCGTGACTTGCAGCCGCTGGCGGACGAGATTACCCTGACCCGGCAGTATCTCGATCTGGAAAAACTGCGCCTTGGTGATCGCCTGAATGTGGGCTGGAAACTCGACAAGATGCCCGCCGACGCGATGGTGCCACCGCTGGTGCTGCAGCCTATCGCCGAGAATGCCGTCTACCACGGCATCGAGCCCACACAGGCTGCCGGCGAGATCGAGATTGAAGTGACGCGCCTGCGTGGCCAGCTTTTCATTACGGTGCGCAACCCGTTTCTCGAACAGGCGGGGCGCCACCACGGCGGCAACAAGATGGCGATGAGCAATATTCGAGAGCGGCTGGCCCTGCACTTCGATGCCGAAGCGAGCATGACCGCCGGGCCGCGCGACGGCCGTTATCAGGTGCAATTGATCCTGCCCTATCGCCGGTCGTCCGACACCAAGACCATTGTTTGACTCAGCATGACTCATTCCACCCTAACCGCTGTTGTCGCTGGCGCCGCTGCGCCGGTACGCCCGCTTCGGATCATCATCGCTGACGACGAAGCCCCGGCCCGCCGCCGGCTCTGCGACCTGCTGGAGGAATTGCAGCCGGCGTTTCCGCATGTCGTCGTTGCCGAGGCCGAGAACGGCGAGCAGGCACTCACTGCCGTCAGCCATGGCGCCGATATCCTGCTGCTCGATATCAACATGCCGGGAATGGACGGCCTCGAAGCCGCGCGCCATCTGCTGCGGATGGAAAACGCTCCTGGCGTCATCTTTGTCACGGCCTACGACCAGCACGCGCTGGAGGCCTTTGAAGTGCAGGCGGTCGACTATCTGCTGAAGCCGGTTCGCCGCGAGCGCCTGCTGGCGGCGCTGCAGCGTGCCAAGCCACTGGACGCGGTGAAAGTGGAGTCATTGCCGCGTGGCGCCCGCCGCTTCTTCAGCGTCAGCGAGCGTGGCCGACTGATCCTGGTGCCGGCCGATGACGTCATTTTCTTCCGAGCCGAGCAGAAGTACATCACCGTGGTCACTGCGGCACGCGAATATTTGATCGAGGATTCGCTCACTCGCATCGACGAGGAATTCGGTGGCCGCTTCCTGCGCATCCACCGCAATTGCCTGGCGCGCACCGATCTCATCGAATCCTTCGAGCGTGACGCCGATGCCGATGGCGAAGCGCAGTGGGTGGTGACCCTGCGCGGGCGGCCCGACCGGCTGCCGGTGAGCCGCCGCCAACATGCCGAGGTGCGAGCGCTGGCGAAGCGGGTGCGCGAGTAGCTCGCGTCACCGCGCCTACTTGGCGAAGAGCTGGCCGATGTCCTTGAACGCCTTGAACTCCAGTGCGTTGCCGCAGGGATCAAGCAGGAACATCGTGGCCTGTTCGCCAACCTGCCCCTTGAAACGGATGTAGGGTTCGATCACGAACTTCGTTCCTGCTGCGCGCAGACGTTCCGCGAGCGCTTCCCACCGGTCCCAGTCCAGCACCACACCAAAGTGCGGCACCGGCACGTCGTGACCATCCACCGCGTTGGTATGGGCGTGGTCCTGCGACGCAGTTTTCGGGTGCTGGTGGATCACCAGTTGATGACCGAAGAAATCAAAGTCGACCCACTCAGGCGCAGACCGCCCCTCCGCGCAGCCAAACACCTGCCCGTAAAAGTGCCGCGCAGCGACAAGGTCGTAAACAGGGATGGCGAGATGGAACGGATTGATTTTCATGCTGGGATTTCCGCTTGGCCAACCTGCGATCGTCGGTTGGCCTCGATGAGCCGACGGTGTGCGGCAGAAACAATATTGTAGGGTGCACGAAAAATGCAGCACCTGGACCAGTTCACTGCAGCATGCCTTTGCGGCCCGCATGTTGGCGGCATCGCCAGCAGCATCAATCAGTCGGCTGTACTCGCGTCGGGGCGGCTTGCCATTGAAGGCGTTTTCCCAAAACGCCTTTTGAATTCGCGCACGAAGTGCGAAGAGTATTCAA
>Ga0208695_1000263_pt1 | contig 65162 bp, 52 predicted proteins | sample AD_UKC111_MetaG_FD_184449 | JGI IMG/M metagenome (GOLD analysis project Ga0208695, IMG submission 184449) | Active sludge microbial communities of municipal wastewater-treating anaerobic digesters from Hong Kong - AD_UKC111_MetaG (SPAdes)... | ecosystem: Engineered > Bioreactor > Anaerobic >... | reverse complement strand
TACCGACGGTCGCCGCCAGGGCAGTGGAAACAGCCGCAAATGGAGAGACGTCTCCTTCCCCGCCGCCTTTTCTTGAACGGCGGCTGAACATTACTTTGAAAGCCGTTCCCAGTTTGGTGAATTGAATAAAGCCGAGTCTAATGCTTAAAATCAAACCAACCCCGAATAAAATCGGAACCATAATTGTCCAGATGTTAGTGGCTGTCTTATCCAGCCAGCTCGCCAGGTTATTCAAGAAAAGTTCCATTGCAGCTGCTCCTATCTAAATAAATAAGCCTGTCTTATCAGCTTGTTATATAATCCAGGATATAACTTTAATTTCTTTAACACAGGTCAACAGGAGTGTCAATGAAAAATTCAAAAGCTCTAGCCGTAATTTTCCGGAGCCAAAAAACCGGTTTTCTTCTATTTAGAAACTTTCCTGGAGAGCAGCTCTCTTGATATTTAAACGGAAATCTGCTATTTTTAATTACCGTCTGAATAGATGACAGAAGAAGGAGAGAGTATCTTTGGAACAGAACACCTTTGATAGCAAATTCCGGTTTATCATCGTGGCTGCTCAAAGAGCCAAGCAACTGCTTAAAGGTGAGCGGCCTAAGATAAAATCCAAATATAAAAACCAGATCAGGGTGGCCGAAGAAGAAGTAAGATCTGGGGCCGTTCAGTATGAAATTCTGCCTTATAAGCCTGAAGAAGCAGGCGAGGAAGAAGTTATCCTGACCGAAGCTCTGCCACTCGAAGCAGCTGAAACAGAAACAGAGGTTCCAGCCGAAGAGCATGATTTAGCCGAACCGGAGGAAGAAGAAATTGGGGCGGAGGATCTGGAAGGGCTGGACGATGAATTTGAAATTGAAGAAGATGAAATAGAAGACGAAGGTCAATCAGATGATCACGACGAGTGATCTTGCTGCCGTTTGGCTATTATCATCTGAACATAATCTGATTTGATAAAATCCTGCCGGCTATAACCCAGTTTTTCAGCCAGTCTGACAATATCGCTTCTTTTGCCTTCCAGCTCTAAAAAACAGCCAGCCTCCGATTCATCCAGAGTGATTCTAACCCGGTCAAAACGGGCCAGCATTCTTTTTTTGCGGTATTCAAAAACAGGCCTCAGCCCTAACTTTTTTAGAATTTTTTTGAAATCTCTGATACTTTTTATTTCTGACTCAAATTCTTCTCTTATCTTGAATGATCTGGATTTCTGCGGCCGGCCTTTATAAGTAATGAAGGCCTTCTGGCCGGCCAGTCTCAGCCTTAAAGCTTCCTGCTGGCGGGCCAGCCGCCCATCCGGGAAATCGTAGAGAGCATTCCACTCCCGGTAAAAATCACGAACTATCTGGCAGCCCAGTTCAAGCAGTTTCTGCCTGGTGGTTTTGAGATCCGGGACTCTAATCTTAACTTCAATTTCAATCATCTTCGCCTCTAACCTCTGTCCTGGCAGTTAGTTTTTCCTTTTAAGTACAAAATCTACCAGTTTAACCAAGGATTCCTGGTAGGGACTGGCCTCCAGTTTGGCCAGATAACTTTTAGCTTTATCAGCCAGCTTGTTAGCTGTCCTGAAACTTGAGCTGATGGCTCCGCTTTTCTCCAGTTCAGACAGGAAATTATTAAAGCCATCAGCCGGCAGTTTCTGTGCTTTCTTCTCTTTTTTTAGCCAGCTGGCTGCTGCCTTTTTTTGTTTTTCGGGCCAGGTTTTTAAGGCTCTGATCACAGGCAGGGTAATCCGGCCCTCCTGCCAGTCAGAAAAACGCGCCTTACCGGTTTCGTCTGAATCACCCTGAAGGTCCAGCAAATCATCCACTATCTGATAAACCAGTCCGAGGTTGAAACCATAGGCTTTTAACTCCTGGCTCAGGTCTTCTGGAGTCCCGGCCAACTCAGCAGCCAGTTCGCCTATAGCCTGAAATAAGCTGGCCGTTTTCTTGCTGATTATTTTGAAGTAAGTATTTTCGCTTATCTTTAAATTATAACTCTGGGTCAGCTCTTCAATTTCACCTTCAATCATCTGACCGCTGGCTTCAGACAGAATTTGAGCAATCTTTTTGTTTTTGAAATTGAGAGCCCGGGAAATGGATTTTATAAAAAGATAATCTCCAAATAACAGGCTGTATTCCGGGCCAAAGGCCTTCAAGGCAGTGGCTTTTCCCCGGCGGAGAGCCGAATCGTCTATGATATCGTCGTGAATCAGGCTGGCCGCATGAATGGCTTCGACGGTAGCAGCCGCTTCAATTCTGTCCTTCCCCTGATAGCCAAAGTGACCGGTCATGAGCAGGAAGAGACCCGGACGTATCAACTTTCCAGGCCTGGAGATAGTCTGTCTGGCCATGGCTCTCAGGGACTGGCTGGAGGTTTTTGACCAGCTAACTAACTGATTTTCAACTGCTTTTAATTCACTTCTGACTGGAGTGAAGATTGAGACCAAAGAGGCTTCCGATTCGGATTGGTGATTCGGAGAAAGAGTATAGCCTTTGATCATTCTTAGTCTTCAGCCAAAAAAGTTGGTTAAATCTTAACATCTGAGCCGGTGTTTTTCAACCGGAAGAAACGGAAGAAATTCTCGGAGGTAGCCTCTGCCACCTGGTTGAGTGAGAGATTTTTCAAGCTGGCCAATTTTCTGGCTGTGGTCACCACGAAAGCTGGCTCGTTTCGCTTAGTTGTCTTTTTATCCGGGTAGGGAGTGAGATAGGGTGAATCGGTTTCAACCAGCAAGACATCCAGAGGCAGGCGGCGGGCTGCCTCCTGAACCCCGGCCGCCCGTTCATAAGTCAGAATGCCAGAAAAAGAGACCAGAAAGCCCAGGTCAACCATGGCTTTAGCCTGGGGCCAGCTTTCACTGAAACAGTGAAGAATACCGCCACCTGAATAAGAAAGGGATTTTATGATTTCAATTATCTGGCCGGCTGCTTCCCGGCTGTGAATAATGACCGGGAGTTTTAACTCTGAAGCTAAAGCCAGTTGCTGGCTGAAGGCTTCAAGCTGTTGACCGGGAGGGGAAAAATTGTAATGAAAATCAAGGCCAATTTCTCCGATGGCCACGATCTTGCCGGCGGCAGCCATTTCTTTGATCTGAACCAAATGGTCAGGCCTCAGTTTCCTGGCGTCATGGGGATGAACTCCGGCCGCTAAATAAATGTTATTTATTTGTTCCTTAAGTTTGAAGCCCTGGGCCAGGCTTTCCCGGGAAGATATATCCAGCGGGCAGAGAATATATTTGACCCCGCTCTTGCCGGCTCTCTCAATGACCTCATCCCGGTCGGCCTGAAAGTCCGGCAGATCTAAATGGGCATGAGAGTCAACTAAAATCAAAGCTGCCTGTTCAGGCATCCGTCCAGCCTCCTTCTCCTCTCCATTTTCAGCTCCCGGTTTTCCTGTCCAAATATCAAGGTAGGGCTGAATTGAACAAAAAAAAGGGGAGAGAAATAAATCTTCTCTCCCCTTTAAAAATGTTTCCTTATTGAGTGACCAGGTTTCTAAGCAAAGAAGGCGGCAAAGCTGAGTTGGAAATAAGTCTGGTAATAAATTCAGCTTTGTTAAAAGCCTGGCCTTTAGTTCTCTGTACATCCTTTTCAAGGTCAAGAATTTCCTGCAAGCCAATATAGGGAAGAGCTCCCATCCCGGGATTAAGCACTAAATAATCCCATTTTCGTTCGGCTTCAGCTTCACTCTGGAAACCGGTCACGGTCAGATATCTCATCACCTGGTCTTTGGTCATCCCGCCCTGGTGAATATTAAGGTCAATGATAAAATCCATCACATTCTTGAGCATCATTTTGAGCTGAGCCAGCCTGAGTCTCAGGTCATAATCGCCATAACCAGAGGTAATTAGATTTTCTTCCAGGTAGAGAGGCCAGCCAAGAGTCAAAGCCATATTGGGGAATAGTCTGGTCATCAGGCTACCTGATTTTCTGGTGCTGGCTAAGGGAACAAAAGTCCCGGGATAAACATTCTGAGCAGCCATAACCTCCAGCAAAAAGTTATTGTATTCTTCTAAGAAGCCTTGAACCTTTTCCGGTGCCCAATCAGACGGGATAGACATAATTTCCAGCGAATAGCTTCCCTGGTTATCATAGGCTCCAGGGCCAACCAGCCGGGTCAAGCCTAAACCAGAAAAATAAGGCGCCATTGGTTTAAGGTTAAGATTTTCGGCCGGAACAGGGAAAAGCCTGGTATCCTGACCGAACTCTTTCACCCGGTCAGCTGCGGCTATTACTTCCGGGACGAAATTTTCAGCTGTGGGGTGAAAAGTTTTTATCTTATCAAAAATGTTCTTGACTATCCTGTTAATAAGAGTATCAGGCTCACCCTGCAATTTGTCAATGTCAACATCGGGATACATTATTTTGTGAAGGGGGTAGCAGACAGTCAGCATCTCATTCCGGATGTCTTTGACCTCCTTGGTGGCCCGGCTGATCAATTCTTCCTGGCTGAGGGCGGCTCCTGATAACCTTTGAATCATCCGGCGGTGATGGTCCCCTAAACGGAAATTCCCGGTGGATTTAGGCAAGAGATCGCTTTTAAGGTACTGCCGGTAGTCTTCCAGAACTGGAATCAGCCTGTTCACTTCAGCCAGAAAAAGCTGCTTATTAGCGTCAGAGGCGTTGGCTACCAGTCCAGCCACGTCCTTCCGGTAAAAATCAATGATATAGCCAATTTGTTTGATAGCTGCTTCGGTATAAGCTTGAGCTGGATTTTTTAATTCGCCCTTGGCTCTCTTGACCAGGCCAGGAATCAGCTTGGCTCTTTCTGTTGCAGCTTTAACCCGGGTATCAATTGGAGCAAAGTCCTTGGTCAGCAGGGCCTGAACGCTGTTGATGATGATCTCGTTGTAAAAAAGAGGGTTATATTCCCAGGGGATAGTATTTTCCAGCTTAACAAATTCCAGATCAAGCTGATCAAAGAGAATGTTTAAAGCTTGCTGATTCTCAGCCGAGAGTTTGGACCGGTCGATCTTGATCATATCACCATTGAACTTTTTGAGAGTTTCATCTCTTTTGTCAACGTTGGCTGAACTGGGATCTTCCAGTTTATCATTGTATTTATAGTAACCTGCCAGAGTCGCCGAAGTGGGGTAAAACTTCCAGTATTCATCCAGATAATTTTCAAGGAGCTTCTGAAATTTGCTGTCTTCAGCACTTTGAGCAAACAGGTTGCCCAGGCCGAAGAGTAGAAAGATAACAACCAGGCTTAAGACGGCAAGTCTTGTTTTTTTCATTATCTTTACCTCCTAATTTATGAAAAATAAGCCTTTTAATCCCGAAAATCCTACCATAATCAAGCTTTAAATATCAATTATAAAATGAAATTTTCCTTTTTTAAATGATTTTTTACCACCGGAGGAAAGCTGAACCCCAGGTAAAACCGGACCCAAAAGCAGTCAGGACCAGCAGGTCACCCTTTTTTATCAGGCCATTCTGGACGGCTTCGGTCAAAGCGATTGGTATAGAGGCAGCGGTAGTATTACCATAACGTTGAATGTTGCGTATGACTTTTTCTTCAGGCAGCTTGAGCCCCCGGGCCACCATCTGGGAAATCCGGTCATTGGCCTGATGGGGAATCAAATAATCTATATCGGCTACACTTAAACCAAGCTTCTGCAGTCCATAAAGAACAGCCTGAGGCATTTTCTCGCAGGCATTTTTAAAGACGGCCCGGCCATTCATCCGGGGAAAGAACTTTCCCTGGTGAAAAAATTCGAGTTGAAAGGTTGGATTATCCAGGGAGGAGGGTTTATCCATCCAGAGCTCGTTAACGAACCGGCCATCAGAAAAAAGGAAGCAGCCCAGCAGCCCGCGCCCGTCGCCTGAATCATTTGCTTCAAGGATCAGGGCTGCTCCTCCATCGCCAAAAAGCACGGACATATCCCTTCCTTCGTCCGAAAAATCAAGGTTAGCTGACTGGAGCTCAGCAGCTACCAGTAAGATCTTTTTATAAGTTCCGGTCCGGAGATATTGATCAGCTACCGATAGGGCATAAAGAAAGCCTGAGCACTGGTCACGGATATCCAGAGCTCCAATTTCTTTTAGCCCCAGTTTAGCCTGAACCATCAAGCCAATTCCCGGGAAATAGTGATCGGGGGAAAGAGTAGCGGCGACGATGAAATCAATTTCGTTTTTGTCTAGACCGGCATTTTCTATTGCCTTAAGAGCAGCCTGGTAGGCCAGGTCGGAAGTGCCAACCCCTGGTTCAGCCCAGTGCCGTTCTAAAATACCGGTGCGTTCTCTGATCCATTCATCGGAAGTGTTCATCATTTTTTCCAGATCGAAGTTAGTTACCACTCTGGGAGGAACATAAAAACCCAGGCCGGATATGACCGTTCTTCTCTCCATTTAGACTTATCCTTTCTTTTATTTTTATTTATCAGGCTTATAGCCAGCCATTAGCTTTATACCAGTCAATGGTCACTTGGAGCGCCCGTTCAAAGGGCCAGGCTGTTTCAAAACCCAATTCTTTTTTAATTTTCGCCGGGTCAGCTACCCAGGACAGCTTTTCCATATCCCGGTACTTACTTAAATTTAGCGGACTCGGTTGGCCTGACAGCTTCGACCCAAACTCTGACAGAGCAGCCGCAGTTTTAGTCAAGGGCAGCGGCACTTTTACCTTTTTTATTTTCTTGTTCAGGAGCCTGGCCGCTGCCAGTCCAATATCTTCCCAGGTTCTGGGCACAGGATCAGCTACATTATAGATTTCGCCTTCTCCCCGGCTTTTCAGGGCACAGGTCTCCAGGGCCAGAACCAGGTCATCAACATAGCACAAACTCATAATTATCTTCTTGCTGGCAGACAGCAGCCAGCCATGATTGATCAACTCAAAAAATTGAAGAAAATCTCTGTCTCTGGGCCCATAAATAGCTGCTGCTCTGATGATCGTGGCGGGTAAAATCTCCTGGTACTTTAAAATTTCCTGTTCGGCCAGAAGCTTGCTCTCCCCGTAAGGAGAAGCCGGCTCGGGCGGTTCATCCTCTCTGACCGGCTGACCGCTGGTAGCCGGCCGTCCAGCGGCCAGACTGCTCAAATAGATAAACTTAGGCTTCAATCTATTTTGAACGAGATGTTGGAGGAGGCTTGCTGTTCCTTTCTGGTTTACAGTATAATAATCGGCGTGTTTGGTGGCTTTAGTCAAACCAGCCAGGTGGAAAACCAGCTCGAGGTTAGCCGGAAAAGAGGGCAGCGCTTCGAGGTCACCCCTGAGCAAATGAAGCGCCGGATTATTTTGGAGCCAGCTAAGTTTGGCCGGGTTTCTGACCAGAGCATAAACTTCATTTTGACCTTCGGCCAGCAGGGATTCAATCAGGCGGCTGCCGATAAAGCCTGTAGCTCCAGTGACCAGGACAATCATGGACTGATTTTAAACTAAACTGCCCTGAACGGTCAATTTTTCTTGAAAAAAATTAGCTAAAAGTGTAAAAAATAAAGCTGCCGGACAGACAGGGAAAAAGAAGGTATAATAACCTGGTCTAATAAAGAGAAAGTTAGGAGGAAATAAATGGACATTTTCGACAAGTGTTATGAATTTAGCCGGGCAGAGGAGGTTATGGCCACTGGTAACTATCCGTATTTTACGCCTATTTCTGAAGCTAAAGGAAACAGAGTTAAGGTCCGTGGCCGGGAAATGATTTTAATTGGCTCTAATAATTATCTCGGGCTGGTTGATCATCCTAAAGTTAAAGAAGCAGCTAAAGAAGCTATAGATCGTTATGGGGTCGCGACCTGTGGCTCGAGATTCTTAACCGGAACTATTGACCTGCATGAACAGCTGGAAGACCGGCTGGCCAAATTCATGAATAAAGAGGCGGCACTGAGCTTCTCAACCGGTTATCAGACCAATCTCGGCATTATTTCCTCAGTCGCCGGGAAAAATGATTATGTCATCACTGACCGGATGGATCATGCCAGCATTATTGATGCCTGCCGGTTATCTTTTGCCGAAGTTAAAAAATTCAAGCATAACGATATGAAAGATCTGGAAAAAGTGCTATCTGAACTCCCGCCGGATAAAGGTAAGATGATTGTGGTTGATGGCGTTTTCAGTATGGAAGGTGATCTGGCTGATCTGCCTGGCATCATCAGACTGGCTAAAAAATATAAAGCCAGAGTTATGGTAGATGAAGCCCATGGGATTGGAGTTCTGGGAGAACATGGCCGGGGAACAGTTGAACATTTCGGCCTGGAAAGCGAAGTTGACCTGGTTATGGGCACCTTCAGCAAGTCGCTGGTTTCAATCGGTGGCTTTGTGGTGGGCGAAAAAAAGGTGGTCAGTTATATCAAGCACACTGCCCGTTCCCTTATTTTTAGTGCCGCTTCCACTCCGGCCTCGGTGGCAGCTGTTCTGGCCGCTCTCGAGATTATTGAAGCCGAGCCAGAAAGAAGAGAAAGGTTGTGGCAGATCACTCACTTCATGAAAAATAGTTTTCAGAAGATGGGCTATAATACCGGAACCAGTCAAACTCCGATCATTCCAATTCATATTGGAGATGACGACCTGTGCTTCGCTTTATGGAAAGGTATTAGAGAGGAAGGAATTTTTACTACGCCAGTTATCTATCCGGCTGTCCCCCAGGGACAGGCTCTGGTCAGAACCAGTTATTCAGCCAATCATACCGATGAAGAACTTCATCAAGTTCTGGCTGCCTTCGAAAAATCTGGCCGGGCTCTGGGGCTGATCCCCTGAAATCTTTCTTGAAATTTAACTTGGTTAAAAAGGTACCTTTAATATGTTCTGTCCAAGGTTATTAAGGATTAGCAGGCCTCTGGCTTCCTTCTTGCTTCTTGGTTTATTAAGTATTTGGCTGGTCAGGCCGTTGCTGGCCGGGCCGGTCATTATGCCTCTTTCTCAGGTTAAGCCGGGGATGAAAGGCATCGGTAAAAGTGTCTTCACCGGCCACCAGATCCAGGACTTCAATGTTGAAATTCTGGGGATTCTCGAAAATGTCCAGCCAAAACAAAACTGGATTCTGGCCAGGCTAACCGGTCAGGGTCTGGAAAACACCGGTGTCATAGCCGGAATGAGCGGCAGCCCCGTCTATATTGATGGCAAGATTATTGGCTCCGTTTCTTTTAGCTACTCTTTTTCGAAAGAAGCTATAGCTGGGATCACTCCCATTGAAGACATGCTGGCTATTCCTGAGAAAAATGCTTCTATCCGGTCTGGAGGAAGCCCGCTGGCCAGCTGGTTTAAGCTTCCTTCCAGCCTGGAAGAGGTGGGAAGAGATTATTTAAACTGGAGCTTGAATCAAATTCCAGCCGCTTCAGCCGATCAGGCTTTAATCCAGATTAAAACTCCCTTAGTCTTTTCCGGATTTTCGGCCCGGGCTTTTAATCATCATAAATCATTTTTCAGCCGGGATAATTTCCAGCCGGTCTTAGGAGCCAAAATGGCTACCGGGCAGGCCTTGAATCTAAATGTCCCTCCGCCGGTCACCTTAAGTGAGGGTGAGGCAGTTGGTGTTCAACTGATGGGCGGGGATCTTGATCTGACGGCGGTCGGGACGGTGACCTATGTAGATGGAGAAAGAATTCTGGCCTTTGGCCACCCCTTTTATAACCTCGGAGCAGTTGACTATGGCCTGACCAGAGCTGAAATCCTGACCGTGGTGCCCAGCCTGGAAAGTTCATTTAAACTGGCAGCCACCGGCCAGCTAATCGGCCGGGTCTCTCAGGACCGGACGAACGGCGTTCTGGGAGAGATTGGAAAACTGCCCCGTTATGTCCAGGTCAATGTTGAAATTCAGGATAATCTGACCAGCAAGAAACAGTTCAAGTTAAAAGTAGTTGATGATCCGATTCTTACCCCAGCTTTGCTTAATGTCGGACTGTCAACTCTCATTGGAGCCGAAGAACGGTCTTATGGCAATCTGTCACTTGATTTTGAAGCTAATATTGTTCTGGACCGCGGTCAAATCGTGCATTTAGAAGATTTATTCAGCGGGAATTTTGATAACCCCACCACCAGCCTGTCATCTATCGTCGCCGCGGTCTCCTATCTTCTAAACAATAATGAGTTTCAGCAGATTAAAATTTCTCAGATTGACCTCAAAGTCAGGTCAGTTGAGGAAATCAGACAGGCCAGTCTGGAAAAAGTTTTGCTGGATAAATATGCTGTTCAACCAGGGGAGGTAATCACTGCCAGGGTTTACTTTCGGACTTTTAAGAATGAAACCTTGACAGAAGAAGTGGAATTTACAGCTCCTCCACTTCCGGCCGGCTCAGAGCTGGAACTGGCTGTAGGTGATGCTGCTTATATGCAACAGCTTGAGAAAAGTCTCTACCGCCTGCAGGATTTCACCCCGAGAAGTTTTGAACACTTGATCAGGCTGCTCAGCAATCTGAGAAAGAATAACCGGATTTATTTTAAGTTGCTGGTTACCAGGCCAGGTATTTTTCTTAAGGGTGAAGAATGGCCCGATATCCCGCCAGGCTATAAAGCCATGTTGACTTCTCCCCGGGCGGCCACGGCTAATCTGACTGAAATCAGCCGGTCAACTTTAAGTGAATATCAATTGCCTGTTCCTTTTGTTTTTAAGGGGGCTATTACCGTTCCTATTAAGATAAAAAAATAAAAAATGAAAAGGGAAGACCTTAGATGAAGAAAAAAATAAGCCTTATCCTGGGTTTAATGACTGTTTTCTTTCTGGTTAGCCAGCTTCAGGCTGTAACCCCGAAAAAATGGGAAATCAGGTCAAAGGAAGATTTTCTGAAGGGTAAATTCTCCGGGGTGACTTTGTCCTCAGAAGGTGTGCTGTCAATTGGTCCAAAGATCGATAAAATTGATCTGCCAGCAGAGGAGTTTTATCTGTCAGCGGCCTTCGGCCCGGGCGGAGTCATCTATTTAGGAACCGGGCATAATGGAAAGATTTATCGTCTGGGAGAGGACGGTAAAGCCGAACTATTTTATCAAGCCACAGAAGTGGACGTAACCTGTTTAGCGGTCGATCAAAAGGGGAATCTTCTGGCCGGAACTTCACCCAACGGGAAAATATATAAAATAACCACCAAAGGGAAAGGTGAAGAGTTCTTTAACCCTCAGGAGAAATATATCTGGGATCTCAAATTTGACAGCCAGGGAAATCTGCTGGCTGCCGTGGGGGAAAAGGCCGGTATCTATGAGATAACTCCGGCCGGCCAGGGAAAACAGATCTTTAAGACCAAGGATAATCATGTCTTGTGTTTAAAACTGACCCCAAGGGGAGATATCCTGGCTGGTAGCGGCGGACGAGGGCTCGTCTATAAAATTTCAGGCAGTAAAAGCAGTGTTCTGTTTGAATCTCCATATGAAGAAATCAGGGCGATTGATCTTGATGCCCAGGGAAATATTTACCTGACGACCTCAGGCCAGGCGTCAAAGCCGGTGCCAGCGGCGGCCAGCCCAGGGGCTTCCGTCCAGACAAAATCTGAAACGGATGTCTCGATCGTAGTCACTGCCAGTCAGATAGAGGTTGCTGGTTCAGAGACTGGTTCCAGCCGCGCTTCGGATACTAAAGCTGGCCAGGTTTCAGGTGCCATTTTTCAGGTCAGGCCAGAAGGTTTGAGCCGGAGACTCTGGAGTTCCAGCGATGAAATGCCTTTTAGTTTGATTTTTGATAAAAGCCGGGAGCGAATAATCTTTGCTACCGGCAACCAGGGCAGGCTTTATGCCGTCAATAAGAATGGAGAGTACGAACTTCTTGCTCAGGAAATGCCGGAACAACTTTATGCCCTTTATGAGCTTAATGGCCGGTTTTATTTGATCGGCAATAACCCGGCTTTTTTTGGCCGGCTTTTACCTGAAGGGAATTTTTCCGGCAGTTATCTCAGTTCTGTCCTGGAGGCAGGCGGGGTATCGGTCTGGGGGAGGCTAAGCTGGGAAGCTGATTTGCCGGCCGGTTCGACCATTCAGATTCAGTCCAGAAGCGGAAACACCGGAGAACCGGATGAGACCTGGAGCGATTGGTCACCGCCCTATGCCCGGCCTGATGAGAAAATACTGAGCCCGTCTGGACGGTATCTTCAGCTTAAAGTTAGCTTAAAAGCTCAGTCCGGTCAGAAGTTTCCGGCCGTCCGGAGACTCCTGGCTTTTTATCAGCAGCTTAACCTGGAGCCGGTTATTGACCGGCTGGAGGTTCTACCCGCCAATCAAGTCTATCTCAAGCCCCCTGACCAGGAGGAGGTGATCCTTGGTCTGGACAGGGCTTCCAACGAAGCAACCAGAAAAAAGGAAGAAGGCGGCTTCTTTATTAATCCCAAAAAAACCGAGCGGCAAGGCTTCCGGACAGTTACCTGGGAAGCCACTGACGGTAATGGCGACCAGCTGAATTTTAAAGTTTATATCCGGGCGGAGAAAGACCAGAACTGGCGGCTGATGGCCGGGGAACTGACCGATAAGGTTCTCTCTTTTGATACCAGAAATTATCCTGATGGAACTTATTTGATTAAGGTTGAAGCCTCTGACCTGCCAGCCAATCCGCCTGGAACTGACAGGAAAGCGGAAAAGATTTCCCGCCCGCTGGTTATTGATAATTCTCTGCCCGAAGTCAAGAATTTTACTGCTGTCAAAAGTGGTGCCGGGCTGGAAGTTTCATTTTTAGCTGAAGATAAATATTCTTATCTGGAAGAAGTCAAATGCTTGATCAGGCCTGATGACTGGCAGTTGGTCTTCCCGGTTGATGGCCTATGCGACTCAACCAGTGAGAATTTTAAATTTAGCCTGAATCTAAAAGCTGGCTCGGATAACCAGCTGGTTATCAGGGTCAAAGATAGCTTTGGCAATATCGGGGTATATCAGTATAATTTTTGACCTGAAGCTTCAAAATCTTTTTTGAGTTTTCTTTGGGCCGGGGAGTTATTTGACCTTGACTCTTTCCAGGTATTTATCTTCTCGGGTATCGATTTTAATCACATCGCCTTCTTTTATAAACTGTGGAACCTGGATAATCAGACCGGTCTCGAGTTTAGCCGGCTTGGAACTGGCACTTTGAGTTGCTCCTTTTAATATTGGTTCGGTTTCGACCACGGTCAGATTAACCGTGGTAGGAAGTTTGATCCCGACTGGCTGTCCTTCATATGTCTCAATAGTTAAGACCAGCTCGGGCATCAGATAATAAGCACTGTCACCCACAGCTTCGGCATCCAGTTTGATCTGCTCATAAGTCTGGAGGTTCATGAAATAGAACTCATCCCCGCTTTTGTATAAAAAGACCATCTCGACTTCTTCGAGATAAGCCTGTTCTACCCGGTCATCGGACCGGAACCGGTATTCAAGTTGAGAACCGTCCTTAATATTTCTCAATTTGGTCTGCATCATGGCCTTCCAGCGGCCAGGGGTAACAAGCTGACAATCAAGCACCCGGTACAGCCCGTCATTGAGTTTGATAATCATTCCCCTTCTTATTTTGGTAGCGTCAAGCATCCGTCCTCCTCAGGGTTAAAAGCCTCCAAGATTCTGATGATAGAACATTAACCTTATTATCAATTTAAAAACAGCTATTTATTTTACAATAAAAAAATCTTTTGTCTATTTTTGTTATGATGAAAAATATTTCTCTACACTCAGGCCTGAATCCACCTTGACTATATAGGCCTGGCCTCCTTCTTTTTCGATAGCTCTGGCTACTTTTTCAGGTTCGTCTGGAGCATAAGCAAACATACAACCGCCGCCGCCCGAGCCATTTATTTTGCCGCCCAGAGCTCCTTGTTCAAGGGCAGCTTGCAACATCCGGTCAATCTTAGGGGTAGATATCCCCAGCAGCTCTCTTAAAATTTCTTGCTGAGCTTGAAGCAACCGGCCGAATTGCCTCTCATCAAGAGAACTGGCCGTTAAAACTTTTAAGCCCTCCCGGGTTAAGTCCCTGTTTAAGACTGCTCCTAAAAGAGGCTGTCCAATGTGCCGGGGAAGAGTTTTGACCAGAGATCTGATTTCATTTTCAGTCACCCGGGTTAAATCGAAAAACTGGTTCTCTTTTTTAAGCCGGTCCAGGCCTTGCTGAACTCTTTCCCGGACCGACCCCAGCGTCCCGGTGGTGTCTTTTTTGGTTAATGAGTCGCCAAGAACAAAAGTGCCCAGAGGTGCTTGGAGGCCGGTCAGGTCAAGCTCGGGGCTGAACTTGATCCAGACCAGGCCGCCCCTGGCCGAGGTAAAATGATCCATCTGCCCGCCCGGCTCTTTAAATTCAAGAACTTCAGCCCGATGGGCCAGCTCGGCCACTTTGTCCGGTTCCGGAGCCAGATGGTTATAACCAGAAACTTCCAGTAAAAATTTTACCCAGGCGACGACCAGGGCTGAAGAGCTGGAGGTGCCCGCGTTAATTGGAATCTGGCCGGTCAAACGGACATCCCAGCCGGTCTCAAAACGACAACCGAGGCGAAGAAGCACATTAACTGCGCTTCTTAAATAGTCTCTGGGCTTGAGATAAGGCAGCTCACCCTCAGGCAGGAAGCGGTCTTTTTCCTTGAGGTCAGGCAGATCAAGGCAGAAATAGCGGTCAGTCCGTGGCCAGCCCTCGACTAAAATTCTGAGATTAATGGCGGCGGCTATGACCTCCAGACCTAAATAGTCCTGATGTTCACCAAAAAGGCAAATTCTGCCCGGAGAGGAGACTTTTATGGCTGGCTGTTTCATTTTCTTTCTACTAAAATAATCTCAAGCCGGTAAATAAACAGATAAAAAGTTAGCTTAGATGACCGGCCTTGTCAATTAAACCCGGTAAAATGATTTGTCCGGTCCAGGCCAGGGTTGATTTATTAAATAGAATCTTTTATAACCTATTTCTTATAAATTAGCAGTCAAGCTTTAATCAGCAATAATGAGCTGAAGGCAGTCAGGCGAGAATAAGGAGATCAGACATGAAAAAAAATTCTCACCATAAAATAAAGATTAAAACCGGCCGGACAGCTGAATTTATTTTCTTTAAGATCCTGGTCCTGACGATGATAACTGGCTGGCTGATTGCCGGCTGCCAGCAGGAAGGAGGAACCATGGCAGATTTAGTCCTGGTTAATGGCCAGATCTGGACAGTCGATCAAAAAAAGCCTGAGGTTTCAGCCTTAGCCATCAGTCAGAATAAAATTCTGGCGGCAGGCCAGAATTCAGAGATAAAAAAATTTATCGGGCCAGCAACTAAGGTCATCGATCTAAAAGGGGCTTTTGTCCTGCCGGGATTTATTGATACTCACACTCATTTTCTAAATGGCGGTTTTGCTCTTAAGTCTGTTAGACTCCGTGACTGCCATAGCCGGGAAGAATTCGTCAGCCGGCTAAAGGCTAAGGTTTCTGAACTCCCGGCTGGTGCCTGGATAGTCAATGGAGACTGGGATCACGAACAATTTGATCCGCCTGAGTTGCCCCAAAAAGAATGGATAGATGCTGCCACTCCCAGTCATCCGGTCTGCGTTAACCGCTTTGACGGGCATATGGTTCTGGCTAACAGTCTGGCTTTGAAACTGGCCAGAATTGGGAGGGAGACTGTTTCCCCGCCCGGCGGTGAGATTGTCAAAGATCCTCAAACCGGCGAGCCAACCGGCATTCTGAAAGATGCGGCCTGCGATCTTATCTATGCCATTATTCCCGAGCCATCCAACGAAGAAAAACTGGCAGCGGCCCGGGCTGCTCTAAAAGAAGCGGCTGCCCATGGGGTGACCTCAATTCATGACATGTCAGATCTCTCCAGTTTTGGAGTGTATGATCAGCTGCGCCAGCAGAACGAGCTGACTGTCCGGCTTTATGTTTATGATCAAATCTCTGACCTTGACAACTTTCTTCAAGCTAAAGACAGGATCGGGGCTGGCTATCCATTTTTAAGGTTAGCCGGTTTAAAGGGCTTTGTTGATGGTTCACTTGGTTCCAGCACAGCTTATTTTTTTGAGCCATATAATGATCAACCCCAGACTTCGGGGCTGTTAGCCAGCCACATGTATCCAGAAGGAATAATGGAGAAAAGGTTGCTTCAGGCCGACCTGGCTGGCTGTCAGGTAGCAGTTCATGCCATCGGCGACCGGGCTAACGCCATCATTCTTGATCTGTATCAGAAAGTTTTTGAGCAAAACGGACCAAGGGACCGGCGCTGGCGGGTAGAGCATGCTCAACACTTGCGGCCTGAAGACCTGGCCCGTTTCGGCCAGCTGGGTGTTATTGCCTCAGTCCAGCCGTACCATGCGATTGATGATGGTTGCTGGGCTGAGAAAAAAATCGGGCCGGAAAGAATTAAAACCACTTATGCCTTCAATTCACTTCTTAAATCAGGAGCCACTCTGGCTTTTGGTTCTGACTGGACAGTAGCCCCGCTCGATCCAGTCTCCGGTATCTATGCGGCTGTGACCAGGAGAACGCTCGATAACCGCCACCCTGAAGGCTGGATACCTGAAGAGAAAATTTCAGTCGAAGAAGCCATCAAAGGCTATACTATAAATGCTGCCTATACCGAGTTTTCTGAAAAAGAAAAAGGCTCAATTGAGCCCGGGAAACTGGCTGATCTGGTTGTCCTTGACCGCAACCTGTTGAAAATAAAACCGGAAGACATAATCTCCACCCGGGTCGTGATGACTATAGTTGATGGTAAGATAGTCTTTGACCGGTTAGAAGCAGGAAGTCAATGAAAAGCAACAAAGATAGCCATGACCAGAAACTGACCATAGCTGACAACCTGTTGAAGGCCATTCCGGCCGACCGAAAGAATTTGATTTTTTTTCTTCACCAGCTTCAGGATCAGCTGGGCTATTTTCCGGAAGAGCTGGTTTTAAAAGCGGCGCGCTATTTTTCGGTTTCTCCCGCTGAAATATTTGGCCTGCTGACCTTTTATTCAGCTTTCAAACTAAACCAGAGCTGTGCTCACCATATTAAAGTTTGCCAGGGAACTGCCTGCCATGTGCGGGGCTCAGAAGCTATCGGCAATGAATTCTCCAGGCTGCTGGGGATTGAACCTGGCAGTTATGACCCCGGGAAAAGTATTGCTCTGGAAACTGTCAATTGTTTAGGTTGTTGTGCGATCGGTCCGGTGGTCGTGGTTGACGGGCAGTATCAAGCCCGGGTCAACCTTAAAGATGTCGAAAAAATTGCGGCCAGGTTGACTTCTCTCGAAAAATCTGATGAAGCTAATGAAATTTAATTCCCCGAAAGAACTCGATGTTTTTGATCAAGGCAGACGGAGCCAGTCTGCCCGGAGAGTTATCAGTTTATCAGCCGCCAGCTGCGGCCGGGCTTCCGGAGCTTTAGAAGTGGCCGCGGCCTTTGAGTCGGGGATCAAAGAACTTGGGTTGGCTGACCAGGTAGAGCTTAAATTAACCGGCTGCCACGGCTTTTGCCAGCTTGAGCCCGATATTATAATTTTCCCGGAAAGATATTTCTACCCCAATGTGAAGACTACTGAGGTAAAACGAATTCTACAGGAAACAGGGGTTAATGGCCGGTTTATTCCTGAGCTGGGTTTTAAAGATGACCAGACTGGGAAAATTACAGCCAGGCTGGAGGAATTGCCATTTTATCAGGGGCAGGTTCGCTGGCTGATTGACCGGCAGCTTGATTTAGATCCGCTGAGCCTCGACGATTATTTAAATCATGGTGGTTTTCAGGCTCTGAAAACAGTCCTGAGCCAGCTGACTCCAGATGAGGTCATCGCAGAAATAACTGTTTCCAGTTTAAGGGGAAGAGGCGGAGCCGGTTTTTCTACTGGACTGAAATGGCAGTTAGCCCGACAGGTGGCGGCTCAGCCTAAATATTTGATTTGTAACGGCGACGAGGGAGATCCCGGGGCCTATATGGATAGAGGGATTCTGGAAAGTAATCCCTACAGTGTGCTGGAAGGAATGATGATTGGTGGTTTGGCGGTTGGCGCCATTCGCGGTTTCGTTTATGTCCGGCAGGAATATCCACTGGCCATAGATAGATTAGAAAAGGCGATCGAAACCCTTCACCAGGCTGGCTTATTAGGTGAAAAGATTCTGGGCACTGATTTTTCTTTTGATCTGGAACTGGTCAGGGGAGCGGGAGCTTTTGTCTCCGGGGAAGAAACAGCTTTGATTTCCTCGGTCGAGGGCCGGCGGGCCAATCCCCGGCCAAGGCCGCCCTTTCCGGTGGTCAGTGGACTCTGGGGGAAACCAACAGTCATCAATAATGTTGAGACCTGGGCTAATGTTCCATTGATTATTCAGAAAGGAGCTTCCTGGTTTTCAAAAACAGGCACAGAAAAGAGCAAGGGAACAAAGATTTTTTCCTTAGTTGGCCAGGTTAAATACAGTGGTCTGGTGGAAGTTCCTTTAGGCATTACTCTGGATGAAATCGTCAATAAGATAGGCGGGGGAGCGAGAAAAGGGGAAAAGATTAAAGCCATTCAAATCGGCGGTCCCTCCGGCGGTTGTTTGCCAGCTGACTTATTCAATCTCCAGGTAGATTATGAGTCTTTGCCCCGGGCTGGAGCGATTATGGGTTCGGGCGGACTGATTGCTCTCGATAATGATACCTGCCTGGTCAACCTGGCTCTTTATTTCTTAAAGTTTGCCAGGGAAGAATCCTGCGGCCAGTGCGCTCCCTGCCGGATCGGAACCCAGCAGATGGTAGAGATTCTGGAGAAAATAACCAGTGGCCAGGGTGAACTGGCGGACCTTGATCTTCTGGAAAAAATTGGCTGGACCATGCAGCAAGCTTCTCTCTGCGGCCTGGGGCGGACAGCTCCGAATCCGGTGCTGACTGCCCTCCGCTATTTCCGGCCTGAATTTGAAGAGCACATAGTTGAGAAAAAGTGCCGGGCCCTGGTCTGTCCTAAACTTATTGCCTATGTTATTGATGAAGACCAATGTTCTGGTTGTCAGCTTTGTCTTAAAGCCTGTCCTTATGGAGCAATTGAAATTGGCTCTTCTGGTCTGCCTCAAATCAATCAGCCAGCCTGTCAGACCTGCGGGATTTGTTTTTCAGTTTGTCCGGAAGAATTTCAGGCTATCGGCAAGGTTGGTGGGCTGAAGAAAGACCAGGTTAGTTTATTAACTTCAGGAAGCAATTAGATGGAGATAAAATCTGTGCAGCTAAAGATTGATGGCCAGGAGATAAAAGCCAGAGCCGGAACTTCTGTCCTTCAGGCTGCCCGGGAAGCTGGTTTTTATATTCCGGCCCTCTGCGAACTGGAAGGGCTTTTGCCCAGGTCAAGTTGCCGCCTGTGCCTGATTAAAATTAAAGACCGTCCGTCAATCGTCCCAGCCTGTGCCACTCAGGCCGAAGAGGGAATGGAAGTCATGACCTCGTCTGAAGAGCTGGAAAAACTCAGGCTGGCTACCTTTGAACTCATTTTAAGCGAACACCCTTATTTCTGCCTGCTCTGCGGAGAAAAAGCTGACTGTGATGAACTGAAAGTGACCATGAGCAAGGCTTTTGATCCGGGAGGCTGTGTTTTCTGTCCAAAAGATGGTGATTGCGATTTGCAGCAGGTAGCTTCCTACCTGAAGATTAAGAAAGTCGGTTATAAATTCAAGGACCGCGGCCGTCCCCAGTGGCTACAGGATCCTTTTATCAGCCATAATCCAAATCTTTGTATTCTCTGCGGGCGGTGTGTCAGTGTCTGCGGGGAAATTAGAGGGGAAAATGTTCTGACTTTTGTTAACCGCGGGCCAGCCACGGCTATCGGGACTTTTTATAACCGGCCTCTTAAAGAAAGTAATTGCAGCTTTTGCGGTGCTTGCCTGGATGTCTGTCCGACAGGCGCCATGCTGGAAAAAGGGCTGCTGTCAGTCAAAGCTGAAAAACTAAAGTCTAAGAGCTTTATCTGTCCTCTTTGCAGTTGTGGCTGTGAGCTCGAGGCAGAAATTGAAGAGGATGGAACCTGCCGCCGGGTTTTACCCTCAAAAAAGAATCAACCTGCCTTCCTGTCGGGGTGCCGGCGTGGGCGTTTTGGCGGGAAAGAACTTGTTGCCGGCTCGCTATATGTTGAAAGCCCTTCTCTGAGAACAAATGATGGGCGGGAAAAAGTTTCTTTAGAGCAGGCTATCACCGACCTGGCCTCCAGGCTGAAGTCAACCAATCCTGAAGAAACAGCTTTTGTTTTTAGTGAATCAGCTCCTGTTGAGAATTTAATGGCTTTCAGCCAGCTTGGCCGGGAACTTGGAGTGGAAAATGTCTTCTGGTATTATCCAGAAAATTTTCTGACCAGAGTCAATGAGTTCGAGAAAGAAAATCAACCGGGCTTTGACTTTTATTCAGCCGGACTGGATAAACCACTGGCTGATGAGTGTTTTTTTATAGTTGATTCTGATCTTAAATCTGAGGCTGTAACTCTCTGGCTGGAAATAAAAAAGCAGCTCAGAACGGGAGCCAGGATGATAACCCTGGATAGCGGTTTTAATTCCATAGAAAGTCAGGCCAATCTGAGGCTTAAACCTCTGCCGGGAAAAGAATATCTGGCTCTTCTGTCTATTTTGAAACTCTGGCTGGCTCACGCCAACGGTCTTAAATTGTATCCTGGTCTCGAAGAATTAAAGGAGATGCTCAATGGTTTTGAGGCTGAAGAACTGGCTGCGGCCAGCGGCCTGGACTTATCTGAGGTTAAAGCAGCGGTTGATTTATTAGTTACCACTAAATCCTGGAAAATCATCTTTGGCCAGCATTTATTAAGGTCCGAAAGCTGGAAAGAGAATTTACTGGCTGTCTGGAATTTGAGTCTGGCCGTTGACGGGCAGATTTTCCCCTTAAGCTCAAAAATAAATGAACGGTTTCTGGCCGGTCTGGCTGCCTGTGGAAAGATCAGAATCATAGATCAGCTGGAGAACCTGGAAGACAGAATAAAAGAAAAGAAGATCAAAAACCTCTATGTTTATGGTGATCTTCCTCTCCTGGAAAAATCAGAATTTCTGACAGTTCAAAATATATTCTTAACTCAGCTTGGCGAGCTGAGCGACCTTTTTCTTCCAGCCAGTTTCTATCCAGGGGAAAGCGGCCATTTCCTGGATTATGGCGGCCAGTTGAAAGCCAATTCTCCCTCACTGGAACAAGACAAGGAACAGAGATCTGATCTGGAAGTTTTCAATAGACTGAGAAAAGAGCTGGGAATGACTGAATGGTTGGTTCCCGACAAAAATATGATTAAAGAAAGCCTTAAAGAATTTTCTCCTATAGCTGGTTTGGAGCCAGGTCTAAAAAGATATATCTGGCCGGAGGAGATGGCCCGGAAGACTCAAGAGGGCCTGTCAATGATGGACAAGAAACCTTTAGAGTCGGCGGCTGAAGAATTTATCATAATTATCGATCAGAATCTTGACCTTTACTCTGGTCTCGAACTTCCTGAAGAAGTTCCTGGATACCGCCAGGCCCGAAATCCGGATCTGATTCTGATTCACCCTGATGAAGCCAGCCGGCTTGAACTCAAGACCGGTCAGGAAATAACTATCAGACTGGAAAATAAAAATCTCAGAGGACAGGTCAAACCGGACTTTGGACTGAGACCTGGACTACTGGTCATCAGACCTCTGATTACTGAGCCATTTCTTTTAGAGCTTTATCATCGAGGTTCGGTCCGGGGAACAGTGGAGCTAAAAAATGAATAGGGTAGTTTTAGCTGAACGCCTGGTGCCTAATATTTTCCGCCTGGTAGTGGAAGCTCCCGAGATGGCCAGGGTAGCCCGCCCCGGACAATTTGCGATAGTCATTCCAGATGAAAAAGGAGAAAGGGTGCCTATAAATCTGGCTGACTGGGACAGGGACAGGGGCATCATTGACCTCATTTTCCTGAATTTAGGAGTCAGCACCAGAAAGTTAGCCAGATTTAAGGCTGGTGACTCTATTCAGGCGGTAGTTGGTCCCCTCGGGCGTCCAGCTGAGATAGGTAACTTCGGTCACGTTCTGTTAGTCGGCGGCTGCTATGGCCTGGCTGGACTTTATCCCTTAGCTAAAGGATTTAAGCAAGCAGGCAATAAAGTCACTTTTCTGGTCGAAGGGCGAGATGAAGCTTTTATTTTCTGGGAAGATAGAGAAAAAAAGATCAGTGACAGCTATCAAAAAGTCCTTAGAGCTGACTGTTTTGCTTCCGGCGACGATCTGGGGAAGATTATCAGCCAGCTAAAAGTCAACAGCCCGGATCTTTCCCGGGTAGTGGTCATGGGTTGCAGCTATCTTCTGTTTATTGTGTCGAAAATTACCAGGGAGCTGAATCTAAAAACCATGGTCAATTTAAATCCAGTTATGGTTGATGGTACCGGCATGTGCGGTGCCTGCCGGGTGACGGTTAATGGCCAGACCTATTTCGCCTGTGTGGATGGACCCGAGTTTGATGGCCATGGAGTTGACTGGACCGAATACTTTAACCGGAGGAAAGCCTTCCTCCGTCAGGAAGAACAGGCCCTGTCCAGCTACCTGAATAAAACCTTGGATTAAGGTTCAATCAATGAGTAGAGATGAAATTCTCGAACCAGGTTTAAAGGAAAAATTAAGCCGGCAGCGAGACCAGGAGTGGCGGAAAGCCCTGCGCCGTGATGTCTCAGCTAAAAAGCGCCTGGAGAGTCGGCGGCATAAAATGCCCGAGCAGCCAGCAGCCAGGAGAGCAACTAATTTTCTGGAGGTCAATCTTGGCTATTCCCTCGAAATGGCCAGAGAAGAAGCTCAGCGTTGCCTCGACTGTGGCGATCCAGGTTGTGTTTCCGGTTGCCCGGTGGCCATAGATATTCCAACTTTTATTAAATATATTGAAAGTCGAGAAATCGCCCTGGCTCTGGCCACTCTTCGGGAGACCAATGGGTTGCCAGCAATCTGTGGCCGGGTTTGCCCGCAGGAAGTTCAGTGCGAGAAAAACTGTAATCTGATTAAAGCTGGTAAAGAACCGGTGGCTATTGGTCATCTGGAAAGATTTGCGGCTGATTATGTCAGCTCTGATGATCAAACTGTTATTGAATCTGCCTGTGGCCAGGCTCAAGGTGAAAAGATAGCAGTTGTCGGTTCGGGGCCGGCTGGTTTAACGGCTGCGGCTGACCTGGCCCGCCTCGGTTATCAGGTGACGGTCTTTGAGGGGCTTCACCTTCCGGGCGGCGTTCTGACCTATGGAATTCCTGAATTCCGCCTGCCGCGCTTCATTCTTAATCAGGAAATCGATTTCATTCGCAGCCTGGGTGTCGAGATCAAAACCAATTTTCTGGTCGGAAGAACAGCTACTCTGACTGATCTCAGTCAGGCTGGCTACCGGGCTTTTTTTATCGGTACCGGGGCTGGACTGCCATCTTTTATGAATATTCCCGGAGAGAATCTTCTCGGGGTTTTTTCGGCCAATGAATATTTGACCCGGGTCAATTTGATGAAGGCTTTTAAATTTCCTGAGTATGATACACCGGTGCCGGTGGTTAAAAAAGCGGCAGTCATTGGCGGTGGCAATGTGGCTATGGATGCAGTCAGGACGGCTTTGAGGCTGGGCGCTAAGGAGGCAGCCATCTATTACCGCCGCTCCCGGGTAGAGATGCCTGCCCGGGTAGAAGAAGTCAAGCACGCTGAAGAAGAAGGAATTATATTTAACTTCTTAACGGTTCCAGTTCGTTATGTGGGTGATGACAGGGGACGCCTCAAAGGTCTGGTTCTTCAAAGATTAACTCTTGGCGAGCCTGACACTTCGGGCCGGCGAAGACCTGTGCCTCTGCCTGGTTCAGAATTCGAAGTTGAGGCCGAACTGGCAGTGGTGGCTATTGGCCAGAGTCCCAATCCTCTTCTGATCCGTCAGGTAGAGGGGTTAAAACTCGGAAAATGGGGGAATATTGAAGCTGATCCGGTAACAATGGCCACCAATCTCGATGGAATTTATGCCGGCGGAGATGCGGTCAGAGGCGGAGCAACCGTCATCCTGGCTATGGGCGACGGACGACGGGCAGCCCGGGCCATAGACCAGTGGCTGCGAAAATGCTAAAAGTATATTCTATAGCTTAGGACTAAATTCCAGGTCATAAATATGGAACAAACAGAGCTATTTAAACCAGAAAAAGGCCATATCGGAACCGATGAATCGGGCAAGGGCGATTATTTTGGCCCATTGGTAGTGGCTGGCTTTTTTTTGCCTGACGGTCAGGCCGGAGTTTTAACCGAGTTAGGGGTAAAAGATTGTAAAAAGTTGTCTGACCGGCGGGTGCTGGACCTGGCGGCTGAGTTGAAAAAGGGCTACATATTTTCAGTCGTGGCTATTGGGCCGGAGCGTTATAATGACCTTTATGACCGTCTGAGGAATCTTAACCGCCTGTTAGCCTGGGGGCACGCCCGGGCCATCGAAAATATCCTCGAAAAAATAAATTGCCAGGAAGCCTTAACTGACCAGTTCGGTGATGAAAAATTTGTCCGCCAGGCCTTACTTAAAAAAGGCAAAAAAATTAATTTGATTCAAAAGACTCAGGCCGAAACTGACCTGGCGGTAGCGGCGGCTTCTATCCTGGCCAGAGCCGAATTTTTATGGCGGCTCAGAGAACTGTCTCTTCAAGTTGGACTCGAACTGCCTAAGGGGGCTTCACCTCAGGTCGAGGAAACTGGCTCGCAACTGGTAAAAAAATGTGGTCCTGATATTCTGGAAAAAATAGCTAAATATCATTTTAAAACGACCGGAAGAATCTTGAAAACTGCTGGTTTTTCGGCTGAACTTATTCCAGAGGAGACGGAAGGTAAGAAAGCTTAATAGCTTGATTCAGGAATTCGGTGGCTGTCTGGACAGTTAAAAGGCCTGTTGAACCTGGAATAAGGTAAAAAAACCCCGGTGTCCTTAAAGATCATAGAGGCTAGAAGATATTCTATGGCAAGTGGAGAAGACCATGACTGAAATTAAGATTAATTACCCGGCAACCGAAAAGCTTTATTTTGAAAATGCTTATCTTAAAGAATTTTCAGCCCGGGTGATAGGCCGGGAAATAAGGGATGGGCAGGAACTGGTCATTCTGGACAGAACAGCTTTCTATCCTGAGTCGGGCGGTCAGCCTCATGATCTCGGTATTTTAAACGGAGTTAAAGTCATCAGGGTTGAGGAACAGGACGGAGTCATTTTCCATTTTCTTGACGGAGAATTGGCTAAAGATGAAGTCCAGGGGCAGATTGATTGGCCGCGGCGCTTTGATCACATGCAACAGCATACCGGCCAGCACATTCTTTCCGAGGCTTTTTACCAGCTGGTCAGAGGTGAAACCCTGTCCTTCCATCTTGGCCAGGAAGAATCGTCAGTGGAAATCGGTCTGGAGTCAATAAAGGATGAGACTTTATTCCAGATTGAGCGGCTGGCCAATGAGATTGTTTTTTCCGACCTGGAAATCAAAACCTATTTTTTACCGGAGGAAAAAATTCAGGAGATTCCACTCAGAAAGCCACCTAAAAAAACCGGACTGATCAGGATTGTCGAAGTCAACGGCTTTGATTATTCGGCCTGTGGCGGGACTCACTGTGAGCGCAGCGGACAGGTTGGCCTGATCAAGATTATCAGACAGGAAAAAATCAGAGGTCATATCCGTTTTTCGTTTATTTGTGGCTTCAGAGCTTTGACCGGGTTTGAGCATCGCCGGCAGTGGCTTCAGGCTGCGGCCCGCCTGCTGACTGGTGAAGAAAAAGAAGTCCCGGCCGGGGTCAGCCGGACTCTGGATGAGCTGAGAAATCTTAAAAAGAAACAAAAAAAGATGGAAGAAAGTCTGGCCGTTTTTGAAGCTAAGGAAATGCTGGCTGGAAACCAGTCCAAGATCCTTTCTGGCTTGTTCCAGGATAAATCCCAGGAAGAGATAAAGTTTTTAGCCCTGCAGCTGGTTCACCGGGCAGAGGTAGCGGCTGTTCTGGCCGGCTTGACGGCCGATTCTTTTCACCTGGTGATAGCGGCTGCTGATAGTTTAAAAACCGATGTTCGCCAGGTTGTGCCAGTTTTGCAGGCTGAAATCAAATTAAAGGGTGGGGGAAGCCCGACTCTGGTTCAGCTGGTCAGCGAGGAAAAGGATCAGGCTGAGGCCGCTCTTCAAATGACGGTTGATTTCCTCAAAAAACAAACCGGGCTTAACTAAGCTTCTTACTCATACCTCAGGCAGGCAATCGGATCAAGGCGGGCTGCTTTATGAGCAGGGAAAATCCCAAAAAATAAACCAACGCCCATGGAGACAGCCAGGCCGGCTGCCGCCGACCACCAGGAAACAGAAGCCGGCAGGGGAGTGGCCAGTTTGATAATGAGAGCAATAGCTATACCGGCGATAATACCAATCAGGCCGCCAATGCCAGTTAGAACGACCGCTTCTATCAAAAATTGCTTAACAATATCTGTGGCTCTGGCTCCGATAGCCTTGCGGATGCCGATTTCCCTGGTTCTTTCTTTGACGGCTACCAGCATAATATTCATTACCCCGATTCCCCCAACCAGCAGGCCAATAGAAGAAACAATAATCATGACAATAAAAGCCGCTCCGGTTATTTGATTGTACAGGCTGAGTAAACTCTCCTGGGTGAAAATGGCAAAATCATTGGCTTTGTCAGGGGGAACTTTTCTTCGCAACCTTAAGACATTGGTTACCTGATCAATGGTTTCATTAATTCGCCTGGCTTCTTTGGGGACAATGGTTATGGACAGGGAGGACAGGTCGTAAGGGAAATATTTCATTAAAGACGTATAGGGAATGGCGATGATGTTGTCCTGAGACTGGCCGAACATCTGTCCCCTTTTACTCATGACTCCGATCACCGTGAATTTTTCCTGGCCAATCTTGATCTCTTTCCCCACCGGTGACAGATGGGGGAAAAGGACATCCTCAACCTCGGTCCCGATCAAACAAACCCGAGCGCTATGCCTGATCTCGGCCGCCGTAAAATCCCGGCCTTCTTTGGGCAGATAAATGGCAAAAACGCTATTGAAGTTCTCATCAGTGCCATAAATAATTGCATTGTCAATCTTGATATTCTGATATTTGACCTCAGGCAATTGAAGAAAATCAGGGGTGATCTGAACGGTGAGAGACTTGACCAGAGGGCAGGAGGTTTGAATTGCTTCAATATCGTCCAGGCTTAAATCTTTACGCTGCCTCTCCGCTTCGGTTCTTTCGCCGACTACTACCGGTTCATATTTTTGAACGATGATTAAATTGCTGCCGATCCGTTCGATTTCCCCGGCAATGCTGGCGTTCAAGCCTTCGATGACTGAGACCATGCCGATGACCGTCATGACGCCGATGACAATGCCCAGAGCGGTCAGAAAGGAACGCAACTTGTGGGTTTTGATAGAATCCAGGGACATGGAAAAAATTTCCAGCCAGAGTTGCGTTCTGAGCTTCATTGTTCCGACCTCAGCGCTTCCACCGGGTTAAGCTTGGCTGCCCGGTTAGCTGGATAAAGGCCAAAAAACAGCCCGACCACGGTTGACATTAAGATGGCCACCACTACCGAGAGTGGGTCTATCCGCGAGGGAATAGAGGTGGTTATAGTAACTACGGTGGCTATGAGGTAACCCAGAATTAGGCCGATCAAGCCTCCCAGCCCGGATAAAATAGCGGCCTCAATCAAAAACTGCATCAGAATATCGCGCCGGCGGGCGCCAACCGCTATTCTAACCCCGATTTCTTTGGTTCTTTCAGTGACTGAAACCAGCATGATATTCATGATGACTATACCGCCCACCAGCAGGGCAATAGAAGAAATGGCAATCATCGCAAAATAGATGCCGGAGGTAGCTGATTTATAAAGCTGGATAAAAGTCTCTGAAGTCTGGAAGGCGAAATCATCAGGCTGGTTGAAGGTTCTTTTCCGGAGAGAGCGCAAGACGGTCCTGACCTCTTCCATGGCTGCCTCCATTTTTTCCTGAGAGGAAGTGTGAACGTTAATGGTAATCGTCCGCCGGCTGCCGTAAATTTTCATAAAAGTACTGATTGGAATCCAGACATAGTTGTCCTGGCTGAAACCCAGTAATTTGCCTTTTTTCTGGCCAACACCAATTACTTCAAAATTATGTTGACCGACTTTAAGCCAGCGGCCTAAAGGATCAAGACCTGGAAATAAATTTTCGGCTAGATCTGCCCCGATCAGGCAGACAAACCTGGAGCGCTCTTCGTCATCCTGACTGATATAGCGGCCGCGCTCCAGCTCCAGCACAGCCCCAATTAGATGGTCAACAGCAGTTACCCCCCGCAGGCTAACATCTTTAATACTCCGCGAGCCATACTTAACATTCTGACTGGCATTGACTGAGGCCCCGACGAGTTCACACTCCGGGCAGAGCCTTCTCAAGGATTTCAGATCGTCAAGAGTCAGGTCTTTTCTTTTTAGCTGTTCCTGATAATCCTTAATAGAAGAAATAATCGGAGAGAATTTGGAAACAGCAAAATCATTGGCTCCGAAAAAAGACATTTTGGTATAAACATAATTATTCAGCCCCTGAATGACTGAAACCACAGCAATAATCGTCACCACCCCGATAATTACCCCCAGAAGCGTAAGAAATGTCCGCATTTTGTTGGAATGGAGGGAAGTCAGAGCCATCCTCAAAGACTCGTGAAAATAAATGTTACCTTTTCTCATCTCTGTGTTCTTAAGACCAAACGGTCATTGGCTTTTATCTTCCAGCCATTAAGTTTACCTTATTTTAGACCCGGATATAAGTCTATAAGTCTCAATTTTGAAAATAAAGGTTAGACACTCATCTTGACTCAATCTCCGATTAGCCAGATAATTTTTAAAACGGTCAATTGCAGGAGACGGTCATGAGTCAATTCAACCTTGAAGCTAAAGGCCAGGCAGTTCCTGGCCTCTATTTCGATGAACCCGGAGCGGTGAATACTGAGGCTGTCTTGGAAAGGGCAGCCATCAGAGTTCAGGAGCTAAAAATCAGGCAGCTGGTGCTGCCTTCGGCTTCGGGTGAAACAGCCAAAAAGGCCCTGGGCTTCTTCTCCGGCAGGCAGTTGGTGGTGGTAACTCACTCCGCCGGTTTTTTAGAGGCTAATTATCAGGAAATGCCGGCGGCCGTCAGGCTGGAACTGGAAAAAGCCGGGGCTAAGGTCCTGACTGCCCAGCATGCTTTTGGCGGTATCAACCGGGCGGTTAGAAGAAAATTAGCCACTTATGAACTCGATGAAATTATAGCTTATACTCTTCGCTGCTTTGGCCAGGGTTTAAAGGTGGCGGTTGAAATCAGCTTGATGGCTGCTGATGCTGGACTGATCATAACCGGAGAGCCGTGCCTGGCTCTGGGCGGGACAGAAAAGGGAGTGGATACCGCTGTTCTCCTGAAAGCGGTCAATTCCCAGAACTTTTTCGATCTCCGGATAATGGAAATACTGGCTAAACCTGGCTTTTATTCCGTGGGCTGAAATAGTCAAAATGAGACAGGAAGGAGAGGCCAATTTTAAGAATTAACAAGTATCTGGCTCAAGCCGGACTGGCTTCCAGGCGGTCAGCTGATCGCCTGGTGGAAGAGGGGCGGGTTCAAGTCAACCACCAGGTGGTCAGGCGTCCGGGAACCCTGATTGATGAAACTTCCGACCGGGTGGAAGTTGATGGACGGCCGGTCAATCTGCCCCCCGCTAAAGTTTATATCCTGTTAAACAAGCCGCCTGGTTATATCGTGACCATGAATGATCCTCAGAAAAGAAAAACGGCAACCGAACTCTTACCGCCCCTTCCTGTCCGACTGTTTCCAGTCGGACGGCTCGATCAGGAGAGTGAAGGTGCTTTATTATTTACCAATGATGGCCAGCTGGCCAACCGCTTGCTTCATCCACGCTATGGCTTTAAGAAAATTTATGAGGTAAAAGTCAAAGGGTATGTGACTGACCAGCAAACAAATAAATTAAAGCAGGGGGTTTTTATTGACGGGCGAAAGACTGCTCCGGATAAAATCAGCCTGATTTATAGAAACCGGCAGTTCTCTTATCTCCGGCTGGAGATTCATGAGGGGCGGAAACATGAAGTGCGAAAAATGCTTTATGCCCTGAATTTAGATGTCAAAAAATTGAAAAGGGTAGCTATGGCTGGATTGACCATCAAAGGTCTCAGGCCTGGTTTCTGGCGCTACCTAAAAAAAGAAGAAATCACCAGACTTAAAAAGCAGGCAGGATTACTGACTTAGAGAAAAATTCTCAGCGGGGCTCGCCAGCTTTGACCTTTACTTCTGATTTTTCAGACCAGGTTACTTGTTAAGATTCAACCGGCGGTTCTTCGCTGGCTAATTCTTCGAATATATGCCAGGCAATAGCCAGCCGTTCAAGTTCCTGGTCTACTAAGTAATTGATTGTGCCCTCTTCAAAATTCCCGTCGGCCTGCCGCTCACCAGCCTCGACTCCGGTCAAGATTTCCAGTCCCTCGTCTATGGTTTTAACCGGGTAAATATGAAACTGACCGCTATCGACTGCCTGGACGACCTCTTCCTTCAGCATCAGATTGTTCACATTCTGGTGAGGAATGATTACTCCCTGGGTTCCGGTCAGGCCTTTGGCCTGACAGACGGCAAAGAAACCTTCGATTTTTTCATTGACGCCGCCGATGGGTTGAATCTCGCCTTTCTGGTTTAAAGAGCCAGTAACTGCCAGGTCCTGACGGAGAGGCAGCCCGGACAGGCTGGACAGAATGGCATAGACTTCTGTTGAAGAAGCGCTATCGCCATCAACTCCGGCATAAGATTGCTCAAAGGCAATACTGGCTGACATGGCAAAAGGCTTATCCTGGGCATATTTTCCTCTTAAATAGCCAGCCAGAATCAGTACTCCTTTGTTATGGGTTTTACCACTCAGGTCAGCTTCTCTTTCGATATTGATTACTCCGGCTCGGCCCATTGATGTTCTGGCTGTAATCCTGGTGGGCTGGCCAAAAGCCAGTTCTCCGGTATCATAAACCGCCAGGCCATTAACCTGACCCACGGCCTGACCTTGAGTCTCAATGAGAATAGTCCCCTCTTCGATCATCTCTTTAATCTTTCTTTCCACCAGATTAACCCTCTCTACCCGTTCTTTAATAGCTGTCTGAACATCCTGGCGAGAAATGAGCTTATGCCCGTTCTTTTGGGACCAGTAGTCAGCTTCCCTGATAACGTCAGCAATCAGATGGAATCTGGTTGATAGTTTTTTCTGCCGCCCGGCCTGCCTGACTCCAAACTCAACCAAGGCGGCCAGGCCATCGCGCTCCAGCGGCTGCAACTGGTCTTCATCACAGATTTTTCTGGCAAATCTGACATAATCAATGATGCTCTTATCCGTCTTGTCCATTTCAGTATCAAATTCAGCTTTGATTTTAAAAATTTTTTTAAAATCTTCATCCATGAAATATAAAAGGTTATAGAGATAATCATCTCCGATCATGATGATTTTGACATTGCATTTAATTGGTTCCGGCTTCAACCGGCTGGTCGAAATGAGAAAGGGGGAAACAGGATTCTGGATTTCTAAGGTTTGATAGCGGAGGGTTCGCTTGAGGGCTGGCCAGACCCCTGATTCAGTTAGAACATCGAGGGCATTTAACACCAGATACCCTCCATTGGCTTTAAGAAAAGAACCAGCTTTGATTTTGGTGAAATCTGTTTGCCCGACGCCAAAACGGCCGTAGGCATATTCAATTGTTCCAAACAGATTGAGGTAATTGGGAGTGATTTCCATGATGACTGGAGCACCCTGGAGGTCAGAATTATCCACTAAAAGATTAGCCCGGTAGGTCAGGAAAGGATCGATTTCTTCGGGGGCCGGTTCCCGCTCCTCAGCCGGTTTTTGACCCTTGAACAAATCCAGGTCAGCCATCAGATTCTTTTCAACTTCATCAAGATAGCTCTGGACAGGCGGGCAGGCGAGGCCCTTCCTTAAATCACTTAAACCGCCCTTGATCAACGGGCTGCAGGCTTCTATTTCCTGATTTTTTAAGAGGATTTGAGTCTCATCGTCAATGGCTTTCAACTGGTTGATAACATTATCAAGCTGTTCAGTCAGCTGACTGTACTTTTTCTTCAGGTCTTCCAGTTTCTTTTTAGGGAATTTATCTTCTTTAACCAGAGCCTCGAGTTTATTAAACGGGGTTGGTTGATTGTCTATGACCGGGAGTAAATCAGGTCTGGTAAAAAGCCCCATCTGAACCTGAATGACGGCAAAGCCTTCAGCCGAAACCAGTCCTTCAAACTTTTCCAGAATATCTCTTTGCTTTTTTTGCTGGCCCTCAGTGATATCCTGCTTTCTTTCCTGAAAAAACTGGCTTTTGAGCAGCTCCGGTATGTTAATTTTTAACATATTGATCAGCCGTTCCAGCCCGTCACTCAGCCGGCGGCCCTGACCGGCTGGCAGGGCCAGCAGAATTGGCTCTTCCGGCTTTTTGAAATTGTTAACATAAAGAAGGTCATCTGGTACTGGCTGGCCCAGTCTGATCTTTTCCAGGAACTTTTTAATGGTGGTTGTCCGGCCTGTCCCTACCAGTCCAGTGATGAATATATTATAACCCCGGCTTTTTATGTTGAGACCTGTCTCGAGAGATTTAAGAGCTTTTTCCTGCCCGATAATATCTTCACAGGCTGCGCATTCAGCCGTCGATTCAAAAGGAATAGAGTCATCCGGGCAAGGCCAGGTCAGTTCCTGGGCCTTGAGCTCGGGAAATTGATTCTTGGTCTTCATTTTGACTCCTTTCTGATTTAGTATTATTTTACCTTTGATTGAAGTGAGGGTAAAGACTATTTCTATTTTTAAATTAAGATGAAAAATTTGACTGGATTTGATAGAATTTAAAAAAATTTGTTCAGAGGGCAAGTCAATGGCAAACCTGATGATTAAACAGGTTGAGACCCGGAGCGAACTAAGGGATTTTATCAATTTCCCCTGGCAGATCTACAAAAATGATCCCAACTGGGTACCGCCTCTCCGGATCCAGATGAAAGAGAAGCTGGACCCGAAAAAGAATCCATTTTTTGAACATGCTGAGCTGGCCCTCTTTCTGGCCAGGCAAGGAGGACAGATAGCTGGCCGGATAGCTGCCATTCATGATTTTAATCATAATGAATATCATCGGGAGAAAGTGGTCTTTTTCGGCCTGTATGAAAGCGTGAATGACCAGGAGGTAGCCAGGCTTTTACTGGAGGCGGTTAGTGACTGGGGGAAAAAGAAAGGCCTGGAGATTTTACGCGGTCCAGTCAATCTGTCCATGAATGATGAATGCGCCTTTTTGCTGGAAGGTTTTGATCGCCCGCCGGTCATCATGATGCCTTATAATCCGCCTTATTATCTTGAGCTCATGGAAAAGAGCGGTCTGACCAAGGCCAAGGATTTATACGCCTTTTTTATGGACCGCGACCACGAAACTATGGAAAAAGTACAGGCAGTGGTTAATAAGGTCAGACAGGCAACTTCATTTCAGATGAGAACTGCCAATCTCAAAAAAATTCAAGAGGAAACCAGGAAAATAGCCTATATTTATAACCAGGCCTGGGCCAAAAATTGGGGCTTTGTCCCCTGGACTGATAACGAAATGAAATTCATGGGGAAGACTTTAAAGTCCTTTGCTGACCCGGAACTGGTTATCTTTGCCATGCATAACGGCCAGGAAGCCGGCTTTGCTTTCGGCTTACCCAATTATAACGAAATTACCGGCCGCCTCAACGGCCGGTTGTTTCCCTTCGGAGTTTTTAAGTTGTTATTAGCTAAAAAAAAGATTAAAGGAATAAGGGCCATGGTTTTCGGAGTGTTGCCTGATTACCAGCGAACAGGGCTGAGCTATTTGCTTTATCATGAGCTGGAGACCAGAGCCCTGGCCAATGGCTACGAGTGGGCTGAAACCTCCTGGCAGCTGGAGGATAATGATTCCATCAATAGATTTACAGCTTCAATCGGTGGTAGAATATATAAAAAATATAGAATCTATGAGAAAAGACTTATTGAGCTAAATCAAGGAGAGAAGAATGAAAGTGTATGAAGGCAAGCTTCAGGCTAAAGGATATAGAATTGCTATTATCCTCAGCCGTTTCAATCAATTTATTTCTGGCCACCTGCTGGACGGTGCCCTTGAGGCGCTGGGCAAGCTGGGGGTGGAAGAGGCTGATATTGAAATTTATAAGGTGCCGGGAGCTTTTGAAATCCCGCTTCTGGCTAAGAAACTGGCTAAGAAAAAACAGGTTGATGGTCTTATTTGTTTAGGGGCACTGATCCGCGGTGAGACGCCCCATTTTGATTATCTAAGTGCTGAAGTTACCAAAGGCCTGTCGCAAGTGGCAATGGAAGAGGGCCTGCCCATTTCCTTTGGCATCCTGACCGTTGAAACAATTGAACAGGGAATAGAGAGAGCCGGGACAAAATCAGGCAACAAGGGCTATGATGCCGCTTTATCCCTGATCGAGACCATTAGTTTATTAAAGCAAGTCAAATTAAACTGATCAAAGCCGGAAACTCTTAATTATGGGAAGCAGAAGAAAAGCCAGGGAATGTGCTTTGCAGATTTTATTTGAATTAGAATTCTCCCCTGACCAGCTGGAAGAAATACTTAAAGATTACTGGGCGGCTCAGCCGGTTAAAGCCGAAGTCAAAGAGTATGCCACCTGGCTGGTGGAAGGCCTGAGGCAGCACCGGGCTGAGATTGACCGGACGATCGAACAGGCCTCCGAGCACTGGCGGCTGGACCGGATGGCTATGGTCGACAGGAATATTTTGAGAATGGCTGTTTTTGAACTGCTTTTTGAAAAAACCCTGCCACCCCCGATAATTATTGACGAGGCGATTGAAGTAGCCAGAAAGTTTTCCGGCGACGAAGCAGCTGTTTTTGTCAATGGGATCCTGGATGGAATTTATAAAAGCCTTGAAAAAGACCGAAGCGGCCAGGAGGAGAAAGACAGTAATCCTGGTAACAAAGAGGAAGAAAAATGAGCGAGCCGGAAGTTAAAAAAGACGGTGATCGGCATCTGGTTAAGGAAGAATTGTCTGATCAAGAGTTGATCAGGCTGGAAAAATGGAAAAAACTGAAGGACAGGGGAATAGATGTTTTTCCTCACCGGGCGGAGCAAACTCACTCGGTTTTTGAAGTGGTCAGGGATTTTTTTGATTTAAGTCGGGAAGAACTGGAAGAAAAACATCATCAGGTTAAAGTGCCAGGCCGGATTATAGCCATCAGGAAAATGGGCCGGGCAACTTTCTTTCATCTGTCTGATTTCCGCGATAGGGTTCAGGTTTATCTCCGGGAAGACCTGATAGGCAAAGAAAACTATGAACTTTTTGATCTGTTTGATATTGGTGATGTCATCCAGGTTGAAGGCTGGCTTTTCCGGACAAGAACAGGGGAGTTGACTATTTTAGCCGAGAAGATAACCTTTCTGGCCAAGTCCTTTCACCCCCTGCCAGAAAAATGGCATGGACTGCAGGATGTTGAACTGCGCTATCGCCAGCGTTATCTGGATCTAATTATGAATCCCGAATCCGGGGAGACTTTTAGGATTAGAAGCGAACTGATCAAGAAGATGCGTCAATACTTTGATGACCGGGGATTTATCGAGGTCGAAACTCCGATGATGCAGGTGATGCCGGGTGGGGCTCTGGCCCGGCCTTTTAAGACTTTTCATCAAGCTCTGGGGATAAACCTCTATTTAAGAATAGCGCCGGAACTTTACCTGAAAAGACTGGTCGTGGGTGGAATGGAAAAAGTGTATGAAATTAACCGGAATTTCCGCAATGAAGGTATTGATTCCCAGCATAACCCGGAATTTACCATGCTGGAGTTTTATCAGGCCTATATTGATTATAATCAGCTGATGGATATGACCGAAGACCTTTTCCTTTTTCTGGCTAAGGAGGTTCATGGTAAAGAAGAGATCCAGTATGGAGATAACGTTATTTCTTTCCAGAAACCCTGGCCGAGGTTAAAGTTCAAAGAGGCCATACTTAAATATAGCGGCCTGGCTCCAGGCCGGTTTGATAATGAGAAAGAGATCATTGAATTGGCCGGGACTTTGACTGCTGATCATAGGCCGGTCACTTATGCCAAAGCTCTTGATGTTATTTTTGATAAGCTGGTTAAAGAGAAGATTGTTCAGCCGACTTTTATCATCAATCCCCCGCGGGAAATTTCTCCACTGGCTAAAGCCAGCCGGGAGAACCCGGGTGAAGCTGACCGCTTTGAATTGATGGTAGCTGGCATGGAACTGGCCAATGCTTTTTCCGAACTAACTGATCCTTTTGAACAACGGCAGAGGTTTGAAGAGCAGGCGGCGATGAGAAAGACGGGAGACGATGAATCACATCCGGTTGATCTCGATTATGTGGAGGCGCTGGAATATGGCTTGCCGCCTACCGGGGGAGAAGGTATTGGCCTTGATCGCCTGGCTATGATTTTTACCAACCAGAAGTCAATTAGAGAGGTCATACTCTTCCCTCTCCTTAAACCAAGATGAGAGATCTGAAGTGAAGACCGGTTTTGAGTTATTTATTGCCAGAAAGTATTTAACTGCCCGGAGGAAGCAAGCCTTTATTTCGGTTATTACCTTTGTCTCCGTTCTGGGAGTAACTATCGGAGTTATGGCTCTGGTCATTGCTCTGTCCTTGATCACCGGTTTTCAGGAAGATGTTCAGGAAAAAATCCTGGGAGCGACCTCTCATCTGATGATTTCTGACCTGTCAGGCGAAGGTTTGAAGGATTATCAGGCCTTAGCCGGCAAAATTGAGACCTGGCCGCAGGTTCAGGCGGTAACGCCAGTAGTCTATAATACTGTTCTGATTACCGGCCCGGCCCGCAGCGCCGGCGCCCTCTTGAAGGGAATGGATTTTAAGAAAGAAAGACAGGTCGCTGACTGGCTTAAGCAATTGCCGGCGGGTAATCTGCCGGAAGATGACGAGACTCCTGTTCTGGTTCTGGGCAAATCGCTGGCCGCTACCCTTGGTGTATCTGTCGGCGACACGGTCAGTGTCTTGATCCCTTCAGCTCACCTGACCCCGGTCGGCTTGTGGCCCAGAGTCAAAACTTTTAAGATTGGCGGTCTGTTCGATTCTGGCCTGTATGAGTTTGATTCATCGACTGCTCTTGTTTCTTTGGGCCTGGCCCAGAAGATCTTTAATCTGCCAGCTAAAGTCAGTTACTTACAGGTCAGAATCAAAGACATTTTCCAGGCTGGCCAGCTGGCTGAAAAGATCCAGCAGCTGACTGGACCTGGCATCTATGTGACCACCTGGATGGAGCTTAACCGATCCCTGTTCTCGGCTCTAAAACTCGAAAAGACTCTGCTCTTTCTCACCATTATCCTGATTGTCGTCGTGGCTGCCCTGAATATTATTGCCAGCCTGGTTCTGCTGGTAATGGAAAAGACCAGGGATATTGGCATTATGATTGCCATGGGGGCCAAAGCCAGCCAGATAAAAAAAGTATTTTTCTGGCAGGGAGCAATTATCGGGCTGGTCGGGACAACCATTGGGATGGGCCTCGGTCTTTTCTGGTGCTGGCTGGCCAATACTTTCAAACTGATCAAGCTCCCGGTGGATATTTATCAAATTGCTTATGTGCCTTTCCGGCCAAGGCTTTTTGACCTGGCCCTGATTGTCCTGGTAACCCTGGCTATAACTTTTCTTTCGACGCTTTATCCTTCCCGGCGGGCGGCCAAAATTGATCCGGTGATGGCTTTAAAATATGAATGAAGAAAAAGATGTAAATTTATACGGCCAGAAGTTGCCGGTTATTAAAACCGAGAAGCTGGGGAAAGCCTATCTTCTGCCTGACCAGCAATTATTGCCAGTGCTTGATGGGATTGATTTTAAACTCAAGGCAGGGGAACTGGTAGCCATCATGGGTGTTTCCGGTGTCGGGAAGACCACTTTTCTGAATATCCTGGGCGGGCTTGACCGCCCGACCGAAGGCCGTGTTTATTTTGAAGGGCAGGATTTGCTGGCCAAAAGTGAAGCTGAAAGGGCTGAATTGAGAAACAAAAAAATAGGCTTTGTTTTTCAATTCATCTATCTTCTGCCGGAATTTACCGCAGCTGAGAATGTGGCCATTCCTCTGATTATCGCCGGGCTGGACAAAAATCAGGCTTTGAGCCAGGCCCGGCAGGCTCTACAAGAGGTGGGGATGGACCACCGTCGTGATTTCCGCCCGGCTCAGCTATCGGGGGGAGAACAGCAAAGAATTGCCGTGGCCAGGGCCCTGATTAATGAGCCTAAACTTCTTCTGGCTGATGAACCTACAGGCAACCTTGACTGGAAAACGGGGGAGACAATCATTAAGCTGATAGCTGAACTTCACCGGCGAAAGGGCCTGTCTTCGATCATTGTTACTCATAACGAAAAAATTGCCCGTTTTTGCCAGAAATCTTATTTAATGGAAAGCGGTCAGTTGAAACTTTTTGAAGGCGAAGAAGGTTAACTATACTATGACCTGTGTGGTTTTTTCAGGCAGGAAAAATGATTGACCTCTTTGAAAATCCGCAGGCATTATGGTATAAGGTTATCCCATGAGACGATTGAACCTAATGTTGATGATTATTTTGCTGGCAGGTGCCCTGTCTGCTCAAGAAGTTGTCGAAAAAATTGAAGTTGTAGGCAATAACCGCATTTCCAAGGACACTATTGCCTATTATCTGACCTGCCGGGAGGGTGATTATTATAATGAAGCCTTGCTGAAAAAGGACTTTAGAGTCCTGTGGTCAACTGGCTTTTTTTCCAATTTAAAGATTGAGGAGGAAGATGGCCAGAAAGGCAAGGTCATTAAGATTTATGTTGAAGAAAACCCGGTTATTAAAAATGTGATTTTTAAAACAGGCAAAAAGGTCAAAGAAGGCGACATTGTCAATAAGCTAAAGGAAAAAGATGAAAACATTGTAGCCCATTCTTATTACAGCCCCTATAAAGTGCAGAAAGCTAAGAAGACCATCAAGGAGTTGCTGGAAGAGAAAGGCCTGCAGGCTGCTCGCCTTGACACTGAGCTGATCAGCAAAGGCAGCGATGAGGTTGATTTATTGTTTAGAATTGATGAAGGGCCAAAGCTGCGGGTGGGAGAAGTTGTTTTTGTCGGCAAGAATAAGGTTCCGGACAGCTTTCTGGTTCAGGCCATGAAGGACAACCGGGTTCATAACCTGCTGAACTGGATTTCCAGCAAAGATGTCTTTAAAAAGACCAAGCTTGAAGATAACATCAATGAAATTAAAAAGAAGCTGCAAGAATTTGGTTATATGGAAGCCTCAGTGGGCGAGCCCAAGATAGAAGAGGTGACTAAAAAGTCGGTCCTGTTCAAGAAGCAAAAAATGATGAGGATTATTATTCCCGTTGACCCGGGGCTGGTTTACCGGACAGGGGAAATCAAGGTCGAAGGCAATAAATTTATCACCAGTAGTTATTTGCTGAACATGGTTAAACTTAAACCGGGAGAAATCTATAGTTCAAAAAAGAGAGAAAAGACCATTGAAGATATGGGTGAGATGTACCGAAACTTTGCTTTTATTTATGCCCAGATTGTGCCGGTTGAGAATCTCGATCCGAAAAACAAGGTGGTCAATGTCACCTTCAATATCAATGAAGGGGAAGTGGCCTTCCTTCGCCGCCTGAACTTTGCCGGCAACACCTTTACTAAAGATAAGGTCCTCCGCCGGGAAATGATGCTGAGAGAAGGTGACCGCTTCAGTCTGGCCATGTTTAAAGACAGTATCCTCAGAGTTAAACAGCTCGGCCTGGTTGATATAGACAAAGAGCCGGATATTAAGCCTGATCCGGAGAATCCGAATCAGATTGATGTCAATTTAAATGTCAAAGAATTGCAGAAGAATAATATTCAGTTCAGTGCCGGTTATAGCGGTTATGAGGGGACCTTTGTGGCCTTTAGTTACTCAACAGTCAATTTTCTAGGCGGCGGTGAGACCCTTGACCTGACCCTGCAGCAGGGCAAAAGGGTCAAAAACTATAGCTTTGGTCTGACTGAACCTTATATTTTTGACCGGCCAATGACTGTTGGTTTTAATGTCTTTGACCGGAAGGTGAATATTCCCTATCTTTACAGCCAGTTGTCCAAGGGTATTTCTCTCGTTTACGGCATGAGATGGATTGAATACTGGCGGTTCAATTTGAACTACACTTTTCAAAATACGACCCTCGACTTTCCCTCTTATGATGACTACGGCAGCAATTATTATTATAACAATCCTTATTTTTATGCCGGGACTTATCATGTCAGTGCCATTGAACCTATGCTTTACCGTTCAACAATTGATAGCCCGCTGACTCCAAGCCGTGGAACATCCTACACCGCCGCTTTAAAATATGCCGGGTCTTTCTTAGGAGGTGAAGTGCATCTTATCCGGCCACGGATAGATCTGGCCCATTATCAGCCCTTTATTTCCAACCATGTTCTTGGCTTTCATGTCGAATATATGATTGTGAAGGGAATGAAAGGGCACGCCGTGCCCTACTGGGAAAGGTTCTTCCTGGGTGGAGAGCAATCAGTCCGCGGTTATGATTTTTATACCATCGGACCGCGGGACGAGAATGAAATCTTGATTGGCGGCCAGAAATCACTGGTCATGAATTTTGAATATATTATTCCTTTTGGCGGGCCCCTTTACGGGATTGTCTTTTATGATCTGGGCAATACCTGGTTATCAGGCCAGAAAGTGAACTTAAAGGATGTCTATACCTCGACTGGCCTGGAAGTCAGGGTATTTGTCCCGGCTCTCCGGGTTCCTTTCCGCCTGATTTTTGCCTACAATAACAGAAAAATTTATACCGATAGTTCTAATTTTGCCTTCCGTTTCGCCGTCGGGACGACTTTTTAAGGTTTAGAACTTATTTAACTTTGATAAGGAAAAGTGTAAAATTAAAAATACAATAATTTTAGGAGGATGTAGATGCCCAAAAAACTGGCGACCTACTTATTAGTTCTATCCATGATGGTAGTTGGTTTCAGCCTGTTAGCTGAAGCCCAGCAGGCTATCAAAGTCGCAATCATCAACTCCCAGGAAATCCTGGAAAAATCGATTGAAGGCAAGAAGGCTATAGCTCAACTTGAAGACAGAAACCGGAAAAATCAACAGGATCTGTCTAAACTTGATGACCAGATCAGGCAGCTGGAAACGAGACTTAACACCCAGCAGTTAACCATGACTCAGGAAGCAATTTTATCTTTGAGTGCTGATCTTGACCGGAAGAGAACCGATAGACAGAGGCTGGCGGAAGATGCCAACCGGGACATGCAGGAACTCCAGCAGAGACTCTATCTCAAAATACAGAGCGAAGTTATGCCGGTCATTACCAAACTCGGGCAGGAAAAAGGAATGGATCTAATCCTTGATCTCCGGGCGAGCGGCGTTCTGTATTTTAACCCGGTTATTGATCTAACCGCTGAAGTTATCAAGAGGTACGATGCGGGTAAGGCGGTTACGCCGGCTAAATGATCTCACTGGCTGTAGCCGATGAAAAATGAAAAAATAGAGAAATGGCTACCTCACCGGTATCCTTTTCTCCTGGTTGACCGGGTTCTGGAACTTAAGCCAGGAGACAGTATTCTGGCTTTAAAGAATGTCACCTATAACGAGCCTTTTTTCACCGGGCATTTTCCCGGGAAGAAAATTATGCCCGGCGTTCTGATCGTCGAAGCCCTGGCTCAGGCTGGCGGCATCTTACTTTACCACTCTCATCCTGATCCTGATTCGATTTTTGTGGTTTTGAGCAAGATTGAAGAAGCCAAGTTCAGAAGATTGGTTGTCCCGGGTGATCAATTGAAATTATCAGTTAAAATGCTAAGGCAAAAAGCTAGTTTCTGCACTTTTGAAGCTAAAGCTCTGGTTGAAGATGAGATTGCCGCTGAAGCTAAATTGGTAGCTGGCCTGCTGAAAAAAAATGAGCTGGATGAGAATATTTAATTCTCATCCAGCTTTTTCCTGTCTGATTGAACCAAGCTGAAGAGCGGTACCTAGTCCTGACCGCTATTATTTAAGCACAAATAATGAATCTACTAAGCCGGTATTATAAACAACTTCACTGATCGTCATCCGGGCATATTCAGCTCCAGCCTGGTTGATACTCATTAAAAAAGGAACTATGGTCTTGCCAACTTTTCTATAGTCAGTCAGCCGGGTCTCAGTTTCTACCTCACCTCCTGTCTGGCTGGGGGCTTTAGTCCTGGTAAGGTAAGGCAAGTAAGTAGTCGTTTCGAGATAGAAGGTGGTCACATCACCGTCCTGAAATTTCTGTTCTAAGACATAGCATTTCTTCCCATCGACGGTTTCTTCCCCTTTATAGGTATAGGTAATGCCAAGTTTAACCGGGTCGAGCCAGACCTGGTTGCCTAAAGCCTGTTTCATCATGCCCTTGGTCTGCTCAGCCGGCAGCTCCATTACTTCTCCGGTCTGGGGATTGGTTATCTGAGCTTTCTGGCCATCAAAGACCTGAATAATACTATAACCCATAACCTCTATTTCCATCCGGAACTTATTGGGTTCTTTCTGATAAATTGTCATGGGAGTGGTCATTCCCATCTGAACAATTTCTATAGTGCCGGTGGTTTTGGTGTCTTTTATTCCGGCCAGAGCTTCCCGCCCGCCCATAGCGGTAATCATTTTCTCCAGGATATCTTTCTCAGCCTGAGCCCTGAGCGGTAAAATATTAAGGCCCAGCACAAGCAAGAATAATAAAAAAACTAATCTGGATTTTTTAGGATTCATTTAAACCTCCTGAAATTCTTTCTAATTATAAACTAAGTTAATAAATAATGATAGCAAGAAAAGGTTGAAGGCCGGGCAGGAACCGGGGTGAAATAAAAAGGGAAAAATCATCTTAAAGGGTGATTGCCAATCAAAAGATAAGATTATATTGTATCATTAAAAAAAAGGCGTAAGACAATGATCTGGGAGAAAGCCGAGGAGCGGTATAAACTTATTTTTAATGTCATTCCAGATCCAGCCGTCCTGCTGGATCTCGATAACCGGGTAGAAGCTATTAATGATGCCTGCATAGAATATTTTCAGGATCAGGTTCCAGCGGCCATTATTTTTGGCGATAAATTGCCAGTGGACAGGCTTTTCCCCTGGATAACTAATGAATTAACCTATGTTCTTTCCATTAACAGTAACGAATTTACCTTTGAGCGAGAGATTGAATGCCCCAAAGGCCTGGTCAATTTTCAGATCAGGCTCAAGAAGATTCTGGACCCTTATGATATTCATCAGAACACCCTGATTTTTTTGAATGACATAACTTCAGCTGTCCAGGCTGAAAAAAAAGTGGCCAGGGCCCGCGATTTTTATCTGACTCTGTTTGAAGAGTTTCCGGCTATGATCTGGCGGGCTGGAGCCGATGGACAATTTGATTATTTTAACCGGGCCTGGCTGGTCTTCACCGGTAAGAACGCCGAAGAGGAGAAAGGTTTTGGCTGGGCCAGCGGGGTGCCTGAAGCCGACCGGGAACGTTTTATTAATATCTATGCTGAGGCTATCAAGGAAAAAAAGGCCTTTGAAATTGAACTCAGACTGAGAAGATATGATGGACAATTCCGCTGGGTGCTGAATGTTGGCCAGCCATTTTACAGCCTGGAAGGTGATTTCGCCGGATTTATTGGAACCTGCTATGACATTACTGAAAGGAAAATGCAAGAGGAACAATTATCCTACCTGGCCATGCATGATCCTTTGACCGGGCTACCCAATCGCCGGATGATGGAAGTCGTCATGCCCAGACTGGTGGAGCAAACCGAGCTGGGAGTGAATAGTGCGCTTTTTTTCATCGATCTCGACAATTTTAAACAGGTCAACGATAAATTCGGTCATCTGATTGGTGATGAACTGTTGATTGAACTTGGGAAAATTTTAAAAGGGCAACTCCGGGATGGCGATCTTCTGGTCAGATTGGGCGGGGACGAGTTTGCTATCCTGCTCGATGGAATTGCCAGGCAAGAAGCCGAACAGGTAGCCCGCCGCTTGATGGACTGTGTGGCTGATCATCAATTTACTGTTCCCGGCGAGTCATTTAAGCTTTTCTTGAGTATTGGAATAGTTCTGATTACTACCAAAAAAGCTCCGGAAAGCTTCATCACTTTAGCTGATTCCGCCATGTACCAGGCTAAGGAAAGGGGCGGGAACCAGTATGTCATCGGCAGCTAAGAGCCTTACGGCTGATTAACTTCCTGATCAAAAAAGAATTGGTTTACTCAAAGAATTCCTTGTCGTTTTTTGTTTTTTAAAATAAGATAAAGACAATAACTCAAGCAGAAACCAGGGCCCCGGCGGCAGTTGGCTGCTGTTGCCAGCTGGCGAAGGGGAGTCTTCCCGGCTGACTGCTTGCTAACCAAAAAGTCAGGAGGTGAGATGAAAATAAAAAACAGAAGCTGCTCGCTTTTAGCCTGCTGGTTGTTTTTTATTAGCTCCACCTGTTTACTGGCTCAATCCAGGCCCTCTCAGGTTATTTCAGTCAAATCGCCCAATAATAAAATCGAACTCAAAATTGAACTGAAGGGCCAGATTTTATATTCAATCTATTTTAATTCGAGGGAAGTGATCAGCCCCTCGCCCATTTCCCTGACCATCAATGATAACATAGTTCTGGGGAAAAGGCCGGTTCTGGAAAATGTCAGCCGGACCTCGGTTGATGACAGAATTTCACCGGCGGTCAGGGAAAAAAGGGCTGTGGTTATTGACCGCTACCAGCAAGCTAACCTCAAATTTCGCGGCAATTTCGGCTTGATATTCAGAGTCTATGATGACGGTGTGGCTTACTGCTTTTATACTGGCTACCGGGTACCGATCAAAATCAGAGGGGAAGAAGCGACCTTTACTTTTCCTGAAAATTATCAGGTCTATTTCCCTTTTATTTCCAGTCTTCATACCTCATTTGAAAGCACTTATAGTTATTTACCCTTAAAAGACATCGGGCCAGACCGTTTTGGCTATGCTCCGGTCGTCGTGGATTTAAATGATGGCTTTAAAGTAGCTATCACTGATGTGGCCGTTGATGATTATCCGGGCATGTTCCTGACCGGTAATAAAGAAGGGTTAGCCCGCCTGACCGGTAAATTTGCCCCTTATCCGGCTGAGGAAAAATTGCGTCAGGGCAGCGACCGGGAACTCGAGGTGGTTCAGGAAGCAAATTATCTGGCTGAAACCAGGGGCAACCGGCAATATCCCTGGCGGCTAATTTTACTGGCTGAAAATGACGCTCAGCTGGTCAGCAGCGATATCGTTTACCGCCTGTCACCGCCCACTGAACTCAAGGATACCAGCTGGATTAAACCGGGTAAGGTCGCCTGGGACTGGTGGAATGCTCTTAATATTTATGGAGTTGATTTCAAGGCAGGAATCAATACTGAGACTTACAAATACTATATTGATTTTGCCTCAAAATATGGTCTGGAATATATCATTCTCGACGAAGGCTGGTCGGATCCGGCCGATCTTTTTAAAACTAATCCAGAGCTGAATCTGGAGGAAGTAGTCAAATACGGGGAGGCGAAAAAGGTCGGCGTTATTCTCTGGTGTGTTTGGTACACCCTCGACCGGCAGCTGGACCGGGCTCTTGATTATTTTCAGCGAATCGGAGTCAAAGGAATAAAAGTTGATTTTATGGACCGTGATGACCAGAAGATGGTTAATTTCTACCGGCGTTGCGCCTCGGCCGCAGCCAAGCGCCGTCTGGTGGTGGATTTCCACGGAGCTCATAAACCTGTCGGCTTAAGGCGGGCCTGGCCCAATATTCTGTCAAAAGAAGGCGTTCTGGGGCTGGAAAACAGCAAGTGGTCAGCCATGGTTAGCCCGGAACACGACCTGTTGATTCCATTCATAAGAATGATTGCCGGTCCGATGGATTTTACCCCGGGGGCTATGCGTAATGCTCAGGAAAAACAGTTCAGACCGGTCTTTGATCTGCCCATGAGCCAGGGAACCCGCTGCCACCAGCTGGCCATGTATGTCGTTTATGAATCGCCACTGCAAATGCTGTGTGATTCTCCTTCAGCCTATCTGCAGGAGCCGGAAATTATGGACTTTTTATCTGCTGTCCCGACTGTCTGGGATGAGACCCGGGTTCTCGAGGCAAAAATTGGAGATTATCTGGTTATGGCCAGGAAGCATGGCGATGATTGGTATCTGGGTGGTTTGACTGACTGGTCACCCAGAATATTTGATTTAAAAACTGATTTTCTGGAGCCAGGCAAAAACTGGATAGCGGATATCTGGCAGGATGGGGTCAATGCCGACCGCCAGGCCAGCGATTATAAGAAGCTGAGAATTGAGATCAAAGCAGGTGATAATTTAACAATAAACTTGGGTCCGGGCGGCGGGCTGGCCATTAGATTTACTCCTGCCAGATAAAAATGTCTTTCCCGGGCTTAGTTGAGCCCTGGCCACCAGGCCGGCCAATGGCCAGAGCTTATTCTGCCTAAAGCTGCCGCCTGAGTTCCGGACTTCCAGTCTGTCTTGACAATCCAATTGTAGTCGGATATATTAAATTCATAGTTCGGAACCAATATATGTTGTATAGATGAATATGATGGTAGATTATATAGAGGTCAAAGACCGGTTTTGTTTTGTTGATTGGCCAGAGCCTGCTACTTTTAACCTGCCTGATTAGCTTGATAAAGCCATAAAAATAAAGATCAGCCATAAAGAGAGAAAAATGAAGGGTTTGAAATTTTTGAGCAGTTTTTTAGTCACTGCTTTTTTCCTGGTAGCCAGCCCGCTGGAATTTGCCCGGGATGTTGATTTTTTCTATGGCTACATTATTCCCCGGCCGGTCGTCAAAGTTGGTCTGGTCACTAACCTGAAGCAAGCAGCCATTAAGGCTTCAGCCGGCATGAAGGTCTATGAAGTAGGCCGGGAATACCGTCTCTTAGCTGAAGAAGCTGATGAAGTGACGATCAGAGTTGACCGGGAAAAATTATCAGAAAAATTTTCTCTGCAAATTGCTCAATCGAACGACAGGCAAGAAGCAGAGATCCTGGCCTCTAATCTGAATCAAAAACTTAACGGCGGAGTAACCATCAGCAGTAAATCAGATCCAGCCTGGCAGGATTATGTCATAAAATATGGCGAATTTCTGACCAGGGGACAGGCGCTTGATGCCATTCACTGGCTGGAAACTCAGGGCTTAAAAGACGTCTGGATTTTAAAAGAAGATATCAGCCTACCCGAGCCGGGGACAGCCTGGCTGCAAATCGATCACCGCCTGTTATCTCTTGGCTCTGAAGCTGATCTCTATTTTATTCCGACTCATCAGGAAGGCTTTCTTAGCCTGGACGGGCGAAACTATCGCGGGCTTTTCCTTCTTAAAAATACGCCTGGCGGCCTATCCCTGGTTAATATTCTTAATCTGGAAGATTATCTTAAGGGTGTGGTTCCATTGGAATTATCACCCGAGACTTTTAATGCTCTGGAGGCCTTAAAGGCTCAAGCGGTCGCAGCCAGAACTTATGCCCTGAAAAATCTCGGCCGTTACCGTCATCTGGGCTTTGACCTGACTGATACTCAAAGTTCTCAGGTCTATGGAGGCTTATCGGCCGAAAATCCTCTGAGTAATCAGGCAGTGGAAGAAACAACCGGGGAAGTCATCACTTATAAAGGCCAGCTGATTAATGCTCTTTATACCAGTACCTGCGGCGGAATGACAGAAGATGCCGAGAATGTTTTCTTGAACCAGCCGGTTCCTTACCTTAAAAGCACGACCTGCAGTCTGGAAAAGCAACCGGAATATCTGATTGAAGCTAAACAGCCGGTCCTGACGGCTAGGATCAATGACCGGGATATCACCAGTCAGATAACTCCTCTTCTGGCTCTCGGGCTAATTGTTCCCGGTAATGGACCTGATTATTTTGACCAGGCGGTTTCTATGGAAGAAATAGAGAATTCTTTAGCCTTAGCCTCCAGCTTGAAAAAGATTAACAGCAGCCAGACTCCGGCTAAATTTCAACCTGGTTCTTCTTCGCTTAATTTTATTGATCTGAGCCGCTGGTTGATTGCTTATTTTGACTGGCAGGAAAAGGCGGCCAATTTTGTTCTGGAGAGCGAGGCTAAATATATCCTCCAGGCTTCGCCTCAATTGCCTGAGCTTAAGAGGACTGACCGCCAGGGTCTGGCTTATCTGATTCAGTCTGGCCTTTTCCCCGCTTACCTCCGCCAGAGCGATTTGAAAAAACAAGTCACCAGGGCAGAATGGGCTTATGTCCTGAAGAAAAGCCTCAACTGGCTGGATGATCTCTTTTGTCATGGTTTGTTTATTTCAGGTAAAGATGACAGGTTAGAAGTTATGGACGCTCAGAGCGGAGAGAAGCGCTGGCTGGTAATAAAGCCTGAGATTTACTTAATTAGAAAGATGGAGGAGGGCAGCTTCCCGGCCAGTCGGCTTGATCTCCTGGGTGGTGAGAAGATTACCTGGCTGGAAAAGGATGGTCAGATAGAACTTCTCCAGGCAGATTATCCTCCGGCTTCCAATCTACTTGACCGGGATTCCATTTATAACCGCTGGACAGTCCGGGTCAGCCGGGAAGAGCTGGAACAAAACATCGGCCGCTATTATCCCGGTCTTGGCCGCCTCCTTGATCTTAAGGTTCTTCGCCGCGGAAAATCTAACCGGGTGGCCTCACTCCAGATTTCAGGAGAACAGAAGCCAGTAACTCTGTCAGGGCTTAAAATCAAGTGGGTTTTGAATTTGAAAGATACTTTATTTTTTATCGACCGGGAATATGATGGGAGCGGCCAGCTAACCCATTTTGTTTTTACCGGCCGCGGCTGGGGGCATGGAGTGGGCTTATGTCAGGTAGGAGCTTACGGGTTAGCCAGGGCAGGAGCCAGTTATAAGAAAATCCTCGAACATTATTATCGCCAGGTAAAGATTGAAAAAATTAATTGAAATAGCTCAAAGGATTTGACATCATTCCGGTTTAATAATAAAAGATTGACTTACCTTATCTTATAGTTTACTCCTGGCAGGAGCCAGTTCAGTGAGTTATCTGCAAACGGTTGTTCTGGGAATTCTTCAGGGTTTGGGAGAATTCCTGCCAATTTCGAGTTCAGCTCATCTGGCCATTGTTCCCTTCTTTTTTCACTGGGATTATCAGGGACTTGAGTATGATGTGATGCTTCATCTGGGGACGCTATTGGCGATTGTCGTTTTTTTCTGGAAAGACTGGATTAAAATTATCAAAGACGGCTTGAAGCAACCCCGGACTCAGGAAGGACGTTACCTCTGGTATATTATTCTGGCGACTATCCCTGGAGCCCTGGCTGGTTATTTTCTTGAAGCTCAGGCCGAGACAGTTTTCCGCCGGCCAGAGCTAATTGCTGCCAGTCTGATCTTCTTCTCTGGCCTGATTTTTCTGGCTGACCGGCTGGCTAAAAACCAGACGGGGCTGGAAAAGCTGACTCTGATCCAGGCGATGATCATCGGGCTGGCCCAGAGTCTGGCCATTTTGCCCGGGGCTTCCCGTTCGGGAATGACCATCATGGCGGCCCTGTTTCTTGGCTTCAGGAGATATGATTCTGCCCGCTTCTCTTTTTTGCTGTCTACGCCCATCATTGTCGGCGCCGCCCTGCTGGAAGTGCCAAAAATCTCGCTGGCTCAGGTCAACGGGCCTTTTATCCTTGGCTTTCTGACCTCAGCTCTGGTTGGCTTTCTATCTATTAAGTTTTTGCTTTCCTTTCTCAAGACCAGGACTCTTTTCCCTTTTGTGGTTTACCGGCTGCTGCTGGCCGGCCTGATTCTGGCAGTCTGCCTTTAAGTCTCCCGGGCAAGTTGACTTGAGGTTATCTGTCCTTTATACTACTCAGGCTAATTTGTTCTTTCCCGGTGGAGGAAAAAGTGAAAGCTCAAGCTTTGTCTTCAGATCGAAAGGAAGCCAGAGAAGATCAGACCCTGTCTTCCGGGCTGTTCTTCAAGGTCAGGAAAGTCCTGTATGAAAAGAAATCTAAATTTCAAAAGATAGAAATTATCCAGAATGATTTTTATGGCCGGGTATTGTTTCTGGACGGCCTGGTTCAAACTACAGAAAAAGATGAATTTTTCTACCACGAAATGCTGGTTGAGCCAGCCCTCTGTGCCCATCCACATCCGGATAAGGTGCTGATTATCGGCGGAGGCGATGGGGGAGCCCTGCGGGAAGTGCTGAAGCACCCGGTTAAGAAAGCCTGGCTGGTTGAGATTGATCAGGAGGTCATCAAAGCCTGCGAGCAGTATTTTCCCTGGCTAGAAGCCGGACTATCTGATCCGAGAGCCGAGCTGGCCATTGCCGATGGCTTTGATTTTATTCAAAAAACCAGAGACAAATTTGATGTCATACTGGTTGATTCCTCTGATCCAGTCGGACCTTCAGCTATTTTGCATGCCCGGGATTTTTATCAGAAACTGAAGAAAGTCTTAAAGCCGGGAGGAATTATTGCCGCTCAAGCCGGCTCACAAATCCTTCATTTAAAAGAACACAGCCAGAAGGCCAGATTTTTGAAAAAGATGTTCAAGATTAGCCGCTTTTACTCGGGACCGGTCCCAACCTATCCGGTAGGCACCTGGTGCTATAACTTTCTGAGTGACCGGATTGATCCGTTAAAAGTGAAAGAGCTGAGAATACCTGCCGGCCTTAAGTACTACAATGAAGAGATTCACCGGGCAGCTTTTGCTCAGCCGGCCTTTTTCCAGAAGGCGACTGGCCAAAAATAAAAAAGGGGAATTTCTGGCCGAAATCCCCCTTTTTCTCTCAGTCGTCTGGTCTTCAGGCGCCCTGGCGGACAGCTTTCCAGGTAGAGGTGCCAAAATCGCCCATTTGGGCCTCACCGCTCATATTATTTTTGTCCTGGATTTTCCCCTTGTAGGTGGTAGTAAATTGTCCGCGGGGAGTCTCCCTGGTAATAGTCCATTCAATATCGTTGCCTTTAACTGTGCCTTCCCCGTTAACGTCACCTCTCGGGCTTTTCATGGTGACTTTTAACTTCTGGCCATCCTGAGTAAAAGTCACGTCATTTGACCTGTCCCCTCTCTGGGTGGTCATGGTCAGGGTCCAGTTTCCACTGACGTTAATGTCCTCAGCGAAAGCCAGCAGGCCGCTGAGCGCCACAAGCAGGATCAGAACCGAAACTTTTTTCATGTTTTGCCTCCTGTCTGGTTAGACGAAATTTCCCTTCTTTTCTTCCAGGTCGGATGAGTTTTTAACCCGGATAAAACAGCTGTCCTTGAGTTTTCTTCTGCTCCAGAACAGTCAGCATCTCAGCCGTCATTCTGGCCAGGTCATAATCTGGCTGCCAGCCCCATTCCTCCCGGGCAGCTGTATCATCAATTGATTCGGGCCAGGAATCGGCAATGGCCTGCCTGAAATCAGGCTGGTAACTTATTTCAAATTCCGGCCGGTGTTTCTTAATTTCAGCCGCCAGCTCAGCCGCTGAAAAAGACATGGCGGTGACATTAAAATTAGAGTGATGCCTGAGCCGGGAAAAATCAGCTTCCATCAACTGGATGATAGATTTCAGGCAATCAGGCATGTACATCATGGGCAGCCTGGTTTCTGGTCGCAGGAAGCAGTTATATTTATTATGGATGATGGCTTCATAAAAAATGGCTACGGCATAATCAGTTGTTCCCCCTCCGGGTAGAGCTTCATGACTGATAATTCCCGGGAAACGGCAGCCACGGACATCAAGGTTAAATTTCTGGACATAATAATCACTGAGCTGCTCACCGGCTACCTTAGTTACTCCATACATGGTGGTTGGGCTCAAAATAGTGTCCTGGGGAGTATCAACCCTGGGGGTCAGCGGGCCGAAAACAGCGATGGAACTCGGGCAGAAAACCTGTTTGACCTCGAGTGCCCGGGCGGCCTCCAGAACATTAAACAGGCCGTTGATATTGACCTGCCAGGCCTTAACTGGATTTTTTTCGCCCGTAGCCGACAGGATTGCTGCTAAATGATAAATTTTTTTGATTTTATGCTTTTTTATGGCTGCTCCCAGCTGGTTGCTGTCAGTCACATCCAGCAATTCAAAAGGGCCCTGACGAACGGTTGGCGCCTTTGGCTCAACCAGATCAGAGGCAATGACTTTTTCCTGGCCAAAAATGTCTCTTAAAGCTGGCACCAGCTCTGAACCAATCTGACCGGCGGCACCGGTTACCAGAATATTTCCTGTCTCAGCTGTCATCTTTTCTCCTGTGGCTTAAAATCTAAACAAGAAAAACTTTATATCTTTAGTTGCTTCTGATGTCAACTCCAGGTTCAGTCTGGAATTAGAAGTTCAGCCAGGTTTCTCCTTTTAAGTCTTTAATAAAACCAGTCTAAAATGATACAATATAAAAATTAGAAAAGACCTATCGGGAGGATTAAATGAGTGTGATTATTGATGGAAATTTGACGATTGACCAGTTGGTAAGTGTAGCTAAAGGAAAAGAAAAGGTTGAACTTCATCCTGAGGCTGTCCGCCGCATTAACCGCTGCCGGGCTCTGCTGGAAGAAAAGATTAAAAAGAATGAAATCATGTATGGAGTAAATACCGGGATTGGTGAACTGGCCAATGTCGTTTTGACTCCGGACCAGGTAGAAAAATTTCAAAAGTATATTATTTACAGTCATGCGGCGGGATATGGCCCGCCAATGCCGGTAGAAGTGGTCAGAGGGGCGATGGTCTCGAGGATCAGTTGTCATGCCCACGGTCATTCTGGTTTAAGGCTGGCAGTGGTAGAAAAACTGATAGAATTGCTGAACAAGGAAGTGACCCCGGTTGTCTGCGAAAAAGGTTCGGTCGGGGCCTGCGGCGATTTATCGCCAATGTCACAAATTGCCCTGGTTCTGATGGGCGAGGGAGAAGCTTTTTACCAGGGGGAGAGATGGCCCGCCAAAGAAGCCCTGAAAAAGGCAGGAATTGAACCGCTGGTCTTTCAAGCCCGTGACGGTCTGGCCACCATCAATGGCTCAAATATGATTACCGCTCTGGGTGCCCTGGAGGTAAATGAGGCCCGGAAGTGGCTAAAAAATGCGGAAATTGTGGCCGCCATGACCCTGGAGGCTCTCAATGCCAATATGAAAGCCTATGATGACCGGGTCCATGAAGTCCGGGGCTACCCTGGCGCTATAACCTCGGCTGAAAATATCAGAAAAATCACGGCCGGCTCAGAGCTTCTGGCTCAGCCTGGTAAAAAAGTCCAGGATGCCTATAGCCTGAGAAGTGTGGCCCAGGTAGTGGGAGCAGCCAGGGATGCCTGGCAGTGGGCTAATCAGATGATAGAAATTGAACTTAAGGGAGCAGCTGACAATCCAATATTTTTCCCCGAAGAAGATTTAGTTCTGACCGGGGCCAATTTCCAGGGGGTGCCCCAGGCTCTGGCTCTTGAACTTCTGGGAACGGCCATTACCACGGTTTGCGTTCTGTCAGAAAGGCAGCTTAACCGGCTGATGAATCCAAATCTGAGCGCCGGCCTGCCGGCTTTTCTGACTAAGGGAGCTGGTATGTTTTCCGGTTTGATGCTGTCTCAATATACCTCCGGCGCCCTGGTCTGTGAAAACCGGGTGCTGTCCACTCCGGCTGCCACTGGCTCAATACCGGCGGCAGCTGACCAGGAGGATTTTGTCAGCATGGGTATGACTACCGCCCTTAAAACCAGACAGATTCTCGATAACGCTGAGGCTATCCTGGCTATTGAATTTATAGCCGCCGCTCAGGCTCTTGACTTTCGTCAGCCGCTAAAGCCCTCTCCGGCGGTGGAAGCTGCCCGGCAGGCGATCAGAAAGTATGTGGCTTTTTTGGAGGAAGACAGGCCATTATATAACGACATTAACCGGTTAAAAGAAGTGGTTCAAAAGGGCGAGATTCTGGAAGCGGTAGAAAAAGTCACCGGTCCTTTAAAGTAAAAATATCTCAAGAATCAGTATAGAACCGGGGGAAAACCCGGTCGGGGCTGAGCCTTCTTGCTTGAGAAACAGACAGGAGGGAGAAGGAGCCCGGGTGAGTTTAAAGGAGAGGTTAAGTCATGCCAGAAAAAGTTGCCTTAATCACCGGTGCCACCGGCCATCTGGGACAGGGGGTGGTCAAGAGGTTAAGTCAGGATTATAGCCAGCTGGCCATTCATTATTACCACAATGAATCATTAGCCAGAAGTCTCAAGACAGAGGTAGAAAATCAGGCTATAAAGGTGTCCATTTTTCAGGCTGACCTGACTCAGGAAGCCGGAGCGGAAAAGCTTATTAAAGAAGTACTGACCGAGTTTGGCCAGCTTGATATTCTGGTTAATATGCCGGGAGCGATAAGAAATAAACCCTGGGACGAACTGACCCAGGGTGACTGGGAAGATATAATCAGATCCAATCTGGAAAGTTCCTATTTTTGTCTGAAGCAGGCTTTACCCGGCATGCGGGCCAGGAAATCAGGCCGGATTATTAATATCGGTTTTCATCTGGTTGAACACCTGGGCTCCTTTCCAGGCGTAACGCCCTATGCAGTTGCCAAGACCGGCCTGCTGATTCTGACCAGAACGGCCGCCGTGGCCGAGGTGGCCAATAATATAACTGTCAATATGGTCTCACCCGGCCTGATTGAAGGCGGTGATTTGCCGGCAGGTGTTAAGATTAAGCCTGGCCAGGTTGGCCGGGTAGAGGATATAGCTGAGGCGGTGGCTTTCTTAGCCTCTGACCGGGCAGCAGCCATCAGCGGTGTTAATCTAATGGTGGCCGGAACCTGGAAGATGTGAACCTGAGGCCGGATTGGTTATGTTATAATTGAGCTGCTGTTGCCCTTATTAACTGAGTAACGGAGAAATAAAGAGTGAAATTTGCAAACAGAGCAGTTGCCAGGAAAAGGCTTGGCCTGTTGTTTTTTGCCCTGGCGGCCGTCTGGCTTTTACCCTTTGCCTGCCAGACTGAAAAATCAATAAAAAAAAGCCGGATCAATCAGCTGGAAAAAGGCCTGTACCGGGCGGTCTATTTGAAAGGGCAAAAGCCAGAAAAACTTAGACTGGTTGATCGCCTTCAATTTTTTAAAGTCCCGGGAATAAGCCTGGCGGTGGTTGATAAAGATAAAGTGGAATGGTTTAAAACCTACGGCTACAAAGACATAATCAAATACGAAAAACTGACGCCGGCTACTGTTTTCCAGGCCGGGGAGCTCAGTCAGCCAGTGACCGCGGCCGCTGTCCTGGCCGAAGCAGCCCGGGGACGGTTGCAGCTGGAAGAACAAATTGGCTCTTATTATGAAGATCTGGTCTTGGCTGGCACAAAATTCAGACCCCAGGGCAGAATCTCTTTCACCTTATCCCAGCTATTAGGCCATTCGGCCGGATTTTATCCCTGGGCCTCAACTGGCTATCCGCCCGGCGTTAGCCTTCCGGATTTGGCCCAGATTCTAAGAGGCGAAGAACCGGCCAATAACTTTTCGAGCTGGCGGGGCTTTGATCCGGAGGCAGGAGTCAGATATTCGGATTTTAATTATGTCCTGCTGCAGAAATTTCTGAAGGATAAAACTGGAAAAAGCCTGCCGGAAATGGCCAGTCAAGACCTGTTTCTCCCGCTGAATCTAACTCAGACCTTCTGGGATTTACCCGGGACAGCTGATTTAGCTACCGGGCATTCCCGGGAAGGTCCGGCGGTTGAAGGCGGCTATTACCGCTACCCGGAAGAGGCCGCCCGCGGCCTGTGGTCCAATCCTCTTGATTATCTTAAATTTGTCCTGGAGATTGTTGACTGTGCCCGGGGGAAAAAAGACGGTCTTCTGCCGCCTGAACTGGCCCGGCAAATGCTGCCGGCTGATCCCCGCCAGCCGGGTCTTGGTTTCCGGCTGGAGGGCGAACGTGAAAAATTTAAAATCTATATGACCGGTAAGACCCATGGCTTCCGGTCGGTCCTGGTGATTTATCCGGCTCTGGGTCAGGGGGCCCTGATTATGGCCAATAGTGAAAATGGCAGCTTGCTTCTGGATGAGATTCTCAGGGGCTTATCGGCTATCTACGACTGGCCCGATTTTAAACCAGAAGAGAAACCGCTTTACCGTCTTGATCCTTCTATTTATCAACAATATGTTGGGCGTTATCAAGTCAATGGTTCATATTACCTGGAGATCAGTTTTGAAGACTATTATTTAGTAGTTCACCCCACCGGCCAGACGCCAACTAAATTTTATGTTGAAACTCAGACTATCTTTTTCTCAGTTGATCCTTTTCTCCGCATAAAGTTCAATCTGGATGAGAAAGGTCAGGTCACCGGTCTTATTCTCTGGCAGGAAGACTACGAAATTAGAGCCCGGAAGATTAATTGAGTCTCAGTCGGACTGTACCAGGGTCAGCTGCACTTTCCTTTTCTGGCCATTTCTTTCGAGAGTCAGAGTCACCGTTTCGCCAATCTTGTAATCATCGAGCAGGTTATAAAGATCATCAAAAGAGTTGACTTTTTTCCCATCGACCTCTTTGATGATGTCTTGAATAACGATCCGTCCCAGGCGGCCGCGGGTTAAACCTTTAATCCCTTTTTTAGACGCTTCAGAGCCAGACGGAACAGAGTAAATAATCACACCCTGAATACCTAATTGCTGGGCATAATTGTCAGGAAGATAGGTCAGTCCCAGTCCAGGCCTGATGACCCGGCCGTACTTTATAATCTGGGGGACTATTTTCTTAATAATATCAACCGGGATAGCAAAGCCAATGCCGGAAGAGGCACCACTCGGAGAGATAATCATGGTATTCATCCCGATCAGCTCACCGGCTGAATTCAGGAGAGGGCCGCCGGAATTCCCGGGGTTAATCGAGGCATCAGTTTGAATCATATCCTTGATGGTTACTCCACCGACCCCGGGCATGCTCCGGCCCAGAGCGCTAACGATACCAGCGGTCACCGTGTGATCAAAGCCGAACGGATTACCGATAGCAATGACTTTCTGGCCGACTTGCAGATTATTCGAGGAACCGATTTTAACCGGGTATAAATCTTTCAGGCTGCCCTCGATTTTGAGAACAGCGATGTCTTTAGCCGGTTCTTTGCCAACCAGTTTGGCCTGCCGCTGATCCTGATTGGGCAGGGTAACACTGAAAATATCACCATCTTCGATGACGTGATAATTAGTAATGATATGTCCCTGATCATCCCAGATAAAACCGGAACCTGTGCCTCGAGGAATTTTTTCTTCCGTCCAGGAAAAGAAGTCAACGACCAGTTTAATATTGGTCACATAAACAACTGAATTCTGGGTGCGTTTGATAATCTCAATCGTATTCTTCTCATCTTCAGTTAACTGAGCCTGGCCGCTGGTCCTGAGCATCAGCAGGCAGGCCGATAGCAGCATGACCAGAGTCATCAAGCCGGGAGTCTTTGTTTTTTTGATCATGGCTATGTCCTTAATGATCGACTGATTAATTCTATTAAACCCTATTAAGTAATCAATTTCAAGCCTGGAAGAATCTAACCGGTTCTCGAGCCGGATTATCTGGCTCCTAAATATTTTTCCTTCTTAGGCCAGTAAAAAAGAAAAATAGCCAGGGCGAAAGTTCCGGTCAGAATAAAAGGAAATCTGATATTGACCAGGTCAGACAGGAAGCCTGAGATCAGGGTAATAATTGCTCCGGAAATAAGCTGGATATTCGAAATCCAGCTAAAAGCCAGGGTCTGCTCTTCATCATTAACACTTGAACCGACAAAAGTATGAAGAGAAGGGTAAGTCATGAGCATAAATCCGCCGAAGAGAAGTAAAGCCGCGACTGACAGAGCCTGGATGGTGGAAAAGCCGATGACGAAGAGGCAAATGGTAGCCCCGGCCAGGCTGGTTAAAAAGACTCTTTTCCGGCCAAAACGGCGGCTCCAGACACCATATAGAGAACCGGTGACTGTTCCCAGGCCGATCCAGAAAGCCAGATAAAGGCCGGTCCGGCCCATAGGAATATTGAAATTATTATGAAGCAAAGAAGGAGCAAAAGTGACAGTCACCCACCAGCCGCTGCCGGCTAAGAAAAAGCCTGGAATCAGGTGGCTGATTCTCTTTAAAACCAGAAACCAGTCCCGGGCCGACAAATTGGGTTTAGTCTCCTGTCGCGAGGAGACGTTTTTGATGACAGAGACTCCGACGGCAGTCACGGCCAGACTCAGGAGTGACCACAAATAGAGCGGACTTTTCCAGCCAAAATGCTGGGCAAGATAGCCGGTGGTAACAAAGGCAGCCAGAGTGCCTAAATTACCTGAGCCGCTCTGGATACCCATGGCATCGTCCAGTTCCTGGCCGAGTCCTGTTCTTGAACGGGAAATCCAGGCGACGACCACCGGATGATAAAAACTGGTGACGGACCTGAGAAAAATGTAGAGCAAAAGCAGCCAGCCAAAGGATTTAGCCAGCGGGATTAGAAAGTTAGCCAGGGCAATACCCAGTCCGCTGATGAGCATCAACGCCCGGTATTCATATTTGAATGATAGCCTGACCACCCAGAACTGAAGAAGCAAAGTGGTGATTAACCCGAGATTGGACAGCAAGCCAATAGCCGAATATTTTTTGATGAGGAAAGCCTGGCTGTAAAGAATAGGAAAAATTGTCGGGGTAACGATGGTGGCCGCATCGGTCAGAGCATGAAACAGCGAAGCAGAAATTAGTATTCTCTTTTTCATTTTTATAAGCCTAATTAAAACAAATAATTTATCATCAGGCAGGGCAGGTGGCAAGTGCCGGTTGAACAATGGAGCTTTTAATCGGAAAAAAATAAAGCAAAAGGATATGAATTTCAGAGCTTTTATCTTTATAATCTACTACGAGGTCATAAGAGTCGAGAAAGACGAAGAACGATCAAATTTATGGAGTTAAAAATTGAGTGAGAAAATAATTAATTATGCTGGTTGTTTTGTTTGCGGACAGGATAATCAGGCTGGCCTTAAATTAGATTTTTTCTATGATCAGGACAAGCGCCTGGCCTGGGTCGAATTTCAGCCTGAGGAGCGGTTCGAAGGCTACCGTGATATTCTTCATGGCGGAATAATTTCTTCACTCCTTGATGAGGTAATGGTCAAAGCCATTATGCATGATAATATTCTGGCCGTGACTATGAAACTTACTGTTGAATTTAAACAGCCGGCCAGAATTGGAGAAAAGCTCAGGGCAGAAGGCCGGGTTACAGGCCGGAAAGGAAAAGCTTTTCTGGCTGAAGGCCGCTTGACTGGAGATGGGGGACGACTAATTGCCACCAGCAGCGGTATTTATTTACGGGCCGAAGGCGAGCTGGCCGAACAGCTGAAGAAAAGCCAGCCTTAACAGGCTTAAACCAGGTTAATATTTTCATTTGATCAAGCCACTAACTTAAAATTAGCAACTTCCCGCTTTAATTTAGCACTGACTCAGTGCCTGTTCGAGATCAGCTTTCAAGTCTTCCCAGGCTTCACACCCGACCGACAGGCGGATCAGATCATCGGTAATGCCTGCTTTCTCTTTCTCTTCTCTGGAGACACCGGCATGAGTCATACTGGCTGGATGCTCGATCAGAGTTTCGATTCCTCCCAGGGAAACGGCCAGGGTGCAAAGCCGGACGCTGTTGATGAGTTTCAGACCGGCCTCATAGCCTCCTTTGAGACCGAATGAAATCATCGAGCCAGGACCCTTCATCTGCTTTTCCATCAACTTGTATTGGGGATGGCTGGACAGACCAGGGTAGTTAACCCAGGCGACTTTGGGTTGAGATTCGAGCCAGTCCGCTAATTTTCTGGCATTTTCCTGAGCTTTTTCTACCCGGAGATAAAGTGTCCTTAAACCGCGTAAAACCAGCCAGGCTTGATGTGGGTCCATAGTTCCGCCCAGAAGATGAAGAACGCTGGCCAGCCGCTTATAAAGCTCCTCTGTTTTGCTGATGATAATTCCACCAACCACATCGGTGTGACCGTTGATGAACTTGGTGACACTGTGGAGGACGATATCAGCCCCAAGTTCAAGCGGGTTCTGAAGAACAGGTGAAGCAAAAGTATTATCCACGACCAGAATCAACCCATGTTCCTTAGCAATCTGAGCACAGCCCTGGATATCAGTCAGGGCCATTGTGGGATTGGCCGGGCTTTCAATATAAAGAAGCCTGGTATTTTTTCTTATTTTTTTCTTGATTTCGTCCAGGTTGGAGGTATCAACGAAATCTGAGGTTACCCCATAGCGGACAAACTCGGTTTCAATGATTGTTCTGGAAGCTCCATAGAGAGCAGCAGTTCCGATCAGGTGAGTGCCCTTTTCGAGCAAAGAAAAATAAACCGTCGAAACGGCGGCCATACCGGTGGAAGTAGCCAGAGCCCCAACACCTTTTTCCAAGCTGGCCACCGCTTCTTCCAGAGCTTCAATAGTAGGATTACTAAGGCGCGTATAAATATATCCTTTTTCTTTACCGGCAAACAAAGCCGCTCCCTGCTCGCCGCTCTCAAAGGCGAAAGTCGAGGTCTGATAAATAGGTGGAGAGACGCTTCTGGTGGCTTTATCCGGCTCATAGCCAGCATGAATCACCTGAGTTTCTAAACTCAGTTTGTCTTTTGGCTTCATAGTCCTTCTCCTTCCCAGGGAATAACACTATTGTTGGGTTTTTCCTGATCACAGAGTCAGGCTCTCTATGACTTCTAAGTTCCTGCCTTATTTTCCCCGGGCCAAATCGATCATAATCTTAACTTCCTGGACCATCTTCTCGGTATCGCCTTCAAAGCCGATGACTTTGAATCTGATTCTGCCCTTGGAATCAAGGACAAACTTGGTTGGAATACCAGAGACTCCATAATCAGAAGTAACTTTATTAGTAGTATCCATCAGGACATAAAATGGATATTGATTTTTCTCCAGGAAATCCTTGACCACCTGCTCCTTGTTTTCCTCATCCTGCCAGCAGTTAACAAAAACAAAAGCCACTTCGGGCGTTTTCTGATATTCTTCCACTAATGTCTTCATACCGGGGAAGGAGCCGAGGCAAGGCCCACACCAGGTTGCCCAGAAATCCAGGATAACCACTTTGCCGGAATAATCACTCAACTTAACTGCTTTGCCTTCTAAATCTTTTAATTCAAAGGGCACGGCCGCTTCATTGACCATTTTTTTGGTCAGGTCGGCCTTCATTATTTTGAGGGCAGAAGCTTGAAGGTCACTTTGATATTTGTCCCAGCCTTCCTCTGATTTATGAAGTCCGGTATAAGCCTGCTTGAGAAGGCCCATCAATTCCGAATTAATAAAGCCTTCCTGACCGGTCTTTTCCAGCACACTGGTGGCCTGAGTAAAGTCCTGATTGGCCAGAAGAGCCCGGGCATAATCAGCTGTTACCCCGGCCTCTTTTCCCTGATTCAAGTCGTAAGCCTGTTTTAAAAACGGCAGAGCCTCACTCGCTTGGCCCTTTTTCATTAATATTTGACCTTTCAGGCCGAGAAACATGGGCACCAGATTTTTCTCTAATTGCTCTCTCCATTCTTCTTCAGTGTAATAGGCTGGCTTGAATTTATCAGGCTGACTGAGTTGAGCCTGAGTCAGGGCCTGACCCTGGTCAATAGCTTTAAGAGCCAGGTCAGTCTGAGCTTCATTCTGGGCGGCCTGGGAAGCGATGACATAAAAATAGTAAGGTTGGGCCTTATCCTGGTTGTTCTCAAGAAAAGTCTGAGCCTCTTCCAGCTTGTTTTCTTGAATAAGAGATTGAGCTATCATCCCGACAATAGAATCAATGTATTTTGAATCTGGAAATTCCTCTTTGAATTTGGCTAAAAAATCAAGTCTGGATTTTGGATCCTGAATAGTTCGGAATTGCATCAGAGCTTGAACCTGGAAAAAATCACCTTTGGGATTTTTCTGAGCCTGTTGATAGATGGCCCCAGCCTTTTCCTGATTTCCCTGCTGAGCATAATAGCCATAAATGGTGGTCAGGGCTGAATCGTCCAAATCCGGCAGGCTGGAAACTTCGTCCAGGAAAGCCTGAGACTTATTCTCCCAGCCCTCAGGTTTAAGTGACTGGAGAAGGCGAAGATAACTGTTAACGAAATCCTTCTTGAGGGTGGGGTTAGCCAGAAAATCTTCTTCAGTCAGTTGTAGGGCCTTTTTCATATCGTTTTCAACTCCAATCAGCTGGCCCCAGGAAGTATAGGCTAAAGCCAGTCCGGCTTTATAACCAGAAAGAATCTGACCAGAGGCATTATACAGGGGGAAAAAGTAACCCTGTCCTTTGTTGGTATCTTCATTTTTTTCATCCAGCTTGATTTTGGCGGCCAGGCCAAAAGCGGTTTTATCAACCGGACAGGAACCGGTCCATTTCTTGCCTGATTTGGCCAGGCTGACCGGCGTGACTGCTGGCAACTCTTTTGAGAATGAATAGACATACAGGATAAATTTATCGCTGGCCTGAAATTGTTTATCAGCCGGAACATAGGAGAAAGTCACAGTGTCCCCCGGTTTGGGCTTGTCCGGCGAAATGGTCAGCTGGGAGGGAGAACTGCTTCCAGAGCAGACAATAAGAACGCTGGCCAGCAAAATTAAAGTTAAAGACAGAGAGAGTGATTTTTTCATTTTGTATCCTTTCATTTTAATGGCTTATTATCTCAGATAACTGAATATTTTACAAATAAGCAGCCAGGAGATAAGGCTGCCTTTGATTGTTATCTCAGGGGCCTGCCTCATTTTTCAGATCCTGGCAGGGACTGGGCTCAAAGCAATTTGATAGTTGCCTTAAAAGGCAGGCGTTCCGGGCGGAGGCAGGCTTCATCATTGCAGGCCTGATAACGAACCTTTCCTGCCAGTTCAACGGTACTTTCTTTGACCGTCGGCTTTAATTCAATTTTAAGTTTGACCTTGACCTGGCCTTCATAAACAGACAAAGGCTTAGTGGCGAATTTAAATGTTTTGACCTGAGGCTCGGGGAAAATTGCTTCTTTGATCTCAAAAGCTTCTTTATTCTCGAGTTCGATAGAAGTTGGAACGAGCAGCTCGTCACCTGGTTTCTCAGAATTTATATGAAAACCAGGTAGAATATGAAACTCAAGTGAGAGTTCAAAAACCTCGCCGGGGCGAACCGGCCGCTCAAGCGGGAGAACTTTGACGGTGACAATGGGCTCCTCTGCCTTTGTCTTTTCCTGGGGAAAAGGGGAGGAAAGGCTTACCGACAGAGAATAAGCATATCCGACTAAAAGCAGGCCAAGCAAAAAAACACAGCTTCCACTTCTTAATCGCAATTCCCTTTTTACCTCCGTCTTATAGTTAAATAAAAAATTTTTGATTTAAAAAATAAAAATTTACCAACTACAAAAATTATATAACAACTAAAGGAAACAATTAAAGGACAGGGCAGACGATGGAGAAAACTAAATTTTCAGGAAAACGACGAAACCTGATATACTAACAAGCGAGATAAGAGGAGGCAAGAGGTGAAAAATTGGTCTAAACTGATCTGGGCGCTGGCTCTTTTCCCCTGGCTGATTGCCGGGACAGTATTTTGTTCAGCTGGAGGTTCGGTGAATCATAAAATTAACAGCAAACTGGTCAACGAGGAGAGTCAGATGGGTGAGAGGGAGTTTTCTCGAAATGAAGCTAACCTTATCGCTTCGGCTACCAATCAATTCGCCTTTGATCTTTATTTGAACCTTAAAGACAGCGAAGGCAATATTTTCTTTTCACCTTTTAGCCTGTCGACGGCCATGGCCATGACCTATGAAGGAGCCGCCGGTCAAAGCGCTCAGGAAATCAAGCAGGTTTTTCATTATCCGGAGAGTCTCGAGGTGATGAGAGAGAAATTTGCTGAGATTATCAATCTGATTAATAAAAAGGACAAACAATATGAACTACACACGGCCAACGCTCTCTGGGCGCAGAAAGGGTATCCGCTTTTAACTCAATATGTCAGCACGGTCGAAAAATATTACGGCGGGAGGGTGACTGACCTGGACTTTGCCCGGGACACTGAGAATTCGCGCCTTATAATAAACCACTGGGTTGAGGAACAGACCAATAACCGGATCAAGGATTTAATTCCGCCCGGCGTTCTTAACCAGCTAACCCGCCTGGTTCTGACCAATGCCATTTATTTTAAGGGCAAGTGGGAGCAGGTGTTCCCTGAACGAAACACTGAAGAAACAGAATTCAAAGTCAGTGCCGGCAAAAAAGTTAAAGTGCCGATGATGTCCATCAGGGAGAAGCGATTTAACTATCTGGAAAATGATGAGCTGCAACTGGTAGAGCTTCCTTATGCTGGTCAGGAGATATCCATGCTGGTTCTCCTGCCTAAAAATGACCTGACAAGCCTTGAGCCGCGCCTGACAGCGAGCCAGCTTAATGAGTATAAGAAGCAGTTGAGATCCGAAAAGATTGATATTTATCTACCGAAATTCAAATTTGAAACTAAATACATGATGGGCGGGAAGCAGGGAATCCTGGGCAGAATGGGCATGCCCACCGCCTTTTCTCCGAACGAAGCTGATTTTTCCGGGATCAATGGGCGGCAGGATTTTTATCTGAGCGAGGTCGTCCACCAGGCTTTTGTCGAGGTCAATGAGGAGGGAACGGAAGCGGCAGCCGCTACCGGCCTGGTCGTCGGGGTAACTATGGTTGTGAAAAAATTGGTTTTTAGAGCTGACCATCCATTTATCTTTATTATTCAGGACAGAACTACTGGCAATATTCTTTTTATGGGCAGGGTAGTTGACCCCTCAGCCAGCAAATAAGGGTCTTGCTTCGGTCCACAGATAAAAATCTTGGCCCAGCAGGCCGGGGTAATCTCGCTTGTGGTATTATCATAGCAACGGGACATCCTTGCTGCCGGCAACTATTTGTTTTTTATGAATTTATAGCCGTTTATCCTCTATTGCTATTTGTTCAATAATCAGCATTATCTCTGCCTCTCTTACCATTATCTCCAGCGCGGCCATGAGACCGTCGTCAACAATGAAATTTTCTCTTGACAAAGGCACTGGCCGGGATTATTTTATAAATGGTGAACAAAATGGTTAACAGAATTAAAAGGACACTGACTCGAAGGCAGAAGGAAATTCTGGACAAAATCCAGGATTTTATCCTTGAACATGGCTATGCCCCCACAGTGAGGGAAATAGGGCAGATGACCGGCCTCGCCAACCCTTCGGCTGTATTCAAGCATCTCCTCAGCCTGGAAAAGAAAGGCTATTTAAGGAGAGAAGGCGGCGAGCTGCGGCTCACTTATCTGCCGGATGCTGTCCAGCAGTTGCGCCTTCCCTTAGTCGGCCTGGTTCCAGCCGGCAGCCCGCGCGAGATGTTTGATACCCTGGGCGAGAGCGTTGAGGTTCCGGCCTGGTTCGCCGGGCGGAAAAGTGGCAATCTTTTCTGCCTGAAAGTGACCGGTAAAAGCATGATTGATGCCTACATTGATGACGGTGATTTAGTGGTCATAGAAAGGACGGAAACAGCTAATTCGGGCGAGATGGTGGTGGCTCTTCTTGAAGATGGCACAGTAACTCTAAAACGCCTCCGC
>Ga0208695_1000261_pt1 | contig 66007 bp, 51 predicted proteins | sample AD_UKC111_MetaG_FD_184449 | JGI IMG/M metagenome (GOLD analysis project Ga0208695, IMG submission 184449) | Active sludge microbial communities of municipal wastewater-treating anaerobic digesters from Hong Kong - AD_UKC111_MetaG (SPAdes)... | ecosystem: Engineered > Bioreactor > Anaerobic >... | reverse complement strand
GCCGTTTTCATCCTGCTGCAGCGCCGGTTTGGCGTTGGGGATGAACAGCGCGATGACGATCAGGCAGGCCGCGCCCAGCCCGGCCAGCAATGCGAAGGGCGCCGGCCAGCCCTGCCTGCCCAGCAGCCAGCCCAGCAGCGGCACCCCGGCGATGAAGGCCAGCGACCAGCTCAGCTCGGTGGCGGCCATCACCCGCCCGCGGCGCGCGTAGGGCACGCGGTCGCCCAGGTAGGCCTGCATGGCCGGCAGGAAGACGTAGTTGCCCAGTTGGGTCAGCAGCAGCGCGGCGACAAATGTCCCCAGGCTGGGAAAGACGGCCACCGCGCCCGCGCCCAGCGTGTAAAGGCCCAGACCCAGCAGCATGCTCACCTTGCGGCCGCGCCGGTCGGCCAGCGGGGCCAGGAAGGGTGCGGCCAGCCCCAGCAGCGAGCGGCCGGTCAGCACCAGCGAGAAAGTTTCCACATCCACGCCCAGGCCGCGCGCGAAGGCGTTCAGGAAGGGGTACACCATGCGATATGCGCTGTTGAGCGCAACGCGAATCAGCGTGAACAGCCCGACCTGCACCGTTAATGAAGGCTTATTCACGGCGGGGCGGCTCAGGGTTCGATCTCGGCAACCGATTCAAAGATGCGCGAGGGGCGGTAGGGGTAGCGCGCCACATCTTCGCGGCGGGTGACGCCGGAAAGCACCAGGTAGGTTTCCAGCCCGCTCATCACGCCTGCCACGATGTCGGTATCCATGCGGTCGCCGATCATGACGGTGTTTTCGGAGTGCACGTCCAGGTAGTTGAGTGCGGTGCGCATCATCAGCGGGTTGGGCTTGCCGATGAAGAAGGGCGCCACGCCGGTGGCCTTCTCGATCAGCGCGGCCATGGCGCCGCAGGCTGGCATCAGGCCGCCCTCCGAGGGGGCGCTGGCATCCGGGCTGGTGGCGATGAAGCGCGCCCCGGCCACAATCAGCCGGACGGCCTTTTTCACGAATTCGTAATTGTAGCCAAAGGTGTCGCCCAGAACGACGTAATCGGGTTCAATATCGGTGAGGATGAAGCCGGCATCGTGCAGCGCGGTGGTCAGGCCGCTTTCGCCGATGACGTAAACCTTATCGCCGGCGGCCTGCTTTTGCAGAAAAAGCGCGGCGGCCATGGCCGAGGTGAAGATGCGCTCGGCGGGCACCTCCAACCCGTTGGATTGCAGGCGGTGGGCCAGGTCGCCGGGCGTGTACATGGGATTGTTGGTGAGGATGAGGAACTTGCGCTCGCGTTCGCGCAGGCGCTGGATGAACTCCGGCGCGCCGGGGATGGGTTTGCGGCCGCTGACCAGCACGCCGTCCATGTCAATGAGATAATTTTTCGCGGTCATTGCAGAAATGCTTTCCTGAAGGGGATGGCTGTGTTCATTATAGTACACCGCAAAAAAAATTGCGGCCGGAGATGCGGCCCTTAACCTGCGCTGGTTTGCTCCAGCAGGCGGGTGACGCGCGGGCGCACCTGGAGTACAAAGCCCGCACACCGTTTTTGATTCCGAGGGTGGGCAGGAAGTCATCGAGGGAGACAGCACGCGAAGGATAAAACAGGCCCCACCCCGGGAGGTTTTTTTTCACATCCCCGCGGCCACGGCCAAAAACCACGGCACGGTGGTGATGAAGATGGCCCATTCGGCCGCGGCTGTGCGCCAGACGCGCGGGCGGGCCTTTTGCAGTGTTGTGTCCAGCGGATTCTCGGCCGCGGCGTAGCTGACGCGCGAGTAGAGCAGGAAGTAGGCATACGAAGCGGCCGCCGGCAGCCCCACCAGCGCGATTTGGCGCGGCACCAGCGGCGGATTTTCGGGCTGGGCGGCGATGGCGATGGTGAAGAAGACCACCATCACCAGCCCGAAGCGGAAGTAGGTCACCGCGGCGCGGATGTGCGGGGTGAGCCTGTTCATCGGGAAGACGCCCACCAGCGCAAGGCTGACCGCGGTGACGGCCCCCGCGGCCAGGCCCAGCCTGGCCCACACGCCCGGCAGCAGCAGCCCCAGGCTCACGCAAGCCGGCAGCAGGCACAGCCCGCACACGATCAGGCCCCAGTTGAAGGCCCAGGCGCGCTGCGAAACGCCCTCCTCGCCCAGTTCGGAGATGAAGTGGTTGAGCGGCGAGTAGCGCTCGCCCAGGCGGCCGCGGTAGGCCAGCCCGGCGATGAGCGAGCCCAGCACCGCGCTGGCCGCGCCCGCCAGGCTGAGCCATTGGAACAGGAGGGGGTTTTTGAGGAAGGTGAGCATGTTGTCCTTAGAGGAAATAAACCACGAAATACACGAAAGACACGAAAAAGAAGAAAGATTTATTCCCAGCGTGTTATTTTTCAATAATCTTATTCTTGTTTCACTTACCTGTTTTCTTCTCTCGTGTTTTTCGTACCCTGAAGGCGATGATGCTTTTGGTGGTTAATGCTCTTAAAGTATAACCGGGATGCGCGAACGCACCCCGGATTTTCTTCAACGCAGATCAAATTGCGCGCTATGGAGCGCGGGCCAGCGTCACGGCGGTGCTGCCGTCGGCTGCGAACAGCGTCAGCGTGCCGCCGGAGATGCGGTAGGTGGCCGCGCTTTCCAGCGCCTTGAGGAACTGGCTCTCCTGCTCCATCAACCCGGCCGGTTCGCCGCAGAACATCTTGGTGGCGCCCGGCGCGCCGATTTGTATCGTCTGGCCGGCGGTGCTGAAGCTGGCAAAGTAGCGGTTGCAGCCCGCTGAGCCGCTCACCTGGCCGTCGGTACCAAAAGCCGCGGTGAGTTCGGTCTCCAGCAACGGGCTGACCACGGCCTGCTTGCCGTCGTTGATGCCGGTCACAATCCAGCTCGTCCCGGCCAGTTCCTGGCTCTGCGCCGCGAAAACCGCCAGCGCCGCGCCGTCCTCGCCCAGCAGCGTGAGCTGCCCGGCCTCCACCTGGAAGGCTGGCGACTGGAGCAAAACAGCCGTGTAAGCCGAGGCCTGCTGCATGATCTCATCGGCACAGGCCATCAGCGTGCTGACCATGTTGGGGTCCACCTTCAGCTTGCCGCCTTCCACCTGGTAGCCGCCGCCGTAGCTGTTGCAGCCGTCGCTGCCGCCCAGGCGGCCGCCGGCAAATTCCAGCGTGACGCTCACATCTGCCAGCGCGGGCTGGCCGTTCAACTGCGCCAGGATCCAGCTTGTGCCGGCCAGCGGGTCAGCCGTGCCGGAGGGGGGCGGATAGCCGCCGGGGGTGGGGTTGGAGGGCGAGGGGTAGGCTTCGCCGGGTTGGGTCGAGCTGACCGGCGCACAGGCCGCCAGCGCCAGGCCGCACACTACGGCCGCGATCCAAATGCGTTTGATCATCCAATGGTCTCCTTTCCGGCCAGGGTTTGCCCCGGCCAGCTCTCTTTAGACGCTGTTAGCGGGGGATTTGTTCCCCCAAACTAAGAAATTACTAGAACAAAATATCAAAAAATGCGCTATACTGGATGCACGTGTATTATTTTTTTGGGGAGGGACGGCCGTGATCGAGATTCCTGAAGCCGCGCTGCTGGCGCGGCAGGTGACGCAAACGCTGGGGGGCAAGGTGGTGCAGTCGGCGGCGGCGGGGCAGTCGCCGCACAAGTTTGCCTGGTTTTCGGGCAGCAGCGACGATTACGCCCGCGCGCTGACCGGCCGGGCCATCGAGGACGCGGTGCCGCGCGGCGGCATGCTGGAGGTGCATGCCGGGGACGCCTGGCTGCTGTTCCAGGATGGGGTCAACCTGCGCTACCATGCCGACCCAGCCGACCGGCCGGACAGGCACCAACTGCTGCTTGAATTCAGCGACGGCAGCGCGCTGAGCGCGTCGGTGGCCATGTACGGCGGGCTGTACTGCTTCCCGGCGGGACAGTTTGACAATCCCTACTACCAGGCGGCGCGCGAAAAACCCTCGCCGCTGGGCGCGGACTTCACGCTGGATTATTTCCTGGGCCTGTTCCAGCCCGCGCTCGACAGGCTTTCGGCCAAGGCCTTTTTGGCCACCGGGCAGCGCATCCCCGGGCTGGGCAACGGCGTGCTGCAAGACATCCTTTACCATGCGCGCGTGAACCCGAAGCGCAAGATGGGCACGCTGGACGCGGCAGCACGCGAGCGGCTGTACGAAGCCGTGGTGACTACGCTGCACGAGATGACCGCCGCCGGCGGGCGCGACACCGAGCGCGACCTGTTTGGCCGCCCGGGCGGCTACGCCACGAAAATGAGCAAGAACACCGTCGGGCAGCCCTGCCCGGAGTGCGGCAGCCTGATTGTTAAGGAAGCCTACATGGGCGGCAGCGTGTACTACTGCCCCGGCTGCCAGGCGTGAACAGGGCTGCTGCCGGCGGTTAACGATCCCCGGCGCATAGGATGGCATCTTCCTCCCGCGCGGCAAAGGGCTGCGCGGGATACGGCGCGCTAACCGATTGCTAACCCCTGTCGGTTTCTGTTCGTATTTAAGTGCTACAATGATTTAGAGTGAATTTGTATTCTTTGACAGCCTGAAGGAAATTGTCGGGGGATGAGATGAAGCAAAATCTTCGTTTCTGGAATTTATTCTTGACTGCCGCGCTGCTGATCAGCGGATTGGCACTGCCGCTGCAAAGCGCGGAAGCCAATAATACCGTCCAGACGCTGCCATTTTCTCAGAACTGGAGCAACACCGGGCTGATCGCCTATACCGACAACTGGGACAATGTCCCCGGCATCGTCGGCTACCGCGGCGACAACCTGGTATCCACCTCGGCGGTTGACCCGCAAACGGTTCTGGCGGCGGATTCGCCCGGCGTGGTGGATGTGAACGCCAACCAGACCAATCCATCCACCAACCAGACCGGCGGCGTGGCCGAATTTGACACCCTCGCCGACCCGGTGGTGGCGCTGCAGGGTTCTGGCACCGCGGATGCGCCTTACCTGTTGATTAATCTCGACACCACCGGCCTGCAGGGTATCCAGGTCAGCTACAACGTGCGCGACATCGATGGCTCCAGCGACAATTCGGTCCAGCAGGTGGCGCTGCACTACCGCGTGGGCGCGAGCGGCAGCTTCACCAACCTGCCGGGCGGCTACATTGCCGATGCCACCACCGGCCCCAGCCTTGCAACGCTGGTCACCCCGGTTGCCGTCACGCTGCCGGCGGATGCCAACAACCAGCCGTTGGTGCAGGTGCGGATTATGACCACCGACGCCGCGGGTGTGGACGAGTGGGTGGGCATTGACGATATCTCTGTCACCGGCACGGCCGCCGCCGAACCCGCGCCGTTCGTCTCCGGCACCGTCCCGGCCAACAACGCCACCGGCGTGGCCGTGGGCGCCGACCTGTACATCACCTTCAGCGAGCCGGTGAGCGCGCCGGACGCGGCTTTCAGCATCTCCTGCGCCGCCAGCGGCGCGCACACCTTTGCGCGCTCGACTGCCAACAACATTACCTTCACGCTCAACCCGGACGTGAATTTTGCCGAGGGCGAGCTTTGCACCGTCACCGTGCTGGCCGCGCAGGTTACCGACCTGGATACAGACGATCCGTATGACAACATGCTGGCCGATTATGCCTTCTCATTCCTCACCTACACGTCCGATGTTCCGCCGATTGTTGTCAACGTGGTCCCGATGAACAACGCCACCGGGGTGAGCGTCAACGCCAACCTGACGGTCGGCTTTTCGGAACCGGTCACCGCGGCCCCGGGTTTCTTTAACATTTCCTGTGCCAGCTCCGGGGCGCACACCGGCGTTGCCAGCACGAGCGATTCGATCGTTTATACGATTAACCCGGATGTTGATTTCGTGCCGGGCGAGCTGTGCACGGTCACGCTGGAGAACACGCTGATCACCGATCAGGGTCCGCTGGCGCAAATGATGCCTGCGGACTACACCTGGTCTTTCACCACCACCTACTGCGGCGCGAGCTTCACGCCCATCTACACCATCCAGGGCAGCGGCGCCAGCGCGGCGGTGACCGGCACCATCACCACCCAGGGGGTGGTGGTGGGCGATTTTGAAGGCCCTTCGCCTGCCCTGCGCGGCTACTACATTCAGGACGCCGTCGGCGACGGCAACCCGGCCACCTCGGACGGTATCTTCATTTACAACAACAGCGACAGCAACAACGTGACGTTGGGCCAGGTGGTGCGCGTCACCGGCACGGCGGGCGAGTACCAGGGCCAGACGCAGATCACCGCCACCGGCCTGACGCTGTGCGGCGCGGGCGCATCGGTTGTGCCCACCGATATCAGCCTGCCCTTCACGTCTGCCGACTTCCCCGAACGCTATGAGGGCATGCTGGTGCGCTTCCCGCAGCGGTTGTATGTCACCGAGCATTACCTGCTGGGCCGTTTTGGCCAGGTGACCCTGTCCTCCGGCGAGCGGCTGATGCAGCCGACCAGCCAGGTGGCCCCCGGCGCGCCGGCCCTGGCCCTGCAGGCGCAAAATGACCTCAACCGCATCATTCTGGATGACAACACCAACGACCAGAACCCCGACCCGATCTCCTTTGCCCAGGGCGGCGAGCCGCTTTCGGCCGGCAACACCCTGCGCATTGGCAATTCGGCTGTCGGCATCACCGGCGTGATGACCTACACCTGGGGCGGCAACAGCGCCAGCCCGAATGCCTACCGCGTCCGTCCGATCAACGCCATGGGCGGCGGCTACCCGGATTTTCAGGAACTGACCAACCCGCGGCCGTATGACCCCGTCTGGTTGACCGGGCGGCTGCGCGTGGCCAGCATGAACCTGCTCAACTACTTCAACACCTTTGGCAGCACAGCCTGCACGCTGGGCGTGGGCGGTGCTGCGACGGATTGCCGCGGCGCCGATAACCAGACCGAATTTGACCGCCAGTGGCCCAAGCTGGTGGACGCCATTTTGGACACCGGCGCGCACGTGGTGGGGCTGGTGGAGCTGGAAAACGACGGCTACGGCGCATCCAGCGCGCTGCAGGACCTGGTCAACCGCCTGAACGCGGCCACCGCGCCCGGCACCTTCGCCTTCATTGACGCCGATGCCCGCACCGGGCAGGTCAACGCGCTGGGCACCGATGCTATCAAGGTCGGCCTGATCTACCGGCCGGCCGCGGTGACGCCGGTGGGCACCACCGCCGTGCTGAATTCGACCGCCTTCGTCACCGGCGGCGATTCGACCGCCCGCAACCGCCCCGCGCTGGCCCAGGCCTTCGCCGAAAACGTCACCGGCTCGCGCTTCATCGTGGTGGTGAACCACCTGAAGAGCAAAGGCTCGGCCTGCGATGTGCCCGATGCCGGCGACGGCCAGGGCAACTGCAACCTGGTGCGCACCAACGCCGCCAACCTGCTGACTGCCTGGCTGGCAGCGGATCCCACCGGCACCGGCGACCCGGACGTGCTCATCACCGGCGACCTGAACGCCTACGCCATGGAAGACCCCATCACCGCCATCCAGAGTGCCGGCTACACCAACCTGATCGCCCAGTTCAACGGTGCATCGGCCTATTCCTACGTCTTTGACGGCCAGTCGGGCTACCTGGACCATGCCCTGGCCACCGCCAACCTGGCTTTGCAGGTGTCTGGCGTGGTGGAATACCACATCAATGCCGACGAGCCGAGCGTGCTGGATTACAACACCGAGTTCAAAACCGCCGGGCAGCTTGTTTCGCTGTACACGCCCCTCAAGTTCCGCGCCAGCGACCACGACCCGGTGGTGGTGGGCCTGAACCTGAACAACGACCCGGTGGCCAACGATTTGAGCCTCACCACCAATGAAGACGTGCCGGCGGGCAGCCTGCTGGCCGGCAGCGACCTGGACGGCGACCCGCTGACCATTGCGCTGGGCAGCGGCCCGGCGCACGGCACGGTGGTGCTCAACGCCGACAACACCTTCACCTACACCCCCGCGCTCAACTACTTTGGTGCCGACAGCTTCACCTTTATCGTCAGCGACGGGCGCGGCGGCAGCGACACCGGTACGGTTTCGATCACCGTGAACCCGATCAACGATAACCCGGCGGCGGATGATTTGACCTTCAGCATTGACGAAAACACCCTGCTGAACGCTTCTGTGACCGCCAGCGACGTGGACGGCGACACGCTGACCTATGCGGTCAGCAGCGGGCCGCCCGCGGGCTTGCTCTCGCTTGAGCCGGTCACGGGGGCCTTCACCTACACCCCGCCGGTCAACTGGCTGGGCACCACCAGCTTCATCTTCAGCGTCAGCGACGGCGCGGGCGGATGGGATACCGGCACGGTGACCATCCACGTCATCGAGCCGAACGTCTTCCCGGTGGCAAATGATCAGTCGCTGTCTGTGAACGAGGACACACCGCTGAACGGCACGCTGACCGCCACCGACGGCAACCACGATCCGCTGACTTACGCGCAGGCCAGCCCCCCGGCGCACGGCACGCTGAGCATCACCCCGGCGACCGGCGCGTTCACCTACACCCCGGCGGCGGATTACCACGGCCCCGACAGCTTCATTTTCTCGGTTGCCGACGGGCGCGGCGGCAGCGATACCGGCACCGTCAGCATCACGGTTAACCCGGTCAACGACCCACCTGCGGCGAATGACCAGTCGCTCTCGACCAGTGAGGATGTGCCTCTTAATGGCACGCTGACCGCGGCGGACGTGGACGGCGACGCGCTGACCTACGCGCAGGCCTCCGGCCCGGCGCACGGTTCGCTTTCGATCACCCCGGCCACGGGCGCGTTCACCTACACCCCTGCGCTCAACTGGAGCGGCGCGGACGGCTTCACCTTCACCGTCAGCGACGGGCACGGCGGCACGGATACCGGCACGGTGACCATCACGGTCAGCGCGGTCAACGACCCGCCCGCGGCGAACGACCAGTCGCTTTCCACGAATGAAGATACCCCGCTGAACGGCACAGTCACCGCCAGCGACGTCGACAGCGCAGTGCTGACCTACGCTCGGGCCACCGGGCCGGCGCACGGCACGCTGAGCATCACCGCGGCCACCGGCGCGTTCACCTACACCCCGGCGGCCAATTACCACGGCCCCGACAGCTTCACCTTCACGGCCAGCGACGGCAGCGGCGGCACGGATACCGGGCTGGTGACGATCACGGTCAACCCGATTAACGATGCGCCGGTTGCCAACGACCTGTCGCGCAGCACCGATGAGGATGTGCCCTTGACCGGCACGCTGACGGCCAGCGACGTGGACGGCGACGCGCTGACTTACACGCAGGCCAGCGCCCCGGCGCACGGTTCGCTTTCGATCACCGCTGCCACCGGCGCGTTCACTTACACACCGGCGGCCAACTGGCACGGCGCGGACGGCTTCACCTTCACCGTCAGCGACGGGCACGGCGGCAGCGATACCGGGGCGGTGAGCATCACCGTGAACCCGGTCAACGATGCCCCTGTGGCCGGCGACCGCAGCTACCAGACGAATGAGGATACGCCCTACTCCGGCACGCTCACCGCGACCGACGCGGACGGCGACACGCTGACCTACGCCCAGCTTGGCGCCCCGGCACACGGCTCGCTGAGCATCAACCCGGCGACCGGCGCATTCACCTACACCCCGGCGGCCAACTGGAACGGCATAGACACCTTCACCTTCACGGTGAGCGACGGACACGGCGGCAGCGACAGCGGCACGATCGCGATCAACGTGCTGCCGGTCAACGACGCGCCTGTGGCAGGCGACCTGACGCGCAGCACCGACGAGGATGTGCCGCTGACCAGCACGCTGCCGGCCAGCGATGTGGACGGCGACGCGCTCACCTTTGCGCAGGCCTCTGGCCCGGCGCACGGTTCGCTCAGCATCAACCCCAGCACCGGCGCGTTCACCTACACGCCCAACCTCAACTTCAACAGCGCAGACGGTTTCACCTTCACGGTCAGCGACGGGCACGGCGGAACGGATACCGGCACGGTGACCATCACGGTCGCCGCCGTCAACGATGCCCCGGCCGCGGGCGACCAGTCGCTGTCGGTCGATGAGGACGGCGTGCTGAACGGCACGCTGACCGCGCTGGATCCCGACAGCGCAGTGCTGACCTACGCGCAGGCCTCCGGCCCGGCGCACGGCACGCTGGAAATCACCGCCGCCACCGGCGCGTTTACCTACACGCCCAATGCCAATTTCTACGGCACCGACAGTTTCATCTTCACGGTCAGCGACGGTCAGGCCTCCGATACGGGCACGGTCACCCTGACGGTGAATTCGATCAATGATGCGCCGGTTGCGAATGACCAGTCGCTGGAGACGGATGAGGACGTGCCGTTGAACGGCACGCTGACCGCCGCCGACATTGACAGCCCTGCGCTGACTTATGCGCAGCTTGCCGCCCCGGCGCACGGCTCGCTGACCGTCACCGCTGCCACCGGCGCCTTCATCTACACGCCCGATCCCGACTGGAACGGCAGCGACAGCTTCAGCTTCACCGTCAGCGACGGGCAGGGCGGCTCGGATACTGGCACGGTCACCATCACGGTCGCAGCCGTCAATGACGCACCGCTGGCGCCCGACCTGCCGGACGCGGAATGGGTTGCCGGTTTTGAATCCAGCCTGGCCATTGCGCCCTTCACCGACGCCGAAGGCGACCCGCTGGCCTACAGTGCGGTCCTTTCGGACGGCAGCCCGCTGCCCGCCTGGCTGACGTTTGACGAGGGCACGCTCACCTTCAGCGGCATGCCTGCGCGCGCCGATGTGGGCGCGTACGTCATCACGGTCAGCGCGGATGACGGCCAGGGCGGCACAGCCGAGGCCCGCTTCACGCTGCGTGTGGTGCCGTATCTCTACAAGCTTTTTGTGCCGGTCGTCAGGCGCTGACGCGCTTTCTGATCCAACCTCCAGCAGGGCGGGGTGACTCCCGCCCTGCTTTTTTGGGCGCACCGGCGGGCCGTGAATGGGAGAATTTCTATCCCGATTTGAGTTGTCAATTCCTGTTTGCCTGCTACAATAAAAAGAGCGGACGCTTGCGCGCCCGTTTCTATTCCCATACTCTCACCGCAACGGGGAAAAGTGAATATGAAGATCAACCTACGTTTTTGGAATCTGCTGGTCATCTTCGCGATGGTCGCCAGCGGGCTGGCCCTGCCGCCGCAAAGCGCGGCTGCTGATAACACGGTCCAAACCCTGCCGTTTTCGCAGGATTGGACAAACATAGATTTAATTACAGTCAATAACGATTGGAGCGGTGTGCCCGGTATCCTGGGATACCGCGGTGAGAACCTTACATCCACGACCGGAGTTGATCCGCAGACAATTCTGGTGGAAGACACCAATCCTGTCAATGTGACCGCTAATCAAACGAACCCTGAAATCGCAAATCTAGCGGGTGTATATGAATTTCACCTTGCTGATCCGGTTGTGGCTTTGGCAGGTTCGGGCACCGCAGATGCGCCTAGTCTGCTGATCACCGTTAGCACAACCGGTCTGGAAAATATTCAGGTCGCCTACAATGTGCGCGATATAGAGTCTCTCGATAATACAAACATGCAGGTAGCGTTGCACTACCGTATTGGCACCACCGGTAATTTCACCAATATTCCGGAAGCCTACATAGCAGACGCAACCTCTACTGGTGCAACGCAGGTTACCCCAGTTTTGGTTACGCTCCCGGATGCTGCCGAAGATCAACCCACAGTGCAATTACGCATCATGACCACCAACGCCGGTGGTAACGACGAATGGATCGGCATTGACGACATCTCTGTCACCGGCACCATCATTGGCGACCCGGCCCCGACCGTGGTTTCCACCGACCCGGCGGACGATGCCGAGAACGTTCCGCTGGCTTCGGACCTGACCGTCACCTTCAGCGAGCCGGTCTCTGCGCCGGATGCGGCCTTCACGCTCACCTGCGCCGTCAGCGGTGCGCACACCTTCGTGCGCTCCACGGCAGACGACATCACCTTCACGCTCAATCCCGATACTGACTTCAGCGAGGGCGAGCTATGCACCGCCACCGTGGTCGCCGCGCAGGTCACCGACCTGGATACGATCGATCCAGCCGATAATATGCTGGCCGACTACGTCTTCACCTTCACCACCTACCTGTCTGACCCCGCCCCCGAGGTGGTCAGCACCGTGCCGGCCAGCAACGCCACCGGCGTGGCGGTGGATGCCCCGCTCAGCGTGGTCTTCAGCGAAGCGGTCACCGTTGCCGAGGGCGCGGTATCCATCTCCTGCGGCTACTCGGGTTCACACACCGCCGCGGTGACGACTGCTGACAACATCACCTACAGCATCGACCCGGATGTGGACTTTACTGAGAGCGAGCGCTGCACGGTGACGCTGGAAAGCACGCTGATCACCGATTCCAGCGCGCAGAACCTGGCCGCCGATTACACCTGGTCGTTCACCACCTATTACGACCCGGCCGCGGTCACGCCCATCGCCGTGGCGCGCGCGTTCGGAGCGGGCTGGACCGGCACACTGCAGGGCAATGTGACCCTGCTGCCCGGCCTGCTCGGCACCAAGAGCATTGCCATTCAGGATGCCACCGGCGGCATGTACGTCTATCCCGCCAGCACCTTTGCGCTGCCGGCCCTGGCGCTGGGCGACGTGGTGCGGGTGAGCGGCACCATCGCGAACTATAACGGCCTGCTCGAGATCAGCCCGGTCGCCAGCGTGACCTGGATCAGCACCGGCACCGTCCCGGAACCCCTGGCGGTGGCCACCGGTTCGGTTGCGCCCACCCAGGGTAAATTGATTCAGGTGCAGGGCACGCTCACCCTGCCCGGCACCCCGCCGGCCCCCGGCACCAATTACACCTTCTATGTGAATGACGGCTCCGGCGAGTTGACGGCTTATGCCTATAAGCTGACCAATATCGACATGCGCGGTTTTGAAAACGGCCAGCAGATCCGCATCATCGGTCTGAGCCAGGCCTACAACAACGCCCCGCAAATCCAGCCGCGCACCCAGGCCGACCTGATTGACCTGCGCGCGCCGGTGGTGCTCAGCACCGTGCCGGCAGCGGATGCCGCCGATGTCAGCCCCTATGCGCCGCTGAGCGCGGTTTTCAATAAAGCCCTTGACCCGGCCACGCTGACCAGTGCCAGCTTCCTGCTCACCGGTCCTTCTGGCGCAGTGAGCGGAACCGTTAGCTATGATGCGGGCACGCAGAAGGCCGTCTTCACCCCCTCGGCCGCACTGGAACCGCAAAGCACTTATACCGCCACGCTGACCACCGCCGTGCAGGATATCTACGGTGTGCCGCTGGCATCCAATTTCACCTGGAGCTTTACCACCGGCAATGCCGATACCACCCCGCCGGCCGTTGTGACGCGCGCGCCGGCCCCGGGTGCCGCGGATGTGTCCGTTAGCGCGAAAGTGGTGGTGACCTTCAGCGAAGCGATCTCACCCGCCTCGCTGGACGCGGATCACTTCAGCCTGACCGGCCCGTCGGGTGCCGTTCCGGTCACCCTGAGCTACGATCCGGCCGCCTTTGCCGTCACGCTCACGCCGCAGGTCAGCCTGCTGTACAGCACCGTCTACACCGTGACCGTTGACGGCACCACCGCCGACACGGCCGGCAACCCGCTGGGCGCAGACGATACCTGGACCTTCACCACCATGGCCGAGCCGGAGATGCAGGTCTACTTCGGCGACCTGCACAACCACACCAGCTACTCCGATGGCTCTGGCACGCCCGCCCAGGCGCTGGCCGCTGGCGAAGCCGCCGGTTTTGACTTCATGGCCATCAGCGACCACTCCTACGCCATCTCCGACAGCGAGTGGGCCGACACGCTGGCCGCCGTCGAAGCCGCCACGGACGAGGACTTTGTCGCGCTGCGCGGGTTTGAATACACCCAGGGCGCCGAAGGCCACATCAACGTGTGGAACTCGACCCGCCACGCCACCCGCACCAACGTGGCCGGCTGCACCATGTGCGATTACACCCCCAACCTTGAATCCGGCGTCACCGTGCAGGGCTTCTATGCCTGGCTGGTCTCGAGCAGCAACGTGGGGCTCGATTCGGCTGGCACGATCATGCAGTTCAACCACCCCGGATGGATCAACTTCAACGATTGGAAGTACCACCCCGAGGTTTCGGATATCGCCCGGTTGGAAGAAGTGGGCAACGGCAGCGGCACTTCCTATGTCTTCTCGGAAGAGGAATTCATCCGCTCGCTGGATTACGGCTGGAAGCTGGGCGCCACCAACAACGCCGACACGCACTCTGCCCTGTGGGGCACCAACACCGATCACCGCACCGGCGTGCTGATGCCCGAGCTGACCAAGGCAGCCCTGATGGAAGCCCTGCGGCTGCGCCGCACCTTTGCCACCGAGGACAAGAACTTCAGCCTGACCATGAAGGCCAACGGCGCCTGGATGGGCGCTGAGATCGCCAACACCGGCTCGATCGCCTTCGATATCGCCGGATCTGACCCCGACGGCGAACTGCCCGCGCTGGTGGAACTGATCACCGACCAGGGCAAGACAATCGCCTCCACCGTGCCAACCGCCGCCAGCTTCACCTGGCAGCCGCAAATCGATATCAGCACCGGCGTGCACTACTTCTACGTCAAGGTCACCCAGGCCGACGGCGACAAGATCGTCACCTCGCCGGTCTGGACGATGGGCACGGAAGATATTTCCATCACCGATATCACCATCCAGCCCACCATCCCCACCATTTACAGCTCCTCGCTGCTGCGGGTGCGGGTTACCAACCGCGTGGCCGAGCCGCGCACGGTGACCGTTTCCATCGAAGTGAACGGCGTTTCGCTGGGCACGGCCAAGGAAGTGACCGTGGCGGGCAACGCCGACGGCATCGTCTACTTCGACTGGGCTCCATCTGCGGTTGGCGCGGCGAATGTCGTCGCCAGCCTGGGCGGTGCGCCGGCCGGCGACAACCCGGACGATAATACGGCTGCCCTGTCGCTCAATGTGACCGACGAACACCTGCCGCTCATCCTCATCGACGCGGGGCACGGCAACCTGAACACCGCCGGCGACGAGATGAAGGCTTTCATCAACGACCTTTCGGATCACAAGTACAACGTGCTCAAGAACCTGGACGCGCTGACCCCCAGCGACCTGAACCCCGAAGTGGTCAAGCTGCTCATCATCACCGCGCCGCAGAACGCCTACACGCCTGAAGAACAAACTGCGATTGGTAACTTTGTGGCGGCGGGCGGCAGCCTGTGGATTGGCGGCCTGGCCGACTACACCGGCAGCGTGCCGTGGGCGGCCACCGTGGCCGACCGCGAGAACGCCATCCTCGACACCGTCGAGCTGGTCACCGGCCAGGATATCAACATGCGCATGAACGACGACGAAGTCATTGACGCCAACACCAACAACGGCTATGTCTTCGGCGTCATCTGGAAGGACTTCCCCGGCGCGGATACCACCGGCATCGGCCTGAACGTGGAGAGCGTGGCCACCTGGAGCCTGAGCTCGATCGTGGACGGCAACAAGCAGGCGCTCACCGCTGAGGATGCCGGCGTGCAGATCATCATGCAGGGCGACCTGGACGAGGGCTTTGGCCCCGCCCCCTGGCGCAACCCCAACCACACTGGCAACACCGACGCCGACGGCGCGGGAGACGCGTACATCTATAACCCGACCTGGGTCTACCCGAACACGATGCCTGCAGATGCCGTGCCGCTGCCCGGCGCAGCCGTGACCGACCTGCCCGGCACGGCGGGACGCATCATGCTCTACGGTGACAGCAACGATCCCTTCACCACCTTTGCCTACACCGCCGGCGACGGCAAGCAGAACGAGCTGTTCAACCTGCAGGCCATCATGTGGCTGCTGGGCGAGCCGCTGCAAAAATCCACCATCGCCGAGGCACGCGCCCAGGCCGTTGAAGATCAGCCCGACAACCTGGATCAACTGGTCTGGGTCGAGGGTGAAATCACCGCCGCCTACGGCGAGTTCTTCAACGTGCTCTATGTGCAGGATGAGACCGGCGGCATCACCGTGCATGCCCCGGCCGGCGACATCGACGCCACCGAGTTCACCCGCGGCACGCACGTGCGCGTGATCGGCACGATCGGCATCTACAACGGCGACACCGAAATCGAGTTCTTCGAAGCCGAAATGGTGCAGGTCATCCCGCCCACGGCCTACGACGCCGTGCCGCTGGCGCTCACCACCGCGCAGGCCGGGTTGGAAGCCAATGAAGGCTGGCTGGTGACCGTCACCGGCACCGTGACCGGCAAAGTTGGCAGCGATACGCTCATCGTCAACGACGGCAGCGGCCCGGTGCGGGTCTTCCTGGACGGCTACAACGGCAGTTTCGCCGATATCCAGCTGCTGGACCGCGTGCAGGTGTACGGCCTGGCCTCGGAAGACGGCGACGGCGCGCGCATCCGCGTGCGCAACTACAAGTTCCACGCCGGCATTGACGACGACGTGATCGTCCTGTCGGCGGGGAGCAGCCTGTACCTGCCGTTGATTGTGCGGTAAACCCGCCGGTAGAACGCAATTCGGATTAAATCATGTAGGGGCGAGCCGTCGGCTCGCCCCTACCCGTTTGTCTAATCATCGTAGTAACGACGTCAGTCGTTTCTTCCGCCTCAGCAGGGCAGGTACCTACGTTTTCATTCTGGTTGGGGCACGGCTGTGCAGGCAGCGGCTGCCGTTCAACCGATCCAGGGCACGGCAAGGCCGTTGCCGAATGGGGGTTGTTCGTTCACATAGCCGTGCCCCAACCCGAGGCCCCAACGTTTTGTCTGCTCATCGTAGTAACAACGGCAGTTTTTTCTTCCGCAGGCCCCTATGTTTTCATTTTGGTCGGGGCACGGCTGTGCAGGCAGCGGTCGCCATTCAACCTGTGCGTTGCCGTGCCCGGGGCGGCAAATCAACCAATCCAGGGCACGGCAAGACCGTTGCCGAATTGGGTTGTCCGTTCACAAAGCCGTGCCCCAACCCGAGGTCCCAACGTTTTGTCTGCTCATCGCAGCAACAACGGCAGTTGTTTCTTCCGCAGGCCCCTACAGTTGATTCATGAAAATCTCAGCCCAGCAGCGATTGCATCTGCGCGAAAATGAGCCGCGCTGCCCGGTCGGGCATCAGCCGCGAGAGGAAATTCATCATCTTCGCGTCCTGGCCCACCAGGATGTGATACTGGTTCTTTTCCATGCCTTCCAGGATGATCTCAGCGGCTTTGACCGCGCTGAGCGTCTTGAACTTTGAGCTTTCGCGGGAGCTGGCCCCCTGGGGCGCAGCCACACCGGAGTTGGCGGTGATGTTGGTGGCGATGGCGCCGGGGAAAACCACCGAAACCCGCACGTTGGTGTTCAGCAGCTCTGAGCGCAGCCCCTCGCTGAACAGCTTGACCGCCGCTTTGGACGCGCCGTAGGCGGTTTGGCCGGGGACGGGCAAAAAGCCGCCCATGCTGGAGGTGTTGACGATGTGCGCCTCGGGCCGCTGAAGCAGGTGCGGCAAAAAGGCCTTGGTGACGTACACCAGTCCCCAAAAGTTCACGTTTATCACGCGTTCGATGTCTTTTACATCGAGATCCACCACTTTGACGAACTTTTGAATGATTCCGGCGTTGTTGATGATGCCGTCCACCGCGCCGTGTGCCTGAATCACGGCTTCTGGCACTGCCGCAACTGCATCACGGTCGGCGATGTTGAGGACGTGAGTCGAAAGCCGCCCCTGGTGATCGCCCGCCAGCGACGCAGTTTCCTGCAGGGAGGCTGGGTTGATATCGGCTGCGGCCACGCGCGCGCCCTTCTTGAGCAGGAGCAAAACCAGCTCGCGGCCCATCCCGCTGCCGCCGCCCGTCACAAAAATGGTTTTCCCGGAGACGTTCATGCTGTGATCCTTTGGCATTTAAACGAATAAATCGGATATTAAATACCAGTATATAGGATTATTATTAAAAATAATACAGAATCCTTCGCAGTGATGGGCAATTGATGGGGCAATTTCCGGCCGTCCGATGGCAGGCCGGTTCAACGCGTCCTATTAATTGCGCGGCAGCCTTACCCGGCTTCTTCGCCGCCGTCGTAGGTGCGCAGCTGCGGCCAGCGGCGCGCCACCAGCCCGGCGGCCAGCACGCAGCCCAGCCCGCCGGTGATGATGGCCGCGGCCGGCCCGAAGGCCTGCGCCACCAGCCCCGATTCCACCTCGCCGAGCTGCGGCCCGCCCTGGAAGAAGATCTGGTTGATGCTGATCATGCGCCCGCGCAGTTCGTCGGGCGTTTGAATCTGGCGGATGGTGTTGCGCAGGATGGTGCTGACCGAATCGGCTGCGCCGATGAGGATGAGCGCGGCCAGCGTCAGCCAGAAGCTGCGCGACAGGCCGAACAGCACCGTGGCCAGGCCAAAGACGACCACCGCGCCCAGCAGCAGCGGCCCCTGTCGGCGCAGGCGCGCTCGCTGCGAAATGACCAGCGCGGCCCCCACCGCGCCGATCGATTGACCGGCCGAGAGCCAGCCGTACTGCTGCACGCCCACCTTCAGCACGTCGCGCGCGATGAAGGGCAGCAGCGTGTTGGCCGAGGAGAAGAAAGTGGCGAAGAAATCCAGGATCATGCTGCCCAGGATGACCGGCTGCCCCAGGATGAAGCGCCAGCCAGCGCGGATATCCAGCAGCCCGGCGCCGACCCGCGCGCGCAGGCCGTTGTGCGTCGCGCGCCTGGCGGCCTGCTGCGCCACCGGGCCAATTGCCAGCAGGGCGGCAATCACCGCCAGGAACGAAGCGGCGTTGATCAGGTACACCGAGAACAGCCCCATGCCGGCGATGGCCAGCCCGCTCAGCGCCGGCCCGATGATGGCGCCCAGGTCGGCGGCGATGGAGGTCATGCTGAAGGCCGAGGGCAGGTCCTCGCGCGGCAGCAGGTTGGGGATGATCGACTGGCGCGCGGGCAGGTCAAAGGAGATCGCCACGGCCTGCACCGCGGTCAGCAGGTAGATCCAGCCCAGGCGGATTTGCCCGGTGAGGGTGAGCAGCCCCAGCGCCAGCGCAACCAGCGCCTGCACGCTCTGGGTGGTGAGCATGATCTTGCGGCGGTCGTAGCGGTCGGCGAACAGCCCGCCGATGAGCGCGAAGGCCAGGATGGGCAAAAAGCGCGCCAGCCCGATGCCGCTGACGGCGATGGGCTGGTCGGTCAGTTCGCGGATGTGCCAGAGCAGCGTCCAAAACTGCATCTGCGATCCGGCGATCGAGATGAACAGCCCGGCCCACAGCAGGGTGAAGCGGCGGTGGCGAAGTGCGGGGGGAAGATGCATGGAATGTAGAATGTAGAAGGATGAATGCTGAATGATAAGCAGGCTGCTAACAGCTCACCGTTAATCTCTAATTGCTAACTCTCCACGAGGGCAGCTAACAGCTAACAGCTAATTGCTAATTGCTATTAGCTAGATCACGTGCCCCAATCGCGCAAATACAAAAAGTCGTAGCCGATGGTGCGGTTGGAGAGCTTGGCGATGGGCGGCAGGACGCGCTTGAAGTGGTTGCGGCGGATGCGGTTGACCACGGCGGTGACGAAGGGTTCGGCGAAGCCGGCTTCCACCGCCTCCTGCGGCGTGTAGCGCTGGTCCACCAGCAGATACAGCAGCCGGTCCACCTCGGCGTAGGTGAAGCCCAGCTCGCCCTCGTCGGTCTGGCCGCTCCACAGGTCGGCGGAGGGGGCCTTGTCGAGGATCGAGGCAGGCACGCCCAGCGCGCGCGAGAGCTGGCGCACCTGGGTCTTATACAGGTCGCCAATCGGGTTGATGGCGCAGGCCGAATCGCCGTACAGCGTGGTGTAGCCCAGCAGGATTTCGGTCTTGTTGCCGGTGCCCACCGCCAGCCCGCGGAAGGCCTCGGACTGGTCGTAGAGCACAATCATGCGCGCGCGCGCCATGATGTTGCCCTTGCGCGTGTTGCTCATTTCGGGGAAGGCCTGGATGAGCGGATCGACCATGCCGGTGATTTCAAAGGTCAGCGACTGCACGCCGGTGGCATCGATCACCTTTTGGGCATCGTCGAGCGAATCCTGCGCCGAGGTGCGGTAGGGCAGGCGGATGGCCAGCACGTTTTGCGGCCCCAGCGCCTCGGCGGCCAGGAAGCAGGAGAGGGCTGAATCCAGCCCGCCGGAAAGGTTGATGACGGCGCGGGTGTAGCCCACGCGGTTGAGTTCGCTGCGGATGAAGCCCGTCAGGATGCCGCGGGCCAGCTCGGTGTTGATGGTCAGGTCAATGTCAATCATGCTGCCTCCCTTTAGCGCCCGGACGACTGCTCGCGGCAGGTGAAAATGCGGGTCATTTCGCGCTGCACCAGCGCGGTGCGCTCATCGCGCAGCATGGGCAGGCGCGCGCGCGTGCGGTGCAGCTGGTTGAGGTCAATCTCGCCGAAGGTCAGCGCCTCCTGGTGGAAGGGTCCGCAGGCCAACTGGTTGCCGTCGGGGTCGTAGAGCGCAGAGCCGCCCCAGAAGTTCAGCCCGTCCTCGTAGCCGACGCGGTTGCTGTGGGCCACGAAGGAGGTGAACAGGCTGGCGTAGGCGCGGTTGATGTGATCGACCCAGCGGGCCGACTCGAGCGTATCTTCAGCGGTCAGGCCGCGGCCGGGCGAGGACGAGGTGAGCAGGAACAGGTCGGCGCCGTCCAGCCAGAGCAGGTAGGGCGGCGAGGCGTGCCAGAAATCTTCGCAGATGAGCACGCCCACTCGGCCGAAGCGGGTGTCGAAAGCGCGGATCGAGTCGCCCCAGGCGAAGAAGCGCCCCTCGTCGAACAGCCCGTAGGTGGGCAGGTAGACCTTGTGGTGCACGTGCAGCACCTCGCCGCGCGACAGGTAAGCTGCCGAGATGTAGAAGCGGTTGCGCACGTCCTCATCCACGAAGCCCACCAGCAGGTCCAGCTTCTGGCTGGCCTCCAGCAGCGGGCGGAAGATGGGATCGTCGCGGGTGGGGCGGTGTGAGACGGTGGGCACCAGGTCTTGCAGCACGTAGCCGGTGAGCGACAGCTCGGGGAACACCAGCAGGTCGGCGCCGCCGGCGTTGGCCTGCTGGATGACCGCCAGGTGTTTTTCCAGGTTGGCTTCCACGTTGCCCAGCACGGTGTTGATTTGGGATAAGGCGATGGTAAGTTTCATAAGGAAGAATGGGGGGAATATGGAATTATGGATGCAGCGCTGTGTTATTTCGTGAGTCGTGAACCGTGAACCGCTGAAAAAACGCTTCACGGTTCACCCTTCACGTCCCATCCATTTTATCACTCATCGGGCAACTCGCACTTGCGCAGGGGCGGATGCGCGTTGCTGCGATTAGATATCTTAAAGTTATCCGAAAGCAGTTGACAAATGCGACCGGAACTCTATAATGTTAATTGTGTAATTACCATATCATCATACAATATGACAACTCAATTCCCCCAATCCAAACCCCTTTATGAGCAAGTCGTCGAGCTGATTGAAGCGCGCATCATCAACGGCGAATACCGCCTGGGCGATCAGCTTCCGACCGAATTTGAACTGGCGGCCCAATACCGGGTCAGCCGGACCGTCATCCGCGAGGCGATGAAGACCCTCAAGGAGCGCGGCTGGGTGGATACCCGCGTTGGCAAGGGCACCTTTGTCATCGATAATGTTTCGCGTGGCGTGGGTGCCTCATTTGATGTGATTGTGCGCAGGAACCCTGACCTGGGCTTCGAGCACCTGATCGAGGTGCGCGAGCTGCTGGAGCCGGGCATTGCCGCACTGGCAGCCGAGCGCGCCAGCGCCGAGCAGATCCAGGCCATGCGCCAGGCGGTTGAGCAAATGGAGCATGCCGCGAATAATACCGCCGACATGGATGACTTCCTTGCCGGCGATTACACCTTTCACACGCTGATGGCGCAGGCTACTGGCAACCCGCTGGTGCCTTCCATCCTGCAGCCGGTGGTTACGTTGATGCGCGACCAGCAGAAATATCACCTTTACCGGGTGAAAGGCGGTTATCTCAAATCTCAGAGCCACCACCGCCTGATTATGGAAGCGATTGAGAATCATGACCCCGAAGCCGCCCGCCAGGCCATGCTCGGTCACATCCGGCAGGTGAGCGCCGACGTTCAGCAATCCAATTCCTGATCTTCCGCAGGCGTGCTGATCTTGCCTGCCGGGATGCCGCTTTTTTTAGGATGTGTACATGGACGCAAAGATCCTCATTTTTATTCTCAATGGTTTGACCCAGGCAGCCATTCTATTCGTCCTGGGCAGCGGCCTGACCCTGGCATTTGGCCTGATGCGGGTGGTCAACATGGCGCACGGGGCCTTCTATCTGCTGGGCGGCTACATTGGCTATTCGGTAGTCAAGGCCACCGGCAACTGGCCGCTGGCGGTGATTGCGGGCGGCCTTTCGATTGCGCTGCTGGGCTTCATCTTTGAGCGCTTCATGTTGGTCCGCGTGCGCGGCGGCGACCTGCCGGAGACGCTGCTTACCGTGGCCATTTCGATGATCATCGCCGACCTGGCGGTGGTGTTCTGGCCGCCGCAGCCGATCACGCTCAACGTGCCGGCCAGTCTCAACTTCCCCGTGCAGGTTTTGGGCATCACTTACCCCAGTTTTCGTTTCATCCTGATGGGGATTAGCGTGCTGATTGCTGTTTCGCTGTACCTGATCCTCTACAAGACCAAACTGGGGGCGGCTGTGCGCGCCGGCGTGGACGACCGCGAAACGGTTTCGGCGCTGGGGGTCAACATTCAAGTGATCTACACGGTTGTGTTTGTGTTGGCTGCGCTGCTGGCCGGTTTTGCCGGGGTGCTGGGCGGTTCGTACCTGCAGCTCAGCCCCGGCAGCGACACCACCATTTTGACGTATTCGCTGGTGGTCATCATTCTGGGCGGCATGGGCTCGCTGCTGGGCACGGTGGTCAGCTCGCTCATCCTCGGCCAGATTCTTTCCTTTGGCCTGGCTTATGCCCCGCAGTATTCCTACTTTCTGATCTTTATCCCGATGGCCATCGTGCTGGCGCTCCGTCCGCAGGGCCTGTTTGGAAAGCAAATCTGACATGCAGAACAAAAACCTTCCCCGCATTCTTCTCCTGGTGGCGATTGCAGTGCTGTTGGTCTTGCTTCCTTTGTATGCTGGCCAATACACCATAACAACTTTTATCCGCATTCTGTACTTTGGCTTTCTTGCGCTCAGTATCGGATTCTTGATTGGCCAGGGCGGCATGGTCAGCTTCACGCAGACGGCCTTTTTTGGCTTCACCGGTTACGTTATCGGCCTGCTCGGTTTGGAGCGCGGACTGGCGTTTCCGCTGCCTGAGCTGCTGGGGCTGGCGGGTGTGCTGCTGACGGCGCTGCTGCTGGGCATGGTGGCAGTGCGCGCCTATAAGATCGTTTTTCTGATGATTACGCTGGCCTTTGGTCAGATCTTCTGGGCCTTTGCCCAACAAAATACCAGCCTGCTGCACGGCTGGGCAGGCATTCGCGGCATTCGCCCGCCGGTCCTTCTGGGGATTGATTTTTACAACACGGCCAATTTCTACTGGGGCGCGCTGGTGCTCTTTGTGCTGGGGCTGTATTTGCTGTGGCGCATCACTAAATCGCCGTTTGGGCTGGTGCTGAACGGCACGCGCGAAAGCCCGCGCCGTATGGCGGCCCTGGGTTATCCGGTTTATTGGATTCGTGTGGTGGCATTCCTGATTTCGGCTTTTTATGCGGGCCTGGGCGGCATTCTGGCGGCTTATAACACCGGCATCATCACCCCCACCACCATTCAGCTCAGCCGCACCATCTGGGTGCTGTTAATGGTCATCCTGGGCGGCGCAAGCTACTTCTGGGGGCCGGTGGTGGGCACCATTGTGGTCGTCTGGCTGGACGTGCTGGTCAGCGGCATCACGGGCCGCTTTAACACCATCATTGGCATCATCTTCGTCATCACGGTTCTGTTCTCGCCCAACGGCCTGCTCGGACTGCTGGATGACATCCGCCGGGGCGAAAAGTTCCCTAAAATTCGCAAATTCCTCTTCCCGAAAGCAGCCTCTGGCGAGTAGGGAATCCCAAACCTTAAGGAGGTCAAACCTAAAAATATTTTTTCACTGGTAACCTGTCCCCTTTATTCGACTATGTTTGACTCAAGGAGAAGAAAATGTCACGTAAGTTGTTCTCGATCTTTTCGACGCTGATTGTGGTTTCCATGCTGCTGGCCGCTTGCGCCACAGCCACCCCCACAACAGCCCCGGCCGAATCTAAACCGGCCGAATCCACCGGTGAAATCAAGATCGGCTTTATCAGCGCGTTCACCGGCGTGTTCTCCTCCTTCGGCAAGATGCAGAAGGAAGGCGCCGAACTCGCCCTGGAAGAAGTGGGCTATACGGCCGGCGGCAAGAAGATCACCGTCATTTACGAAGACGACCAGCTGGACAACGAACAGGCCGTCACCAAAGCCAAGAAACTGGTTGAACAGGACAAGGTTGACATCCTGACCGGCCTGGTTTCCGGCGATGAAGGCCTCACGGTCGGCGATTACATGAAAGATAAGGGTATCCCCCTGATTCCGATGTATTCCGCCTCTGAAGATATGACCATGCGCAGCTTCTTCCCGATGACCGTGCGCGCCACCTGGACCGGCGCCCAGTCGATGGATGTGTTCGGCTACTGGCTGGCCACCGAAAAGGGTTACAAAAAGATCTACATGATCGGTGAGGACTATTCGTACCCCTGGAACCAGGCCGGCGGTTTCAAGCGCGGCTTCTGCCGCGGCGGCGGTGTTGAGGTCAAGAGCGTCTGGTTCCCGCCGGGCACCACCTCGGACTTCTCTTCCATGATCGCTGCCATCCCGCTGGATCAGGGTTATGATGCGGTGCTGTACAACGGTGCCGGCGGCGATGCCGTCAACTTCATCAAACAGTGGTCTGAACTTGGTATGGTTGGCAAGATTCCGCTGCTGGGCCAGTCGAACACCTTTGAAAAACCCGACCTGGATTCGATGCCCAAGGATATTGTCGGCTCGCTCTCGCCGCACCACACTGCGGATGATCTGAATACCCCGAACTGGAACGCCTTCAAGGATGCCTTTGTTAAGAAGTACGGCTATTCTCCCTCGGCTGCTTCGGAATTCGCCTATATGTCCATGCGCATGATCCTGCGCGCGATCGAAGCCGTGAAGGGTGATGTTTCTGACAAGGCCAAGCTGGTAGATGCCATGCTCAAGGTTGACCTGAGCGATACCCCGCGCGGCCCCGTTGCGCTTGATCCGACGTATCACTCCGCGATCGAAAACGTCTATATCCGCGAAGTGACCGCCGATGACAAGGGCGCGCTGTACAACAAGGGCATCCTCACTGTCAAGAATGTCAGTCAGTTTGGCCCGTATGATCCTGCGCTTTACATGTCGCAGCCGATTGACGGCAACACCTACCCGCCCGACCTGTGCGCTGATTTCCCTGCGGAAATGCTCCAGGCCGCCAATATTTACGAATACCTGCCCTTCGGTAAGTAACTCAGTTCCTGCCTTTGTCCGTGCCGGGCTCAGGCCCGGCACGGACAAGACCTCCCATTTGCTTTTGCTGTCATTTCACGAATAGGATTCAGGAGTACTCTGCCTCATGTCTGCTCAGCCAGCCCTTGTTGTTTCATCCGTGTCCAAAAACTTTGGCGGCGTCCAGGCGGTCCACCTGGTCAGCCTTTCTGTGCCGGTGGGTGAACGGCGTGCTTTGATTGGCCCAAACGGCGCAGGGAAAACCACGCTTTTTAATGTCATTGCCGGTGAATTGAAAGCGGATGGCGGCAGGCTGGAATTGTTTGGCGAAGATATTACCCACCGTTCGGTGCAGGAGCGCGCCCGGCTCGGCCTGGGACGCACGTACCAGATCTCGCAGCTTTTTTTGAAATTAACCGTTGAAGAAAATCTGTTCCTGGCTGGAGCTTCCACCGCCGGGCTGACCTTTCAAATGTTTCGGCCCTGGAGCAAACAAATCTCGCAGCGCGAATGGGCGCGCCAGGTGGCCGAGCAGGTGGGCCTGAGCGGCCAGCTGGGAATGCGCGTGGCTGACCTTTCGCACGGCCAGCAGCGCCAGCTGGAACTGGGTATGGCCATCTCCATGCGCCCGCGCCTGATCATGCTGGACGAGCCGGCAGCCGGTCTTTCACCTTCAGAGCGCGTGATCCTGACCGGGTTAATCAAGAAATTACCAGCGGAAACCACGCTGATTCTCATTGAACACGATATGGAAATCGTCCTTGACCTGGCCGATACCATCACCGTGCTCAACCGCGGCGAAGTGATCGCCGAGGGCAAGCCGGAAGAAATTCGCTCCAATCAAGAAGTCCAAAAAGTCTACCTGGGAAGTTCTTATGCCTGAACCTGCCGCTCAACCTGTTTTGCTCGATGTTCGCGATTTGAATGCATATTACGGCGACAGCCACGTATTGCAGGGCTGCTCGCTGACCGTGGGCAAAGAATGCGTGGCGGTGCTGGGCCGCAACGGCATGGGCAAAACCACGCTGCTGCGCTCGATTATGGGCCTCACCCCGCCGCGTTCCGGGCAGGTGCTTTGGAACGGGAAAGACCTGGCCGGCAAAAAACCCTACGATATTGCCAGCCAGGGCCTGGGCTATGTGCCGCAGGGCCGCCGCCTGTTCCCGTCATTATCGGTAGAAGAGCATCTTACGCTCACCTATCGGAAAACTGGCCAGCCGGACGAATGGACGCCCAAAAAGGTGTTCGATCTGTTTCCAGAAATTGCCCGCCGCCGCAGCATTTCGGGTGCGCGCCTCAGCGGCGGCGAGCAGCAAATGCTGGCCATTGGCCGCGCGCTGGTGACCAACCCGAAGATCATCCTGCTGGATGAACCCTCGGAGGGCCTGGCCCCGGTGGCAGTGGACCGCGTGGTGGAGATTTGCCGCGAGCTGCTCAAGGAAAATATTTCCATCCTGTTGGTTGAACAAAACATTCACGTGGCCGAAGCGCTGGCCGAGCGCGTTTATATCCTGGTCAGCGGTAAGACCGTGCACGAAGCCACTGCCGAGGAATTCCTGGAAGATGTGGAACTGCGCCAGAAGTACCTGGGCGTGTAATCCTTATTCAGACAAGTGACGTCGGTTGGAAGGAGGATGGGATGACCAAAACTGTAGCCATTCTTGGTGCTCTGGATACCAAGGGAGTTGAATTTGGCTTTATCAAGTCCGAAATCGAAAAGCACGGCTGCAAAACGCTGGTGATTAACGTGGGTGTGCTGGGCGCGCCGGCTTTTGAGCCGGACGTGAGTGCCGAGGAAGTGGCCGCCGCGGCGGGCGCCAACCTGGCCGAGCTGGTTGTCAACAAGGACCGCGGCCTGGCGCTGGACGCAATGACCCAGGGCGCGGCCGCGATCACCCGCAGGCTGTATGCCGAGGGCCGCTTTGACGGCATCATCTCGATGGGCGGCGGCGGTGGCACCGCTATGGGCACCAGCGCCATGCGTGCGCTGCCTGTGGGCGTGCCCAAGCTGATGGTTTCTACCGTGGCCTCCGGTGATACCAGCCCCTATGTCGGCACCACCGACATCACCATGATGCCCTCCATCGTGGATGTTTCGGGCATTAACCGCATCAGCCGGCAAATCTTTATCAACGCAGCGGCGGCCATTTGCGGCATGGTCAATGCCCAGTCTCCAGCCGCCGCAGCCGATAAGCCCCTGATCGCCGCCTCGATGTTTGGCAATACCACCCGCGCTGTTGATCATGCCCGCAAGATCATGGAAGAGCACGGTTATGAAGTGCTGGTCTTCCACGCCACCGGCACCGGCGGCAAGACGATGGAATCGCTGGTGGAGAGCGGCTTCTTTGCCGGCGTGCTGGATATCACCACCACCGAATGGGCCGACGAGCTGTGCGGCGGCGTGCTGAGCGCCGGCCAGCACCGCCTGGAAGCCGCCGCCAAAGCCGGCCTGCCGCAGGTTGTCACCCCGGCCTGCATTGATATGGTCAACTTCTGGGCACCGGAGACGGTTCCAGCCAAATACAAAGACCGCCTCTTCTACCACTGGAACCCCAACGTCACGCTCATGCGCACCACGCCCGAAGAAAATGCCCAGCTGGGCAAGATCTTTGCCGAAAAGCTCAACGCCGCCGTCGGGCCGGTGGAAGTGTTCATCCCGATGGGCGGTTTTTCGGAGGTGGATGCCCCCGGCAAGCCCTTCTGGTGGCCCGAGGCCGACCAGGCTTTCGCGGACGCGCTTAAAGCCAACCTGCGCGCTGATATTCCGGTCACAATTTTGCCCAACAACGTCAACGACCCCGAATTCTCCGGCCTGTTGGCGCAAACACTGCTCAAGATGCTCAAGAAATAACTGGAGGTTTTGAAATGGCTATTCCGCGTGAAGAGATTTTGAAGAAGTTGTATGCCAAGGCCGCAGCCGGCCAGCCGATCATCGGCGGCGGCGCGGGCACGGGCATTTCGGCCAAGTGCGAAGAGGCCGGCGGCATTGATCTGATCGTCATCTACAACACCGGGCGCTACCGCATGGCCGGGCGCGTTTCGATTACCGGCCTGTTTGCTTACGGCGATGCCAACGCGATCATGATGGAAATGGCCGGCGAAGTGCTGCCCGTGGTCAAGCACACCCCGGTGCTGGCGGGCGTCAACGCCACCGATCCCTTCCGCCTGATGCCCTACTTCCTCAAGCAGGTCAAAGAAATGGGCTTCTCGGGCGTGCAGAACTTCCCCACCGTGGGCCTGTTTGACGGCAAAATGCGCGCGAACATGGAAGCCACCGGCCTGGGCTATGATAAGGAAGTGGAAATGATCCGCCTGGCGCACGAGATGGACCTGCTGACCACGCCGTATGTATTCAACGAAGATGAAGCCCAGGCTATGGTCAAGGCCGGCGCTGACCTGATTGTGGCCCACGTGGGCCTGACCACCGGCGGCACCATTGGCGCGACCGTGGCCATGACGATGGATGAGGCTATAGACACCACCATGCGCATCGCCGAAGCCTCGCGCAAGATCCGCAAGGACGTGCTGGTGATCTGCCACGGCGGGCCGTTTGACGACCCCGAAAATGTGGCCAAAGCGATGGAACGCATGCCCGGCATCAACGGCTTCTACGGCGCCACCAGCATGGAACGTTTGCCCGTTGAGCGCGCCGTGACTGAGCAGGTGCGCAAATTCACCCAGATGAAGACGACCGAATTCAAGAAATAAGCCAATCGAATTTACCGGTAGAAAGAGCCGCGCCAGGTCTTGGTCACGGCTCTTTTGATTCCTGTTCATCCCCGTAACTTTTCCCTTCGCTCAACGACTATAAGGATGAGTGAGAGCAACACATTATTTGTAGTTTTAGAGCACCAAAGAAGGAGAAACGAAATGAACAGGAAACTTCTAAAGACGACCCATATCTTGCGCTTTGCGGCGATTTTTGCCGTGCTGGCGCTCAGCGCCTGCGCGGGCGGCGCAGTTCCTGGCGCATCCAATTCCGGCGCTTCCAGCGCCGATGCGCTCACCGGCGCGTCCATCGCGGCACTGCCGCAGTTGGGCGAGCTGTTTTTCACCGGCACGGTGCAGGCCATGTCGGCCACCACGGTGCAGATCGCGGATATGACCTTCCGCGTGGATGACCAGACCAGTTGGGCCCAGGACCTGACGGTGGGTTCGCCGGTGCGCGTGCGCGCCCTCGAACTGCCTGACCGGACCCGCTACGCGGTGGATGTGCAGCGCGCCGACAGCCTGGCCGCTTCCAGTTCCTCCTCCGGCGAGGTCGAGTTCAAGTTCTACGATGTGGTCGTTTCGATGGGCGCCGAAAGCTGGCAGATTGGCAGCCAGACCGTGCTGGTGGATGCCAACACCTTCATCGACGCGGGCATTCAGACCGGCAGCCTGGTGGAAGTGGAAGGCCTGCTGGTGAACGGCCAGATGCTGGCCCGCAAGATCACGCTGGAAGACAGCAGCAGCCAGACCCCCATGCCCAACCCGACCGTCACGCCGGCACCTGCCGGGCAGGCTCGGGTGGAATTGATCGGCAAGCTGGACGCCATCGACAGCACATCGCTGCAGGTGGGCGGCCTGACCTTCGCCGTGACCATGCTGACCGAGATTGACGGTAACCCTGCCGTCGGCGATATCGTCAAGGTGGAAGGGTTCCGCGCCGCGGACGGCAGCCTGACGGCCAAAGAGGTCAAACTGGCCGATTTCGACAAGCTGCCCCCTGAGGGCACCGTCTATGCCGAGATCAAAGGCACGGTTGAAACGATCGGCGACAGCCTGTGGGTGATCGGCGGCTTCAATGTGGCCGTGAATGCCAGCACCGAGCTCTACACCGGCCTGGCCGTGGGCAGCTTTGCCAAAGCCGAAGGCACGCTGCAGGCCGACGGCAGCCTGCTGGCCCGCGAGATCAAACTGGCCGAGATGGACGATGACGGCGGCGATGACAGCAATGATGACAGCGATGACGACAGCGATGACGATCACGGCACGCCCATGCCCGGCACCAAAGTCGAGTTCAAGGGCGTGGTCGAATCGATCAGCACCGGCCTGTGGGTGATTGGCGGACGCACCATTGTGGTCACCGCGCAGACCCGCATCGAAGGTTCGCCGCAGGTGGGCGATTACGTCGAAGTCAAGGCCTATGCAGCCAACAACACGCTCACCGCCAGCCAGATCGAGCTTGAGGACGACGACGACGGCAGCAGCGATGACGACGGCAGCGGCAGCGGCGATGACGACGACAGCAATGATGACAGCAACGATGACAACGGCGGCGATGACGACGACAGCAATGATGGCAGCAACGATGACAACGGCGGCAATGACGACGACAGCAATGATGACAGCAACGATGACAACGGCGGCGATGACGACGATGACGGCGATGACGATTAATTGCGCCGCGGAAGTTGAAAGGTCTTGAACCTTACCAAAGCAAGGAATATCGATGGAGGGCGCACTCCGGCGTCCTCCATCGAAAACTGGCGCAGGCAGCATTTGAGCGATGGACCAGTCTAAGGTATACTCAAACGGTCAAAGATTTTTCCTGACACAAGCCCATTTTGTGGAGCACCCTGTCGAGCATGACGCTTGAGGACCTTCTGACGCGCGCGAAAAAGCAGGATATGCAGTCGCTGGCTGCCCTGCACGACCAGCTCTACCCGCTGGTGTACCGCTACGTCAGCTACCGGCTGGAGGACGAGCAGGCTCGCGAGGACATCACCTCCGAAACCTTCGTCCGGCTGGTGGATGTGCTTCACAAGCGCGGGCAGTCCATTCAAGACCTGCGCGCCTGGCTGATCGGCACGGCGGCCCACCTGGTCAGCGATCACTACCGGCGGCAGTACCGCCGCCCGGAAAGCGGCCTGGAGCAGCACGAAGACCTGCCCGACGGCCTTCACACGCCCGAACAGGCGGCCGAGCAGCGCCAGATTCATAACGAAGTGCAGCAGGCGATGCGCAGGCTGACCGGCGACCAGCAGCACGTGCTGGCGCTGCGCTTCTCGCAGGAGCTCTCGCTGGAAGAAACCGCCCGCCTGATGAAGAAATCGGTCAACGCGGTCAAAGTGTTACAGTTTCGCGCCCTGGCGGCTCTCCGCCGGGCCATGGATGAAAGAGGAAAATCGCAATGAAGCGGCCGGATGAAACCCTGGTTTTAGAAGAAGCGCTGCGCAAGCTGCGGGCTGGCGTGCCGCTGGACCAGGTATTGGCGGAATGCGGCGAATTCGCAGCCGAACTGGCACCCCTGCTGGAGGCGGCGCAGTGGATGCAATCTTCGGTGCAGGCGGCCGCGCCGCGCGGCGCTGTGGCGCGCAGCCGCGCCCGCTTTTTGCAGGCCGCCGAAGCGCGCTCGGCCCGCGCGCTGCCCTTCTTTGCGCGCTTCCGCTGGGCGGTCAACCTGGCGGTCATTCTTGTGGTTCTGGCAGGCGCATTGTTTTTCACCGGGCTGGGCTCGGTTTCTGCGCTGCCCGGGCAGGCACTTTACCCGGTCAAGCGCGCCGTTGAGCAGGCCCGCCTGGCGCTGGCTTCCTCCGATCCGGCCAGACGGCTGCTGCTGGAGGAGAGCTTCGACGCGCGGCGCGCGGCAGAGGCGCTGCGCCTGGCCGAACTGGGCCGCGGGCAGCGCGTGAGCTTTGCCGGTTTCCTCTCCGGCGGCAACGGGCAGCCCTGGACCGTGGAGGGCCTGACGCTGCAAATGGACGACGCATTGCAGGCGGCCGCGCAGAGCCTGCCGGGTGCATATGTGGAGGTGCAGGGCCAGGTGCAGGCCGACGGCACGGTGCTGGTGAGCGTGCTGCGGCTGCGCTTCTTTGAGCTGAAGGGCACGCTGATGCAAAATGACGGCGGCCGCTGGCTGATCAGCGGCGTGTGGGTGGCCATCACCGGCCAGACGCAGGTGGAGCAGCCGCTGGCAGCCGGGCAGCGCGTGGAAATCACCGCCATCCGCCTTTCGCAGCAGGATTTCCTGGCGCTGAGCGTGCGCCTGGAAGACGGGAACGGTTTGAAAGATGACCTGGCATCCCCCGCGGCGGTTGTGACGGACGATGGCGATGATGTGGATGAAACGCCCGAACTGCGCGCAACGGATGATTCTGGCGGTGACAGCGAAGACGATGAAAAAACCGAAACCGTTCAGCCCGGTGGGGATGACGGCGGCGAGGATGATGATGACAGGGGCACCCCCGACAGCGGCAGCAGCGGCGGGGACGACGATGAAACCCCCGACAGCGGCGAGGATGGCGACGATGACAACGGCACGCCCGACAGCGGCAACAGCGGGGATGATGACGCCGAACCGGACGACGGCGGCGGCGATTGAGATCAAAACTCATTACGCATCAAGCAGCGAACCGGAGTATATCCCGGTTCGCTGCTTGATTTGTCGCGGAGAAACCGCCTAAATCCCGCTGCCGGTATCGTCGGCTTCGCCGGGCGAGTTCCAGCGCGCGAGCAGGCGTGCATAGGTATCTTCCAGCGCCTCGGGCAGCACGCGGGTTTGCGCCAAAGCGGTCATAAAGTTCACATCGCCGCCCCAGCGCGGCACCACGTGAAAGTGCACATGCTCGGCCACGCCGGCCCCGGCGGCTGCGCCGATGTTGGCGCCCACGTTGAAGCCCTCGGGGTTGTAGACGGCGCGCAGCACGCCCATGGCGCGCGCCAGCAGCTCGATGATCTCGGCGCGCACGGTCGGCTCGAGCAGCTCAAAGGTCGATTCGTGTTCAAACGGCACCACCATCAGGTGCCCGCTGGCATAGGGATAGCGGTTGAGCATGACGAAGGCGGCCTCGCCGCGCGCCAGGATCAGGTTGCCCGGTCCGTCGGGCAGGTCGAGCGCGGTGCAGAAAATGCAGCCGGGAATGTGTTCGTGTTTTTGGATGTATTTCATCCGCCAGGGCGACCATAAATGATCCATGCTTCACCACCTGTAGGAGAAATCCACGCCGCGCTGCAATCCCGCGCGTTGTGTGTGGATTTTATTGTAACGCCGGATGGGGGAGGATGGAAGAGCGCAAAAATTTTGCACCAAACAGGAACAATGTCACGGTTGTACGCAAATAAATATACATTATAATGGGCTCAACCCATCCAGGAGCTTTGATTTGGATACAGTCATTCAGGGCATCATTGACGGTTTTCGCATGTTCTTCAGTGGCGACCCGGTGCTGTGGGAGATTATCCTGCTCTCTGGCAAGGTCAGCGGCATCGCGTTGATCTTCAGCGCGCTGCTGGGCATCCCCTTCGGCGCGTTCATGGGGCTGGTGCGCTTCCGCGGGCGGCGCTTTGTGCAGGCGCTCATTTACACCGGCATGGGGCTGCCGCCAGTGGTGGCCGGGCTGGGCGTGTACCTGCTGCTCTCGCGCGCCGGCATCCTGGGGCCGCTCAACCTGCCCTTCGTGCCCGAGCTGTTCACCGTGCCGGCGATGATTTTGGCGCAGGTCATCATTGCCACGCCGCTGGTGGCGGGCTACACCATGTCGGCAGTTTCTGAGGTGGCGCCCGACCTGCGCCTGCAGGTGCGCTCGCTGGGCGCAACGCCGCTGCAGGTGACCCTGGCGGTGCTGCGCGAGGCGCGCCTGGGCCTGGTTGTGGCGCTGGTGGGCGGGCTGGGCTCGATCATCTCGGAGGTGGGCGCGGTGATGATGGTGGGCGGCAATATTGAAGGGCAAACGCGCGTGCTGACCACCGCCATCATGCTTGAAACGCGCCGCGGCAACTTCTCGCTGGCCATCGGGCTGGGCATGGTGCTGCTGCTGCTTTCGTTCATCATCAATTACGGCGTCACCCAGTTGCAGGGCAAGGGGAACTGAGGCATGGGCGCCATTTTCGAACTGGAATCGCTCAAGAAAGCCTACGCCGGGCGCACCGTGCTGGATTTGCAGCACCTCACGGTGGAACGCGGCGAGATCCTTGCGCTGGTGGGGCCCAGCGGGGCGGGCAAATCGACCCTGCTGCGGCTGCTCAACTTCCTCGAACCGCCCGACAGCGGCGAGCTGCGCTACAAGGGCGTGGCGGCTGCGGGTGTGCCGCTGGAGCTGCGCCGCCAGGTGACGGCGGTCTTCCAGCGGCCGGCGCTGCTGCGCGACAGCGTGGAAAGCAACGTGGCCTACGGGCTGCGCCTGCGCGGTCAGCGCGACTGCCGCAACCAGGTGCAGGCCGTGCTGCAGCGCATGGGCCTGGAAAAGCTGCACCGCGCCCCGGCGCGCACGCTTTCGGGCGGCGAGGCCCAGCGCGTGGCGCTGGCGCGGGCTGTTGTGCTGCAACCCGAAGTGCTGCTGCTGGATGAGCCCACCGCCAACCTCGACCCCTACAACATCGGGCTGATCGAGGAAGTGGTCAAGGAGATTCACGCCCAGCGCGGCGTGACCGTGGTGCTGGTGACGCACAACATCTTCCAGGCGCGCCGCCTGGCCGACCGCGTGGGTCTGCTGCTCAACGGCGGCCTGATCGAAATCGGCCCATCCGCCCAATTCTTTGAGGATCCCCGCGACCCGCGCACGCGCGCCTTCGTCCGCGGAGAGATGATCTATTAGTCTGCCAAACAGGAGTGGAATATGAAGTCAAACCGTTTTGCACGCATTTTGGGGCTGCTGGTACTGGCAACCATGTTGCTGGCTGCCTGCGCTCCGGCTGCCACGCCCACCGCCGCGCCGGTCGAGCCCACAACAGCCCCCGTTGAACCCACCGTCGCCCCGGTGGAACCCACCGCGGCGCCGGTTGAACCCACGGCCGCCCCGGTCGAGACCCGGACGCTCATCCTGGCCACCACCACCAGCACGCAGGATTCCGGCCTGCTGGACTACCTGCTGCCCGATTTCACCGCTGAAACTGGCGTGGAAGTCAGCGTGATCGCGGTCGGCTCGGGCCAGGCGCTGCAGATGGGCAAGGATGGCGATGCGGATGTGCTGCTGGTGCACTCGCCCGCCGCTGAGAAGACCTTTATGGACGACGGCGACGGCGTGCGCCGCGAAGACGTGATGTACAACGACTTCGTCATCGTCGGTCCCGAAGCCGATCCCGCCGGGATCAAGGGCATGACGGCCGTTGCCGACGCCTTCACCGCCATTTCCACCTCTGGCGCGTCCTTTGTTTCGCGCGGCGATGATTCCGGCACGCACAGCAAGGAGATGAGCATCTGGAAGGCCGCCAAAATTGAACCCGCCGGCGACTGGTACGTTTCGGCCGGGCAGGGCATGGGCGCCGTGCTGACCATGACCGAAGAGCTGCAGGGCTACACCCTCAGCGACCGGGCCACCTACCTGGCGCAGACCCAGTCCGGACTCACGTTGAAGATCCTGGTGGAAGGCGACAAGCTGCTGCTCAATCCCTACGGCGTCATCGCTGTCAACCCCGCCAAGAACGAAAAGATCCAGAACGACCTGGCCAACCAGTTTATCGATTGGCTGATCTCGGTGCCGGTGCAGCAGAAGATCATGGACTTCAAGAAGGCCGAACTCGGCCAGTCGCTGTTCATCCCCAGCTCGGCGCTGTGGAAAGCCGCCCAGCCGGCTGCCGCTGGTTTGAAGATCACCGGGCTGGTGGGCGCTGAACTGGCCTGGGCTGAAGCCGATCTGAAGGCCATGGAAGCCATGGACGTGGATTACACCAACAAGGACGGCGAAACCGCCACCTTCAACGGCGTATCCCTGGCCGCGCTGCTGGCGCTGGCCGGACCCAAGGCCGAGGCGACTACGCTGATCTTTGTGGCCGATGACGGCTACACCGCCGAGCTGCCGCTGGCCGACGCGCTGGCCTGCGAGAAGTGCATTGTGGCCTTCTCGGACGATGGCACGCTGCGCATGGTCATGCCCGACATGTCCTCGAAGGTGAACGTCAAGGGCGTAGTCGAAATCCAGGTCAAGTAAGACTTTTCAGGCAATCAAACCAAAAGGTGCAGCCGTCCGGCTGCACCTTTTTTGGTGTGCAAAGATAGCGCGCTCCGGCGCGGGTCAATCCCGTTCCGGGGTCAGCAGCCAGCGCAGCAGGCCGAATACGATCACCGCCGCCAGGATGAGCAGCACCGCCACCGGCAGCGCGGCCTTGAGCCCGAAGCCCTCGAAGCGTTCGTAGACCAGCACCGGCACGATCTTGGGGTGATAGGCCAGAATCACCACCGCGCCGAATTCGCTGATGCCGCGCGCCCACATCATCAGCGCGCCGCCGGCCACGCCGCGCCAGGCCTGCGGCAGCGTCACCAGCCAGAAGGCCTGCCAGGCCGAAGCGCCGTCGATCAGCGCGACGCGCTCCATCTCCTCATCCACCAGCGCGAAGGCGTCGCGGCTGGCGTTGACCAGGTAGGGCAGGCTGACGAACATCATCGCCGCCACGATGCCGGCCAGGCTGTCGGTGAGGACCAGCCCCAGCCCGGAAAGCGGCCTGCCCAGCAGCCCCTGCCGCCCGAAGACCATCAACAGGGCCACGCCGGCCGCCGTGTGCGGGATGACCACCGGCAGGTCGACCAGCGCCTGCAGTGCGCGCTTGCCGGGGAACTTGAAGCGTGCCAGCAGGTAGGCCAGCGGCACGCCGCCCAGCAAACCCAGCCCGGCGGCGATGCCCCCCGCGCCGAAGGTCAGGCCGATCGAGCGCGCCACCTCGGGGTCGGAGAGCGTCTGGCCCAACGCACCGGGCGTGCTGGAAAGCAGCGTGACCAGCAGCGGCAGCGCGATGAACAGCGCCACCAGCAGGCTGGCAGTGATGAAACCGGCGGGGATGGGTTTGCGGTTCACTTGGCGGGTTGGGTCAGGGCTTGCAGCTCAGCCGGCAGGTTCTCATACCCGTCGGCAATCAAAGGATCAAGCAGCGGCTGGAAATTGTTCTGCATAATTGTACGCCCCTGCGGGCCCAGCAGGAAGGCCAGGTAGCGCTCGGCGGCATCCGCGTGCGGCGCGTTGGAAGGAATCGTCGCGCCGTAACCGATCTGCTCGCCGCGGAAGAGCGGCTGCACGCTGGCGAAGCGTTGAAAATCCAGTTTGACGGTCACCTGGCCGTAGGTTTGCGCCATCTGCGCATCGCCCAGGTTGAGCTCGGCGGGCAGTGCCACCACGCGCAGCCCGTGCTGGCGGATGACACTCTCGTATTCAAAGGCATAGTCCAGGTCGCCGGATTCGAGCAGCGCAATCAGTTGGATGCTCGAGCCGCGCAGCACGATGTGCGAGCCGTCCTTGGATTCGAGCAGCTCGGGCACGTGGATCAGCGCGCCGTTTTCGTCCTGCTCGACCGTGATCGGACGTTTGAACGCACCGTCGAACATATCGAAGAACAGCGTGGGGCGGTCGTACAGCATGCCGGCCAGTTGAAAGGCCATCAACGCGCGGTAACCCGAGGCGTCGAAGCGCGGGTCGGCGATGCCCACGCGCACGTCCGGCCGGCGCAGCACCTCCAGCCAGTTTTCGGCATTGATTTCGCCGGCGTAGGCGCTTTTTTCGGTGTAGGCCAGACCCAGGCGGTTGGTGGCAAAGCGCACGTACCAGTTGGCGTAGGGCTGGCCGGTTTCGGGCACGCTGCTGGCGTACATCAGCATCGGAATCAATGCGTGGTCGGCGGTCAGCACCACGTCAATCAGCTCGTGCAGCTCGGTGACGTGGCGGATGACCTGGATGCTGCCGTGGCACTCGTTGAGCACGTCGATGTCGGGGTTGGCGGCCTCGAAGGCAGCCTCCAGGTCGGCGACCGGCTGAATCAGGCTGCCGGCGCAGAACACCACCAGCGGCGTCTTTTCGCGCGGGCCACAGGCGGCCAGCAACAGACTGCCCAGCAGGGATAAGGCCAGGAACAATGCGGTTTTGGATTTCATCATGGCATGATCGGTAGGGGCGCACGCCGTGCAAGGCGCACGCCATGCGCCCCTACGACTACGACCGACTATTTGACTTCAATCCTGACCACGTCCTTTACCCAGAAGCTGCTCTCCATGCCGGGCATGGCCAGCACCAGCGTGCCGTCGTCGGCAAAGGCCACCAGGCAGTCGGCGCAGGCCAGCACCGCGGCCAGGTCGGCTTCCACGGCGTACCCGTCGCTGGCAGTGAGCACAAGTGTGGCCGCGCCATCCTTGGGCCCGGCCAGCGCCAGCAGGTCGTTCAGGCGCACGCCTTCATATTCCTGCATGCCCTTCTTGGGATGTTCGAGCTGCAACTCGACCTTGCCCAGCGCTTCGAGCATGTCGCGGCTCCAGGATTGTTCGGCGTTCACCAGTCCGGCGAGCGTCAAAGCTTCCTCGCCGGCGGGCGCGACGGCCGGACCTGCCCCAGCATTGGGGGTTGCGGCCGCGGCGTCATCCCCGGCGGCTGCAGCGTCGTTGAGGTGCAGGATGATCTTGACCACCGCGCCGATGCTTTCCTTGCCGGTCAGCGTGGGGCCCACCAGGCGCAGCGGGTTGTCTTCTTCGGCCAGCATATTGCCGTTGACCTTGTTGGCAAGGATGATGGCATTATCTTCGTTGATCCGCTGACTGTCGAAAGTGACCGAATAACCGTCGGCGGCGACAACCTCGATGGTGTAACCGGCCTCGGCCAGTTCGCGGTTGTAGGGCTGAACGTCGCTGCCGTGCTTGAACTCGTCATCCACACGCCCGACGATGATCCACAGCGGCGTGCCGCTCCACTCCTGCGCCTTGGTGTCGGTCCAGGTGGAACCGTGGCAGCCGCTGGCCGAGCAGGATTCATAGGAACCGCGGTCGACCGGGTCGTCGATGGCGCCCTGCAATTCCAGCACCCAGTCTTCGGCCATCGACTTAAGCGTCACCCGGCGCACCCATTTGATCGACCAGTGCCCGTCGGTGACCTGGTTGTTTTTCTCGCTGATGATCGCCAGGCGCAACTTGCCGTCGCGCTGCTCGTCCAGCGGCTGGCCGTCCATTTCATAGGCGACGATCACGGTGAGCGGGTCGACGGACTTGAGTTCGTCGCCGGTAGCCGGGTCGTAGGCGATGAACGCGCCGTTGGCGAGCTGATCGCCGGAGAAGGTCATGATGTAGCCGTCCTCGGCTTCAATCTCGACGCCCATATCGGCGCCCAGGCCGCCCACCTGGTCGATCAGGGTGAGCAGGCTGACGCCCTTGAAGAGTACCGGCGGGGTGATCTTGCCGGTGGAGGATTTAATGCCGGCCTGGCCTTCGACGGCGGGCAGGGCCTTCAGCGTTTCCATCGAAAAGCTGATGCTTTTAGACTCGCCGATGATATCCAGCACCACGTCGCCGCCAACTGGAGCGGCTTCGGTGGGCGCGGTGGTGGGTTCGGCGGGGGCCGTGGTGGGCGCGGCGGCCTGGGTGCAGGCGGCCGCGATGAGCAAAAGCGCGCAGAGCGCGAGGAGGAGCAGGGTGTTCTTTTTCATGGGGACCTCGGAGGGACTGTATATTTGAACCAGGGTAATTATACAGGAAAATCAAGAACACCCCGGCCGTGGCGTGGGTGGGGGATGGCAAGGGTGATAACAGACCAACATGGGCACGGCTGATCCGTTTATAACAGCGTTGGTTTGACCCTTGCCGCTGTGCCCCTACCCGTGGCGGTGTTGGGCACGGCGATGCGCGCACAGATGCGCAGGCATCGGACGCCATGCAACCTATCATTTGCCATGCCCGGCAGTGAAAATCTTATCGTAGTGACGACGTCAGTCGCTCTTCCGCCCCAAATCTCAGGCGTCCGGGATCTCGTCCTCTTCGGGCAGGAACGCGTTGGAACTGGTTTTTTCTTCCACCTTTTGGCTGGCAAAATACAATGCCACCTCCAGCGAGCCGTCCTGATCGGCGCTGTTGGGCAGGTTTTCGCGCGTGTCGTACAGCACTTCGGGCGTGCCGGAGGTGCCGTTGACTGTGACGATAATGTCGTTCAGACCGGGCAGGGCGATGATGCCGCGCTTGCCGACCGGACCCGGCTCGGGCATGCGCGTCTTGAGCTGGTCAATATCTGCCTGCATGAGCTGATGGGAGGCGCGGCTGTCCTGATCAATTTTGGAAAACACTTCGCTGCGCAGAATCTTGAAATGCTCACGCGCCTCGGGCGGCAAAAGCGCCTTGACCTGTGCCTCGATTTTGACCCAGGTCTCGTCGATCTGCTGGATGATGCGGTTCCATTCGTTTATTTTGCGCTCTTCGAAAGCGAGCACCTTTTTCTGACCAGCGGAAATACGCTTTGAAATCGATTCGGGCTGCTCTTTATCCATGTCCGGCTCCCCATCGCCGCGGACGGCGTTTTGGTTTCATTTTACTACACCCGGGGATCGTTTTTCCACTGCGCGGCGGGTGACAAATGCGCGGTAGGCAAACAGGATGCGCAGCATCGGCGGTGCGTAGAGCAGCCGCGTCCAGGCGTGCCGCAGGCCCGGGCGGTGCTGGTATTCGATCTGGTCGTTCACCTGCGTCTGCCCGCCGGAAACAGCCTTGAAGACGTGCTTGTGACGCCAGCGCAGCAGCGGACCGCTCGTTTGCTCGTCGGTGAAGCCGCGCAGCGGGTCAACATGGCTGTGCCGCGCCGTCCAGCGGATGGGGAAGGGGCCGAACCAGAGGGTGAATTCGGAGATGGATCCTTCTCCCAGGGGATCGACGCGGTGCAATTGGGCAATCATCGGGAAGGGCGTCAGGCGTTTGAGCGCGTGCGTGCTGCGGTGAAAATCGGCCACCGCCCGCAGCGGCGCGCGCACCTGGAAGGAATGGTTGAAGGTGGGCATGCTGCTCTCCCTCATCCGGCCTGCCGGACCGGCTTCGCGGCGCGGGCAGGTTTGCCGGCGGGCGGCGGCAGCAGGCTGATCGTTTTTTCAACGGCAGCGGCCAGGGTCTCGCCCAGGAAGATGCCCGGAACGCGCTTGCGCAGGGCGGGATCGTACACAAAGGCAAACCCGCCGTAGCCGAAGATCGGCGCGGGGCGCAGCCGGCTGAGTTTCTCCTGCATGCGCTCCAGGTTGAGCGCGGATTCGCGCGTGGTGGCGGTGAGGATGATCATCTGCGGCTTTTCGTAGCGGGCGTGGTCCACCAGGTCGTCCAGCGGCAGGTCAGGCCCCAAAAATTCCACGTGGTAGCCCTGGCTGCGCAGCAGCACCGATATCATCAGCGCGCCAATTTCGTGCTGTTCGGTGGGCGCGCCGCCCAGCATGATGTAGGGCGCGCCCTTGCGGAAGGGGTAGGCCTGCAGCAGCGCCAGCAGCCGGCCGCGCACGAAGGCGCTGGCGTAATGCTCGGCGGTGATGCCGATCTCGCCGCGGTACCAGGCCTCGCCGATTTGCACCAGCGCGGGCGTCAGCACCTCCTGCATGAGCGTGATCAGCTCAAAGGATGCCAGGCTCTGGCGCACCAGGTTGGCAGCCTCGACCTCGTCGTAACGCAGCAGCGCCTGGTAGAGCTGGCGCGAAATTTGCGCCGGCGCGGCGGCGGCGCGTCCGCCAGAAAGCGGCGGCCCGCCGGCAACCGCCTCGGGCCACTGGCCCTGCTCGGTCATCTGGCGCAGTTCGCGCACGGCCGTGCTGATCGAAACGCCGCCCTGCAGCCGGCTGTTCAGCCAGCGCAGCACGGCCACGTCGCGGTCTGAGTACAGGCGGTAGCGGTTGCCCGAACGGCTGGGGCTGAGCGCCTCGTAGCGCCGCTCCCAGGCGCGCAGCGTCACCGGCTGGATGCCCGTCATGGCGCTGACATTTTTGATGGTGTAGCGGGGTTGATCTGAAAATTCTGCGATGGTTGTCATTTTGACCGCCTTTCTGCGTTCCTGCACCTGCCGCCGATTGCATCGTACGATCTTTTGTATACTGTACAGTCGTTTGATCCGGTTTGGCAAGTCTTTTGCTGCAATTCCTTCATTTTTTGCAGTCAAGGGCTGCCCCCGATCCTGCAGGGCAGCCCTTGCGCGTGTGCCGTTTCCGGCCGCACTCCGTCAGGGGTTACTGAGGCGGCAGGAGAACTGCGTTGATGACGTGGATGATGCCGTTGGTGGTCTTGATGTCGGTGACGATCACCTCGGCATCGTTGATATAGACCTTGCCCATGTCCACTTTGACGGTCACGTTCTTGCCCAGCACGGTTTCGGCCTCGGTCAGCTTGACCACATCCTCGGCCAGCACGCTGCCGGAAACCACATGGTAGAGCAGGATGTCGGTGAGCTGCTGCTTATTCTCAGGCAGCAGCAGGCTGGCCAGCGTGCCTTCGGGCAGGGCTTTGAAGGCATCCTCGGTGGGGGCGAAGACGGTGAAGGGGCCTTCACCCTTGAGGGTTTCCACCAGCTCCGTGGCGGTCAGGGCGGCAGCCAGGGTGTCAAACTTGTTGAAGACGGCTGCGTCGACCAGGTCCTTGGGCAGGAGCACGGTGTCGATGACATGGATGACGCCGTTGCTGGCTTCGATGTCGGTCAGGACGATCTGGGCTTCATTGACGTAGGCATTGCCCATGTCAACCTTGAAGAAGAGCGAGGTGCCCAGCGCGCTGTCGGCGATCAGGCCATCGGTGACAGCCGAGGAGGCCACCTTGCCGGCGATGACGTGGTAGAGCAAGATGTCGGTGAGCTGCTGCTTGTTTTCGGGCTTGAGCAGTTCGTCCAGCGTGCCGGCGGGCAGCCTGGCGAAGGCCTCATCGGTGGGGGCGAAGACGGTGAAGGGGCCTTCACTCTTGAGCGTGTCGACCAGCCCGGCGGCGGTCAGGGCGGCGGCCAGGGTGCCGAAGCGGCCGTCAGCAACCGCCAGGTCCACGATATCGAGGGCTTTCTCTTCGGCGGGCGGCAGGATGACCGTGTCGACCACGTGGATGATGCCGTTGCTGGCCTGGATGTCGGTGATGACCACCTGGGCGTCATTGATGAAGACCTTATCGCCATCCACCTTGACGGCCACATTCTTGCCGAGAGCGGTACCGGCTTCGGTCAGTTTGACCACGTCGGCGGCCATCACGCTGCCGGGAACCACGTGGTAGAGCAGGATATCGGTGAGCTGCTGCTTATTCTCGGGCTTGAGCAGCTCGTCGAGCGTGCCGGCGGGCAGCGCGGCGAAGGCATCGTCGGTGGGGGCGAAGACGGTGAAGGGGCCGTCACCGGAGAGCGTTTCCACCAGCCCGGCGGCCTGCACCGCGGCAACCAGGGTGCCAAAGCGGCCGTCAGCCACGGCGATGTCGACGATGGTTTGCGGGGCCTGGGTCGGCATGGGCGGAACGGGGGTGTTGGTGGGCATGGGCGCGGGGGCCTGGGTGGCGGCCGGCGCGCAGGCCGAAAGGACAAGTGAAGCGAACAGAGCTACCAGCAAAAAGCGTTTCATTTGATCTCCTCCATACGTCTAATGTTTTTATTGTTCGATGTCGTTAGTATAATGTTTTGTATAAAGATATGCAAACAATCTTTCCACTTTGTATAATGTTTTTAGATTATACAAATCAATCAAACGCGGTGGTATCCTGGAATTTGTAGCGAAAGTCATCAATTCTACACATTGCTGCAATCGGGTATAATCAAAAATATGACACAAACAGGCGAAATTCACCCGCGCTTATCCGCGGGCAGCGCGGCCCCCGACTTTACCCTGCCCGACCATAACGGCACGCCTTTCACCCTCTCGCAGATCACGCAGGCGCGCAACGCGCTGCTGGTGTTCAACATCGGCTTTGCCTGACCGCACTGCACCAACCATATGGCGCAGTTGCGCCGTGACTATGCAAAGTTCCAGGCTCTGAATACTGAAATTCTGGTGATGGTGCCCAACGGCCCGCGCATGATTGCGCGCTACATCGAGCGGCACCCCACGCCCTACCCGATCCTGAGCGACAAAGGCTCGGCGGTGGCGGGGCAGTATTTGCAGGTGAAGCGGTTTTTCGCGCTGGGCACACCGTGCGTCTTCCTGGTGGACCGCGGCGGGCGCATCCGCTACGCCCATTATGCCAGCTCGCTGACCGCAGAGCCGGACAACCGCGAGCCGCTGGCGGTGCTGGCGGCGATGGCGGCGATCGCTTGACCTGGACCGTCCGTTCTTCGTCTTTGATAGCGTAATCAACGAATGCAAGCCGGCGCAAAAAGCAAAGCCGGTTTGCATTTCTTGTTTACTTATATGTGTTGGCATAAACCAACAAATTTGAGGATGGCATTCATTCTCAAACAGCCTATAATTGTTGTAGGCATTCTCACGCAGGTTATCAGGAGGTGTTTGGGGGACATGTCTGAGCTGCCGTGTTTTCCATTTGCCAAAATCGAACCCGATCGGTAATTCCAGTCCAGGCGAAACCTGGACCCGATTGCATGTTTTCCACCTGCCAAATCAACGGAGGGAGAAATGAATCAACAACTGCGGCATGTTGCGGCGGTATTTTGCTGCCTGTTAACGGCTTTCACCCTGCTCTTTTTCCCACTCTTTGCGCCCGTTTCAACCGCGCACGCGGCCGCCGTGCTGTATGTGCGCCCAACGCCCGCCGGCAGCGGAGATTGTTCCAGTTGGGCCAATGCCTGCGGCCTGCAAACTGCGCTTTCACAGGCCGTGGGCGGGGATGAAATTTGGGTGGCTGCCGGCGTGCATCTTCCGGGCAGCGCTGCGAATGTTGCGTTCAACCTGCCGGGGAACGTTTCACTTTACGGCGGGTTCGGCGGCACGGAAACCCTGCGTTCTGAGCGCAACTGGGAAGCCAACCTGACCATTTTGAGCGGCGATGTGGGTCACGACGACCTCAACGCTGACGGCAATTTCATCGCCGAATCGGCCGCCGACATCCAGGGCGACAACAGCACGCATGTTGTTTCGATTGATCATGCCGGGGGCGGAACGGTGCTGGACGGGTTTATCGTCACGGCGGGACAGGCCGATGACACGATCAGCGGCGGCGGAATTTTTATCCAGGAATCCAGCCCGATCTTGCGCAACCTGACCGTGATTGGCAACACGGGTAACATGGGCGGCGGGGTGTATATCTGGCACGATCCGTCCTCGGTCACCATCAGCGATTCCCGCCTGGTCGGCAACACAGCGCGTTACGGCGGCGGCGGACTTTACATTGGCTGGAATTCTGGTGTATCACTGACCAATGTGGTTTTCTTGAACAACAGCGCGGCCGTGCAGGGCGGTGGGATAAATGTATATGCCGCAGGCACGGACCTGACCAACGTGGTATTCGAGGGAAACCACGCGGGCGGCGGCGGTGCGTTTGAATCCTACGAATCCGGCGACACGCTGCGGAACGTGACCTTTTACGGCAACACGGCAACCAATTTTAGCTGCTACGAGTCAATTCGCGGCGTGGCAAGCATGACCAATGTGATCATGTGGGACAACCCGGCCGATAACGGCCAGTCGATCAACTGCTACAACTGCGGGCTGTCGATCAGCTACAGCGACATCCAGGGCGGCTACGCGGGGACGGGTAACATCAACCTGGATCCGCAATTTTTGGACGGCGCCGGCGGCAACCTGCGCCTGGGGCTGACTTCGCCAGCCATCGATGCCGGCAACAACGCCGCACTGCCTGCTGAAATCACCACCGACCTGGACGGCAGTCCGCGCTTTGTGGATATCGCCGCGGTTGCGGATACCGGCAGTGGCACGCCGCCGATTGTGGATATGGGCGCGTATGAAAGCCATTTGGACACAACCGCGCCGGAAGTCACCGGCATCACCCGCCTCGACGCCTCGCCGACCAACGCTGAGCGGGTGCGTTTCAGCGTGGCGTTCTCCGAACCGGTGCTGGGCGTGGACCTGGCCGATTTCAGCCTGACGGCAGCCGGGCTGAGCAGCGCTTCGCTGCTCAGCGTCAGCGGCGGACCGTCCGTTTACACGGTGACGGCCGAAACCGGCAGCGGTCAGGGCACCCTGCGGCTGGACCTTCCGGCAACGGCTGCCATTGCGGATGTGCTGGGCAACCCGCTGGGCGGTATTCCCTACGAAGGCGGAGCGGTTTACGCGATCGATCGGATTGCGCCGGAGGTGGTTTCGATCGTTCGCGCCGATCCCAGCCCCACCACCGCGGCCAGCGTGGACTATACGGTGACCTTCTCGGAGCCGGTGGCCGGGGTGGAGCCTGATGATTTTGACATCACCTCCTTTGGCAATAACACCGGCCCGGCTGTAACCGCCCTGACGGGGGACGGGACTGTGTACACGGTGACGGTGAGCACGGGCTCGGGCGGCGGCGGGTTGCGGCTGATCATCCCCACCTGGGCGGAGATCACCGACCTGGCCGGCAACCTGCTGACCGGTCTGCCCTACGACGGCGGCGAGACCTATGCGCTGATGCTTGAGCGTCTTTTCCTGCCTGCTGCGATGAAGTGACCGCGGCTGGCGCAGCAGGATAAAAAAAGGGTGCGGCTTTTTTGGCCGCACCCTGATGTTCAAGTTGCTCACTTGCCGCGCGCGCGAATATAGTCGCTCACGTCCGCGTTGAAGCGGATCTCTTCAACCACAAAAGAAGCCCAGGGTTTGCCGGCATCCAGCCAGGTGGCGTAGCTGACGGCGGGTTTGCCGCCGCGGGCGGGCACTTCATTGGTGATCCACAGCACCTTTGCGGTATCCTGCGGCCGCTTGAAGCGCATGGCTTCCATCTGGTCCACCAGCCCGGTTTGCGGGTTGAAGCGCACCACAAAGCTCTCTTCGCCGGCCTCGAAGGGCACGAACAGGACGGCCGTGTTGGCATCCACCGCCTGCCAGCGCGCGCGCGGATCGGTGACCCACAGCGCCGGGAACCAGGCCCCCTCGGCCCACAGCGCAAGGTTGGCGCCCTGGTTGGTGTTGGGGTCGTCGTGGTAGCTGCCCATGGGGCTTTCAAAGAAGCTTTTGCCGTCCAGGTAGCCTTCATTGACGCGCAGGAAAGGCAGGCCGAAGAAGGTGGCTTCAAAGTAGTGGCGGTAATCGCGGCCGGCGTTGTGGACCATCACAAAGCGCGCCGGCAGCCAGATGCCAAAGGGGCGCATGTGCCCGCGCCCGGCCAGCGCCACGGTTTCAATCACGGGCACCTGCTCGCCGTACACCGTGCGGTAGAAGCGTTCCACCGGTGCGGGCAGCCCGGCGGGCAGCGGCACGGTGCGGGTTTCGCGTTGCTGAAGAGCGGGCAGGCTGAACGGCCTGGGCTGGACGCGCAGCCCCAGCCAGAGGACGAAGAGCAGGGCAGCGGCAACGAGGGCGATAAGGAGTGCGGGCGGCATGTGACTCTCTTTCCTTCTAATCGCTTGATCACTAATCGCTTGATCACTAATCGCTTGATCGCTCAGCAGTTGATCAGGCAAAGGTTGGTTTGCAGGCCAAGCCCATCGGACGGCTGCCGGCAGGCGCATTCTCCCCATCAGCAGACCGGGGTTTACTGCCGCCTGAGAGGTGCGGTCAATCCCTCTGCGCGAGCGGGCGATTGCGCCGATCGGACGAAATCTTTCGGCCTGGCGGCCTCAGGAGGACAAACCGCCGCTAAAACCCGAACTGCTCCATGTACTTTTTGGAGACGCGCAGGCTTTCCAGGATCTTCTCGCGGCTGCCCTCGAAGGCGCGGTCTTCCACCTCGATGCAGACCGGGCCGTCGTAGCCGATATCGGTGAGGGCGGAGATGAATTTGGCCCAGTTCACATCGCCCAGGCCGGGCAGCTTGGGGCTCATGTACTCCAGCGGATAGGCCAGGCTGCCGACCTCGTTGAGCTTTTCGGGGAAGAGCTTGATATCTTTGAAGTGCACGTGGAACAGGCGGTCCTTGAACTCATACAGCGGGCGGAGGTAGTCCATCCTCTGCCAGACGAAGTGCGAGGGGTCGAAGTTGAGGCCGAAGAAGCGGCTGGGGATGATCTCGAACATCTGCCGCCAGATGCGCGGGCTGACAGCCAGGTTCTGGCCGCCGGGCCACTGGTCGCGGCCGAAGAGCATGGGGCAGTTTTCGATGGCCACCTGCACGCCCAGCGATTCGGCATAGGCGATGATGGGCGGCCAGATTTGCCTGAACAGCTCCAGGTTCTCTTCGACGGTTTTGGTCTGGTCGCGGCCGATGAAGGTGGTGACGCGCCCCACGCCCAGCTTTGCGCTGGCGGCGATGACCATCTTGAGGTGGGCGATGTTGGCCTCGCGTTTGGCCGGGTCGCCGTCCATCGGGTTGGGGTAGTAGCCCAGCGATGAGATTTCAACGCCCTTCGCCTTGCAGGCTGCCAGGACGGCAGCGGCTTCGGCAGCGCCGAGATTTTCCACGTCAATGTGGCTGACGCCGGCGTAGCGCCGCTCGGCCTTGCCGCGCGGCCAGCAGGCCACTTCCACGCAGCGGTAGCCCATCGCTGCGGCCACGTCCAGCGTTTCTTCAAAGGTCCAACCGTCCAGAATTGCGCTCACAAAACCCAGTTTCATGCTGTTTTTCTCCTTTAGAGATTTTCTCGCCAGTTAAAAATGCTTACCAGAGTCTTGCTGAACTGACCTAACCCCCGCGGCTGCGCCGCTCCCCCTTCCCGCCTGCCCTGTAAGGGTCCGGGAAGGGGGGTTAGGTGCTGGCAAATAGAATACCAATTGGCAAGAGTTTCCCTCAATCCTGTTTGATGGCCACTGTGCGGCCAGTCTGTGATGATTCGATGCTGGCAAAGATCACGCGCATGGTTTTGAGCACCTCAGCGCCGGAGATTTCCGGCTCGCGGTTCTCCACCAGGCAGCTCACGAAGGCATCAATGACGCCGGAGCTGGTCTGGTTCTCGTTGGTCTGGATTTTGTCAACTTCGTAGAAGATGCGTTCGCCCTCGCGGGTGGTCACCTGGATGGAGAACTGCGGGTGGTCGTACAGGCGCAGGATGCCCCTGGTGCCGTAGAGGACGGTGCTGTTATCTTCCGCGCCGTAGAAGGTCCAACTGGCGGTCATGCTGCCCAGCGCGCCGCCCGAAAGGCGGTAAATGCACACGGCGTTGTCGTCCACGCCGATCAGGTTTCCGCTGGCATCGCGCTTGTCAACGGCGGCCAGGCGGGCGGTGGTTTCCACCACCACCTGGCCGGTGAGGTAGTGGATCAGGTCGGTCTTGTGGACGCCCAGGTCGGCCATGGCGCCCATGGCGGCCTTGGTTTTATCAAAAAACCACACGTTCTGGCCGGGGTCAACCGACCAGGTTTCGGGGCCGCCGTGGCCGAAGGTGGTGCGGAAGCCGACAATTTCGCCGATCAGGCCGGCGGCGATCAGCTCGCGCGCCCTGACGTGGGCTTTGGCCAGGCGTTGATTCTGACCGATCATGAGCTTGCGGCCGGTTTCGCGGGCGGTTTGCACCATGGCTTCGCAGTCGGCCAGCGTGGTGGCCATGGGTTTTTCGCACAGCACATGCTTGCCAGCCTTGAGCGCGGCGATGGTGATTTCGGCATGGGTCACGTTGGATGTGCACACGCTCACCGCATCAATGGCGGGGTCGGCCAGCAGCTCATCCACCGAGGCGTAAGCCTTTCCGCCGTATTTTTTGGCCAGTTCGGCGGCGCGCGCGGCGTTCAGGTCGTAATAGGCGGCCAGTTTTGCCTGCGGGTTGGCGGCGTATTCGGGAATATGCCGCACCTGGGCAATTTTGCCGCAGCCGATGATGCCAATATTCACCATAATAATAACCTCCAAAAAAGATTGGATAACCACAGAGGCACTGAGTGCACAGAGGTGTTAAGAAAAAGGAGAGGAGAAAACGATATTTGGCCCTTCCATTTTAATTATTCCTTTTCATTCCCTCTTTTCATTCCTTCTTCTCTGTGTTCTCTGTGTCTCTGTGGTTCGTCTTCTCTTACGCGTTGTTTTCTTTCTTCTGCAGCAGCACCGCGCCGATGACGATGACGCCTTTGAAGGCCTCGCGCAGGAAGGGCGGCACGCCCAGCAGGTTGAGCAGGTTGTTCATCACCGCGATGATGAGCGTGCCCAGCACCGTGCCAACGATCGAACCCTTGCCGCCCGACATGCTGGTGCCGCCCACAATGACCGCCGAGATGGCGTCCATTTCGTAGCCCGATCCGGCGTTGGCGTAATCCATCGAGCCGATGCGCGCCACCTGCAAAATGGCTGAAAGGCTCACCAGCAGGCCCATCAGCGCATAGATGCGGGTCTTGATCCGGGCGACGTTGACGCCCGAAAGGCGCGTGGCGCGCTCGTTGGAGCCGATGGCAATGGCCTGGCGGCCGAAGGTGGTGCGGGTGAAGACGATGTAGAGCACTCCTGCTGCGATAATCCAGTAAATGATCGGCATGAGCAGCTGCCCGCCCACGTTCAGGCTGGCAATGTTGAGAAAATCCTTGGGCACCGCGGGGGTGTAACCGGTCATAAAGTGCTGGGTGACGCTGCGGAAGATTTTCATGGTGCCCAACGTGGCAATGAAGGGCGGCAGCTTGCCGCGCGTGATGAGCAGGCCGGTGAGCTGGCCGAGCAGCGTGCCCAGGATGATGGCCACGACGATGCTGATGAGGATGGCCGGTGTGCCGGTGATGCCCAGGCGCAGCAGGATGCCCATCGGGCCGGTATCGACCAGTACCATCACCACCGCGCCGACCGCCACCAGCGTGGAGCCCACCGCCAGGTCAATGCCGCCGGAGATGATCACGAAGGTCATGCCCAGCGCGATGATGCCGATGCCCGAGTTGTTGCGCAGGATGTTGATCCAGTTTTGCCACCAGGTGGAAAACCAGCTTCCGAAGGAATCGAAGTTAAAGCCCAATGCCAGCGTTTGCAAAACAATCATCACGATCAGCGCCATGCCGGTGCTGAAGAGCGGGCGCGAAGACCACATGCCGCCAAACCAGGAAAAAACATTTTGAGGGTTTTGTTTGTTTGCTGCTTTCATCATTTGTCTCTTCCTTTGTCGGGTTAATTCAAAGTCGCGCCCGTTGCCAGCCGCATAATATCATGCTCGTTCATGGTTTCACCGCTCACCTCACCCTGGAGCGCGCCGTGATACATCACCAGCGCGCGGTCGCACACGCGGATGATCTCCTGCGCTTCGCTGGAGAGCACCACCACCGCCACGCCTTCATCGGCCAGGTCGAGGATGATATCGTAAATTTCTTCCTTTGCGCCCACGTCCACACCCTGGGTGGGATTATCGAGGATGAGCAGGCGGGGGCGGGTGGAAAGCCACTTGGCCAGCACCACTTTTTGCTGGTTGCCGCCCGAAAGGTTGGTAATCAGGTCGGTCTTGCGCTCCAGTTTGATGCGCAGGCCGGTGACCTGCGCGTCGAATTCGAGGTTCTGGCGCAGCCGGTCAATGAAGCCGAATCTGGCCAGCCGGGGCCAGGTGACAATGGAGCCGTTTTCCAGAATGCTCATATCTTTGATGATGCCGTTTTCCTTGCGGTTGCGCGGCAGGTAGCCAATGCCGTAATCCACCGCCTGGGTGGTGCTGCGCACCTTGATCGGCTTGCCCTCGAAATACACCTGGCCAGAATAATCGCTGCCTGCGCCGATGATGGCCTGGAAGAGTTCGCTGCGGCCGTCGCCCAGCAGCCCGGTGATGCCCAGCACCTCGCCGGCCCGCACCGAGAAGGAAATATTATGGAAGAATTTATGGTCGCTCAAATTTTCAGCGCGCAGCACCTCGTGCGCAGTTTCGTGCTGGCGCTGCAGTGCCATGGTGCGAATATCATGGCCCACCATGAAGCGCGCCAGGTCATCGGTGGTCACTTCGCTGACGCTGCCCTCTGCCACCATCTTGCCATCGCGGAGAATGGCGTAGCGGTCGCAGATTTGCATGACTTCGCGGAGCTTGTGCGAAATAAAGACGATGCCCACGCCGTGTTCTCTCAGCGCGCGCATCATCTCAAAGACACGCTCAATCTCAGGGTCGGTCAATGAAGAGGTGGGCTCGTCCATGATGATGATCGAAGCGTTCATCATCAGCGCGCGGGCAATTTCAACAATTTGCTTGTAAGAAGCATCCAGGTCGCGCACCATCGCGCGCGGGTCCAGCTTCAGGTCCAGGCGGTCGAATACTTGCTGGGTTTCCTGGATCATGCGTTTGGCGTCCAGCAGGCCGTTCTTTTGCTTCAGTTCGCGCCCAATGAACATGTTCTCGTAAACGGCCAGGTCGTTGATCAGGTTGAGCTCCTGGTGGATGAACCCGATGCCGGCGTGCAGCGATTCGGCCGGGTTGTGAAAGACCACCGGCTTGCCGTCCAGTTCAATCTGGCCGGAATCCGGCGGCAGCACGCCGCCCAGGATGTTCATGAGCGTGGATTTTCCGGCTCCGTTCTCGCCCAGCAGGGCGCAAATTTCACCGCCCCTGACCGCAAAGGACACGTCTTTGAGCACCACGTTGGCGCCGAAGGCTTTCCAGATGCCGCGCATTTCAACAATCATGGCTTACCGTCCAATTTATCATCCCAATTGATCATCCGTATTTTTCAAGGAAGAGGCTATGGCAACGCCATAGCCTCTTCGCTTGCCTTACATGGGTCGTGCTTAAGCTGGAAAGTTACGGTTTAGTAGGGTGAATTCGGATCCAGGAACTGGGTGTAGTTGGTGCGGTCCACCAGGGTGGTGGGGATGATCTTGACGGGGTCAACCTTCTCGCCCTTGAGGATGGCGACAGCCATATCCACCGCGTCCTTGACCATGGCCGGGCTGTACAGCGCGGACTCGATCCAGATGTCGGTGTTCTCGGGCATCATCTTGAAGTATTCCTGCATGCCGCCGCCGCCGGTGATGACCTTGATGTCGGTGCGGTTGGCTTCTTTGATGGCCTGCAGCGCGCCGATGGAGGTCTCATCGTCCATCGAGTAGACCGCGTCGATCTGCGGGTTCTTGGTCAGGATGTCGGCCATGTCCTTCAGGCCGTCTTCGCGGGTGAACTTGGTGGCGTAGGAAATGACCTTCATGTCGGGGGCGATTTGCGCCAGGGTCTCAACAAAGCCGGCCTTGCGCAGTTCGGAGACCGAACCGGAGGTGGGGACCTCAAGCATCACGACGGTGCCGGTGGTGCCGATCTTGTCGACGATGTACTTGGCGCCCTGGATGCCCATGTCCTTGTTGTCGCCGGCGACGCGGTACACACCATTGGCAGCAATTTCAATGTCGAAGTTCACGACAATGACACCCTTATCAATGGCGGCCTGGATCGGCACTTCCATGCCTTCCCACTGCGGGAAAGCCACGATGGCCTGGGCGCCCCAGGTCAGCAGGTCGTCGAGCTGGGTGGTCATTTCTTCGGCGTTGGAGCTGGTGTACAGCTTGTATTCGACCGTGTCGGCCAGTTCTTTGCAGCGGTTTTCAGCGTGATAGGCCACCGCAGCAACCCAACCGTGGGTGACGGCCGGGGCCAGGATGCCGATCTTGTACTTGGCCGCGGGGGCAGCCGTGGGGGCAGCGGCCGGTGCGCAGGCAGCAAGGATCATGCTCGCCATGATGAGCACGGCCATCAGAACAGAGAACTTCTTCATCTTTTCACTCTCCTTCTCAAGAATGACAGAATGTTATCCGCCGCAATTTTTTTGTTTGGAAGCGGCGGTTATTCCAACAACTCCGGTGGGGCAGAGGATTCGCGCACGATGAACGCGTGCTTCAGAATGGTCTGGCGGGGGATCTCTTTGCCCTGGGTCATGCGCGCGTACAGCAGGTGCGCTGACTGCTTACCCAGCTCGTAACACGGCTGGGCCACGGTGGTGATGTAGGGGTGCAGCATGGTGGTGTGTTCCACATCATCAAAGCCGACCACGGTCACATCCTGGGGAACGCGCAGGCCCAGCTCTTTGGCGGCGGTGATGGCACCCAGGGCCAGCGTGTCGGAGATGCAGAAGATGGCGGTGGGGCGCGGGTCAATGCCTAGCAGCGCCCTGGCCTGCGCTTTGCCGCTCTTGAAGGAGTAATCCGGCGAGGCCTGTGCCACGTAATCTTCGCGCGGCGCAATGCCGTGCTGCAGGAGCGTATCACGGTAGGCCTTGACCCTTTGGCGGGTGGAAAAATAGGCGTTATCGGCGCTGATGATGGCAATGCGCCGGTGGCCGAGCGCGAACAGGTACTCCACGGCCTCCTGCGTGGCCTGATAATTGTCGATGGAAACATGCGGGATATCCACATCTGGATCGTATTCGCTGCATTGCACGATGGGATAACGGCTTGCATATTCCAGCAGCCAGTGGCAGCCCATATCCGAGGCCATCAGAATGGCGCCGTCGGCGCGGTGCTTTTTGAGCATTTCGAGGGCTTCGCGTTCGCGGGCAGGGTCGTCGCTGGTGGTGAAGATCAGCGCGCTGTAACCGAGCTTTGCGGCGGCGTCACCAATGCCGGAGAGAATGTGGGCATAGTAGGGGTTGGTGACGTTGGGCGCCAGGATGAGGATGACGCGGCTTTCGCTTTTGCGGAAGTTGCGCGCCAGCAGGTTGGGCTCGTAGGCGAGCTTTTGAATGGCCGCATAGACGCGTTCAGCCGTTTGCGGGCTGACTGTGCCCTGTTTGTTGAGCAGGCGCGAGACCGTGGCAACCGAAACGCCCGCCTCCCGTGCGACTTCTGCCATCGTGGCCATCGAAAACTCCCTGAGAAAATGGTAAAGGGATACGTACCAGTAAAAAGATAAAGGGGATGTAATCGTTTACTGTAATCGATTACATAGTTTATAGTAGCACGCCTGGCGGGCTTTGTCAATCACTGAATCTTTGTGAATTTTGTCACTACCCGTGCTGCCAGGTTGTCAGATCGTTGTAAACCCGCGGGTGGTATAATGACATTCAACCGCCTTTTGCAATCCGGGGGGAAAATGCGCCGGTTTTTACAACTATCCTTTTTTGCTGGTATTTATGAAATGTGGACCACTGCCATTTTTCGATTTCATCCACATATCTGTGATGGATAGGATTGAAATGTAATCGTGGTGGGTGCGGGTGGTGACCGATGGTGAGGTAACCTTACCGGTTGGAGCCTGCCCTACAAAAAAACGTGAGCCGTAGGAATACGGCTCACGATTGGCGAATGACGGTTTATGAATAACGATCTTCTACGGCTCGCTGATCACCAGCCAGTCGAAGCCGACCGAGGCGGTGCCGGCCTGGAAGGACGATGCTGAAACGCCGACCTGGCCCTCATCGTAATAGTTGTCGGTGACGGTCTTGAGCAGCACGTCGTTGACCGCCGCGGTGAGCTGGTTGCCGGAACATTGGAAGGTGAAAATGTTGGTCTGCCCGCGGCCCATGTTGATGGAGCTGGAGCCGCCGTTGTAGAGGTTGACAAAGTTATTATCGGGTTCATCATAGCGCAGGATGGACCACAACCCGCCGCTGGTGATGTTCAACTCATACCAGCCCACGCCGTCCTGGTAGCGGCAGAACAGGCTGAAGGCGTTGTCGTTGGCGCCCTGGTTTTCAACCTGGGCATCCAGGCGCACGTCGCTGTAGTAATACGGGTCGTAGGCCAGGTACACGTAGGTGTCGCGCGCGGTGATGTCGAACATCAACTGCCCGCCGTCGGTGTACAGGCTGAAGTCGTTTTCGTCGCCGAACCAGAAGTAGGTCCAGTCGGGCAGGTTGGTGTCGAATTCTTCGGTGAAGAAGGCGGGCTTTTCGCCGGTGTCGCCGGTGTCGCCGGTATCGCCGGTGCTGCCGGTGTCGCCGCTGTAATCCAGGTAACTGGTGACTTTCAGCTCGCGGCCGTTGATCTGGCCTTCCATGATCTCGCCGGTGCCGAAGCGGATCAATTCGACGTCCAGGGTATCGTCAGCGCTGTGCGAGCGCAGCACGTCGCAGTAGTCGGTCACGGTGCCGTCGCGGCCGAGCTGGATGCCCTCCAGCGCGGTGAGGAAGTCGCCGGGTTCGATGCCGGATTTGTCGGCGGGCGAACCGGATTCGACCGAGTAGACCCACACGCCCGAGAAGGAGCCGTCATCGGCCACCATGGCTTCGCCGTTGATGCCCAGCGAGTTGACGTCCTTGCCCTCGCGCAGTTCGGCCACGATATCCTTCGCCTCAGAGGCCGGGATGGAGAAGTACATGTCGTACTGCGCCGACCCGGCGTAGTTGACGCCAACCACCTTGCCGTCGGCAGTGACCAGCGGGCCGCCCGAGTTGCCAGGGTTGATGATGGCGTCATGCTCGATCACTTCGGTGACCGCAGTCCAACTGGTGTTGCCGTCGGTCTTTTCCTTGGAAATTTCGCCCTTGTGGCGGGTGAAGTTCGGGTCGCCCAGCGGGTAGCCCAGCGAGTAGACTTCCAGGCCCAGCTCGGGGGTTTCGTCGTACCATTCGAGGAAGGGGAAGCCGCTGCCCTCGATGTCGATCACGGCCAGGTCGGAGCATTCCGAAACGCCCAGCACGCGCGCATTGTAGGCTTTGTCGCTGTCGCTAAAATAGACCTTGATGCGTCCGGCGCCGGTGACCACGTGGTTGTTGGTGACGGCGATGCCGCTTTCATCGATGATGAAACCGGAGCCGGAACCCAGCTCGGTGTAGGTGCTGAAATCGGGATACGAATAGGAGCCCTCGGCGACGATGCGGATGACCGCGCTTTCGGCATCACGGACGTTGTCGATCGCGCCGCTTTTCGGTTCTGCGGTGGGCTCGGCAGTGGGTTCAGCGGTGGGGGCCTCGGTCGGCGCGGGCGCCTGGGTGGCTGCAGGTGTGGCAGGCGAACAGGCTGCCAGCACAAGCGACAGCAACAGGCCGGCTACCACCAATACAAACAGCGGCTTGCGATACATGTTTCTCTCCTTATGGGTTGGAAAATCGCGATTTGCGTATCAATAAAATACCGATGCCGCTTGATTTGAATCCCACACTCGAAGCAAGCCAGCATCACGCATTTCGGGGCGTTAATAATTTAGCAAATCAGTAATCAAATGTCAAGAAAAACCGACAGTCCCGGCGCACTCTGCAAATCTGTAAACTCAGAACTTTTCGACCACCCAGAAGTGAGAGAGGCCCAGGGCGCGCAGGGGGGTGCGTTCCAGCGTTTGCAGCACGGCGCGCAGGGCGCGGCCCAGCGCCGGGGCGCGGGCGATGATGTTATCGTACGCGCCGAAGAGAATGGTGCGCTGCACAAAGCGCACCGGCAGCCCGGCGAAAAGCCGCTCCAGGTCGCCGCGCGTGTAGACCTGCACGTGCGGGGCCAGCCGGTCGCGCCACCGGCGCGGCAGCCAGTTGACCAGCGGGATGTTGCCGAAGTGGTATTTGCCGCGCCAGTAGATGCCGTGAGTCTCAAACGGGTAGCCGCGGTTGGGGCAGAACAGCGCCAGCCGCCCGCCGGGGCGCAGCACGCGCACCATCTCGCGAACGGCTTCGGCGTCATTTTGCACGTGTTCCAGCACTTCGTGGCTGAGCAGGAAGTCGAAGCTGGCATCGGGGAAGGGCAGCCGCTCGCCCGCGCCGCACACCAGCCCGGCGCGCGGGGCCTTGGCGCGCGCCTCGAAGGTGCGCTCCAGCTCGATATCCAGCCCCACGATGCGGGCTGCCTCCGGTGCAAGGTGCGCAAGGTACGCGCCCACGCCGCAGCCGTCCACCAGCACATCGCCGCGGGCGCGCTCGCCCGCCGCCGCGCGCATCAGCGCCAGGCGGCGCTCCTGCCCGGCGCGCCAGACGTAGGAGGGTTCGCCGCGCAGCGCGGCTTTTTCAGAAGGGGTATGGGTGGTCATGCGGCCTATTGTAACAGCAAAATCGCACCGGGCAGGCTTGCCCCTAAGGATGAATCGGCGGCCAGAGCACGTACATCAAAATGGCGCACAGCGCGCCCAGCAGCACCCCGCTGATCACCTGGCGCGGGGTGTGCCCCAGCACCTCTTTGAGGCGCTTTTCGCTGATGGGGTGCCCGGCAAAGATCTCTTCAAACAACCGGTTGATGCGCGCGGCCTGCATACCCGCCTGGCGGCGCACGCCGGCCGCATCATACACCACGATCATGCTGATGGCGGTGGACAGGGCAAACAGCGGCGAATCAAAGCCGATGTACAGGCCGATGGCGATGGTGGTGGCGGTCATCAGGGCCGAGTGCGAGCTGGGGTTGCCGCCCGCGCTGAACCACAGGCCCCAGTTCCAGCGCCGCCGGATGAGATACTCGACAAACGGCTTGAGCGTTTGCGCCAAAAACCAGCCCAGCAGCCCGGCCCACAACACCTGGTTGGTAAAAATGCTGCCCGGCATTTCAGCCTTCCGGTGCGTCTTCGGGCAGGTCTGGCAGGCGCGCGTTCACCTGCTGCACGCGCAGTTCTGCGCTGTCGAGCAGCTCGCCGCAGCGCCGGGCCAAAAGCTGCCCGCGCTCGAACAAGGCCAGCGATTCTTCCAGCGCCTGCTGGCTGTTCTCCAGCGCGGCGACGATCGATTCCAGTTCGGCAAAGGCTTCTTCATAGCTCAATTCTTCAACCGGTCTGGCTTCTGCAGTCATCCTCAACCTCCTGGGTTGGATTTATCGTCATCGGGTGCAATCGTTTCGACGCGCGCGCCGAACGCGCCGCGGGACAGGCGCACCTGCACGGCCTCGCCCGGCGTAAGCTGCCCGCTGGAGCGCACCACCAGCCCGTCGGCACGGGTGACCACGGCAAAGCCGCGCTGCAGCACGGCCAGCGGGTTGAGCGCCAGCAGGCGCGAGCGGGCGCTGTCGGTCATCACGCGGCGCAGCGCAAGGTTGTGCAGCGCGCTGCGCTGCAGCCGCTCTGCGAGCGCATCCAGCCGCTGGCGGTCGTTGCTCACGCGCCAGCGCGGCGAATTGCGTTCCAACTGGCCAATCGATTCCTGCAGCGTGCGCCGGCGCAGGTCCAGGCCGTCCAAAAATGCGCTGTCCAGCCGGCCGAGCGTGCGGTTCAATTCGGCCAGCAGGTCGGCCCGGTCGGGTGTGGCCAGCACGGCCGCACCGGTGGGGGTGGGCGCGCGCAGGTCGGCGGCGAAGTCGCTGAGGGTGAAGTCGGTCTCGTGGCCCACGCCGGTCACCACCGGTGCCTGCGAGGCGGCCACGGCGCGCACCACGCGTTCGTCGTTGAAGGCCCACAGGTCCTCCAGTGAGCCGCCGCCGCGCGCCAGCAGAATCACGTCCGCGCCCAGGCGGTTGAGCGCGCCCAGCGCGGCCACGATCTGCAGCGGGGCTTCTTCACCCTGCACGGCGCAGGGCGCCAGCAGCACCTCGGCCAGCGGGTAGCGCCGCCGCAGGGTGTTGAGCATATCCTGCAAGGCTGCGCCGGTGGGCGAGGTGGCGATGCCAATGCGCCGCGGGCGGGCCGGCAGCGCGCGCTTGCGCTCGGGGTCGAACAGGCCCTCGGCTTCCAGGCGCGCCTTGAGGCGCATGAATTCCTGGTAGAGCAGGCCCTCGCCGGCCATCCGGGCGGCGTCCACGTAAAGCTGGTAGGCGCCGTCGCGCTCGTACAGGCTGATGTAGCCGTGCGCTTCCACCGCCATGCCGTTTTGCAGCGGCAGGCGCAGGCGCAGCGCGTTGGTCTTCCAGATGACGCACTTGAGCGCGGCGTTTTGATCTTTGAGGGTGAAGTAAATGTGCCCGGAAGAGGGGCGCGCGATGTTGGAGATCTCGCCCTGCACCCACACGTCGCGCAGCACGTCGTCGCTTTCCAGCAGCTGGCGCAGGTAGCGCGTCAGGTCGCTGACGGTGAGGGCGAGCGGGGAAAACAGCGGAATTTGCTCCATGAGATTTAGGATAACCGCTTTCCGGAGGAGCGTCAACTGGAATGGGGCGGATTTGAGGTTGCAGATTTGGTAGGCTGGCCGGGGACCTAACCCCTCACCCGGGCAGGCCAAACCGAATCATGGGTAGGGACACGGCGGCAAGGATCAGATCAACGCGGGTAAAGACGGATCAGCCGTGCCCCAACTGGGCAGGCCCCAACGCCAACCGACGGTAGGGGCGCGGCTGTGCTGAAAACCACCGCCATTTCAAAGTCAAGTTGCCGCGCCCTGGATGAGGCGTATCCTGATCCGGGCACGGCAAATCACAGGTAAAATGGCATCCGCTGCCTGCACAGCCGTGCCCCAACTGGGCAGGCCCTTACAGGGCAGGCTGTGCGGGCCCCAACCCGTTCACTCGGCCGGTTCGTCTGCCACCAGGTAGCCCGCTGCCTGGCTCTTGTCCTCGTCCATCACGATGCGCAGGGTGTGGCCGGGGCGAAAATCGCTGACGCGGATCAGGCGCAGCGCGCCGCGCAGCTCTTCCCGGACCTGCAGCACGCTGTCGAGGTGGTTGGGGGTTTGCTCGAAGAAGGCCGCGTTGAACTTGTTCTGCGGATCGTCCAGGTAGATGGCCAGCGGGTAAATTTGCGCTTCGAGGATATCCTGGAAGAAGTGCGTCCCCAGCGAAGGCTCAGGCGGCAGGCCGTAGCCCTGCCCGGCCAGTTCCACCAGCGCGCGGGCGTTGTAGATGTCGCCGTAATCGATCGGCACGCCCAGGTCGGTGTTGGTGCTGCCCCAGCGCCCCGGCCCGACGCAGATGAAGTTCTGCCCGGCCAGCGCGGCGTTCAGGCTGCCCACCGCGCGCGCCAGGGCAGCCCGGTCAGCGGGGGTGCGCAGCGAAAAGTAACCGCTGGCGGGCACGTAGACCACGTAGTCCACCCGGTCCACCACGCCCTGCGGCACCATGAAGTTGGTGTTGAAGATCAAATCTTCCGCGGGCAGGGATTCGGGCAGGCTGGCTTTTTCGGAGCTGATCAGATGTGCCTGCGGGCGGCACTGCAAAATGGTGAGGCAAAGTTCGGGTTTGCCGCTTTCCAGGTTTTTCAGCCCCAGGGTGAATTCCATGTCCACGGGCGTGCGGTAGGAGCGCTCGAGCAGCGAGAGCACCTCGCGCATCAGCGCGGCGAAGGGCGTGCGCTTGAGCAGCTCGTCAAAGGTCAGCACCAGGCTGCCCGGGCCGCCCGACAGCACCGCGCTGCGCAGCGACACAAAGTAGCCGTCCTCGTCCACCTGTGCCAGGTAGCGCAGCGGGGGGTAGTGGCCGTCGAGCACTTTGCTCACCGGCAGGGTCTTAAAATCGTTTTCCTGCAGGTCGATCAGGTCGACATATTGCTGCGAATAGCGCCGGATGTTCTTGGGTTCGTTGTTGGGGCGCAGCATGGGGTGGCTGAGCGCGATCAGGCGCGGGTAGTCGTTGCCCACCCGGTCGACGGCGCGCGTGCCAAGGCCCCACACCAGGCGCACAAAGCCGTCTTCGCGGCGAATTTGAGGCGTCCAGCGGTACAGGTTGCGGCTGAAAGCCACCCCCGCGCCGTGCGGCAGGAAGTAGCGCCCGAAGGGCTCGCCCTGCACCACCTGGATCAGCACGGCCATGCGCTCATCGTAGTCCTGCAGGCCCTTGGAGCGGCGGTAGAGCAGCGCGTTGGGGTTAAGCGTGGAGCCGTAGATGCGCGCGATGGCGCGGGTGAGCGCGCGGAGGTTATCCTGCGGGCTGCCCTGGTTGGCCAGGAAGACGCTCTCGTACTTGCCGGCGAAGGAGGTGCCGAAGTTATCTTCCAGCAGCGACGAGGAGCGCACGATCAGCGGTACGTGCCCGACCGTGGCCAGCATGGCCTGGAAACGCTCCAGCAGGTCGGGCGAAAACGCGCCGGCCTCGAATTCCTCCAGGATGGCCGGGTAGTCGGCGCGCATTTCGGCTTCGTTTTTGTACTTCTGGTCGTTCCAGTGCCCCAGGTTGTTGATTGCCATGAAGGTGTACAGCTCGTCGGAGCCGACGAAATATGATTCGGGCACGTGCAGGCAGGTGCGGTAGGTCAGGTCGCTGGATTCTTTGAGGATGCGGTAGGCCAGCATCATGCCGGCGGCTTTGCCGCCGATGCGCCCCGCGCCGATCTTGCGGCGGCGGATTTCGGCCAGGTCGGCGATGGTGAACCACTGCTTGGCAATGTTGATGTAGCGCAGCGAGTCGCTGATCAGCGAGCGGATGAGCACCACCTTGGATTCCTGCAGGCGCGCTTCAAACTGGCCGCGTTGATCGATGGGCATGCGCTCGATGGTCATGGCCTGCTCGAAGACCAGCTCCATGGGGGCCAGTTCGGGATTGAGCGAGAGCATCATCTCACGCAGGTTGACGCCGCGTTCCTTTAATACCTCGCTGACGATCTGCTCAAACAGGTCAAAGGGCAGGTGCTGGCTGAAAATCAGCATGGTGAGCTGGTCGCGCACGCGGTTGACGCGCAGGTCCCAGATCTCGGCCGGCTCGTCGCTGTAGGGGTTGGTGATGCCCTCTTGCTGCTGCGAGCGGATGGCCATCTCGCGCACTTCGGCCTCGAAGGCGTGCGGTTGAATGATGCCGCGCGCGAACAGCTCGCGGCGCAGGCGGGCCAGGATGCGCGTGGAAAGGATGGGGTATTGCCCCAGCGTCAGGTAGATGGAGAGCAGCCGGTCGGAGGATTTGGCAGAAAAGGACATGGGGGAAGTCATCCGCGGGTAAAAAAGGGGGCGGGCCGCCTTGTGCCCGCCCGATGAAGGTTGACTGGATAACGGGGCGATAGGCAGGCCGCCCCCCTTTTGGTCGGGCCGACCTGTGAATCGCCCCCTGCTACGTTTTAAGGATCAACCCAAATGCATGGGCATGATGACATGTAAAAAGTTATCGTCGCCCACCGGCTTGATCAGCGCGGGGGTGTTGCTGGCGTTGCACTCCAGCGCCACCGAGGGCGTCTTGATCACATCCAGCACTTCGCGCAGGAAGCGCACGTTGAAGGCGATGGCCATCTGCGGCCCGTCGATGGTGGCATCCACCTGCACCTCGGCCGAGCCGGTTTGCTCGGATTGGGCCGAGATTTCCACCTGGCCGGGCTGGTCGCCCTGCGGGGTGATGCTCAGGCGTACCACGTTGTTGCTCTCGCGGGCGATGATCTCGGCCTGCTTGCAGGATTTGAGGAAGGCGGCGGTGGTGAGGATGGTGTGCGTCTTGAACGAGCGCGGGATGATGACCTTGTAATCAGGGAAGTTGCCTTCGATGAGCTGCGAAACCAGTTCGGCATCCTTGGTGTGGAAGATGACCTGACCGCGGCCGTTGGGCACGGCCATCACCAGGGTCTGCTCGCCGTCGGCGGCGATGCGGGCCAGCTCGCTGAGCGCGCGCGCCGGGATGATGACGGCGATGGGGCGCGATGGGGCGTGATCGAGCGCGGATTTGCGCACCGAGATGCGGAAGCCGTCGGTGGCGGCCATCGAAATTTCGTTGCCGTTGACCGTGACCATCACGCCCTGCAGCACGGGGCGGGCCTCCTCGGCAGAGGCGGCGAAGGCCACCTGTTGAATCATCTCGCGGAAGTCGGAAACCTTTAGCTCGATGCCGTCGGAGAGGTCGGGCACCGGCATGGGCGGGAATTCGTTGGCGTCGATGCCTTTGATGTCGGTGTTGCTGCCGCCGCAGCGCACGTTGAGCGTCTGCGTGCGCGCGTTGAGCGCCATTTGCACCTGCTCCGCGGGCAGCGCGCCGATCAGATCCACGAAGGTGCGGGCCGGCACGGTGATCGAGCCTTCCTCCTGCACCTGCGCCGGGATCCAGCAGGTGATGCCGAGTTCGAGGTTGGTGGCCGAGAGGCGCAGGCGGCCTTCATCGGTCGCGACCAGGACGTTGGCCAGCACGGGCAACGTGCTGCGCGGGGAAACGGCGCGAGAAACCATGCTCAGGCCGTGCGCCAGGTGTTGTTGCGAAACCGATGCTTTCATGGATTCTCTTCCCTCCCGATTTTTGTATTGATTAATGATTATACACGAAAAAGAGAGGAAGATTGCGAAGCGTAAAAGGTGAGGGCAATTCTCTTTGGAAGTGCGGTCTGCGGCAGGTTGCAGTTATGGACAATTGGTGTAGGGCGTAATCGGCACAGAAACTGGCTCTGGCCCCCAGGCAACGGCAAAAGGAATGGTGACTGACTTGTCGCGGCAGACGATTGTGATCGTTTCCTGGCCTGTGCTGCCCATGATCACGTCCGCATTGCGGCCGTCTGGGCTGAAGGTAATCTCATATTTCAGGGGCCCGCTCACATCTGCGATGACACACGATTTTCCGGTGGTGCCGCTGCCAGAATAGGGCGCCTCGCCGCGGACAGTGAATTCATTCGGCGGAAGGCTAAAGGCAATGGCTCCGGTGCCGCCAATCTGCATGCTTTCAAAGGTCAGCTCAACTTCAAATGTGCCCTCCCATGAACCGTGAATGCCTGAGCATGTATACATCATTGCGTGCAGGGTTGCAAAATTGCTCGAAACCTGGTGGGTAAACTCCAGCGCATATCCCTTTCCCTCTGACTCGCCGGTGGGGGTGATGATTCTGCCGCTGATTGGCGTGGGCGTGGCAGTGGCGGTGACGGCAGGCAGCAAAGGGCCTTTCGATGTGGGCGTGTTGGTGGGTCTGGTTGGCGCGGGCGTGCAGGCCGAGCATATAAGTATCACCAGCAGAACAAAAAACCAGATGTTCTTGATCATTTCTTCCCTCCTCAGACGGTGACGCCGCTTCGCGGCATCTTGCTGCGTTGGGTGGAAATGATGATTGTTTTTTTTGACAGCAAGTGTCTGTCCGAAGCGCAGAGCCGGTCTCACACGGGTGATTATCTTTCAACTCATCCGCTGCACCCTGAGCTTAAATATTGTATAAATCATTTTTCATAAATTCAATAAATAATTTATTGATTTTATTGGATGCATCATCAACACATTGACAGGCGGCGAGGCACACATATCTGTTAACAAAGCCATAACCTGGATTCTATGCGTGCATAACCCACGATCGGTATGCCAGGCCAACGAGCTTTTCATTCCAGACGTGAAGCGGGCGAGGCACCGCAAGCCGGGTCAACGGCGACAGTTTCTCTTGCCTCGCCCTTATCAGGGCAGGCCCTCACCAGGGCAGGCCCTCACCAGGGCAGGCCCTCACCAGGGCAGGCGCGCAAATGTTAACAAACCCATAATCTGGTCTTGACGCGCGCTTAACCCCCGGCGGGTATGCTAGGCTAACGACCTTTTCATTTATTGGAGGATGAACCCGTGGCAGACAAACAGCGCGTCATTTTCCTGTGCACCGGCAACTCGGCGCGCAGCCAGATGGCCGAAGCGTTTTTGCGGCGCATGGCCGGCGACCATTTCGAGGTCCACAGCGCGGGGCTGGAGCCGAAGGGCGTCAATCCGCTCACCGTCGAGGTGATGGCCGAGATCGGCTACGACCTGACCGGCGCGCGGGCCAAGAGCGTCAGCGAGTATCTGGGCAAGGGCCTGTTCCAGTACCTGATCACTGTGTGCGACCAGGCCGAGCAGAACTGCCCGACTACCTGGCCGGGCGTGAACCAGCGCCTGCACTGGTCATTTGAGGATCCGGCGGCGTTCGAGGGCAGCCATGCGGCGCGCCTGGAGAAATTCCGCCAGGTGCGCGACCAGATCGAGCAGAAGGTGTACGCCTGGCTGGTGGAGCTGCAACTGGTGGCGGCATAGCGGTCGGTTGCGTGTTGTCGGGTCTCCGGGGGCGGGCCAGCCCACAGCCGCGGCTGCTCAAAATGCCCCTGCGACCCTTCCCCGGCGGGCTGACCTACAAACTGAGATCCCCGGGTGGAATTCTCACCGTTCGATCGCACAGACCGATCCCCCGCGGCTGCGCCGCTTCACCTTTCCCACTCTGGGAAGGGGGCCAGGGGGTTAGGTCACGTGCAAGAACCACGAAGCCGCTTCCAGCGAGGTTGATTTCATCCTTGCCGCTGTGCCTCTGCATGCCGTCGCGGCGGTCAAAGGAAACAACCGGTATACCTAAAGGCGGGCCGTTGCGGCTCGTCTGTGCATTTGGATTGGGGTATCGCGTCTATGGATTGTGGACCGCCGGCAGAGCGGTGTCGTAGCCGTATTCAATGCGCACCGACTTCAACGCCACCTGCACATTGCCCGGCAGGCTGGCGCGCACAAAGTAGCTGTTGCTGCCGTTGTCGATCGGGTCGGGGAAGTTGGTCATCACGGCGTAGCGGATGCTGTTCGCTGCGCCGGTGGTGCTGACGG
>Ga0208695_1000260_pt1 | contig 66408 bp, 62 predicted proteins | sample AD_UKC111_MetaG_FD_184449 | JGI IMG/M metagenome (GOLD analysis project Ga0208695, IMG submission 184449) | Active sludge microbial communities of municipal wastewater-treating anaerobic digesters from Hong Kong - AD_UKC111_MetaG (SPAdes)... | ecosystem: Engineered > Bioreactor > Anaerobic >... | reverse complement strand
GGCAGACTTTCCTGGACAGCAAAGCCTTGGCGGAAAACAAGCAGCTGGATCGGACAGCTCCGACAGTTTCTTCTTCAGCCGATTCGGTTTAACAACGTCTGTCAGATCAAGTTGTGGCTAGGACACAAACATTTGCAGGCGTCCAGTTCTGTCAAAGTACGAGATAACGATTCGCACAGGTGTAGCACCCTCTGCTACCAGATTGACACTATCAGACCTCTTTGTCTGTCGGGTTGGCAGCAAACTCAAACTTTAACGATATGGAAGCTTCTAAATTGAGACGCCTAATCATTTTTCGCTCCCCCGCTGCGGGCGAGTTTTATATGCTGCGCGAGCATGCCCAAGACGTGCTTGCGGCCGTGGGTAAAGAGATGACCGAACAAGGCATTATCACTCGCGAACAAGTACCTGCTGCGCTTGCAGCATTACAGCTCGCTATAAAAAATGCGGCTGTAGCAGCTGAGAAAGAAGAACAAGACTCTTCCGTCTCCAAAACGGAAGAAGCGGTAAGATTTGCTCAAAGAGCGTTTCCTTTATTGGATATGTTGCGCACTGCCAGCAAGAAAAAAGTTGAGGTGACATGGGGAGTTTAACTACACCGGCTGCTTCAAGGCCCCAACCCTCTCCTACGGTCGTGTCCACACAAACCGGTATTCATCCTCGCTTAGAAGAAATTGTTACACGGCATTTGAAATATCCTTTTCTTAAACCTCTGGCGCTGCATACCTGTGCAGCTTACAAAAAAATGCTGGCTATATGGAAAGGCACGTCCCCTCTTATTCTTGATGCAGGCTGCGGTACAGGCGATTCCACTCGCTATCTAGCACAACAGCATAAAAATTCGTTTGTTGTGGGAGTAGATCAGTCCGCCCACCGCCTGGCAAAAGCAGCAAGCCTACCGGAGAACGCCCTGCTGATTAGGGCGGATGTGACAGATTTTTGGCGCTTGCTGGCAGCAGATCAGATCAAACTTTCCCAACATACCTGGTTTTATCCTAACCCTTGGCCCAAAGCTGAGCAGGTGCAGCGCCGTTGGTATGCTCATCCTGCCTTTACGGCGGTATTAGCGCTGGGAGGTCGACTGCAAGTGCGCAGTAACTGGCAAATATTTATGCATGAGCTCGCATTGGCCTTAAAAGTAGCGGGATGCGTACCGCCTCCCATTGTGCCAATTACACCAGTACAGCCTATTTCTCTACACGAACGTAAATATCGTGACAGTCAACATTCGCTTTATGAGCTAGAAATTCATTTATGAAAGGGATGACATCAACGCTTGTTTAAGCTCTACGGGATCTCTTGCACTACGTTGCAAATAATCCTCAAACTGATCTTCCCCAATCTTGCCAACATTAAAGTATTGGGAGCGAGTATGACTAAAGTAAAAACCACACACACTTGCGGCGGGTGACATGGCCAGAGAATGCGTCAAGCTCATACCAATTTCCTGAGGCTCTAACACATCAAACAGAGTTTTCTTGATCGTGTGCTCTGGACAGGCCGGATAACCCGGTGCAGGTCGAATTCCTTGATATTGTTCTTTGAGTAACTGTTCTGCCTGAAGCGACTCCTGAGCTGCATATCCCCATAAATCTTTGCGCACACGCTCGTGCAAATTCTCAGCAAATGCCTCTGCAAAACGATCCGCTAAAGCTTTGAGCATAATGCTGGAATAGTCGTCTTGCGCCTGTACAAACTCCTGTTCTTTTTTTTCCATTCCCAACCCAGTAGTCAGCGCAAACATGCCAATATAGTCGGCAATACCTGTAGTTTTGGGTGCAATAAAGTCGGCCAGACATTTATTGTTCACTCCTTCGCGTTTGCTGGTCTGTTGGCGCAAGTTGCGGTAAACGAACAATACTTCGTTACGGCTATCGTCTGTATAAACCTCAATATCATCGTCATTAATGGAGTTTGCCGGGTAAAAGCCCACCACCGCGTTGGCCGTCAACCAACGACCACTTATGATGCGCTCCAGCATCTGCTTTGCATCATCAAAAAGCCGGCGGGCTGCTTGTCCCACCACTTCATCTTGCAAAATGGCTGGAAAAGATCCATGCAAATCCCATGTTTGAAAAAACGGTTGCCAGTCAATGTAGGGTGCCAACTTAGCAAGATCATAATTTCTAAAAATACGCTGTCCCAAAAATTTCGGTTTTGGAGGAACATAGCCGGTCCAATCAATCCGCAGTTTATTGGCACGCGCCTGCACAATTGGCAAGAGTGTCGGTGCCTTTTTATTGGCATGTGTTTGACGTACCTTTACGTATTCAGCATAGAGCTCATCCACAAAAGTTTGGGCCTGATCAGACACCAGATTGGTACAAACTCCCACACTGCGAGAAGCATCGGGTACGTAAATGACCGGGCCTTCATAATGCGGCGCAATCTTTACAGCCGTATGTACCCGTGAGGTGGTTGCACCTCCAATCAACAAGGGAATTTTTTTAAGACGAAAATAATCATCACGCTGCATTTCGCTGGCTACATAAGCCATTTCTCCCAAAGAAGGAGTAATAAGACCGGATAAGCCTACGATATCTACTGCTTCTGCTTTAGCCCGTGCCAAAATCTCATGACAAGGAACCATCACTCCCAGATTAATCACCTCAAAGTTATTGCATTGAAGCACAACAGTGACGATATTTTTACCAATATCATGCACGTCTCCTTTAACGGTAGCGATCAGGATTTTCCCTTTGGCGCGCACCTCACCGCCTGCGGCCATGGCCTTCTTTTTTTCTTTCTCTATAAAAGGAATCAGATGGGCCACTGCCTGTTTCATGACACGCGCACTTTTAACCACCTGCGGTAAAAACATTTTTCCTTGCGCAAATAAATCCCCAACGGCATTCATTCCCGCCATCAAAGGGCCTTCTATCACTTCAATCGGCCTCCCCTCGCGTGCGGCAACCGCTAGCCGAGCCTCTTCCGTATCTTCTTCAATAAATTCTGTCAAACCGTGTATCAAGGCGTAGCTCAAACGGCCCTGTACATCTTGGTTGCGCCATTGGAGATTTTCTTCGCGTTTAAGCCCGCCGGTCTTGTGGCGATCGGCTATCTCAATCAAACGCTCTGCAGCATCGGATCTCAAGTTAAGCACCACATCTTCGACCCTCTGGCGTAGTTCAGGCTCGATATTCTCATACACGCCTAACTGGCCGGCATTGACAATTCCCATGGTCATGCCGTTTTTAATAGCGTGATACAAAAACACCGTATGAATAGCTTCGCGTACAGCATCATTACCGCGAAAACTAAAGCTTACGTTACTTACACCCCCACTTACTTTTGCACCTGGCAAATTTTGAGTAATCCAGCGCGTAGCTTCAATAAAATCTACTGCATAGTTATTGTGTTCTTCTATACCGGTGGCAATAGCAAACACGTTGGGATCAAAAATAATATCCTCGGGAGGGAAATGAATGGTTTTCGTCAAGAGTTTGTAAGCACGCGCACAAATCTCGATCTTGCGCGTGCAAGTATCTGCCTGTCCTGCCTCATCAAAGGCCATGACGATCACAGCAGCCCCATAACGCTTGCATAGCTTAGCCTGGCGTAAAAACTCCACTTCCCCTTCTTTTAGGCTAATGGAATTCACGATAGACTTACCCTGAACGCATTGGAGTCCTGCTTCAATGACTTCCCACTTACTGGAGTCAATCATAAGGGGAACCCGTGCAATATCAGGTTCCCCAGCAATCATGTTCAAAAACCGCTGCATCGCTGCCTTACTGTCTAACATGGCTTCATCCATGTTCACATCAATAATCTGCGCCCCGTTTTCTACCTGCTGACGGGCCACTGCCAAGGCTTGTTCATACTGCCCATTCAGAATCATGCGAGCAAAAGCTTTAGAACCTGTGACATTCGTGCGCTCCCCAACATTTACGAAGAGGCTATTTTTATCAATCGCAAGCGGTTCAAGACCTGAAAGCCGAAGAGGAGGAATCATTGGGAGTTGTTCTGTTAAATAAATTTCTGACATGGCACCCATCCGATCAAATTTTGCTCAGATAAGCGTCGTTAAGAAGCATCCAAGCCTGACGAACAAAAGATAAAAAGTTCGCTGCAACGCTCCTTGGAATTTGTGTTTTTTGCATATTGGCCCAGCCTGAAGGGGGGGCTGCATTACCTTAAATGCGAGTGATGCAGCCCTTCTAACCCTTGTGCTTGGCTAGCTGTATTCAAGAACTTGCAGGGGGAAACACTCGATACCAGGCCGAATATACCCAACAGGCCGCGCAAAAGGAAAATAACCATTCTGCAGTGGAAAAAACCATTAACACGATGCAAGGAACTATCCAGAGTTTGCTTCCTGCAACAAACAGAATAAGACAAATACTGCTAGCAAGAAAAAGTATTTTATTCGCAAACATTTTTGCCCCCGCATTCTCAGTTTTTCCCTGCCAGTTAAACTGGGTAAACAAATTTTTCCATAAAATGTGTGACGGGCAACGATTGTGCCCTAAAAAACCACGTACAGCCCCTTGCGCCAGTAACAACACCATTAGCCAAGGAGTAAAAAGTAACGAAAAAGTGCAGATCAGTGTTGTTAAAAATGCTTCCCAACGAATAACGTTAGACCATACCGGGGGAACATCGAATCGCAGCATGACAGACTCCTTACCCTTAAAACTAAAGTAAACAAAAAAATTTAATCATTGAACACAAAAACTACTTTTAAAAACCTGACTAACCACCCATCGCATATCTAGCAAAGCTTTTGAAATTTCTAATCTTGCAGTCTTAAAGACTATCAAAGTCGAGCTAATTAACAGGCTTTTCATACAGCTCGAATACTTAACAGAACCGCTTCAATGTAATGCATCGCTGCCTTTAAACCGCACAATCCGCACACTTGTATATTTTTGCAGCAGTTTAGGCATCTACAATACTATTTTTAAAATATGGAAATAAACTGTTTTTTCAATCGGGCTTTATACAAATTCTCTACCTTCGTGAATATCTGCTGCCCTCTACTACCAACCCTGTGGTCAGGTGTTCCCACCCAATTGAAAAGCACAGCAAGGCTGCAAGAGCGGAAGACTAGGCGTCATTTAGGTGCGGACCGAGTTCTGTAATGACTCCCCTCAGGCACCCAAAATACAGCTCCCGACGAAGAAAGAGCAAGGCTTGGGGAGAAGCCCCGCTCTTTCAGCCCTCGCCTTATACCCTCTAGTCCCTCCTCAGTTTCAATGATGTAGTCCTCTCGAAGGACGTCGCCGTAGTATTTCTCCGTATTGGCACGTGCCAGCGTTATTAGATCTGCTATGTCTGGGCCGAGTGACCAAATATGGACGTCTTGATCTTTAGAATAGGTCTTGACGCGCCAGCTCATGCCGTTAACCCCATAAAACTGCACGGTATCGAAGGCTGCTTGCGTAGCAGGAATTTCCAAATTTTCAGAATAACTGCTTTGAACAGATAAACAAAAAAGAATAAGAACAGTTTTCATAAACTCCCCCGAATGGAAGAAGCTTGCTCATCTTCGACGCTTGGAAACCTTGTCAAGAAAGTCTATAGGAAGAAATTTAGCAAAGAAGCGTGGTCACTCTCTTCACAACTTTCCACGTACCAACGTTCTTCTTTAGCAATAAAAATTGAGCCTCGCAATGATTCCCGGACTGCAAGATATAAAGAAGGGCCTCGTTCTTGTCACGGTTAAACCCAATTCGGGAAAAGCTTATGCTCACATTTTCATTAGTAGATTGTGGGAGCTGAGTAGTCTTACCTGCTTCTCTATTGAGACAACTTAAAAGATAGCTATTGCGGTTTTTCTGCCTAAAATCAGCAACAGTTTCAGAAGAAAGACCCTTTAATTCAGCCTGTACATAATCCGACACGGGTTCGGCTCTAGTTGCATTTTGAAAATTCGCGATTCCGACTGTATTGTAGATTTCATATTCAAGTTCTGAGATACAGGCGGGTAATGTATCGACCTTCTGCCGAGCAAAGCAAGCAAGACTGAAAAAGAAAACCAATAAGCCTGTAAGCGTCAATTTCTTCATGCCTATCACCTTTTTGATCAATCTATCAATCTTAATCTCTAGATAGAAAGGTTTGTAGTGTAGTGTAAAACACAGCTACAGGACTGAGCTGAATTTGCAGCATCTGGGCAGCACCCCACAACGTGACTTCCCAAAAATATAGTAGAAAGAAAGTCCTAACATTTTGCCAATTTTCGCGCCTTGCGCCTTTATCACGCTCACTCGATACTGCTCTAGTACACCATTGCCCACTCATCTTTATAAAGTACCGAAGAACCCCTAATTTCAGGGATCTCTCAACTTATCTGTAATAGTTTATTATTGGTTAAAAACTTAGAAAATTTTTCTCATTCGATTTTTTCCTTGATACAAACTACTAAAATGACCTTACGCTCACCTCAATTTAAAAACAATCTGCGGCTACAAAGTGCGGCACAAAACATGCCACCTCTTACATTGGGTGAAATAGGTACTGCCATTCAAGTTGTACAAGAAACATTAGTTTTTTTAAATTACCCCCTTCCTAAATCCACAAAAAAAGATGGATCTTTGGACGGAGTGTTTGGTTCGGAAACGAAACTAGCTATCCAAGCTTTTCAACGGAAAAACTCTTTAAAAGACGATGGTTCTGTAGGTCGCTTTACGCTTGCGGCATTAGATTCATATTGTATAGATGGGCCTGTGTCTCCTATTCCCCGTCCCCCTGCAAAGTTGAAGCATGAAGTACGGCTGCATCTGCGTTTTACCGTGGACGCTGGATCCTGTGGCCTGCACCAAGTCCAGCAGGCCACAAAAGTATTTGCAGCATATCAAATAAGGCTGAAAGTTCTTTCTCGGAAACAGCTAGTATTAAAACCGGCAGAAAAAGAGTTGCTGAAAATTGTTGAAACGACTATCTCCTCAAAATTATCCGAGGAGCAAAAATTTTTGCTACGTTTGGGCCCCTCAATCCCTCCTACAGATATTGTGGCTTATTTTGTATACCGCCTGAATACTCCCGATATAGGATTTATCAGCGGAGTTAATTCATCTATTGATAATCACCACGCCGTAATTGTTGCCTCCAATGCTTCTGGCCCAAATGTGCTGGCTCACGAAATAACACACGTGCTTTTAGGAAAAAGTTATTGGCCTTTCCATTCAACAGATCCAAATAATCTCATGTTTAAAAAAGCCCCTTCCCTAGAACTTCCTATTCTCACTGAGGAACAACTTTTTGAAATACGCCGCAGTCCTTTATTAACCAAGTTAATCTAAAGCGATATTTCTTAGATATTGTCGTCACAAGATAAAGGCCCACAAAGCGATACATCGAATGTGACCGGCAGCCAGAAATGAGGCACTACATTTGACATAACGAGTTGCAATCCCGCGCCAGCGCTTCAGATGTAAGAAAGCGTTTTCCACCAAGTGCCGTAGTTTGTAGATCTGTTTGTCATAGTCGCGTTGCTCTTTGCTGTTTTTTCGCGGCGGAATATGCACTTTCACGCCGTGGCAGATGGCCAGTTCAATGATCGCATTGCTGTCATAGCTCTTATCTGCCAGTAGATTTTCTGCACTCAAACCCTCGATGAGCTTGCCAGCTTGTGTGCAATCTTCCGCGGTACTTGCCGCGACAAGTACTCGGATCGGCATACCATGCGCATCTATGGCCAAACGTAGCTTCATATTGAGCTCCATTTTGTATGAGCTATGCCCTGGTTGCCTCGCCTGGCGCTTGTCGCACGCGATGAACCTTGCAGTAACGGGCCTCAATCATCAGCCATTAGTAGTCTGACTATCGATCAATTGCTCCAGCAAAGCTCAGTTTTCATATAAACTGTCGGGCGTCGATGAGCTAATCTAATCTCATTCCAATTTCTAATAGAATCATTAATAATAATGGTGTCCAAACAAGGAGCCCTCAGGTGTAGAGCATTTAGCGGCCAGGAAGACCTTGAGGTTGCTCGTCAGCAACGCGATCAAGCCAAAAACATTGAGCAATTCCGTCAGGCGCTGGCCATTCTCATGCCTTTGGAGTTGGGTTTGAGTCTGGAGCAGGTAGCTCTGCTGCTAGAACGCTCTAAAGGCGCTACCTGCACCCTGCGCACCCGTTTCATCGTCGAACAAAACAATCCTGCCCAAGTCTAGATGCTGTGCTAGTTGCTAACTCCCTCATCAAGCGCTGAGATCAAATTTTGAATCAGTAGGATGAGGCAGCTAACAGTCGTAGATATATCCTGTTAGCTCCATCGCTTACAGCCTAGCGTTAAAAACATTTAGCTCATGCCATTGGCTGCAGCAGAAGCCAACTCTTTGAACTTTTCTTTGTGCTTGAGACAGACCTGTACCCATTCCTTCATCGGACGATCTTTTCCGGAGGGATCCCATAAAACGCTTTCCGATAAAGAGAGTGCTTTCTTAAGAGAGGGTTGGGGAAGCTTAAACACGAGGCACTCTTTGAAAAGTACTATTACAGCTTTGCCATTCACTTTAATACATTTTTTACCAAACATCTGAGATGACTCTCCAGCATGCGTCTGGCTGATGAGTTCAACAAGTCTTTGATATTCGGTCTCTGCGCTCATGCTTTGGAGAAGGGAAGTTTGAGTCTTTATTATGTACCGACTGTCAGACATCCTCAAAATAAATAGAAATTTTTTTGCAAGGAAAATGTAAAATAAAAAAGGTATTAATGCTGCCAGTTCGTCCAATTTAGAGACGGCTCATTAAAGTTTAAAATTTCTAAAAATTTGTTTCTATTACTCTTTAGCTAGGCTTTGCACTTTTTCTCAAAAAATATAAAAGAACAAAGACAAAGTACGTCTTGAAATTCTGGACTGAAGCCACATCTTGCGAAACTTAAAGCACTTTATACCCCAATAACATATTGAAAATACAATTGCATTATGAGCAATAATTCGAATCATTCTTCTTTTCCAGCGGCTGACCCTAATCAAAGCAGTTCTGCCGCTGCTATACCAGAATCCGACAAGACAGCCAAAATGGAGCAATCCCCAGCAGAAGTTTTACAAACCCAAGAAACTCAGCAGGATAAACTAAGCCTTCTGCATCAGGAAATTCAGGATTTGCAAAGTAAAGTAACTGAACATTATGATGCCCTGCTGCGCAGTAAGGCTGAGCTGGAGAATGTAAGGCGTCGCGCTGCGGAAGATGTTTCAAAAGCTCATAAATTTGGAATAGAGAGTTTTGCAGAAGCTTTAATTCCAGTTAAAGACAGTTTGGAACTCGCTTTGGCGGATCAAAATAGTAATCCTAATGCTCTACGCGAGGGAGTGGCTGCAACTTTAAAACAGCTGAACGCCGCGTTTGAAAAAAATCATTTAAAAGAAATCGCTCCAGCTGCAGGAGATAAGTTTGATCCGCATCTGCATCAAGGTATTTCGATGGTAGCCAGTGAATTACCTGCTCAGACAGTGGTAAGTACTTTGCAAAAAGGTGCCATGATTGCTGAACGTGTGATTCGACCGGCTTTGGTCAGCGTCTCTTCTGGTATTAAGCCTGAGTAAGTTTTCAGTTTTGGCTTGAATTCAAGAAAATTATCCACAGTTTAAAAATAACTTAATCCTGCTTATTAGGAAAAATCATGGGAAAAATAATTGGCATTGATCTAGGCACCACTAATAGCTGCGTTGCAGTAATGGAGGGTGGTCAGCCTAAGGTGATTGAAAACAGTGAAGGCGCCCGCACAACTCCGTCGATTATCGCTTATATGGAAGACGGTGAAATTCTGGTTGGGGCGCCAGCTAAACGTCAATCGGTCACTAATCCAAAAAATACATTATTTGCGGTAAAGCGCTTGATCGGACGCAAATATAGCGAAAAAGAGGTCCAAAAAGATATTGGATTGATGCCCTATTCTATTGTGCAAGCAGACAACGGGGACGCGTGGGTAGGCGTGCGGGGTGAAAAATTTGCCCCTCCCCAAATCAGTGCTGAAGTGCTGCGCAAAATGAAAAAAACGGCTGAAGACTATTTGGGTGAACCGGTTACCGAAGCTGTGATTACAGTGCCCGCTTACTTTAACGATGCACAGCGCCAAGCTACTAAAGACGCGGGACGTATTGCCGGTCTAGACGTTAAGCGTATCATCAATGAACCTACGGCTGCCGCTTTAGCATTTGGTCTGGATAAAAACGAAAAAGGCGATCGCAAAATTGCCGTTTATGACTTGGGTGGGGGTACTTTTGATATCTCCATTATTGAAATTGCTGATGTTGAGGGTGAAAAACAATTTGAAGTGCTCTCCACTAATGGGGATACTTTTCTAGGGGGAGAAGACTTTGACCAACGCATCATTGACTACATCATTGCAGAATTCAAAAAAGACAGAGGGGTAGACTTATCCAAAGATGTTCTAGCTCTGCAACGCTTGAAAGAAGCGGCTGAAAAGGCCAAGATCGAACTCTCCAGCACACAGCAGACCGAGCTAAACCTTCCCTATATTACGATGGGAGCGGCTGGGCCTGAGCATTTGAATATGAAGATCACCCGTGCCAAGCTAGAGTCATTGGTTGAAGATCTGATTGAAAAAACCATTGAACCCTGCCGTATCGCCATTAAAGATGCAGGCGTCAAGGTCAGTGATATTCACGACATTATTTTGGTAGGCGGGATGACCCGCATGCCCAAAGTAATGGAAAAAGTGAAAGAATTTTTTGGAAAAGATCCCCGTCGCGATGTCAATCCTGACGAAGCGGTAGCGGTCGGTGCCGCCATACAGGGTGCCGTATTATCAGGCGAGCGTAAAGATGTTTTGCTTCTTGATGTCACTCCTCTATCTTTAGGAATAGAAACCTTGGGTGGTGTCATGACCAAAATGATCAGTAAAAACACGACTATCCCTACCAAGTTTAGTCAAGTGTTTTCGACAGCCGATGATAATCAGCCTGCGGTAACGATCAAGGTCTACCAAGGTGAGCGGGAAATGGCTTCCGGCAATAAACTGCTAGGGGAATTTAATTTAGAAGGTATTCCGCCAGCACCGCGAGGTTTGCCACAGATTGAAGTGACGTTTGATATTGATGCCAATGGCATTTTGCATGTAGGGGCTAAAGACAAGGCTACTGGAAAAGAAAACAAAATTACCATTAAAGCCAATAGTGGTCTGACCGAGGAAGAAATTCAGGCTATGGTTAAAGACGCAGAAGCTAACGCAGCTGAAGACAAACGTCTACGTGAACTGGCAGATGCACGCAATCAAGCCGATGCTTTGGTTCATAGTACCCGTAAAGCCTTAACTGAGCATGGCGATAAGCTAGAGGCTGGTGAAAAAGAAGCGATCGAAGCTGCCATTAAAGAACTTGAAGAAGCTACACGCGGGGGTGATAAAGCTCAAATTGAAACCAAAACCGCGGCTTTGGGTACAGCTTCGCAAAAGCTTGGAGAGAAAATGTATGCTGATATGCAAGCGCAGCAGGCAGCCTCTGGTGCAGCGGAAGGGGGACAAGCCTCTTCTACTGCTAACGCCAAAAATGATGATGTGGTAGATGCTGATTTTAAGGAAGTAAAGCGCGGCTGAGTTTAAAAATAGCTAATTTATCGCCGGGCTGCGTAAAAATGCGGCCCGGCGTTTTCATTTACTCCATATTGACTGATTATTTATTAATGGTGCGAGATGGCCAAGCGTGATTTTTATGAAATTTTAGGCGTAGCAAAAAATGCCTCTGAAGAAGAAATTAAAAAAGCATACCGCAAGCTCGCCATGAAATATCACCCGGATCGTAATCCTGATGATAAATCCGCAGAGACTAAATTCAAAGAAGCCAAAGAAGCCTACGAAATGCTTTCGGACGCTGATAAACGCGCTGCCTATGACCGTTACGGCCATGCGGGTGTTGACCCTAACCGCGGCATGGGGGGTGGCGAAGGAATGGGAGGGTTTGGCGAAGCATTTGGTGGAATATTTGATGAAATATTTGGCCAGCGCAGTGGGCATCGAGGGGGGCCACAAGTTTATAAGGGTGCAGACCTTAAATACAGCATGGAAATCACCCTAGAAGAAGCAGCTGCTGGTGTTGAAAAAACCATCAAGGTTCCTGGCTGGGATGAGTGCGACACCTGCCATGGTTCGGGCGCAAAACCGGGGACAAAACCCACCACCTGCACTACTTGCGGCGGCAACGGTCAGGTACGCATGCAGCAAGGTTTTTTTAGCATTCAACAAACCTGTCCCCGTTGTCATGGTACCGGCAAAATCATTCCTGAGCCTTGCGTTAAATGTGATGGCCTGGGCAAGATTAAACGCAGTAAAACCCTAGAAGTTAAAATTCCTGCTGGGATAGACGAAGGTATGCGTATCCGTTCTACCGGCAATGGAGAGCCCGGCATTAATGGTGGCCCACCAGGGGATTTGTATGTAGAAATTCACGTCAAGGAGCACAGTGTATTTCAGCGGGAAGGCGATGATTTACATTGCGAAGTACCCGTAAGCTTTACGCAAGCTGCTCTAGGTGGGGAAATTGAAGTCCCCACTATTGGGGGAAAGGCCAGTATTACTATTCCCGAAGGCACCCAGTCTGGTAAGACTTTCCGTTTACGCGGTAAAGGGATTAAAGGGGTGCGCTCCGGCTATGCGGGAGATCTGTACTGCCATATACAAATTGAAACCCCCGTCAAACTCACTGAGCACCAGCGTAAATTGCTAAAAGAGCTTGATGAATCTTTGAAAAAAGGAGGAGAAAAACACTCTCCTCAAGAAAAAAGCTGGGCCGATAAAGTAAAAGCATTTTTTACCTAGGAGTCTTCTATTTCCTACCTGTGTTGGAATGATGAGGTAGCAGAAAGTGGACTGCCTTTCAGTAGGGGCAAAAAGGCAGTAGACCTTGTGAAGAAATCAAAGTTCGACTCGTGTGGATTTTAAAAAATTTTTCCCTGGCAACAGTGTTTATCGCTATTACTTTTTATGGGAGTCGGGCATTACAAACATGCTTATTCCTACTGCTATTAAAATCACGGGCCACCAGGTTTTCAATATCTGCATTAAACTGATATTGACGTATCCTAAATTAGTAAGTAAGAAAAATATTCCCACCAGCACTAATACAATCGCTGCAAAATTCCCTCTCATCAAAAACCCTCTGCTATGTGATTTAAAATGAGCTAATCATAACCTAGCTTGTCTTGTATAGCACTAAAGGAAAAGTCTAATGAATATAGGGAGTGCCTGGGGATGAATAAACATCAGATTTCTTTCTAATTGGACACTACTCATTACGAAGACCGACCTATCCCAGACGGGAAGTGATAAAAATTCAAGCCTAATTTTGATAGTTCTTTTCAAGTATTTTTAGTTGAAAGCACTGATGGATATTATGCTCAATCAAAATAATTTTTCCTCACAAACTACTGCAGTACACACTTATTTGAGCGACTTACAGGCGCGGATTGTTAGCGGCCTAGAATCGCTAGAGCCCACCACTCGCTTCATCCGAGACGCCTGGCAGCGCCCTTCGCACGAAAAACTGCAAGGCGGCGGGGTTTCTTGTGTATTAGAAAATGGTGCAGTCTTTGAACGTGCAGGCGTGCTTTTTTCAGATGTACGGGGACCGGTATTACCCAGTGCCGCTACGCAGCATCGACCCGACTTAGCAGGCCGCCCTTTTACAGCGACGGGAGTTTCTTTAGTCATTCACCCACGCAATCCTTACGTTCCTACCGTTCATCTAAATGTTCGCTGCTTCACCGCCCACTCAGTCGAACCCCAACAAAAAGAAGTCAGCTGGTTCGGAGGGGGAATGGATCTGACCCCTTACTATGGTTTTGCTGAGGATGCTCGACATTTTCATCAAACCTGTAAAGATGCATTAGCTCCCTTTGGGGACGATAAATATCCGCGCTTTAAAAAATGGTGTGATGAATATTTTTATTTGAGACATCGCCAAGAACCCCGCGGGATTGGCGGGATTTTTTATGATGACTTTTTAGAACTAGGATTTGACGGTAGTTTTGCCATGACCCGTTCTGTAGGCGACGCTTTTTTAGCAGCCTATCTTCCTATTGTTGAGCGCCACATGAACGATACTTTCGGAGAATCTGAGCGCAGCTTTCAAGCTTACCGTCGTGGTCGCTACGTAGAATTTAATTTAGTCTGGGATAGAGGAACCCTATTTGGTTTACAGTCCGAAGGCCGAACAGAATCTATTTTATGCAGTATGCCACCTACTGCTAGCTGGCGCTATCAGTACACTCCTGTAGCCGGCTCACCAGAAGCGCAACTTTACAGTGATTTTTTAGTCGCACGTGATTGGGTTTAATTGACTCTTATATCGCAAAAGATAGGCTTGCTAGGTGGAAGTTTTGATCCTGTTCATAATGCTCACCTGGCTTTAGCCCGTGCAGCTTACGAACAGCTCAATTTAAGCAGTGTACGTCTCATCCCCGCAGGCCATGCCTGGCAGAAACAACGTAGCCTTACACCCGCTAAACATCGGCTTGCAATGCTAAAACTAGCCTTAGAATTTCTGGGTCCCTGGGCAGAAATAGATGAGATTGAAACTCAGCGAAGTGGGCCTACTTATACTATGGACACACTTGCTGCTTTGGAGCAGATTCACGGAAAGCAGAACTGGTTCTGGATTATGGGTACAGATCAATTAGCCAATTTTTGCAGCTGGCACCGTTGGGAAGAGTTAACGAAACGGCTCACACTAGCGGTAGCTATACGAGCAAAAACCCCATGGCAGATTCCCTCTTCACTAGCCGCATTAAAACCTCGTATAAAAAAAATTTCTATGCCAACTTCAGAGGTATCAGCCACTGAAATTCGCAATCGGATATTACAACAACAGCCTATCTCTGAGTTGGTACCTGAACCGATTGCGCAGTACATTGCAAATCATCAGCTCTATCAAAAAATAAAGGAATAGCTCCTCAAGTACTGCTATTTATGACTATGTTTGTTTATTGAAAGATTAAATGGATATTAAAAAATTACAACGCTTGATTGTGGATGCTCTAGAAGATGTCAAAGGCCAAGATATCAAAGTCTATAACACTACTAAGCTGTCCGATATGTTCGAACGCCTCATTATCGCTACGGGCACAAGTAACCGGCAAACGCGGGCCTTAGCCATGAGTGTACGTGAAGCAGTAAAGACAGCAGGGGGAGAAGTAGTCAGTATGGAAGGAGAAGATACTGGAGAATGGGTACTGGTCGATTGTAATGACGTTGTGGTGCATATCATGCAGCCTGCTATTCGTCAGTATTACAACCTTGAAGAGCTTTGGGGCCGTTTCCCTGTCGCTATGAAATTAGCTTCTAAAAAGCGCTTGCTCAAACCTTCCATCCAAGAAAAAAGTACGGAAGAGCTTACATCAGTTGGCGCCGGATCTTCTGCTTCTCGCTCTAGAAACCCAGCTGAAAACACTGTATCTAATAGGCTTTCTGCCTCTAAAAAGACCGTAGTTAAAAAAGTTGCGGTGAAAAAAAAGAGTGCCCAAAAGTAGCAGCTCTAGAAAATGATAGTTTCTTTACAGCTGAAACTGTACAGCTAAGACTCTTACGCAGTCACTGATGAAAAATGTTTTATTCATTTGCAGCCAAAATCGACTGCGGAGTCCTACTGCCGAAAATATATTTTCCAGATGGCCTGGCGTGCAAACAAATTCTGCCGGCTTAGAGAAAACAGCTGAAACTTTTCTCACACCAGAATTAATTGAATGGGCGGACGTAATTTTTGTTATGGAAAAAATCCATAAAAATAAATTATCTAAAAAATTTCGCTCTTCTTTAGTTAACAAGCGGATAATTTGTCTGGATATACCCGACAAATATGAGTATATGGATCCTATTCTCATTCAACTACTTAGAAAAAAAGTTTCCGGGTTCTTACCCGTTAGCTGAAATCCCTTGAGTAAAAAGGTTCTTACTTTCCACAAAAAAACCCGCGTTTTAGGCGGGTTTTTTAAGCGCAAGACTACAAGCGTCTAGTTTAGTTTTACTTAATCTTTGACTCTTTGTATTCCACATGCTTTCGTACTACAGGGTCAAACTTTTTGATCAACATTTTTTCAGGTTTAGTTTTTTTATTTTTATCAGTCGTATAAAAATGGCCTGTACCGGCAGTGCTTTCAAGCTTAATTTTTTCGCGCATTTTGCAGTACCTTTGATAAACGTTTAGAGAGTGCCGGCTGCTCGCAAATCTGCCAGTACAGCGTCAACACCGCGCTTTTCAAGCGTACGCATACCCGCAGCAGTAATGCGCAGAGAAACCCAGCGATTTTCAGATTCAACCCAGACACGTCGGTTTTGCAAATTAGGCAAAAACCGGCGCTTGGTCTTATTGTTGGCGTGGGAAACATTATTGCCCACCATCGGACGTTTGCCCGTTATTTCACATACACGTGCCATGATGACGTTCCAAATAATTCGAAGAGGAAATTTTGTTAGCTCAACTGTTTTGCTTAAGCTTTTTAGCAAAAACGGCTTTTACTTGCCTTTATTGCCCTGGCTTAAAACCTATTCTTCCTGCTGAGTAGGATTTGTTTTATTTCTTTGAGCTTTACTCAATCAAACGCACAATTCTAGCATAAAACTTTCTTTTTACAAAAAGCGACTTTTTATAAGAAGAGGTTATTCAACTTCCTCTACCAAAAAGGTTTAAAGAGTTCTCTCAGAAGCTGGAGATTTTATGACATGCTTGCAGATCAACCCAACATATCGGCCCAAACGGTTTGAGCCCAGCTGAGCGCGTAGACTCCTTCCAGGGCATTGGGTTCAGTAGATAATGCAGGACCTGTAGTAATTGGCAAAGCAAGCATGGTTTTTTTAGCAGCATCGTAACGATGAACGCTGGCTACGTGTACCACATCCTTGTCGGTGATAAAACTGTAGCAGGTGTTGGCCATCATCATAGCCTGAGGGGTACGTCCATTGAAAGATTCAACAATAGCAGCTGCGGCTGCTTTCCCATGCTGATTGGCCATGTGCCCACTTTTTGGCATGAGTGATGCTGCAAGTGTGGCATCCCCCAGCACATGCAAGCCCGGCACAGTTGTAGACTCCATCGTGACCCAATTAACATCACACCATTTATTATTGGCATTGATTGCGCCTACCTGCTGAGCAATATTTGCAGCCCGCTGCGGCGGAATAATGTTCAGTACATCAGCTTTGAGTTTATCGCCAAGATCACTCACCACCGTGTGAAAGCTGGAGTTTGTTTCTAATTCTGTAGCTTGCCAGTTATTGCGATATTCAACCAAGCCTTTGTACTGCTCACTCCATGCTTTAGTGAATAAGCCTTTTTTAGAAGTCACTTCTTCATTGGCATCTAAAATGATCACCTTGCTCTTAGGTTTGTAGTTTTTAAAATACCACGCTACCTGGCAAGCGCGCTCATAAGGACCCGGAGGGCAACGGTAAGGCGCTTTAGGAATACTGATAGCAAATACCCCACCATTTGGCATAGCCTCTAGTTGCTGACGCAAGGCAACAGTCTGAGGGCCGGCTTTCCATGCATGCAATACAGTTTGCTGCGCTTTTACATCCAAGCCTTTAATTTGATCAAACAAGAAGTCTACCCCAGGAGCAATGATAATTCTGTCATAACCCAGAGGAGAAATTTTCTGCAAAGAGACCTGCTTTTTAATAGGGTCAATCCCGGTGACCTCGTCGATTAACACTTGCACTCCCAAAGCCCTCAGCCCACTGTAGTCCCGAGTAATGTCCTGAATTTTTTTACTCCCGCCTATTACTAGGTTCGACAGAGGGCAAGAGACAAATTGTGCATTGCGTTCAATCAAGGTCACGTTAATTGCGCCACCTGACCAGACACGCAGATATTTAGCCGCTGTGGCGCCTCCCCACCCTCCCCCTACAATAATGACATGGCCTAGTTTTTTCGTGGAAGAGGATGCAACAGATCTATGCGTGACACAAGCGCTTAAAAGAGAGCTTGCGCTGCCTGCAGCCAAAAACTTTAAAAGCTCGCGTCTTTGTAAACTGGTCTTCATCTGCCCCCCTTATTTTCCAGCTGTCTTTTGGGCGAAATATTCAGCAATAAGACTAATCTGCTCATCGGTATAGCCCTTAGCGAGTTGATGCATAATGGTCGCTGGGCGCCGCCCCTCGCGAAATGCCTTCATCTGCTCAATAACATATTCTTTTTGAAGACCCTCAAGAGAGGGAATACTTCCGGGAACGACTGTAGCTTTAGCCCCATGACAATTGGTGCAATTGGCGGCCAGATAAGCAGGATTAACCGTGGTAGTGATCACGGGGGGTTGGCCCTGCTGCGCCAGAACTACAGTTAAAGGGTAAAACCCTAACAACATGATGAGCGATTTCAAGACAAGCTCCTTGCTTATTAAGCTATACCAGATAGCTATTGTGCTTGCTTAAGGCTCAAATAAAAAGAGTGCCTTTGCAATTGGGCACTCTTTTTGGACGATATGTAACAAATAAGCTTATTCAACAGCGAGGGTTTTTTCAGGCTTCAGATTGCCATGCACAGTAGCCTCTTCAAAATCAAGCCTTATCTTATCGCCTGTTTCCGACTCAATATCCACTGTTACCTTGCCTCCGTTAACTAATTTGCCAAACAGTAGTTCGTCAGCCAAAGCACGCCGAATCGTATCCTGGATAAGTCTTTGCATGGGTCGTGCACCCATAAGTGGATCAAAACCCTTTTTAGCGAGATATTTGCGTAGATTTTCAGTAAAAATTGCATCTACTTTTTTAGCATGTAATTGATCTTCCAGAGCCATGAGGAACTTATCAACCACTCTTAAGATAATAGATTCATCCAGCGCCCGGAAACTAATAATCGCATCTAAACGATTTCTAAATTCTGGTGTAAACATGCGTTTAATATCAGCCATTTCATCGCCTTGCTCCCGTTTATTGGTGAACCCAACAAGCGCTTTATTCATAGCTTCGGCACCCGCATTCGTGGTCATGATAATAATGACGTTACGAAAATCGGCTTTGCGCCCATTATTATCGGTAAGCGTGCCATGATCCATCACCTGCAACAAGACATTAAAAATGTCTGGGTGGGCTTTTTCAATTTCATCTAACAACAATACGCAATGAGGCTTTTTAGTAATAGCTTCAGTTAATAGCCCGCCTTGATCAAAGCCCACATAACCTGGAGGGGCGCCAATTAAGCGACTGACCGCATGACGCTCCATATATTCAGACATATCAAACCGCAGCAGCTCTATGCCCATCGTAAAGGCGAGTTGCTTTGCAACTTCCGTTTTACCTACCCCCGTTGGGCCAGTAAATAAAAATGCACCGATTGGTTTTTCAGGTCTTCCTAAACCTGAGCGAGCCATTTTAATAGCGGCTGCCAATGCATCAATTGCTGGATCTTGCCCAAAAACAGTAGCTTTGAGATCACGATCTAAGTTCTGTAGCTTACCTCTATCGTCTGTCGAAACGGATGTAGGAGGAATCCTGGCTATTTTGGCAATAATGTCTTCAATATCTCCCTTACCAATGGTTTTTTTACGCTTACTAAGCGGCAATATTCTCTGGGCCGCACCCGCTTCATCAATCACATCAATCGCTTTATCAGGTAAATGCCGATCATTAATATATTTAGCAGAAAGCTCCGCCGCAGTTGTCAAGGCGTCTTTGCTGTATTTAACGCCGTGATGCTCTTCAAAGCGAGATTTCAGGCCTCGCAAAATATCAATAGTTTCTGCAATACTAGGTTCAATAACATCTATTTTCTGGAAGCGACGCGCCAAGGCATGATCTTTTTCAAAAATACCGCGAAATTCTGTGTAGGTGGTTGCACCAATACACTTCAAATTCCCCGATGAAAGTGCGGGTTTAAGTAAGTTGCTCGCGTCCATAGTGCCTCCTGACGCCGCACCGGCGCCAATAAGCGTATGAATTTCATCGATAAACAATACCGAATTTTTCGAGTCTTTTAGCTGTTTTAGTACGGCTTTAAGTCGCTGCTCAAAGTCACCCCGATATTTAGTACCGGCCAGTAAAGAGCCCATGTCCAAGGAGAAAACTTGCATATCAGTCAAGATCTCTGGCACATTTTTTTGCTCAATGCGCCAAGCAAGACCCTCGGCAATTGCAGTTTTTCCAACGCCGGCTTCGCCCACTAAAAGTGGATTATTTTTCCGGCGGCGACATAAAACCTGGATTACACGCTCAACTTCATGCTCACGGCCAATGAGTGGATCAATTTTGCCTTCAGCAGCCGCTTTGTTCAAATTTTGAGTGTATTGCTCCAAAGCAGTAGCCTGCTTTTCACCCCCTTCGTCTTTTTCTACTTTTTGAGTAGCAGAAAGCTCTTCCTGTGGGATTTTGCTAATACCGTGACTAATAAAGTTCACTATATCCAGGCGAGTGACGCCCTGCTGATGCAAGAAATAAACTGCATGGGAGTCTTTTTCTCCAAAAATAGCTACCAATACATTCGCACCCGTCACTTCTTTTTTGCCATTACCTGTACTTTGTACATGCATAATAGCGCGCTGAATCACACGCTGAAAACCTAGCGTCGGTTGGGTATCCGCGTCCTCACTACCCGGAATCAGCGGAGTATTGTCTTTGATAAAGTTAAGCAGCTGCTTGCGAATATCGTCCATATTGACAGCACAAGCCCTCAACGCCTCAGCGGCTGAGGGATTATCCAGCAATGCTAAAAGCAAATGCTCAACAGTAATAAACTCATGTCTTGCTGCCCGCGCATCTACAAACGCAGCATGCAGACTAATTTCTAATTCCTGCGCAATCATTGCGGCTCCTGGGGCCTATAAAATTTATAAATGTGATCTAAGTTTTAAATATCAACCTAAGCATACTGTACGACTTTTAGCAAGAAATAAATTATTAGATGAGTAGTTTTCAAATTTCTTCCATGCAACATTGCAAAGGATGCTGGTGCTGTTTAGTAAACTCTGTCACGAGATTTACTTTACTTGCCGCTACATCTTTGGGGTAGACACCACAAACCCCACGACCTTCGCGGTGAACTTTCAACATTATTTGCGTCGCTTGCTCTCGACTCTTTCCAAAAAATTTCTGCAATACCCCAACAACAAATTCCATAGGGGTGTAATCATCATTGAGCATCACTACTTGATACATAGGCGGAGGTTTGACTTGTTGTAACTGTCGTTCTACCAGCATATCGCCATCCGAAGCAGGCAAAGAGTTTACGTGGATAGCCATATCTATACTAGAAAAAATACCTTTGTTCAGAGTATCAGTTTATGCCGTTATATTATCTTTAGCTTCTTTGCTGCTTTAGTCAACATGACGCGTTAGCCTTGGGATAAAGATAAGCTTCTAGCAAAGATTATCCTTATCTTTTGGGTTTGACAAATTGCGAGAAAATTCGCCCAACATGCAATTATTTAAAGCGTGTTGTCAACCAAAATCACTTTAGCTGCGTTCAACCCCTTGACCGATGTTTCCAAACAATTTCCGATGGGTATACCCATCTATGTGGCAAGAAACAGGTCTTTTAATTACAACCTTAAGGAAAATACTATGTCTAAGTTAATTGCTGGCCTTGTTGCTTCACTCTTTGCCCTTACCGCATTTGCTCAAACTGCTGCTCCAGCTGCAACAAAAGAAGCTGCTCCTGCTAAACCCGCTCCTGCTGCAGCCGCCCCTGCTACCCCCGCCCCTGCAGCAAAAGAAGCAGCTCCTGCCCCTGCCGCAAAAGATGCAGCTGCACCTGCAGAAAAGAAAACAGTTGCTAAAAAATCAAAGAAAAAATCTAAAGCTAAAAAAGCTGACGCAGCTGAGGCAGCGAAGTAATTTGCTTACATAGCTAATTACTGGCTACCGAGCGGCAAAAAACCTCTGTTTTTTGCCGCTTTTTTTACTTTTATTTACTTTTGTTCACACTGAAAACCATTTGACTTACCCCGCTAGCGCCAAATACCTGCTCTTTGATTAAGGAAAGTTGATCTCTCAACTTAGCGGCCTTTTCAAATTCCAGATTACGGGCAGCCTCAATCATTAATTTTTCAAGTCGCTTGATTTCTCGTGCTGCGTCTTTTTCCCCCACTGTTGCAAACAAGGCTTTTTCCTGTGCAGACTTAAGATCTTTGTGACTTTCCTGTGCATTAAATACACCATCAATCAACTCCTTAATTTGCTTGTGAACTCCTCGTGGGGTAATCCCTTGTTGTTTATTGAAAAGAATTTGTCTAGCACGACGACGTTCTGTTTCCTGAATGGCTAACTGCATGGAGCCAGTGATTACATCACCGTACAAAATAGCTTGACCATTAAGGTTACGGGCCGCCCGGCCAATAGTTTGAATTAAGCTGCGGGTACTGCGTAAAAAGCCTTCTTTGTCAGCATCTAAAATCGCTACCAGTGATACCTCGGGAATATCCAAACCTTCCCGCAGTAAATTGATACCTACCAACACATCAAACACCCCTAAGCGTAAATCGCGAATAATTTCTACGCGCTCAACTGTATCAATATCACTATGAAGATATCTTACCTTAACACCATTTTCGGCCAGGTAATCGGTTAGATCTTCAGCCATCCGTTTAGTAAGGGTAGTGATGAGAACTCGTTCACCGTTAGCAGTTCGACTGGTGATTTCGCTAAAAACATCTTCTACTTGATTAGATGCTGGGCGCACTTCGATGGCTGGATCAATTAAACCGGTCGGACGCACAAGCTGTTCTACAATTTGTGCTGCATGATCAGCCTCGTATTGCGCGGGGGTTGCTGAGACAAAGATAGATTGACGCATCTTTTGTTCAAACTCCTCAAACTTTAGCGGTCGATTATCCATTGCCGAGGGCAAACGAAAACCGTAATTAACTAAGGTTTCTTTACGTGAACGATCTCCTTTATACATAGCAGCAATTTGGCTCATCGTCACATGCGATTCATCAAAAATCATCAATGCGTCCGCCGGCAAATAATCTACTAGCGTTGGAGGAGGCTCACCTGGCTTGCTTCCGGAAAAATGGCGAGAGTAATTTTCAATACCCTTGCAAAATCCCAACTCGTTCAACATTTCAAGATCAAAACGCGTTCGCTGCTCAATTCGTTGGGCCTCCACTAGTCTGCTTTCCTTCAGATAAAACTCCACCCGTTCTCGTAACTCTGCCTTAATAGTTTCAATGGCACGTAATACAGTAGGGCGAGGTGTTACGTAGTGGGAACCCGGATAGACAGTGAAACGGGATATTTTTTGACGTGCTTGACCGGTAAGGGGATCAAACAGGGTAATAGATTCAATAAGGTCATCAAATAATTCGACGCGAACGGCCAGTTCCGCATGCTCGGCAGGAAATACATCAATCGTATCGCCCCGTACACGAAAAGATCCTCGAGAAAAATCCAGATCACTGCGACGATATTGCATGGCAACAAGCTTCGTAATCATGTCACGCTGGGATAATTTATCTCCCACACGTAGTATCTGGATCATTGCATGATATTCAGAGGGGTTACCAATACCGTAAATGCATGAAACACTTGCCACAATGATAGTGTCACGCCTCTCCATTAAACTCTTGGTTGCAGACAGGCGCATTTGCTCAATGTGTTCATTAATGGCACTGTCTTTTTCAATAAATAAATCCCGTTGCGGTACATAGGCTTCAGGCTGATAATAGTCGTAATAACTAACGAAATATTCCACTGCATTTTGTGGAAAAAATTCACGCATTTCCGCATAGAGCTGAGCAGCTAATGTTTTGTTGGGAGCTAAGATCAGAGCTGGCTTTCCAGTGCGCGCAATTACATTAGCCATGGTGAACGTTTTACCCGAGCCAGTCACTCCCAGCAGAGTTTGAAAACTCAAACCGTCCGTTATCCCTTCCACCAGCTTTTCAATAGCCTGTGGCTGGTCACCAGCGGGCGCAAAGGGCTGATATAGCTGGTAAGGACTGCCTGGAAAACTGACTATTTGAACCTGAGGCTTACTATCAGGTACATAGCCTTCAGTTTCTATCAGCGGCATTGCTGGCATGGTAGACTCCATAAAAGAGGGTACTCCTCTACAGGTTAAAAAAAGCTGCAACAGAATATAAACCTAGAACGGCAGTTGATCGCTTCATTACTTATGAAAGACCTACTGAACACTTGATTGTTTTACTTTTCTCGAGCGTCTGTCTTTAGATGAGGCTGTTACAATTTTGATTGCGCAGCCTCCTAGTCTTACTCGGTGTCACAGACACTTGCCTGGGGTTATCCCTCCCCCTATCAGCACACTTAGGGCTGCCTAACCAGCGTTTGTAGGATATAGAAAACTCAACTTAAAAACTATTTTCCAATTCGCTAGTGATATTTTGAATATTTTTTACTGACAACTGTCTGTCAGTAAGTTGTGATTTTGGTTTGGAGAAATTATGTCTGTAGCACTTTCCCATCACTCTTTATTTTCTACTATCCCTCTGGCCCCGCAAGATCCCATCCTAGGGCTGAACGAGCAATTCAATAAAGACCCTCGTAGTACTAAAGTTAACCTAGGGGTTGGGGTTTATTTCACGGAAGAGGGCAAAATTCCCTTATTACGGGCTGTGGCTGCCGCAGAAAAACTGCGCTTTGAAGCTCATGCATCCCGAGGTTATTTACCCATAGACGGGATTGCTACTTACAATTTAGCCGTTCAGAATCTCTTATTTGGGACCGAAAGTCAAATTCCCCAGCAAGGACGCGCAATTACAGTGCAGACTTTAGGAGGTACAGGTGCCTTAAAGATTGGGGCAGATTTTATCAAATACCTTTCCCCTAACAGTATTGTGGCTATCAGTGACCCTAGTTGGGAAAATCATCGTGCTCTGTTCGAGGGTGCCGGCTTTTCTGTTCAGCAATATCCTTACTATGACGCTACAACTCATGGTCTAAATTTTGCAGGAATGCTAGAAGGGCTCGCGGCCTTACCGGAACATTCTGTTGTGGTACTGCATGCGTGCTGTCACAACCCGACGGGAGTTGACCTAAGTCCGGATCAATGGAAACAGATAGTGGAGCTGTGCAAAACAGGCAACTTAATCCCTTTTTTAGATATGGCTTATCAAGGCTTTGCAGAAAATCTTACGCAAGATAGTATTGCCATAAAACTCTTTGCGGATGCCGGTTTAAACTTTTTTGTAGCCAGCAGTTTTTCAAAAAGCTTCTCTTTATATGGTGAACGCGTAGGGGCTCTCACTATCCTTGCTCATACTAAAGAAGAAGCATCTCGCGTATTGTCTCAAGCAAAACGAGTGATTCGCACTCATTATTCGACTCCTCCAACTTATGGGGCTGCAGTAGTAGCAACTGTGCTGAATAGCCCTGAATTAAGAAAATTATGGGAAGAAGAATTAGGGGAGATGCGCAGCCGCATTAAGCGCATGCGCAGCGAATTTGTGGCTCAATTGGAAGCAAAAGGAGCTACTGCACTTAAGGGACACGATTTTAACTTTGTTAAAGAACAACGTGGCATGTTCAGTTACAGCGGACTTACTGCGGCACAAATAGAGCGTTTACGCGAAGAGTTTGGAATTTACGCAGTTTCTACAGGTCGTATTTGCATTGCTGCCCTAAATTCGCACAATATAGGGCCGGTTGTAGATGCCATTACCGCAGTGCTATAAATAGATATCAGTACACTTTTAAAAATGGGATTACCGGGATTGGGCACACTAGCAACTATCCCGTAAGATAGTGGATTAGCTCAAGAAATTAACTGCAGTAGATCTCCCAAGATAGAGAGAAAGCAAAAACCCTCCAGTACTACTGTATCTGGAGGGTTTTTATTATTTAGCCTGACAATTTCCTACTTTCACACGGGAACCCGCACTATCATCGGCGCAACGTCGTTTCACGGTCCTGTTCGGGATGGGAAGGGGTGGTTCCAACGCGCTATGGTCATCAGGCTTAACTTGTCGGTCAGCTTAGGCAGCAGATTTTACTCGTTACCTAAACAAACCCAATCTGAAAAACGCATATATTTTTGTGGATTACACAACCGAATGTATATTAAAAGCTAAGTTGTTGAATCATTATCAATATTATAGGGTCAAGCCTCACGGGCAATTAGTATCGGTTAGCTCAATACATTACTGTACTTCCACACCCGACCTATTAACGTCGTGGTCTACAACGACCCTTTAGGGGAATCAAGTTCCCGGGAAGACTAATCTTAAGGCGAGTTTCCCGCTTAGATGCTTTCAGCGGTTATCTCTTCCGCACTTAGCTACTCGGCAATGCCACTGGCGTGACAACCGATACACCAGAGGTGCGTCCACTCCGGTCCTCTCGTACTAGGAGCAGCCCCCTTCAATCTTCCAGCGCCCACGGCAGATAGGGACCAAACTGTCTCACGACGTTTTAAACCCAGCTCACGTACCTCTTTAAATGGCGAACAGCCATACCCTTGGGACCGGCTACAGCCCCAGGATGAGATGAGCCGACATCGAGGTGCCAAACACCGCCGTCGATATGAACTCTTGGGCGGTATCAGCCTGTTATCCCCAGAGTACCTTTTATCCGTTGAGCGATGGCCCTTCCATACAGAACCACCGGATCACTATGTCCTGCTTTCGCACCTGCTCGACTTGTCGGTCTCGCAGTTAAGCACGCTTTTGCCATTGCACTTTAGGCACGATGTCCGACCGTGCCAAGCGTACCATCGAACTCCTCCGTTACACTTTGGGAGGAGACCGCCCCAGTCAAACTGCCTACCATACACTGTCCCCAACCCGGATTACGGGCCTAGGTTAGAACCTCAAACAAACCAGGGTGGTATTTCAAGGTTGGCTCCACGATAGCTAGCGCCACCGCTTCAAAGCCTCCCACCTATCCTACACAGATCGGTTCAAAGTCCAATGTAAAGCTACAGTAAAGGTTCATGGGGTCTTTCCGTCTAGCCGCGGGGAGATTGCATCATCACAAACATTTCAACTTCGCTGAGTACCAGGAGGAGACAGTGTGGCCATCGTTACGCCATTCGTGCAGGTCGGAACTTACCCGACAAGGAATTTCGCTACCTTAGGACCGTTATAGTTACGGCCGCCGTTTACCGGGGCTTCAATCAAGAGCTTGCACCCCATCATTTAACCTTCCGGCACCGGGCAGGCGTCACACCCTATACGTCCACTTTCGTGTTTGCAGAGTGCTGTGTTTTTATTAAACAGTCGCAGCCACCAGTTTATTGCAACCCCTTCACCCTCCCGTTGTACACGGTCAAGCTACAAGGGCGTACCTTATCCCGAAGTTACGGTACCAATTTGCCGAGTTCCTTCTCCTGATTTCTCTCAAGCGCCTTAGAATACTCATCTCGCGCACCTGTGTCGGTTTGCGGTACGGTCTAGTACAACTGAAGCTTAGAGGCTTTTCTTGGGACCCCTTCCGATTACTTCGCGAACAAGTTCGCTCGTCTTTTTTCCTTGGCTTAGCTGCCGGATTTGCCTAACAGCCACCTACGATCAAGAACCGGGACATCCAACACCCGGATAACCATTCACGATCCGTCCCCCCATCGCATTGTACTTAGGTGCAGGAATATTGACCTGCTTCCCATCAGCTACGCATCTCTGCCTCGCCTTAGGGGCCGACTCACCCTACGCCGATGAACGTTGCGTAGGAAACCTTGCGCTTACGGCGAGCGGGCCTTTCACCCGCTTTATCGCTACTCATGTCAGCATTCGCACTTCTGATACCTCCAGCACCCGTTACCAGGCACCTTCGCAGGCGTACAGAACGCTCCCCTACCATCTCTTACGAGATCCGCAGCTTCGGTGTATGATTTAGCCCCGTTACATCTTCCGCGCAGGACGACTCGATCAGTGAGCTATTACGCTTTCTTTAAATGGTGGCTGCTTCTAAGCCAACATCCTGACTGTTTTAGCCTTCCCACTTCGTTTACCACTTAATCACACTTGGGGACCTTAGCTGGCGGTCTGGGTTGTTTCCCTCTTGAGTCCGGACGTTAGCACCCGGTGCTCTGTCTCCCGTGCTCAAACTTGCGGGTATTCGGAGTTTGCCTTGGTTTGGTAAGTCGCCATGACCCCCTAGCCAAAACAGTGCTCTACCCCCCGCAGTTATACACGAGGCACTACCTAAATAGTTTTCGGGGAGAACCAGCTATCTCCGAGTTTGTTTAGCCTTTCACCCCTACCCACAGCTCATCCCCTAACTTTTCAACGTTAGTGGGTTCGGACCTCCAGTACCTGTTACGGCACCTTCATCCTGGCCATGAGTAGATCACTCGGTTTCGGGTCTACACCCAGCGACTGAACGCCCTATTCGGACTCGCTTTCGCTACGCCTCCCCTATTCGGTTAAGCTTGCCACTGAATGTAAGTCGCTGACCCATTATACAAAAGGTACGCCGTCACCCCTTGCGAGGCTCCGACTGTTTGTATGCATGCGGTTTCAGGATCTATTTCACTCCCCTCCCGGGGTTCTTTTCGCCTTTCCCTCACGGTACTGGTTCACTATCGGTCGATTACGAGTATTTAGCCTTGGAGGATGGTCCCCCCATCTTCAGACAGGATTTCACGTGTCCCGCCCTACTTTTCGTATGCTTAGTTCCACAAATGTATTTTCGTGTAAGGGGCTATCACCCGCTATGGCCGGCTTTTCACAATCCGTTCCACTAATACTTTTGCTAAAACATACAGGCTGATCCCATTTCGCTCGCCACTACTTTGGGAATCTCGGTTGATTTCTTTTCCTGCAGCTACTGAGATGTTTCAGTTCACTGCGTTCGCTTCAGTAGGCTATGTATTCACCTAAAGATGACCCTTGCGGGCCGGGTTTCCCCATTCGGAAATCTGCGGATCAAAGCTTGTTTGCCAGCTCCCCGCAGCTTATCGCAGGCTACTACGTCCTTCATCGCCTGTAATCGCCAAGGCATCCACCACATGCACTTATTCACTTGACCCTATAATATTGATAACGATCGACTACCGAAATCAAAACATTTATAAGGCTTTTAACAACATTCGCCGTAATATCTAAGTCTCTTAAAAATCTATTGAGAATTTGGATATATTTGTATGCAATCCACCCCAGTTTTCAAACATGTAAAAATTTAACTCTCATGTCATCTCACTGAGATATTGCGTTTTTCAGATTGTTAAAGAACAACAGCCACAAAGCTGAATCGAAAGCTTTACTTTCGGATCAGCTCTGAAAATTATTTAGTTGGTATGAATGGTGGAGGTTGACGGGATCGAACCGACGACCCCCTGCTTGCAAAGCAGGTGCTCTCCCAGCTGAGCTAAACCCCCAATATTGGATGGTGGGTCTGGTTGGGCTCGAACCAACGACCCCCGCCTTATCAAGACGGTGCTCTAACCAGCTGAGCTACAGACCCTTCGTTTTGAAGGATCCCGACAAACGACTTGGATAATACAGAGCATTTGCCACGAACATCCCATTCAACCAACAAACCGATAAGTGTGAGCACCTGTAAAGGGTTTTCTCTAGAAAGGAGGTGATCCAGCCGCACCTTCCGATACGGCTACCTTGTTACGACTTCACCCCAGTCATGAAGCCCACCGTGGTAAGCGCCCTCCTTGCGGTTAAGCTACCTACTTCTGGTGAACCCCACTCCCATGGTGTGACGGGCGGTGTGTACAAGACCCGGGAACGTATTCACCGCGACATGCTGATCCGCGATTACTAGCGATTCCGACTTCATGCACTCGAGTTGCAGAGTGCAATCCGGACTACGATCGGTTTTCTGAGATTAGCTCCCCCTCGCGGGTTGGCAGCCCTCTGTACCGACCATTGTATGACGTGTGTAGCCCCACCTATAAGGGCCATGAGGACTTGACGTCATCCCCACCTTCCTCCGGTTTGTCACCGGCAGTCTCATTAGAGTGCCCTTTCGTAGCAACTAATGACAAGGGTTGCGCTCGTTGCGGGACTTAACCCAACATCTCACGACACGAGCTGACGACAGCCATGCAGCACCTGTGTTCTGATTCTCTTTCGAGCACGATTCCATCTCTGGAAACTTTCAGACATGTCAAGGGTAGGTAAGGTTTTTCGCGTTGCATCGAATTAATCCACATCATCCACCGCTTGTGCGGGTCCCCGTCAATTCCTTTGAGTTTTAATCTTGCGACCGTACTCCCCAGGCGGTCAACTTCACGCGTTAGCTGCGTTACCGAGTCTGACGACCCAACAACTAGTTGACATCGTTTAGGGCGTGGACTACCAGGGTATCTAATCCTGTTTGCTCCCCACGCTTTCGTGCATGAGCGTCAGTTACGGCCCAGGGGGCTGCCTTCGCCATCGGTATTCCTCCACATCTCTACGCATTTCACTGCTACACGTGGAATTCTACCCCCCTCTACCGCACTCAAGCTATGCAGTCACAAATGCAGTTCCCAGGTTAAGCCCGGGGATTTCACATCTGTCTTACATAACCGCCTGCGCACGCTTTACGCCCAGTAATTCCGATTAACGCTTGCACCCTACGTATTACCGCGGCTGCTGGCACGTAGTTAGCCGGTGCTTATTCTTCGGGTACCGTCATTAGCCTATGGTGTTATCACAGACCGTTTCGTTCCCGACAAAAGTGGTTTACAACCCGAAGGCCTTCTTCCCACACGCGGCATGGCTGGATCAGGGTTGCCCCCATTGTCCAAAATTCCCCACTGCTGCCTCCCGTAGGAGTCTGGGCCGTGTCTCAGTCCCAGTGTGGCTGGTCGTCCTCTCAGACCAGCTACAGATCGTCGCCTTGGTGAGCTTTTACCTCACCAACAAGCTAATCTGACATCGGCCGCTCCAATAACGCAAGGTCTTTCGATCCCCTGCTTTCACCCTTAGGTCGTATGCGGTATTAGCTAATTTTTCAACTAGTTGTCCCCCATTACTGGGCACGTTCCGATGTATTACTCACCCGTTCGCCACTCGCCACCAGGGTTGCCCCCGTGCTGCCGTTCGACTTGCATGTGTAAGGCATGCCGCCAGCGTTCAATCTGAGCCAGGATCAAACTCTATGGTTTAATCACTGCTGGTGCCCTTGCGGGCATTCGCTATTACTAGCGATCGCATCACTCAAATAAACGAGGCTATGTTTCCATATCCTTATTTATGTTTTGTGAGCGCTCAATATTTTGTTTTACCGGCAAGCATAAATGCTTCCGGTAAGCCACTTTATCAGGCGCCCACACTTATCGGCTGTTATTTGTTAAAGATCAGGCTACTTTTCGAAGCACAACTTTTAGTTAATTTGTGTTTCAGCAGCAGAGAAACGAGATTATGAACTATCTTTTTTAAGCTGTCAACTCGGCTTTTTATTTTGACTCTACCCTAACTCTATAAAGCATTCAGCTACATTATATTTTTAAACCAGCTTTAGCTTATTTTGCTATCTTACTGAAACTATGAGCCAGTAAGCCCATCTTTCGCAGTCAAGGCCATAGACTGCATAAACATTAACAACTTGTAAGCTTACTGTAGTGATACGTTATAACTAAGGAACTCTGCAGCAATGAAAATTCGCTCACATCAAGATTTTTGGACGGGCTTGCTATTTGCAGCGACAGGTGCTTTTTTTACGGGTTTTGCTAGCAGCTACAGCATGGGAACAGCGGCTAAAATGGGGCCTGGTTACTTCCCTTTCTGGATAGGCTTACTGCAAATCATTCTAGGAGCAGTCGTCATTATCAGTTCCATGCGCAACTCTACTGCAGAAGAACGAATTGCTCGATTTGATTTGAAATCTCTGGTGTTGGTATTGGGAGCAGTCGTACTGTTTGGACTGTTACTTAAGCCTTTAGGTTTGGCTCTCACCCTGTTCATCCTCATCGCTGTCTCGAGTCTAGCCAGCCATGAATTTAGCTGGAAAGCGACTGTGGCTAATGCCATTGTCTTAATTTCACTGTGTTTTGCAGTTTTTGTGTGGGGACTCAAGCTGCAATTTCCTTTATGGCCTTCATTTTTCCAAATTTAACCTGAGCTCAACAATTTTATGGAATTACTCGCTAACCTGCAGGTAGGCTTTGCCACTGCTTTGACACTCCAGAATTTACTGTATGCATTTCTGGGATGTTTGATCGGGACACTTATTGGTGTACTTCCCGGCCTAGGACCCATCGCAACAATAGCCATGTTACTGCCGGCCACGTATGCTTTACCTCCTACTGCCGCCCTAATTATGCTGGCTGGCATTTATTATGGAGCTCAATATGGAGGCTCCACCACTGCCATTTTGGTCAATATCCCTGGAGAAACCTCATCAGTTATCACCTGCCTAGATGGTTATCAAATGGCCAGAAGAGGTAGAGCTGGAGTAGCCTTAAGCACTGCGGGCCTTTCTTCCTTTTTTGCAGGCTGTGTAGCGACCCTTATTCTGGCAGCCTTTGCCCCACCTTTAGCGGAGATAGCGTTTAAATTCGGTCCGGCTGAATATTTCAGCCTCATGGTACTGGGGTTGATCGGGGCTGTGGTATTGGCCTCAGGGAACTTGATTAAGGCGATCGGCATGATTTTGTTAGGGTTGCTGCTAGGTTTAGTAGGCACAGACATTAACTCCGGTGTAGCCCGCTACTCTTTTGACATTCCTGAGCTATCTGATGGGATAGGTTTCGTTGTAATTGCTATGGGAGTCTTTGGTTTTGCTGAGGTGTTAGTTAATGTTGAGCAAAAGGAAGCTCGCGAGATCTTTACCAATAAGCTCAGTTCCTTGTTTCCCAGCAAAGCTGACTTCAAACGCATGATTGCACCTGTTCTGCGCGGAACAACACTGGGTTCTGCGCTAGGAATTTTGCCCGGTGGAGGAGCCGCATTAGCTTCTTTTGGTGCCTACACTTTAGAAAAAAAACTCAGCAAATACAAAGCTGAATTTGGCAAAGGCGCTATTGAGGGGGTGGCCGCACCGGAATCAGCCAATAACGCAGCCGCTCAAACCAGCTTCATCCCCTTGCTAACCCTAGGAATTCCTCCTAATGCGGTCATGGCATTGATGATTGGTGCCATGACCATCCACAATATTCAACCCGGCCCCCAGGTTATGAGCAGTAATCCCGCCTTGTTTTGGGGTCTGATTGCGTCGATGTGGATAGGCAACCTCATGCTCATTATTCTTAATTTGCCTCTCATCGGTATTTGGGTCAAATTACTCGCTGTGCCCTATCGTTATCTTTACCCAGCCATACTCGTGTTTTGCTGCATTGGGGTTTATACGGTCAACAACAATACCTTTGATGTCTTGATGACGGCTGCATTTGGGGTACTGGGGTATATCTTTATTAAGCTTAAATGTGAACCTGCCCCTTTATTATTAGGCGTTGTGCTTGGCCCCATGATGGAAGAAAATTTTCGGCGTGCTTTGCTGTTATCGCGCGGAGATTTCAGCATTTTTTTCACCCGGGGTTTATCTTTAACCCTGCTGTTGATGGCACTGGCCCTGGTTGTTATGGTAGCTTTACCCGCTATTAAAAATAAACGCGCAGAAGCATTTCAAGAAGAGTAGCGCTGTTAAAGGATAAGTTTAGGATAAGTTTATTAAACCGCCCAATCTGAATAGGTCCTTCCTTTCTAAACCATTGCTGTCGTTATTGCTTTTCCTAGTCGGCTAGAACACTTTCTTGGGGTTTTCGCCTAGATACAAATGATTAGAAAGGGAGTTACTCATTAAATAGTGCTAAGCGTTTTCAAGAACGATACCCTCAATAATATTGGCCACATCTTCACATTTATCCGTAATAGTTTCGAGTAACTCATAAATAGCTTTGAGTTTAATCAGTTGACGGGTATCGGGTTCATCCCGAAAAAGTTTCGCCATCGCCGCACGCATTACATGATCCGCATTGGACTCCAGACGATCAATTTCATTGGCAATTTTAAGAATAGCGTCTGCATTTTCCATATTACCGAGCATTGCTACAGCATTTTTAACGCGCTCAGCACAAGAAACACAAATATCTGCTAACTGTTTGGCTTCTGGCGTAACCTGCTTGATATCGTAAAGATAAATTGTCTGGGCAACATCTTCTGCTAAGTCCAAAATATCATCCATATGGCTAATCAGCTTATGAATATCATCTCTATCCAAAGGAGTAATAAAAGTTTTATGCAACAAATCAATCGTCTGATGGGTAATCTTATCTGCTGACTTTTCCGCAGACTCGATATTGCGAGCATGTTCCTCCATTCCTGCGGATAAGTTTGCCATCATTAACACCAGCTCATGACAACCTTGCACGATTTGCTGCGCATGCTGATTAAATAACTCAAAGAATTTACCCTCTTGGGGCATAAAGCGACCAAACATCCCTTACCTCTTAATAGTTATCTGCGGACACGAAATTGGTGAATTTCGTCTGTTCTTTCAAAAAAGTCATTCGAACCGTACCAATGGGACCGTTACGCTGTTTCCCAATAATGATCTCGGCCGTACCCTTGTCCTGAGTATCCGGATTGTAGACTTCATCCCTGTAGATAAAGAGAATCACATCAGCGTCTTGCTCAATAGCGCCCGATTCCCGTAAATCACTCATGATAGGACGTTTGTTAGGCCGTTGCTCCAAAGAGCGGTTCAGCTGAGACAGCGCAATCACGGGGCAATGCAATTCCTTGGCCAAGGCTTTCAGGCCCCGTGAGATTTCAGAAATTTCAGTGGCCCGGTTTTCCCCTACTGAATTGGCGGCCATTAGCTGAATATAGTCGATCACAATCAACCCCAACTTTCCACACTGACGCGCCAAGCGACGAGCACGGGCGCGTAACTCCAAAGAATTGAGGGCGGGGGTTTCATCAATAAATAACTGTGCGTCCTGCATACGCTGGATCGCCGAGGTTAGTTTCGGCCAATCTTCATTTTGTAATCGCCCTGTACGCAATCTTTGTTGATCAAGCTTGCCTACTGAAGATAATAAACGAAGGGCTAATTGATTAGCTCCCATTTCCATTGAAAAAACAGCCACAGGTAAACCCTGCTCAATAGCCACATGCTCGCCAATATTGAGAGAAAAAGCTGTTTTCCCCATGGAAGGACGGCCTGCCACTACAATCAAATCACCTGGCTGCAATCCACTGGTCATATTATCCATATCGGTAAATCCAGTCGGTACCCCCGTAACATCAGAGTGATCTGCACGGTGATACAGCTCATCAATTCTGGTCACTACCTCGCTTAACACTACAGGCAGATTCTGAAAACCACTCCCCCCACGGGCACCCTCTTCAGCGATGGAAAAAATCTTAGACTCCGCCTCGTCTAATAATTGTTTTGTATCCTTACCTTGAGGGTTATAGGCATTACCAGAAATTTCATCAGCTACGGTTACTAACTTTCGCAGTACCGCACGGTCTCGCACAATCTCGGCATAACGCCTCACATTCGCTGCAGAAGGAACAGAGCTAGCCAGAGCATTTAAATAAGGCAATCCACCCACTTCCTGGGCCTTCCCGGCCAACTGCAGAGATTCAAAAACGGTAATCACATCGGCAGGATGGGATTTTCCAATTAAACGCTGAATATGGTGATAGATGATCCGATGGTCATAGCGATAAAAATCATCCTCATGAATCAAATCACCAATTTTGTCCCATGCCCCATTCTCAAGCAGTAAGCCACCCAGCACGGACTGCTCGGCCTCAATCGAATGCGGTGGAGTCTTTAAGGCATTAAGCTGGGGATCCGTAAGATGAGGATCAACTGAAGAACTCATTCTAAGACGCTTCCTTTTTTCCTTAGCAGGCCGGGTAAGTGCAGAGTCTTGTTTGCGCTCTGCACACAGCTCAGTAGACCAATTACTTTAAACAGAAGAGAGTAATTGCCAGAAAACATGTATAGGCTCAGTGTAAGCGCAAGACGCCAGATTTGAGTATGGAAAATCTACGAAAATGCTATGGATAATTACACTGGATCAAAGCTGACTTTAAAATGAAATGGGCCAGAGTTTATACTCCGGCCCTTTTGCTTAAGCTCTCTTGTACGAGCTAGTTAGCCGCTTCTCCGACGACAGAAATGGTGATGGGGACCACTACATCGGTGTGCAAGGCCACATCCACAGTACTGTCTCCTACGGTTTTAATAGGACCCATAGGCATACGCACATTGCTCTTATGCACAGAAAACCCTTGTTTAGTGAGGGCCTCAGCAATATCAAAATTGGTCACTGAACCAAACAGACGGCTATCTACTCCAGCCTTTGCCTTGATTACAAAGGTTAAACCCTTGAGTTTCTCCCCTTGTGCTTGAGCTGCAGCCAACACTGCAGCAGCTGCTTTTTCAAGCTCAGCGCGCTTAGCTTCGAACTCTTTGATAGCTGCATCCGTAGCCCGCTTGGCTTTTTTCTGAGGAATTAAAAAATTGCGAGCAAAACCGTCCTTGACCCGAACAACTTCACCCAGATTACCCAGGTTAGCTACTTTTTCTAAAAGAATAATTTGCATGATATAAGTTCCCTTTACCTTGCTGGATTAATGATTATCACTGTAGGGAATAAGGGCTAAAAAACGCGCACGCTTGATAGCAACGCCCACCTGGCGCTGATAAAAAGCTTTGGTTCCCGTCAAACGCGCTGGAATAATCTTGCCCTGCTCAGTAATAAAATCTTTTAAGGTTTCAATATCTTTGTAATCCACTTCTTTGGCACCCGCCAAAGTAAAACGGCAAACTTTTTTGCGCTTGAATAAAGGATTTTGTGCTGGTTTTTTCTGAGCAAGTTTTCCAAACTTGCCTTTACCACGAGTAAAAGCCATGATGATTTACCTTTTAAATATCGATTTCAATCGAATAAGCGTTAAACAATATCGCGCTCTGAGGAGTTAACAATTTCTGTTACGTGTAGCCTAAACGTTTTGGCACCTTTACGGCTAGGAGCCAAAAAACCTTTAAAGCGGTAAGCTTTTCCCAGTCTTAAGTGGGTTAAGCACTCTGCTAAAGCACCCAAACAAATACATTGCATTTCAAATTGCACTATTCTTTGACCTGCGGCCTCTGTTTGCAATGAGGAGTGCTGGACCAAAAAATTTATCGCTGCAATACCTGCAGGCGTGCTACGCAATGCCTGGATTTCTGTGAGCTTGGCATCAAGCTGAAATTGCTGTGTATTCTCCGTCACGAGTAATTAGATTATTTTCCTTAATTAAACGTCAGCTTTCCAAGCCTACCTCTTCATAGGAAGCGCTGGCTGGACCTGCCGTTTCTTGAGCGGTTTTACGGGATTCTTCACGTTCAACCTGGCGCATCATCACAGAAGGCTCTACTTCAGAAGTATCTCGCTGAATAGTTAAATGACGAAGCACGGCGTCATTAAACTTAAAACCATGTTCCAATTCATCCAAAGTGGCCTGATTACATTCAATATTCAGACACAGATAGTGAGCTTTCGCTAATTTTTGGATACTGTAGGCGAGTTGACGGCGGCCCCAATCTTCAAAACGGTGGACTTTACCCCCTGCCGCTTCAATAACACTTTTATAACGTTCAACCATTGCAGGCACTTGCTCGCTTTGGTCTGGATGAACAATCAATACAATTTCATAGTGACGCATTTGTACTCCTTAAGGATGCTGGCCTTTAAAATTTGAAAAGCCAAGGTTGCAGCCGCCCGTTGCGCCAACATCGGTACGGCAAGGATCGTTTTATAAAGCTTTATATTATCTCACAAAATGGGATACTTTGATTTTTAGGCCTACTTAAAAAGCTCTATTGGGTCATAAAAATAGAAAAATCACTCAAAATCTCTGCGCGTGCTTAAAAAAGAAGACATAAAGTAATGACTGCCTTTTCTGCCTGGCGATTAACTGTTGCTCCTATGATGGAGTGGACAGATCGACATTGCCGCTATTTTCATCGCCTTATTTCTCCACAAGCCCGGCTATATACCGAGATGGTCACCACCGGCGCTTTGTTGCATGGAAATGTACCGCGGCATTTAGACTTTAGCGCAAGGGAAAAGCCGGTCGCTTTACAGCTGGGAGGGAGCGAACCTGGCGAGCTTGCTCGATGCGCACAGTTGGGTGCGCAATGGGGGTATGACGAGATAAACCTAAACTGTGGCTGTCCTAGCGAGCGGGTACAACGCGGAGCTTTTGGTGCCTGCTTGATGGCTGAGCCCACGCTAGTACGCGATTGCGTGAAGGCGATGGTGGATGCAGTGAGCATTCCGGTAACGGTTAAACACCGGATTGGAATTGACCAGAACGAAAATTATGCCTTCGTGCGAGATTTTGTGGGGACGGTAGCCAGTGGGGGTTGTGCGGTGTTTATTGTTCATGCACGCAATGCATGGCTTAAGGGTTTAAGCCCTAAAGAGAACCGGGAGGTTCCTCCTCTACGTTTAGATTTTGTAGGGCGTCTTAAACAGGATTTTCCGAGGCTTACCTTTGTTGCAAACGGTGCCATCAAGACCCCGAGTCAAGCCATAGCCTTACTAAAACCTACAGAAAGTGCATCCGCAATAAACGAGGCCATTGCGCATGGGGTAATGATTGGGCGAGAAGCCTATCATAATCCCTGGGTACTCAGAGAAATGCAAGCCAAGCTGTTTGAAAATGAAGTCGATATTTCTTTAAAAGCCCGCACTCAAGTATGGACGCAGATACTGGAATATGCAGCAAAAGAGCGCAAGAGCAAAGGGATACATCCGTTTTCTATTCTGCGGCATGTGCTTGGCTTGTTTCAGGGCCTCTCAGGCGCTCGCAGTTGGCGGCGTATGCTTTCTGATCCGCGAAAGCTGGGAGCTCTAACAGAAAGTGAACTGTTAAGCCTAGCGGCTCCGCGGGTTACACAGGCTATTTGGCCTACGGAGCAGGAAGGTACTGAGTAAAGCTGCTTGCCCCTTACTCATGAAACTTAAGGTTTCCCGCAATCGGCCTCATAAGCTCCCAATAAAAACACCGCCTGTTGTTTTTTAGTGTGAGCTGCTTTGCCGATCGCTTCATCAGCCCTTTTTTCTGCTTGTCTCAAACTATTTAATTTTCGATCACAAGCAGCCTTTTTTGTAGCTGCTGCTTTTTCTGCTAGGGCTTTGGCTATTCTGTTATTTTTATCCTCTTTTTCTTGAGCTAGCTGTAACTTTTTCAACTCATCAGATTGCTCTTTGACACGCGCTTGGGCTGCTTGTTGCTCACTGGGGTCTGGTGTATAGGCAGGATTAATCTGCCGAGTCACTTTACTACCGGGCGGACAGCTGTCATTTGCATAGATAACTTTTCCTGCAATGTCTTCACAACGCAGCATAACTTGAGGAAAAGCTTGGCTGGCGTAGGCCAGAAAACCCAACAAAACTATCCGTCCATATTTCATTCTTAGAATCTCCCTTAAAAATAGATTAAAGCATCTTTCCGGGATTCATAATTCCCTGAGGATCCAGAGCATTTTTAATCGTTTGTAGCAGACGCATTTCTACAGCCGATTTGTAACGTGGCAGCTCTTCACGTTTGAGTTGACCTATGCCATGCTCAGCACTAATGCTGCCGCCAAAACGATGCACCTGGTCATGAACAAGCTGGTAGATGGCGGACTGCTGCAGAAGTAATTTTTCTTCAGTCTTACGGCTTATTTCATGCGCATTTTGAGCAATTTTTGCTTCAGAAAGCTTATTAATACTGGGCTCGAAGGGGGGCTGTAAAGTTTCTGCTGAAGCGGCAGAAACGTTGTAATGCAAGTTACCATCCCCTAAGTGCCCAAAAGTCACCATTCTGACATGAGGGAAATGCTGCTGTAACAAGGCATCCGTTTGGCTCACAAACTCACTAATGCGAGAGATCGGCACGCTGATATCATGCTTAATGTTTTTGCCCTCAGCTGCCTGTGCCTCGGAAATATTTTCACGCAGCGCCCATAATTGTTGGGCTTGTTTAGTATTCTGTGCAAGCACAGCATCAGCTACCAATTCCTCTTCAAAAGCAGCCTCTAGCAGCCTTTCCATTAAGAGCCGTGTTTGTTCTTCTGGCTCATGATTGCTTAACTCAAGCAGAACATACTGCGGATATCTTTGCTCAAAGGGAGATTTTTGTGGGGAGAAATGTTTTTCTACCAAAGAAAGACACAGTTCATTGAACAACTCAAAACCTGTCAGAGTGGGGCCGGCAATACCCTGGGAAAGCTCTAGGAGCCGCAAAGCCTGCGAGACTGAATGTAGCGCAATTAAGGCGGTACCGGATGAGGCTGGTAGTGGATACAACTTCATGCAAGCTGCAGTAATAACTCCCAGGGTTCCCTCTGCTCCAATGAAAATATCTCGCAGATCGTACCCTGTATTATTTTTACGCAAACCCGTTAAGCCATTCCAAATTTCTCCTTCAGCGGTCACTACTTCTAACCCCAAACATAATTCTCGCGCATTTCCATAACGCAACACCTGCGTGCCCCCTGCATTGGTGGATAAATTACCTCCAATGGTCGCGCTTCCCTGCGCTGCCAAAGAAAGCGGGAAGAGCCTGCCCGCCTCACGGGCGCGTTCCTGCAAAGTTTGCAGGACTACCCCAGCTTCTACAATCGCGGTGTTATTTAAAATATCTATGCTGCGGATATTATTTAGCCGGGTCAGGCTCATCACGACTGCCTGACCTGCTGTATCCGGGGTCGCTCCTCCTACCAAGCCCGTATTACCACCCTGAGGAACAACGGGAGTGCGGGTTTGCGCACACAAGCGGACTACAGCAGCTACCTCTTCCACATTAGCCGGACGTACTACGGCTTGGGCATGGCCTATAAAACGTTTACGCCAATCGGTTAGATAAGCAGTAGCCTCCCCTCCCGTCAATACCTGCTGGGCACCTACAATAGCGCGTAAACGGTCAAGCATCTGTCCTTTTCCTTAATTGATTGTCCCTATTTTGATTGAGAGCAGAAACTTCAGTTGACTCGGCCAGGGCTGGATTTTGCCTAGCCTGTGTAAGCTTGGCCGCTTTTTTCAAAGGGCGCATGTGCACCATCAAACCAAAAAACGCTGCCCAGGCAAAGGCAAACTCTACCCAGCCCAACAGTTGAACCCCTCCATCACCAGCCATACCGTGCATGCAGCCTTCCGCCATATAAAGTAGCACCAGCATGCTAGCCCACTGCATGGTATAGCTGCTTGCCCGCACAATGCCGGGTAAAGCAATTAACAACGGAAAAATTTTTATTGTAAGCAATAGATAAGCAAGTTTTCCATGACTGTTCATTAATTGCAAAATCGGAACTAGCCCTAATAAATGCAGCCAGCTGAGTGCTGCAATTAAATGGCCAGAGGAGCGTATTCTCGAATTCATGATTTCAATTTAAGCGCCATCTGAGCCAGACGCTTGCCTTGGGCAACAGCAATCCGAATTTCCCCTGCCGTCAAGTTTCGTGCTCCATCTACCCCTGCTAGGGTACTAGCTCCATAAGGCGTTCCCCCTGCTTCAGTACTCAGAAGATCGTCTTCGGTATAAGGAACTCCTAATAACACCATGCCGTGATGTAACAAAGGCAGCATCATGGAAAGCAAAGTTGTTTCTTGCCCTCCGTGTAGACTACCGGTAGAGGTAAATACACAGGCGGGTTTTCCTGCCAGCGCACCACTAAGCCATTGTGGAGTGGTTTGATCCAAAAAATATTTCAGGGCAGCGGCCATGTTCCCAAAACGGGTAGGACTGCCCATCGCCAGACCAATACATTCCTCAAGATCAGCAAGCTCTGCATACGGTGCACCTTGTGCAGGCACAGGTGGTTTGGCAACTTTTGTAACCGGAGCTATCGGCGCTACAGTACGAAGGCGGGCAACAGCGCCGCGAACAGACTCTACTCCCTGAGCAATATATTGAGCCAAAGCCTGGGTATGACCATTGCGGGAGTAGTACAAAATTAAAATTTCATCCATGTCTCATATGATACGGGCTATGCAACCACGACTTTTTATGTTTATTGAAAATTTTTACGCTTTTCTACAACGCATCATTGAGCGCATGAAGCAAGAGCGCCTGAACCAGGCCGCCGCAAGCCTCACCTTCACAACGGTGTTAGCCCTCGTTCCACTAGCTACTGTGGCACTAGCGATTTTTACTGCATTTCCCATTTTTCAAAACTTTCGCATCGCCTTGCAAGACTATTTTCTGGAAGCACTCATGCCAGCAGCCATTAGCGAACAGGTAATGGGATTTATCAATAGTTTTGCAGGTAAAGCGCGAGGTTTAACTTTACTTGGAATCTTGTTCTTAATAGTAAGTGCCTTGGCCATGATGCTCACCATGGAGGGTGCATTAAACCAAATCTGGCGAACGCGCCGCAGCAGCAGGCTACTTAACCGACTGCTGACCTATTGGGGGGCCCTTACACTGGGCCCGGTTCTGGTAGGAGTGAGTCTTTATTTAACGGGATTAGCCGCCGCAAGTGTTGCCAGCATCAGAAGTTTGTCCCCCGCATCTTCATTGCTTCTTTGGCTGGTACCTGTTGTACTTTCTATGCTAGGGTGGGCCTTGGTATATAAAACGGTGCCGCACGCTAAAGTAAGCTGGCGGCATGCCCTGACAGGCGCATTCGTCACGGCCGTGCTGTTTGAGTTAATCAAACGCGGTTTCGCTATTTATTTGACCCGATTTGCTAATTTTGGACAGCTCTATGGAGCCTTCGCCACCGTCCCGATATTCCTGATCTGGCTTTATCTGTGCTGGATCATTACACTTGCTGGCGCAGTAGTCACGGCTATTGCCCCTACCTGGGGAGAGAAACGTCGAAAACAGGTCCTGCTGGCAGGAGATAGCTTAGCCGATGCCCTTGAAATACTTAAAATTCTGAACTGCAGTCGGATTAGTCCACCATTTTCCGTAGAGTTCGAAGCTTTTATCGAAACGACCGATCTATCGCGCAGTGCAGCACAAACTGCCTTAGAAACACTACAAACCTTAGGTTGGGTTAATCAAATCGTGGATGAAGAATCCATCAAAGTACGCTATACCCTGCTGGTCGAGCCCGCTGCAGTATCGGTGAAAGCCTTGCTGGACGCCACTGTCCTAAACACGGATCATCCAAAACTCGGTTTTTTGTCGGAATATTTTACCGACCTGAAAAGTATATCTCTGGCAGAGGTGCTAAATTACTCCGTTTCTAAGACATCGGTCTCAAGGCAAGAAGTTCAAGCGCATGCTTTGGCGGAGCAAAATCAAGTTCCCTCAAAAACGGGAAGGGAAATGAGTTAAAAATGCAGTTAGATGCGCCTGCACACAAGACTGCTAAAATAAGCTCAGCTTGTGGATCTTCCCGATGCTGTTTTATGTCCATTTCACGTTTTTACTGAAGCTCCATGCAGCACATTCGTAACTTTTCCATCATTGCTCATATTGACCACGGTAAGTCCACCCTAGCAGACAGGCTGATTCAACGCTGCGGCGGCCTGTCGGACAGAGAAATGGAAGCACAGGTTCTGGATTCCATGGATCTAGAGCGAGAACGGGGTATTACGATTAAAGCGCAGACTGCTGCTCTGCTCTACAAAGCCAAGGACGGGATCACATACAACCTTAACTTGATTGATACCCCTGGCCATGTGGATTTCTCTTACGAGGTAAGCCGTTCGCTGTCAGCCTGTGAGGGAGCATTATTGGTAGTAGATGCCAGTCAAGGAGTAGAAGCCCAAACAGTCGCCAACTGCTACACCGCGATAGAACTAGGTGTTGAAGTGTTACCTGTCTTAAACAAAATGGATCTGGCCTCGGCAAATCCGGAAGGCGCCATCAAAGAAATTGAAGATGTAATCGGTATTGAGGCCAGTGATGCTTTACCCATTAGCGCCAAAACCGGCATGGGAATTGAGGAGGTGCTTGAGCGAATTGTCTCACGTGTGCCTCCACCCAGAGGCTCATTAGATGAGCCGTTGCAGGCCTTGCTGATTGATTCATGGTTTGATAATTATGTGGGCGTAGTCATGTTGGTGCGGGTAGTCAACGGTACCGTCAAGCCCAAAGACAAAATTTTGCTGATGGCAACTAACACCTCTTACCTAGTGGAACAAGTAGGTGTGTTTACTCCTAAAAGCTCTGCACGCGAATCGCTAAGTGCAGGTCAGGTAGGATTTATTATTGCGGGGATTAAAGAGCTTAAGGCCGCAAAGGTAGGCGATACCCTTACCTTGGTGAATAAGCCCGCCAAAGAGGCTCTACCAGGCTTTAAAGAAATTAAACCCCAGGTGTTTGCTGGCTTGTATCCCGTGGAATCCAATCAATACGAGCAATTGCGAGAAAGTTTGGAAAAATTGCAGCTTAATGACGCCTCCTTGCAATTTGAGCCAGAGGTTTCACAAGCACTAGGATTTGGCTTTCGCTGCGGTTTTTTGGGGCTTTTGCATATGGAAATTGTGCAAGAGCGACTGGAAAGGGAATTCGATCAGGAATTAATCACCACAGCGCCTACGGTCGTATATGAGGTATTACTGCGAGACGGCACCCTGATCGTAGTAGATAACCCTTCCAAAATGCCCGATCCGGCTAAGATTGAAGAAGTTCGGGAACCCATTGTAGAGGTAACGGTCTTTACCCCACAAGAGTACGTAGGGGCCGTTATTACTCTGTGTACGAGTAAAAGAGGTCAGCAAACCGATCTGTCTTATCATGGCCGTCAGGTTGTGCTTAAGTACGAAATGCCGATGGCCGAAATTGTTTTAGACTTTTTTGATCGTCTTAAATCCACTTCCCGCGGTTATGCGAGTATGGATTATGAATTTAAAGAGTATCGGGCGGCAGATGTAGTAAAAGTGGATATTTTGGTCAATGGAGATCGGGTAGATGCTCTCTCAATCATTGTGCATCGCAGCAATAGCGTGCACCGCGGCAGAGAAGTGACTTCAAAAATGCGAGAATTAATCCCCCGGCAGATGTATGACGTAGCCATCCAAGCCGCTATTGGGGCAAAATTTATTGCGCGTGAAGATGTAAAGGCCTTACGCAAAAATGTGCTGGCAAAATGCTACGGCGGTGACATTACACGCAAGAAAAAACTTCTTGAAAAACAAAAAGCTGGCAAAAAACGTATGAAACAAGTCGGTACCGTTGAAATTCCGCAGGAAGCTTTTCTAGCGATTCTGCAAGTGGAGAGCTAATGCTAGATAATTTAGGTGCACTTAATTTTGCTTTGATTCTGTTTTGGCTGACTTTGCTCACGGGAATCATGTACGGCTTGGATCTGATCGTTTTTAAGAAAAAACGGCTAGCGGCAGCTTCAGAAGCACTGAACCAGTTTGATGCTTCAAGTGCCTTGTCGATTCGCGCCGCTGAAGGCGAGAAAGCGGCTCTTCAAGCCCGAAAAAAGCTGCAGGAGAAACTTCTCAGGCAACCGTGGTGGTTGGAATATACCGCCAGTTTTTTTCCAGTAATAGCCACAGTTTTCTTTCTGCGCAGTTTTATTGCAGAGCCTTTTCGGATCCCTTCCGGCTCCATGATCCCTACTCTTTTGGTAGGCGATTTAATTTTGGTGAATAAATTCACTTACGGCATACGTTTACCCGTAATCAATAAAAAAATAATAGACGTTGGAAGTCCCCAGCGCGGGGATGTGATGGTATTTAAACCACCTCACGAGCCAGAAAAAGACTATATTAAACGGGTCATTGGATTGCCGGGTGATGTAGTGGAATACAGCAACAAACGCCTGAAAATTAACGGGCAGGACGTTCCAACTCGCGAAATGTCTGACTTTTTAGACCCCGATCGCCATTTAGTCTCAAAACAGTTAGCTGAAAAATTAGGAGCTACTGAGCACCTGATCTTGAACAATGAAGATGCTCCTAGTATTAACGTTGCTTTATCCCATTTACCGGCTAATTCAGGTTGCGAAATATCGGCGGACAGAATGCTATGTAAAGTCCCTTCTGGTCACTATTTCATGATGGGCGATAATAGAGATAACAGCATAGATAGCCGCTACTGGGGTTTTGCAGCCGATTCTAATGTTGTGGGTAAAGCATTTTTCATCTGGATGAACTTCAGTAACATAAGCCGCATCGGCTCATTCAAGTAACGTTGCATTACTATTTTGAAGGATTTTACTCCTATGCAAAACCGCCAATCTGGACTAACGCTAATCGGATTAATACTGTGGTTAATTGTATTGGGTATGGTGTTTCTTATTGGAATGAAAGTCGTACCCAGTTATGTTGAGTTCCTGGATATTAAAAAGGGACTTGTCAGAGCAAAAGAGTCAGCTACTACTGTGGCGGCTGCTAGGTCCGCGTTTGATACTTTTGCATCTGCAGGCTATATCACTTCTGTAAGTGGCAAAGATCTTACGGTGACAAAAACCGGTGAGAAAGTAGTAGTCTCAGTAGCTTATGAAAAGAAAATTGAACTGCTAAAGCCTGTCAGTTTACTCATCGAATACGAAGCCAGTAGCGATTAAGTCAAGATGGAAGCTGCAGTGCTTGAAGAACGTCTGGGATATAAATTTTTACAGCCGGTGTTGCTGACTCAGGCCCTTACCCACCGTAGTTATTCCAACCATCATAATGAACGCTTAGAATTTCTGGGCGATTCTGTGCTGAATCTTGCAGTTGCGCATCTGCTGTACGATAAGTTTGGAAAAATTGATGAAGGAGATCTCTCCCGATTAAGGTCCAACCTGGTCAAACAACAAGCTTTATTTGAAATTGCCCAGCGTTTATCTTTGGCTCAATATCTGCTTTTAGGAGAAGGGGAGCTAAAAAGCGGGGGGTTTCGCAGACCTTCGATTCTTGCCGATGCTCTGGAAGGCATCTTTGGTGCAATTTTTCTGGACTCGGGCTTTGATGCTGCTGCAAAGGTCATCCGAGGGTTGTATTTGCCTTTACTGACCCATATAGATCCGAAAACTTTAGGCAAAGATGCTAAAACACTGCTGCAAGAACATTTGCAGGGTCGCAAAATCCCTCTACCCACTTACAATGTAGTAGCTACCCACGGAGCGGCTCATAATCAAGAGTTTGAAGTCGAATGCCTAGTACCTAAGCTGGATATTCGGGTCATAGGTGCAGGAGGGAGTCGTCGCGCAGCAGAGCAGTCGGCCGCACAACAAGCTCTAGATTCTTTGGGTAAAGTGGTGGCAGGAGCGGTAAGGCGAACCCGAAAATCCACTCCTAAAGCAGCACAGTTAACCCTGCCTGTCGCCATCGAACAAAGCCCTGAAATTAAAACAGAATCTACCTAATTTATTTAAATTTTCTTTTAGTTTTAAATATCACCTCTGTTGAATGCTTTGTATTTTGCCTATCGGATTTTGTAAAGATTCCTTCAAGGAATGTAATTGATTCAAGAAATAACCTCGGTTTGTGTACACCGGTGCGGCACGGTCGCTATCATTGGACGCCCCAATGTAGGTAAATCCACTTTATTAAACGCATTGATTGGGGAGCGTCTGTCGATTACCTCCCGACACCCGCAAACCACTCGCCATCGCATTTTGGGAATATTGACCAGATCAATGGTGCAAATGGCGTTTGTAGACACTCCCGGTTATCAAACCCAGCACAACGGCGTAATGCCTCGCATGATGAACCGAGCGGTAAGCCAAGCCGTGACCGGCGTAGATGTAGTCGTGCTGGTGATTGAAGCACTGAAGTTTTCTGATAGCGATAAAAAAGTGCTCAAGCTTGTACCAGAAGAGCTTCCTGTGGTACTGGTCATGAATAAAGTAGATTTAATTCAAGACAAACCCCAACTATTGCCTTTTGCAAAAAAAGTTCAGGCCGAGCGAGATTTCGCAGCTATTGTTCCGGTCTCAGCAGAATCGGATTTTCAGATCGAAACATTGATCAACGCTCTGACTCCTCTGCTACCGCAAGCGCCGGCTTTATATGAGGAAGATACGCTAACAGATCGCAGTGAACGATTTATTGCCGCAGAACGGATCAGGGAAAAAATCTTTAGGTTGACGGGTGATGAGGTTCCTTTTGCAACCACGGTCGAAATTGAACGGTGGGAAGAAACCCCGCAGGCCAAAAAAATTGCTGCGGCAATTTTAGTGACCCGGGACTCTCATAAAAAAATTGTAATCGGTACGAAAGGGGCACGAATCAAACGGATTGGCCAAGAGGCACGCCTGGATTTAGCTCGTTTCTTTGGGGTAGCCGTCCATTTAGAGTTATGGGTAAAAGTACGCTCTGGTTGGGCCGATTCTGAGGCGAGCTTGCGCACCCTGGGACATGAGTAATAATGCAAAAGCTTAATAAAGGAGAGGCTCCTCCCTCCTCAGTAATGCGTGGCTTTGATAGCGTATTTACTCATCCCAGCCATTCTTCCGCTGCCTTTGTTTTACATAGCTGGCCATGGAAAGAAACCAGTTTGATTGTTGAGTTTTTATCAGCATCTCATGGACGGATTGCAGCCGTAGCCAAAGGGGCTCGCCGCCCCCATTCTCCCATCCGCGGATTGCTGCAGCCTTTTTTACCTCTAGCAATAAAACTCTCCGGAAAATCAGAAATTAAAACTTTGGGGAAAGTTCAAGTACTTCCCCCTTTTTTAGAACTTTCCGAGCAGTATCTTGCTGCGGGCTTGTATGCCAATGAACTCACATTGGCGCTAGTACCCCCTGCTAGTGCGGATGATGCCATTTTTTCAGCTTATACAAACTGTATCCAGGAATTAAGCCATAATCCCCCTGCAGAAGGGGCCTTAAGACGTTTGGAAAAGCGTTTACTTATCGCTTCTGGATTTTCCCCTTCATTTGATCAAGCCAGCGAAGGGAAGATTCAGCCCGAAGAAACTTATACTTTAGTAGAAGGAAAAGGTTGGGTCATCACAGAAAAAAACCTCAGCGAGAGCCACTCTCTATATTCTCTAAGCGAAGGTAGGGCGGAAGTATTATCCGTCAAAGGTAGCATCTTGCTGGCGATTGCAAACGAGCAGTTTGCTCCCAACAGCCTGCTGCCTGGAACAGAACGTAATGCAATTAAGCAAGTCCTGCATTATTTGCTGCGTAGTATTGCACCACAAGTTGGGAAAAAATCTCGCCAATCCTGGCAGGAACTTTCTGCATTAGCTAAAGATTTTTCTAATAGAACCCCGCATCAGGCTTTAAATCCCTTGATAAGGGAAATAACTCCATGATTTTTGGCATTGGAACCGATGTGTTGCAAGTCTCTCGTATCGCACACAGTCTTCAACGTCAGCCAAAATTACCGGGCCGGATTTTGGGTCCAGAAGAACGGCTTATTTATGAAAACCGTTCCAGCCGAAATACTGCACGAGGTCTAAGTTATCTGGCCATGCGTTTGGCTGCAAAAGAAGCCTTCTCAAAAGCTTGCGGGCTGGGTATGCATGAACCCATGGGCTGGAAAGCCATTCAAATTCTTAACAAGCCCAGTGGACAGCCGGAAATTATTGCCAATAATCTCATGGCACAATGGCTTGCTGAGCGGCAATTACATTCTCATATTTCGATAAGTGATGAGATCGATTACGTCGTCGCTTTTGTCATACTAGAACAAAAATTTTAAGAAAAGACACTCTGTGAAAGCTTTAACTTCTCCTCGTGGCCCCCTGGTAGTGGATATTCAGGGCTTTTCCTTAAACTCTGCTGAGAAAACGCGCTTGGCTCATCCTGATGTGGGAGGAGTTATTTTATTTGCGCGTAATTTTCAGTCTCGTGAGCAATTAACAGCCTTATGCAGACAAATTCATCAAATCAGAAATCCGGCCTTGCTCATCGCAGTGGATCATGAAGGGGGACGCGTCCAGCGTTTTAAAACGGATGGCTTTACCTGGCTACCTTCTATGCAGACCTTGGGTAACTGGTGGATGCAAGATGCATTGAAAGCCACGCAGTTGGCTACACAAGTGGGATATGTCCTGGCCACGGAGTTGCGCGCCTGTGGGGTAGATTTAAGCTTTACCCCAGTACTTGACCTTGATTATGGTCAAAGCAGTGTGATTGGAGATCGCGCATTTCATGCCGATCCACGGGTAGTCACTCTTTTAGCTAAAAGTCTTATGCATGGCCTGTTAATGGGAGGAATGCAGGCGTGTGGTAAACATTTTCCAGGCCATGGTTTTGTACAGGCAGACTCTCACCATGAGATTCCTGTCGATAAACGCAGCTTAGATCAAATTATGCAAGCGGATATTGTTCCCTATCGTTACCTAGGAGAATCGCTGGCCTCTGTCATGCCTGCACATATCGTTTACCCAGCTGTAGATAAGAGAGCAGCGGGATTTTCAAAAAAATGGTTACAGTCGATCTTGCGTAAAAAACTTAATTTTGATGGTGTCATCTTTTCAGATGATCTATCGATGCAGGGAGCCGCTGTAGCGGGCGATATCCATGCACGTGCCAAAGCAGCCCTTTCAGCAGGCTGCGATATGGTGTTAGTCTGTAATGCACCTGATAGTGCTGATGCGCTGCTAAAACATGGCGTGCCCTCCATCTCTGAACTAAGCCGTAAGCGAATTGAACGCCTGATGCCATCCACCCCTGGGGTGGCTTGGGACACTCTGCAGTCAGACAGCCGTTATCGCAGCGCTATTAAGGCCATCCAGCAGGTTGTGTAAAGCATGTCTGAGCCCTTCTTTGATCTAAAAACATTTCTTACAGGCCTGCCACATCTGCCAGGGGTGTACAGACATATTGATACTGAAGATCGAGTGTTATATGTAGGCAAAGCACGGGATTTAAAAAAACGAGTTTCTAGCTATTTCCAAAAAACACAAAGCAGTCCCCGCATAGCCCGTATGGTCAGCATGATTGCTCGCATTGAAATTACGGTTACGCGCTCAGAAGCAGAGGCCCTAATACTTGAAAACAATCTTATTAAATCTTTAGCGCCACGCTATAACATTTTGTTTCGGGATGATAAGTCTTACCCTTTTTTAAAAATTACAGCACATGATTATCCACGGGTTGCCTATTTTCGAGGAAATACCACAGATAACCGTGCCCAATATTTTGGGCCCTACCCTTCCGCATGGGCTGTCAAAGATACGATAGGCATCGTACAAAAAGTATTCAGACTTCGTACCTGTCAGGATACAGTGTTTCGTAATCGTTCTCGCCCTTGTTTACTGCATCCCATAGGCCGTTGTTCAGCTCCATGTGTAGGGCTTATTACCCAGGAAGATTATGCTAGCGACGTTGCCAAAACCTCGCACTTTCTGAAAGGAGAGACTCAACAGCTCTTGGATGAAATGCAACTTCGTATGCATGCATTAGCAGATAATCTTCAATTTGAACAAGCTGCAATAGTACGTAATCAAATCAGTGCCCTCTCCAAGGTGCTGCATCAACAGTCTATGGAATCTCTCAAAGAAGAAGATGTAGATGTGATTGCGGCGGTCGTGAGTGCAGGTCGAGCCTGCGTAAATCTTGCCATGATTCGCGCAGGCCGACATTTAGGAGATAAAGCCGTTTTCCCTAATCATATTGATGCAGAAACTACCGCTACCGAAGTGCTAGAAGCATTTATTTCGCAACATTATCTTGAACAAGCTATTCCCTCTACCATCGTAGTGAACCTGCCGATCGATGAGGCCTTTGAACGACTCTTATCGCAACAAGCGGGCAAACCGGTCAAGCTATTGCGTAAACCGCAAGAACTGCGTCGCCAATGGCTAGTACAGGCAGAGAAAAATGCACAACTCGCCCTGGGCCGTTTACTAGCAGAACGTGGTACAGCTGTAGATAGAACGATAGCCTTAGCAAGCGCCTTAGGACTCACTCAAGAAGATACAGACCAGCTTAGAATTGAGTGTTTTGATATCAGCCACACCATGGGTGAAGCCACGCAAGCTTCCTGTGTCGTCTATCAGCACCATGCCATGCAAAGTAAAGAATATCGTCGCTACAACATCGCTAATATCACCGGGGGAGACGATTACGCAGCAATGCGTCAAGTATTAACCCGTCGTTATGAGAAACTGGCCAGCACGCCTAGCACTCTATGGCCCGATGTAGTACTGATTGATGGCGGTAAAGGCCAGCTAGAGCAAGCCCGGCAAGTCTTTGCAGATTTAGGGGTAGAAGATGTCTTATTAGTCGGTGTTGCTAAAGGGGAGGGACGTAAAGTCGGTTTGGAAACGCTCTTCTTTTGTAACGGGCGGCCTACTCTTGAGCTAGGAGCTACCTCAGCAGCACTGATGCTGATCGCACAAATCCGAGATGAAGCACACCGGTTTGCCATTACCGGCATGCGTGCCAAACGTGCAAAAGCACGAGAGCACTCTACTCTGGATGAAATTGAGGGTATTGGTCCAAAAAAACGGAAACGGCTACTAGCCCGCTTTGGAGGGATTAAACAACTGGCTAACGCCTCAATTGATGACATTGTGCAGGTTGAAGGAATATCCCGTGCATTAGCAGAGAATATCTATCACAGCTTGCATCGATAATAAACTATTCGTTTTGTGAGAAAAATGTGACAACCCTCCCCACCCTGCTAACCTGGTTGCGAATCTTAGTGATCCCTATTCTTGTCGTGCTGTACAACGTGCCAGAAACGACATTGTCCTCTTCTACCCGAGATATCACTGCAACCATCTTATTTATTGCTGCCGCAGTCACGGATTGGTTTGACGGCTGGCTAGCCCGCAAGACTGGGCAAACATCATCATTTGGTGCCTTCCTGGATCCTGTGGCAGATAAGTTACTGGTCTGTGCAGCGCTGCTATTGCTGCTTGAACTAGGGCGGGTGGGAGGATTGGTTGCGCTTATTATTATCGGACGCGAAATTACTATTTCCGCGCTGCGCGAATGGATGGCTAATTTGGGTAAACATGCCAATATTGCTGTGAATTGGTTAGGAAAACTCAAAACTACTGTACAGCTGATTGCCATCCCATTTCTTCTTTATAACGAAACACTGTTCGGTTTATTTCACACGGCCGCCCCAGGCAGAGTCCTCATTATTCTTGCTGCCTTTTTGACGGTATGGTCAATGGCTTACTACCTTTGGCTGGCACGCCGTCATTTTTTTGATAAGGTCTAATGTTTCACTGCCTGGCTTTAGAGCAGGCTTTCCCCAGGCAGTAGGGTTTTAAGGACGAGTAAATTTGCTAGCTTCTCACAGATTTGTTATAGTTCACATCTGTTGCGGGAGTAGCTCAGTTGGTAGAGCGCAACCTTGCCAAGGTTGAGGTCGAGAGTTCGAGACTCTTCTCCCGCTCCAAGAATGCATCAGGGAAGCGCCGCTTCCCTTTATTTTTTGTTTTTTAGTTTTATTTTCTATGCAAGACCTTATATTCTTGCAGGTTAAAAATAAAGGCGCGGTAGCAAAGCGGTTATGCACCGGATTGCAAATCCGTGTAGGTCGGTTCGACTCCGGCCCGCGCCTCCAAAAAACACATCTTCTAGCCCCAACTATTTATCCTACTTAGCTGTTCAAGTTTTCTGCTTGCTAGAATATTCTTATACCTTAACTCTCCAATGTTGTTCCGGTTAGCACTGTATCGCTGAACAGACAGGCTACCTTTAAACTGCTTACAACGACCAATAGTCCGTAATATGTTTAGGTTGCTTTACAAGCAAAGCACTTAGGTCGTACATTCGGAAAGATATATTCCGGGTAACATCAAAACATTTTCTAAAACGGCTTTGAAACTGATATGTCTGCTGTTGCTACCAATACTACCCCTCTGACTGGTTTAGCCCGTGCTTTAGTTCAATTTAATGTGCTGCCGCAAGTTGAAGCAGAACGTTTGACGCGTAAAGCTGCTGAAGGCGAGACCGAATTTATTGATGAATTGCTGGCTGCAAAGTTGCCTGATCTAAGCGCAGCGTCTTTAGCAAAAATAATTAGTGAATCTTTCGGGCATCCCTTAATAGACATTAGTGCAGTGGATTTAGATGCGGTGCCTACCGATGTAATTGATAAAAAGTTGATTCAAAGCAATGTGGTATGGCCACTGAAAAAACGCGGCAACCGTTTGTTTATAGCAACATCAGATCCCACAAACCAGCAAGCACTCAGTCAAATTCAATTTCAAACACAACTGCAATTAGATGTGGTTGTTGCTGAGCATGACAAACTGCGCGCAATCGTTGATAAAACCAAAAACGCAGCGTCCTCTGCCATCTCAGATTTAATCGGTAGTGATGAGCTTGGTTTTGATGTAGTCGATGAGGATGCCGCGCGTATTGATGAAGCTTCGGACGCAGATGAAGCGCCTGTTGTGAAGTTTTTGCAAAAAATCATGCTGGATGCCATTGACCAAGGCGCCTCTGACTTGCATTTTGAGCCCTATGAAAAAATATTCCGCATTCGTTTCAGGGTGGATGGCGCGCTTAAAGAAGTCGCACAACCGCCTATCGCACTACGCGAACGCATTGCAGCGCGCTTAAAAATTATTTCCAAGCTAGACATCTCGGAAAAGCGTATTCCGCAAGACGGTCGGGTAAAAATTGCGGTAGGCCCGAAAAAAGTGATTGATTTGCGGGTTTCCACTTGCCCCACCTTATGGGGGGAAAAAATCGTAATGCGTATTTTGGATCCGGCACAAGCCAAAATGGGCATTGATGCGCTGGGCTATGATCCTATCGAAAAAGAACGCTTGCTGACCTCCATCCGTAGGCCTTATGGAATGGTACTCGTTACTGGGCCAACCGGTTCTGGTAAAACGGTTTCTTTGTATACCTGTTTAAATTTGCTCAATGAGCCAGGCGTCAATATCGCGACCGCAGAAGATCCTTGCGAAATTACCCTCGTTGGCATCAATCAAGTCAATGTGAACGACAAAGCAGGTTTAACTTTTGCGGCTGCACTCAAATCGTTTTTGCGCCAGGATCCAGACATTATTATGGTTGGGGAGATTCGAGATCTTGAAACAGCCGATATTGCTATTAAAGCGGCTCAAACGGGTCATATGGTATTTTCCACACTTCATACCAATGATGCTCCCACAACCCTGACCCGCTTAATGAATATGGGCGTAGCCCCCTTTAATATTGCCTCTAGTGTCATTCTTATTACGGCACAACGCCTGGCTCGGCGCTTATGCACACATTGCAAACAACCCTTTGACATTCCTTATGATGCACTGCTAGAGGCTGGTTACAAAGAGGAAGAGCTTGATGATGAGTGGAAACCCTATAAACCCGTGGGCTGTGATAAATGCAATGGCACTGGCTATAAGGGACGTGTAGGCATTTATCAGGTCATGCCTATTAGTGAAGAAATACAAAAGATAATTTTGACGGATGGAAATGCCATGAGTATTGCCGCACAGGCGAAAAAGGAGGGAGTCAAGACCCTACGCGAATCTGGACTCGTCAAGGTTCGGATGGGTCTTACTTCCCTGGAAGAAGTCATGGCAGTCACCAATGAGTAAGGCTTCACACCTACTCTTAGGTATTATCTCTGAAAAGGGTAAAGGATATTAAAACAATGGCGACCAACGTAGCATCTAAAAAACCTGTTAGCCGCGATGCTTTATTCATTTGGGAAGGTAAGGACAAAGCCGGACGGATGGTACGCGGAGAAATGCGGGCAAGTGGCATAGCAAGCGTCCAATCAGCCCTGCGTCGGCGTGGGGTTTTGCCTGTCAAGGTAAAAAAACAGCGTTTATCCGGCGGCAAGAAAATTACCGAAAAGGACTTATCCATTTTTACTCGGCAATTAGCCACCATGCTAAGAGCGGGCGTGCCTATGCTGCAATCTTTTGATATTGTTAGCCGAGGACATTCCAATCCGGCTGTGTCACGCCTGCTCAACGATATTCGAACCGATGTGGAAACAGGTTCAAACCTAGCTACCGCTTTCCGCAAGTTTCCTCAATATTTTGATGCCTTGTTTTGTAATCTTGTAGCCGCAGGTGAGCAGGCTGGTATTTTAGATGCACTACTGGAGAGACTGGCCGTTTATAAAGAAAAATCACTGGCCTTAAAGGGGAAAATAAAATCTGCTATGTTTTATCCGGTGGCAGTGATCGTGGTAGCTTTTATAGTAACCGCCGTCATCATGATTTTTGTTATCCCCTCTTTTAAAGAGATTTTCCGAAGCTTTGGTGCCGAGCTTCCCGCTCCAACACTGATCGTCATGAACATTTCGGATGTATTTGTGAAATATTGGTACATTATTTTTGGGACGATCTTTGGGAGTCTGTACTTTTTCTTTCAAGCTTGGAAGCGCTCACCCAAAGTACAATTTTTCATGGACCGCTTGTTTCTGAAGCTTCCTCTTTTTGGACCACTTGTGGAAAAAGCTTCTATTGCTAGATGGACGCGCACTCTTTCCACGATGTTTGCAGCCGGGGTCCCCTTGGTAGAAGCACTGGACTCCGTGGGAGGTGCCTCGGGTAACCAGGTCTATTTGCAAGCCACCAAACAAATTCAAAATGAGGTCAGCACTGGAACTGCTTTAGCCGTTTCCATGGAAAATGCCAAAGTCTTTCCTAATATGGCGATACAAATGACTTCTATCGGTGAGGAATCGGGTGCGCTGGATGACATGCTGGCAAAGGTAGCGGATTTTTATGAACGCGAGGTGGATGATGCTGTAGATGCCTTGTCCAGCTTAATGGAGCCCCTGATCATGGTAGTCCTAGGTACACTGATTGGTGGCATTGTGATTTCTATGTATCTGCCCATCTTTAAACTGGGTGCAGTCGTTTGAAATCTCTATCCCTTGCACCAATGGGATGTAATACCTAATGACTGCGTGGTTTGAACTGCCGGTGCTGTGGGCCGCATCGATCGCCTTGGTTTTCGGCTTGCTTATCGGCAGTTTTTTAAATGTGCTTGTGTTTAGGCTACCCAAAGCCATGCATATTTATTGGGAGGCCCAGGCCAAGCGCGGACAGGACGATCTTTCCCCTCCTCCGCACTGGATCCGGGGTTTGTCCAAGCCTGCTTCAAGCTGTCCAAAATGCGGGCATCCCATCAGATGGTATGAAAATATTCCGGTCTTCAGCTGGGTCCTGTTACGCGCACGCTGCAGTGCCTGCAAAACTCCTATCTCCTTGCGCTACCCGCTTGTTGAACTCAGTGCGGGAATATTAACTTTTTTAAGCACGCTGCGATTTGGTCCTTCAGGCACTGCAATAGCGGCCAGTATCTTGCTTCTCACTTTATTGGCATTAGCATTAATCGATGCAGATACCTTTGAGCTGCCTGATGTACTCACACTCCCCCTCATGTGGTTAGGACTACTAGTCAATACCACCGGGATGTTTGTACCCTTAAACGATGCCGTCATTGGGGCTGCAGCCGGATATCTCTCACTTTGGTCAATGTACTGGTTATATCTGTTAACCCGCGGTCATGAAGGGATGGGGTATGGCGACTTCAAGCTCATGGCTGCCTTGGGTGCATGGATGGGTTGGCAAATGCTCCCTGCTATTGTCTTGCTCTCTTCCCTTGTAGGAGCAGCGATCGGCATATTCATGATTCTGACAGCTAAACTGGGATGGAAAAAACCCCTGCCTTTTGGACCTTATTTGGCAGGAGCGGGAGCCCTAGCCTTGTTTTATGGGCCACAAATCAATGCTTGGTATCTTGGAAAATTTCACTAAATTTTCGGTAGGCTTGACTGGGGGCATTGGGAGTGGAAAAACCGCGGTCTCTGACTGGTTTGCAGCGCAAGGGGTCAGTGTTATTGATACCGATGTTATTTCTCATAAACTGACCGCTCCAAACGGAGCAGCGATTGAAACCATCCGTAAGACTTTAGGTAATGCCTTTATTGATGAAAAGGGAGCTCTAAATCGCAGCTACACCCGGGAAATAGTTTTCAATGATGAAAAAACCCGGCAGCGCTTGCAGGCCATCCTGCATCCCCTTATCTACCAAAGCTGCCTAAGAGAAGCCAAAGAGGCTTGCGGTCCTTATTTAATGTTTGTTGTGCCCCTGCTAATCGAGTCAAGCGAATACAGATCGCTGATGGACCGCATCCTGGTAGTAGACGCCCCAGACGAAATACGCATAGCAAGAGTCATGCAGCGCTCTGATTTAACACGAAGACAAGTGCAGGCCATTATGTCAAAACAAGCACCGCGTGAGGCGCATCTGCTCATCGCCGACCATGTGATAGATAATTCCAGCACCAAAGAAGCTTTAATTTTACAATTGGCCCAACGCCATGCCGATTATCTGACTGCAGCCAGGCAAAAAATTCAGGATAATTCTAAGTATTGAAATATTTTTTTGTATTTTGCTGTAAAAACCGCAACAATGCTTATAAATGCCTTAACTTTCTTTAATTTCTTACAAAATACGTTTAATCCAGGTTCTAGAAGGCTTAAAACAGAGTGCTAATCCTGTACGAATACCCGCTTAATGAACGTATGCGGACTTTTTTAAGGCTGGAGGATCTGTTCGAACGCATGTGGCATTTTGTGCGCGCTCCCGAAGCTTATGATCATCATGCCGCTTTACTGACTATTTTTGAAATTATTGAGGTTTGTGGCCGAGGCGATATCAAAACTGACCTTTTGCAAGAACTTGAGCGCCAGCGTCAAACGCTGACCGGATTTCGAGGCAATCCGGGCGTTCAGCTCTCTTTGCTGGATGATGTTTTAAATGAAGTAGCACACGCCATCCCTGCACTCGTAGCCCAGCCAGGTAAAACCGGGCAACATATTCGTGATAATGAATGGCTATCTACCATACGGAGCAGAGCGATTATCCCTGGTGGAACGTGTGAATTTGATCTACCCTCCTATCACGCCTGGCTATGCCGCCCACTTTCAGTACGGCAGCAAAATCTTTATGAGTGGGTTAATCCTTTTAAACCTCTGGAAGATGCCTTGCGTGTTACCATGCGCCTTCTACGCAAAAGCGGGACTACTCATGAAGCCATGGCCAGTAGTGGCAGTTTTCAGCAGGACATGAAAGGCAAAACTTTTCAGTTAGTCCGCTTATGGGTCGATCTGGATCTTATGGCAGTTCCTGAAATCAGTGCTAATAAATATGTACTACACATCCGTTTTACGCAGGCTGGGATTCAAACCCGGCCAGCAGCTATTGAACAAGACATTCCTTTTCGTTTAGCGATGTGTAATTTTTAATTAGGTTTTAGCTTGTATGGTTGCAACAACAGTAGCGTGCCCCGTCTGTGCAAGAAAAGTCTCTTGGACTTCTGCCTGTCCACACCGCCCTTTTTGTTCTGAACGCTGTAAGTTAATTGACCTGGGTGCATGGGCTTCCAACACCTATCGTGTAGCCGGTGAAAGCTCTGAGGCAATAACAGAAGAACAGCAACAGCAAGCTACACCCCCATCATCATTGCAATAGAGACACCCCGATAAAATATACGGATTCCCCACTCTCATTGGGCAAGCCCCTGCCCACCCAAACTCAGAACTTTTTCCAAAACATCGCCAGGCACATTTTTAGCGTAAACGGGAATGGGCGCCTGATGAACAATGTGGCTAAATACTGTCCAATAGTTCTGTTCTGGCCCTGCATCTGAACGATCGCGGGTAGATGCGTAAGGAACCAGTACAAAATCACAGCCTGCCTGCGCCGCATGATTTAACATTTTTCGACTTCTCACTTCAGCACAAAACCAGGCATTGCTGGGTAAAAGGGTAGGTTTGGCTGATAGGCTTTCTAGCTCAGACTCTTTTAGAAATAAGCCCTCTACCGCTATAGGCCCATTCAAAAAGCCACTGGATCCTATCAATAGGGCTTGCTTTACCTGACTGCGCCAGCCACGCAGAGCCGCTAGCCAAGTTTCTGTTTGCAAACAACCCGACTTAGCCTCTTCTACTAAGCACCACTCTTCACACCCGACTGTCTGCAGATCAAGCTGCCGAGTCAATAACTTCAAACGCATGGGCAAACCTAGCCAGCGCAACAGAGGTAAGGCTGCCGGTAAAACAGGGCCGATAGAAGGGTTTAGGGCATCATCCCATACAAAAGCCTGATTCTCTAGACCTTGTGGCTGCCCCTGAAAAGCCAGCACTTTGCAAAAATGCAAGCGCACTCTTGCATGAGGATAGACAAATTGCCGCGTAATCCAGGGCTGGCAACTCAGCACCTTAATCCCAAGCTCTTCTTGTAGCTCACGGGCTAATGCAGCCTGAACGGATTCGCCTGCTTCGATTTTTCCACCTGGAAACTCCCACCATCCTTCATAGGGTTTTCCTCGTGGCCGCTGTGCGAACAAAACCTGTCCAGCTGCATTAAAAACCACCCCTACCGCCACCTCTACAGGCAGGCTCAAAACAGCCTTCATACTTTTGTGTTTTTCATTTTTTGCTCGCCCTTGTTTTTTGGACTTCCTGGGCCATTTTTGCTTGAAGAAGTGCTTAAAACCTTGGGAGCAGAAACTCTTGCTTGATTAGCCACAGGTTTTTTATTGCTGAATTTTTGGCCTGCCCAATCTCGAGCAAACTGGCTAGCCACCCGTCCGGAGCGGAACCCCCGCTCCAGCGCCCATTGCAAAGCAGCCCGTCGGGAGGATGCATCGGCTTGTAATCCCAAGCTTGCAAGCCAGCTCTCACAAATGCTGAGGTATTCTTCTTGCGAAAACCCATAAAAATTTACCCATAAACCAAAACGGTCCGATAAGGAAATTTTTTCTTCCACCCCATCCCCTGGATGCACCTCCCCATCCTCCGTATGGGTGTAGCTTAAGTTTTCCTTCATATACTCCGGCAATAGATGCCTGCGGTTACTGGTGGCATAGATCAATACGTTCTGAGACTGAACACAAACAGAACCGTCCAAGGCGCTTTTCAGCGCTTTATAGCTAGACTCGCCTTCTTCAAAACTTAAATCGTCACAATAAATAATGAAAAATTCTGGCCGGTGTTCAACCAGCTCCATAATATCGGCAAGATCTACTAGATCGCTTTTATCTACTTCAATTAAGCGCAGACCCTGCTTAGCAAACTCATTCAAGCAAGCTTTAATTAAAGAAGATTTCCCTGTGCCCCTGGCTCCTGTCAGCAGCACATTATTGGCTGGACACCCTTTTACAAACTGGCGGGTATTTTGCACGATCAGTTGTTTTGGCATGTCTATATGCTTTAACTCGGCGAGCTTAATAGTGGATAAATTATTAACTCCCTGCAAATAGGCAATGCCATTTTTTTTGCGCCAGCGAAAAGCAATAGAAGCCTGCCAATCGAGAGCGTTGAGTTGCGGCACCGAGAGACGCTGCTCAATTTTTTCAAGAGTAGATTCAATCCGCTGCAAAACCGCGATCAGTGGGTCCATTCACACGCTCAAGAGTCTTATAGCTTTTGGATTAACCGGAGATGCAAAATTCAAGTGCGATATTCCGCATTGATTTTGACATAGTCATAACTGTAGTCACACGTCCAGACCGTAGTATGGGCACCGCCCCGCCCTAAGGTAAGGCGCACCGTAATTTCTGCCGGCTTCATTACCTGGGCACCCTGCTCTTCCTGATAGCTAGCAGCACGCTGCCCACTCTCAATCACCCGTACATCCCCCAGCCAAAGATGAACGCGACTTGTATCAAGCTGCGGTAGCGCATTTCCAATCGCCATAATCAAACGGCCCAGGTTGGGGTCGCTAGCAAAAAAAGCCGTTTTGACCAAGGGTGAATGCGCAATAAATTTTCCCACACGATGTGCTTCTTCTACACTCGCGGCCTCTTCCACTTCAATCGTAATCAGCTTGGTAGCCCCTTCTCCATCACGTGCTATTTTGATGGCTAGCTCCTGCGCCACAGCTATTAAGGCAGCTTTCAACGCCTCAAAGCCTTGATCATTCTCACTGCGCAATTGTGCGTGGCCGCTCTTACCTGTCGCGATCAGAATGAAACTATCATTGGTTGAAGTATCGCCGTCCACCGTCACTCGATTAAAAGACGCATCAGCCACCTGCTGAATCAGCTTATTGAGCAAGGGCTGCTCTATACGTGCATCAGTCGCCATATACGCCAGCATTGTCGCCATATTGGGCTGAAGCATGCCCACCCCTTTTGCGATACCGGTCACGGTAATTATGCTGCCATCAATTTTCACCCGCTGGCTTACCGCTTTGGCTACGGTATCTGTCGTCATGATCGCAGCCGCAGCCTCACACCAATTTCCTTCAGCCAAAGATGCAACAGCTTGTGGCACTGCAGCGACAATTTTTTCAACAGGCAAATGCTCAAGAATCACACCCGTTGAAAAAGGTAATACCTGCTCCGGAGCACACTGCAAAGCCAAACCCACTGCCTTGCAGGTCGCTTGTGCTGCCTGCAGACCCTGCTTACCGGTACCGCAATTAGCATTACCCGCATTAATGATTAATGCACGGATATCTGCATCTGCTTTCAAATGCTGGCGACACAACTGTACAGGGGCCGCAGCAAATGCATTCTGGGTAAATACTCCTGCCACATGGCTGCCTGGACACAAATGCATCAACATCACATCGCGCCTATCCCAAGACTTAATTTGGGCACGCGCAAACCCCAGCGCTACACCAGCCACAGGAAAAATATCATCGGGATTGGGAGCAAAAAGATTGACAGCCATACATACTCTTTATCGGAAGGCCAAAAACATACTGGCGGAGAGGGAGGGATTCGAACCCTCGGTACCCTTGCGAGTACGCCTGATTTCGAGTCAGGTACATTCGACCACTCTGCCACCTCTCCGCAACTCGCACCATAGTTTATCAGAGAGAAACTGCAATACTCCCAGCCACAATCCGGGCAATCACTTCGCCAAGCCCTTCTTAAGAGCAACTACAGAAGACTACTACTCTCTTGAAAAAGCCGATCCAGCGCCGGGTGGATGGGCTGATCAGGACAGCTTTTTTAGCAATGCTGCCACTGCGGCTTCCTTAATGCCAGGCTTTTCTTGCAAAGCAGCCAGGATTTACGCGCTGTACAGGAAATGCTCGGCCACGCCAGCATTGCCGCCACCCAGGTCTATACCGCTCTGGATTTTCAACATTTAGCCAAAATCTATGATGCCACCCATCCCACGGGCCAAAAGCCCCCCTAAAGCCTAGCTTACCAACCTCCACTCTCCTACCCCACCCCCCTAAACCCTTTTCCTTCCCCTTCCAGTCTCTTTCCTATTTGTTCTTACTCTCCCGACTGAAAGTTTTTTCGATAAAGTTTGCTCACAATTTCGGTTTCTGCAACTATTATTGTTTAAACAAAACAGTTTTATATAGCTTTTATTGTTTTTTTTATTTTGAGAGGGGTTTTCATGAGTAATTTATCCTCTATTTCGTCTACCTTTCTTAAGCAGCAAGTCGGCTTTAATATTGGATTCAATCCAGCTTACGAACCAGTTTCGAGGGCACCAGCCTTTCGTGGATTTTATATTCCCGAAACCCTACCGTTTTCAGACAGTAAAGCAGAAAATCTTAGTATTAAAGTATTGAAGAGCCCCGTAGAGAAAGCGCAAATCACGCATTTACGTCACTACGCGGATTGTGCTTCTGAATATGAACTTGATCCTGGCTTAGCTGAAAAAGAAAGCATTAAAGATGAAATTGGGATTGTTACAGCAATATATAGAAATAAAAAAGCGATTGCGACGATTCGATTCGTCCCCACAGGTTATGACGCCACCCTTACAGAAAGATTATGGCGTAATGCTGGAGCTGATCCGGCAATCATGGGGCCTGATAGCGTGGAAGTTGGCCGCCTTATTATGGCACCAGAAGACAGACGAGCCGATCTTTTGCCAAAGTGTCTCGCTCTTGCTCTTCAGGAATTACTTAAACTCGGATACGTACAAAACTTACATGCATCCTGTTTAACTAAAATGGCTAGACTGTATCGACGCTTTGGATTTAAAACCGTGGCAACTATTCAGAGCAAGGGAGGAAAAGATTGTGCCTTAATACATGGGACGATTTCTGAAGTCGCCGCAGCTTTAAAAGTATCAATGCATGAACCTAACGTTCAAAGAAATGTTGCTCTTAAGTTTGAAAGATTAGATGCCGACTGGCCTGTTCCCACCCTCAATTAAGTAAGGGTTAAGTTTTTATGAGTCAACGAATCAATTTTAAAAGAATATATCGTGGGCTTTATGAACGATATTGTTCCCATCATGATATGGATAGACCCTTCCTAGAATGGATAGGTGCTATTGGTTTTTTTGCATTTCCTATATTTTATATGCTGAGGCGTACTAATTCTGCTTTAGCGCCTTTATACGATGATCTTAACTTGCGAATCGTCGCGTCGTTACTGTGTTTACTCTTAGGTTTACGTAAGTGGTGGCCTGCAAAGTTAAAACCCTACTATTTTGCATATTCGTATATGACTATTTTTTACTGCCTTTCTTTTTTGCTTAGCTTTACAATGCTACAAAATCAAGGTGGTACTGCTTCCGTTGTAAATATGGTTATGGGAGCTATCCTCATCACTTTACTGGCCGACTGGCGTAACACTATCGTCTTACTATTAGCAGGATATATTTCAAGCCTAGCTATTTTTTTTGAAACGGCTTCGGATCCAAAAATTCCATCAGAATTTATCATTTCAGCTGCGGGTTCTATTTTAGTCGTTTTAACGGGAGCTCTTTCGCACTTTGCAGAAAAGCAAGCTGAGTTAAAACGTGTACGTCAAGCCTACTCAAGTCTAGCCGGCTCCATAGCCCACGAGATGCGCAATCCTTTAGGGCAAATCAAATACAGCCTAGACAGCATCGAACACACCCTACCGTCCCCCCGCAGCCAAGGGCAGGCGCAGCCTCTCTCCCCTCCCCAGCTCAACACCCTCTATCGGCATTTAGCCCAAGGCCAGCTCGCCATCAAACGGGGTCTACAAGTCATCGCCATGACCCTGGATGAAGTCAGCGCCAAACCCATCGACCCCGCCCAATTCCGCTATCTATCTGCCGCCAAAACCACCCTCAAAGCCGTCGAAGAATACGGCTATGAAACCGAAGGCGAGCGTCAGAAAGTCCAGCTACACGTCCTAGAAGACTTCTATTTCAAAGGCAATGAAACCCTCTATATCTTTGTTCTATTCAACCTCATCAAAAACGCCCTCTATTATTTCAAGCTCCATCCCCAAGCCCGTTTAAGCCTCACCGTAGGGCCGGGCTGCGTCGTCAACGTCAAAGACACCGGTCCTGGCATCCCTGCCGACACCCTCGCCCAATTATTTCAAGCCTTCAGCACCGCTGGCAAAGCCGAAGGCACCGGTCTGGGCCTTGCCTATTGTCAGCGCGCCATGCGTGCCTTTGGCGGAGACATTCGCTGTGCCTCCGTACTCGGTGCCTATACCGAATTTAGCCTACAGTTTGCCCCCGTTTCCGCCGCTGAGATACAAGCCTATGAAACCACTCAGCTCCAACAAGCCAAAGCCCAGCTCCAAGGCAAGCGCCTCTTACTCGTCGAAGACCAACCCCTGCTGCGGCAATCCACCCGGGCACTGCTGCAAGCCCTAGCGCTGGACATTGATGAAGCCGAAAACGGAGAGCAAGCCTTAGCCAAGCTACAGCAACACCCTTATGACCTCATCCTCCTGGATCTGAATATGCCCGTGCTGGATGGCTATGCCACCGCCGAGAGCCTGCGGGCCGGAGCCGTCCCCTCTCAACAAACCATTCCCATCGTCGCCTACACCAGTGAATCGGCCTATATGGCCCAGGTCAAAACCCAAAAAGTCGGGATGAATGGCTTTGTCAGTAAACCGGCTAGTAGCCTGGAGTTAAGCGAAGCGCTGCTGCAAGCCTTGGAAAGCGCCCCCGCTTGTGCTGCGCATCCCTGTGCTGCGGCCCAGTGGGAGGGTAAAACGGTGATCGTGGCCGATGATGAAGCGCAAAACCGCAAAATGCTAGCGGCCTATCTGGAGCGCTGGGGCTTGCAGGTGCTAGAGGCCGAGCATGGCATGGGGGTGCTGGAGCTGCTGGAAGCAGGAGCGGCGGTAGATGCGATTTTGATGGACATGCAGATGCCGGGCATGGATGGACTGCAAACGGCCCGGGCCATTCGCCAAGATAATATAGGGCGTTTGATTCCGATTGTGGCCCTGACGGCTAATTTTAGTGAACAGCACCAGAAGATGGCGCAAGAGGCCGGGATGAATGGGTTTGTCTCTAAACCGGTGGACTGGGAGGCTTTGCGGCAGACCTTACAGGCGCTCTGGCAGGCTAAGCCTGCCGACCCGCCTGCCGCAGCGCAAGCAGGGGCCGCAGCCGGCCGGGCTCAGACCGCCGCTACCAAAGAGGCTGCCCTAGCGCTGACACCACAGGGGCTCACCCCGGCAGCGGCCGGGCCCGTAGCGGTGGAACAAGCCCTAGAGGAGAAGGCCGCGCACGCGCTGGAGGGGCAAGCAGCTACCGTAAACCGGAAAGCGACTGGAGTCAGCCAGAACCGAGGAGAGACCGTAAAGGCAACGGCACCGCCCCCATCAGTAGCAGCCCCCTCGACAGCCCCGGTGTTAAATGCGCAGCGGCTACAGGAGTTAGAGCGGATGAATCCGGCTTTGCTGCAGGAGAGTTTGCAGGTGTGGGCGCAGCAGATGCGCCGCTTAGCGGGGCTGATTCGCAGCCATACCCGCACCCGGCAGCTGGAGCCGATGCACGAGGCTTTGCATTCGCTGCTGGGCATTAGTGGCTCGGCCGGGGCGGTGGCTTTACCGTTGTTTATTAAACAACAGGTGTATCCGGCCGTGGCGGCCGGCGCCTGGCCCGCCCAGCCGCACTGGCTGGAAACGATGGAGCAGTTAAATACCGAAACTTTGCAGGCTATTCAGGAGTATCAGCAAAGGAC